>OBJA01000017.1_pt1 | contig 177162 bp, 121 predicted proteins | sample 1519751 | NCBI WGS metagenome assembly OBJA01 (sample SAMEA3881238, study PRJEB22517) | soil metagenome | biome: lake sediment; feature: soda lake sediment; material: sediment, water from around vicinity | place: India | collected 2013-12-23 | depth 3 m
ATAATACAGTTTAAAATTAATACTTTTTTTTATACTTTTAAACTGTCCAGTTTTTGGGGGAGCTTACAAAAGGATTTTTTTCTTATATAGAGTAGCTAAAATATTTGCTTAAAATGTTAAATCAACCGGAATTTTAAAGTGATCCGTGATCCCTTTTTGACTTGCTTCAATTTTCTCGGGACGTGTCTACCAAAAAAAAGACTTCTCAAGTTGAGAAGTCTTTGTACCTAGGGCGGGAATCGAACCCGCACGAACGCAATGTTCACAGGATTTTAAGTCCTGCGTGTCTACCAATTCCACCACCTAGGCGACACTGTATAAAAAAGAGCGAGAGACGGGATTCGAACCCGCGACCCCGACCTTGGCAAGGTCGTGCTCTACCAACTGAGCTACTCTCGCAATTGTGTGGCAAATATAGTATTTTTTTTTATTCAAAAAGATTTCACAAAAAAAAATATACGGTTTTTTTCTCTTTTTTTACATTCATATTTTTATCTGAGAATTTCAACCGTGCTATCTGTTTGAATTCTATAAAAATACTGTCCGGCAGCTTCTACCGATATTTCAAAATAATTTTGGTTTACCGGATTCAAAGTTTCAATTATTCTTCCCATTACATCAATTTTATCGATACGAAGTATTGTATTTCCGGGGATACGATATGGTATTATGCCTTTTTTAACGATACAAGAAGCTCCATCAATTTCACATAGAGATGTTGTTTGTCCACTAATAATAATAATTGCTTGTCCGTATACGCCACTCCCATCAGCTGCTGTAGCACGAACAGCAACAGTTCCTTCCATAGCTCCGGTTGCTTGCAATAAACCATCCTGAGAAATTGTTGCACGCAAAGCCCCTGAACTAACGCTCCAAACAATATCTGTACTGCTGGCATTAAGAGGTAACACATCAGCTATCAACTGTAATGTGCCCATAGTTTCGGTAATAACCAAATTTGAAGCATTTCCATATTCGTCAGTCACTTGTATTGATGAAACCGGTATTCCTTTTTCAATTTCATACACATGAATATTATCAAAATACAAAAACTCAGCGTCTGAGATACCGCATTCAAACACAAAACGAGCATTTTGAGTAGAAGGCTCTGTCATAGTAAATGTAGAAGTAAATGTTGTTTTGGTTGTTGTAACTTCTATTGGCATAGGATGAATTACTCCCCATGTTCCACCAATATGACTTATTTGAGCCATTAAATCGGTTGCTTCTGAAGCATACACATCAAACGTAATAGAATAAGTGCTGCCATACGTTAATGGAAATGAAGCGTATGAAAATTGAATATGCCAATCTTCTTCGCCATTACTTATTATTTGAACACGAGCTTCTTGATCAACTAAAGAAACTGTTGCTTGACCTCCTGACCCGGGTTGAACATATACAGACCAAGGTTCAATACTACGAAAAAACGTACTGTTTTTAATTAAAACGGTATCAAATTGGGCACAATCATACGCTCCTCGTACTTCGGTTAAAGCATAGAGAACATCATTATAATGACAATCTAAAGCAGAATTATAAATACCAAAACCGCTACTATACTCCCAATACGTCCAACTAAATCCGGCTTGCTCAAATGCAGTTCGTACATGTCCGGTCCACCGAGCACGTGATTCATTATCTGCGGTTTGTAATGCCCCAAATTCACCAATATTAATTGGCACCGAATTATTATTAGAAAAATTAGATATGGTAGCAATATCGTTTGCTACAGCATTTCGTTGAGCTGCAGTACTATCCCAAGTAACCCCTGTTGGTAAAGGATTCGCTGTCCAGCTTGCTCCTTGATGCGTAAAGTTAAAAGGGTTGTAATAATGTACGGTAACAATTATACAGGTATCTTCTGCCGGTAATTGAAGATGTTGCAAGCCATTTATTCCACCCCACTCTGCTGTTCCAAATAATACCATACGTGTTTCATGCTTCTCACGAATCACCTCAAGACTTTCGGCAAAATACTGATTCCATAATGTTGGGGTAAAATTATCATGAGGTTCATTAAAGGATTCAAAATATAAGCTATCTGTATATCCCTCAAAACGCTCAGATATTTGTTCCCAAAACGATAAAAATCTTTCTTTATGTGCCTGCGGGTCAACCATCATTTCATCATAATGATGCACATTTAGAATTACCTGCAAACCATATGCAAGAGACTGATCTACTGCCCACTGTATGGTATCCATGAATGATTCATTGATTGTGTATGGTGCTGTTGTTAAGGCATGAGCCGACCATTTAACAGGAATACGAATATGATTAAATCCTTTATCTGCTATATCAGAAAAGTACATTTCATCGGGATTTACCCCCCATGCTCCTAGACTAGGTGCTTCAAATGCATTTCCTAAATTAATACCTCTTCCCAAACGCTCATTCATTTCAGAAGCATACTGTTGTGCGTAAAGTGTGCAGAAAGAAACACTAAACATCAGTACCATAAAAATATTCTTCATATCTAATAGTATTTAAAAATTAAGTACATACTTACAAAAAAAACAATAGTGTTACATCAGAACCCTATGCTTATATTTGTTTAATATCAAAAATACATAAAAAATCCGGTTGTATACTACCATATACAGATTAAAAGAAAACGTAAGATTAAGGCAACCCTTAGTTCATTACCTTGAATAATTATTTCTTTGTTTTTTGGCTAATGATATACGAACAAATCTTAGATATTAAGGAAGGTCCTTCATAAATAAAGCCACTATACAGTTGTACTAACGACGCTCCGGCTTTAATTTTCTCATATGCATCTTCGGGTGTCATTATTCCACCAACACCAATAATAGGGAATGCTCCTTTTGATTTTTCAGAAATATACCGAATAACTTCTGTTGACAGCTGTGTTTCCGGTGCTCCGCTTAAGCCCCCTGCTCCTATTGAATCGATATATTCTTGTGGATAATCTAAGCCCTCTCGCGAAATTGTAGTATTTGTTGCAACTATTCCTGATATTCCGGTAGTTATAACAATATCTACCACATCATCTAATTGCTCGGTATTCATATCGGGTGCAATTTTCAAAAATATTGGCTTTTGCTTTTCTTTGCCGGCATTTTCCTGCATAAGAGTACGCAACAAATCGCTCAACGGCTTTTTATCTTGTAATTCCCTCAAATTAGGTGTATTAGGAGAACTTACATTTACAACAAAATAATCAACATACTCATATAATGCATGAAAACACGCCACATAATCTTGCACGGCAGACTCATTTGGCGTTACTTTATTCTTTCCAATATTTCCACCAATAATAATTGATGTATTTCTTTTCCGCAAACGCTCTACAGCATACGCCACACCATTATTATTAAAGCCCATACGATTAATAATGGCTTTATTTTTAGGTAAGCGAAACAATCGAGGTGTATCGTTACCGGGCTGAGCAAGCGGCGTAACCGTACCAATTTCCACAAACGAAAAGCCCATTGCACCAAACATTCTATATGCTCGAGCATTCTTGTCTAAACCGGCGGCTAACCCAACCGGATGAGGAAAACGTAAGCCACATACCTGTGTTTCTAAAACCGGATGCTTGGGAACTTTATACATTGCCGACACGAAAGCTGAAACTCCCGGAATGTTTTGTAAAAAAGAAAGATATGAAATAGTAAAATCATGAACTCTTTCGGGATTACAGCGAAATAATAGTGGTCTTATTACTGAAGTATATACAGACATAACAATATATTTATAAAAGACTTATTCCCATTTCTTGAATTATATCTTGTTCTCTATGCTCAAGTATAACATGCAGCGAGAAAGTTTGAACAAGATGCTTTGCTAAACACTCAGCAAAATACACCGAACGATGCTGTCCGCCGGTACAACCGAAAGACACACACAAATGAGTAAATTCACGTTCAAAATATCGTTCAATACTTTGATTTACTATAGCAAAGGTGTGTGTTTTAAAAGACTGACTGTAGTTCTGTTTTTCGATATACGCACCAACAGAAGCATCCATACCGGTTAGTTCTTTATATTCATCTAATACTCCGGGATTTGGAATAATTCTACAATCAAAAATATGTCCGCCACCATTACCGGTTGGATCAATCGGCAATCCCTTTTTATACGAAAAACTGGTAATACGAACGGTTAGCACAGGTTTACTCATAATTATATAGTAATAGTTGGTAAATGTTTAATACAAGCACGTAAATACGGTATAGCAAGAGTGTTTGGGAGTTTATGTATATATGTTTTCACGTTTTCTACCGCAGCCGGAATACTTGCAATAAAATGCTCTTTTCGCTCAACAATACCGCGTAATCCATACGCACCGAGCGTCTGCAACATTCTAATAAGAGCAAAACCATAATACAAATCCACAAAATCTTGTCGGTTAACCGATATACGTTTCTCTAATTCTGATATATAAAACTCTAATAACTCTGTTCTCATATCCTCGCTAAGTTCAGCTTTTGCCTGAAATAACAAAGAAACCAGATCGTACTGTAAGGCACCTTGCATACCACCCTGAAAATCAATATAGCGTAAAGAATTATCCGTAATTAAAATATTACGTGCCTGAAAATCTCGATACATAAAATACTGAGCATCAGCTTTTGCAAGAAATGCTAATACGCTATCAAAATCCTCTTCCATCTTTTGATCATTACAATCAATGCCCGAAAGTTTCACATAATAATATTTAAAATATGACAAATCCCACTTCATTGCAGTCTCATCAAATGATTGACGCACAAAACAATGAGAAAAATCTGCCTGTGCTCCTAAAAACTGAAACTGTAACAAATCACCGATTATTCGCTTATACAAGTCCATAACCTCCGAGTCAGAAAGCGTTTTTTTATACTGCAACACATCAAGAGAACCTAAATCAGAAAGCAGATAGAGCATTCCTCCCTCTTCTACAGCATAAATTTCGGGAACTGCCAAGCCCTGAGAAAAGAAAAAATCAGCAAAATATAAGAAGCTCTTATTTTCATCTACATTGGTACCCAAGCACGCAATAACAGAATACGGCAAACTTGAATGTACCCGATAATACAATCGAGAAGATCCTGAAGCCGGGAGCATGTCAATATGAGAAATAGAAGCATCAAAGCGAGATGCAAACAAATTGCGAATTCTATGTAATACTTCAGTATTGTGCATGTAAATAATTAAATATCACTTGCTTTCAATCTCTCTGCATTTTCTTCAACAATTAATTTATCAATAATTTCTTGAAGGTCTCCATCTAAAACAGCAGGTAAATTATATAAAGTAAGATTAATTCGATGATCGGTTACCCTACCTTGCGGGTAATTATACGTTCGGATTTTTGCAGATCGGTCGCCGGTAGAAACCATTGTTTTACGTTTAGACGCAATTTCGTTTAGGTATTTCTCATACTCTAAGCTATATAAACGCGAACGAAGTTCTTTCATAGCTTTATCAAGATTTTTGAGCTGAGATTTTTCATCCTGACACGTTACCACAATTCCTGTAGGAATATGAGTTAATCGAATAGCCGAATATGTAGTATTTACAGACTGACCACCGGGACCCGAAGAGCAGTATGTATCTTTTCTAACATCATTCATATTAAGCTCAACATCAAATTCATCAGCTTCGGGTAAAACTGCAATAGTTGCAGCACTTGTATGCACCCTTCCCTGTGTTTCTGTTTGAGGAACTCGTTGTACACGGTGCACTCCCGATTCATATTTTAAAATACCATACACTCCTTCTCCGGTAACCGCAGCAATAATTTCTTTATATCCGCCTTGGGTACCCTCGGTACAGCTTGTCATAGAAATTCGCCAATTATTACTCTCACAGTACTTTACATACATTCGGTATAATTCCCCTGCAAATAAAGACGCCTCGTCACCACCGGTACCGGCACGAATTTCTAAAATTGCATTTTTATAATCCTGAGGATCTTTAGGCACAAGTAGAATTTTAATTTCCTCTTCTAGAAGCGGAACCTTATCCTGCAAATCTTCCAATTCCATTTTTGCCATTTCGCGCAACTCTGCATCATCTTCTGTATCAAGTATTTCTTTAGCACTGGTTATATTATCCAATACATTTTTATAATCTTTATACGCAGCAGTAATAAGTTGTAATTCTTTATATTCTTTATTTAATTGCACAAATCGTTTTTGGTCGGCAATAACCGAAGGGTCAGTTATTTGTTGTTCAACCTCTTCAAATTTTAATCGTAAAGATTCTAGTTTTTCCAGTAAAGAATGAGCCATAAAATTGATTTTTAAACCGTGCAAATGTAGCATTTTTTATCAATGGCGAGAGTAAAAAAATAAAAAAAGGGATAGAATATATAGCGTGTGTTTTTTTATACTACTTACCGTATCTATATTTTAATACTTGTATTACCCGAAAGAAATCCCCAATACCAATATGTTTTTCGGCAAAACGGCTATATTTGCACAAAAAAAAGCATGATTACAGTATCAGATTTATCTATTCAGTTTGGGAAGAAACCATTATTTCAAGATGTTAACCTTATTTTTACTCCGGGTAACATTTATGGCGTAATTGGGGCTAATGGAGCAGGAAAAACAACCTTTTTAAAACTGATATCAAAAGAATTAGAAGCAACAAAAGGCAGTATAAGTTTAGGTCCGGGCGAGCGACTTTCTGTACTTAAACAAAATCATAATGAATATGATGAATGTACGGTAATAGATACCGTATTAATGGGGCATTCTGTGTTATGGAATAACATGAAAACTAAGGAGGTATTATATGCAAAACCGGACTTTTCTGATGAAGATGGTGTGCGTGCGGCTGAATTAGAAGAGGAGTTTGCTGAAATGAATGGTTGGAATGCCGAAAGTGATGCTGCGGCTATGTTAAGCGGCTTAGGCATTTCCGAAGATGTACATTTTAAGCTTATGGGCGACCTCAGCGGTAATCAAAAAGTACGTGTAATGCTTGCTCAAGCTCTGTTTGGGAATCCAGACAACCTCCTTCTTGATGAGCCCACAAATGATTTGGATATTGAAACCATTATGTGGCTTGAAAACTTTTTGGCAAATTATGAAAGTACGGTTCTCATTGTATCTCACGATAGACACTTTTTAGACTCTGTGTGTACTCACACCGTTGATATTGATTTCGGTAAAATTCAAATGGTGCCGGGCAATTATTCTTTCTGGTATCAAAGTAGTCAACTTGCCTTACGTCAACAGCAACAACAAAATAAGAAAGCCGAAGAAAAGAAGAAAGAATTACTTGAGTTTATTGCTCGTTTTAGTGCAAATGTTGCAAAATCTAAACAAACTACCAGCAGAAAAAAAATGTTGGATAAACTTAATGTAGATGAAATAATCCCTTCTACCCGTCGCTATCCGGGCATAATATTTAAACCCAACAGAGAGGTTGGTAATAAAATACTTGATGTTCAAAATCTTGCGGCACAGATTGACGGTGAAGTCTTATTTAATAATATATCGTTTACTATTGAAAAAGGAGATAAAGTTGCTTTTATTTCAAAAGACCCGCGTGCTATGTCTGCTTTATTTGAAATTATTAGCGACAATAAAAAAGCAGAAAAAGGAAGTTATGAATGGGGAGTTACCATTACAAGCTCATACTTACCTTTAGATAATACCGAATTCTTCGACAATGATTTACAACTAATTGATTGGTTAGCTCAATATTCTAGCGACACAAATGAACAGTTTTTACGCGGATATTTAGGAAGAATGTTATTCTCGGGTGAAGATGTATATAAGAAAACTGCCGTACTATCAGGGGGTGAAAAAATGCGTTGTATGATTTCGAGAATGATGCTTACTGATGCAAATGCTCTCATTGTTGACTCTCCTACGAATCACCTTGACTTAGAGTCTATTCAAGCATTTAACAATGGCTTGATTCAATTTCCGGAGATTGTTCTATTATCATCTCACGACCATGAGTTTTTACAAACAGTATGTAATAGAGTAATTGAACTTACACCAAAAGGATGTATTGATAAAGTTATGGAATACGATGATTATATTCAAGACGAGCGAATTAAAGAACTGCGGAGAAACTTATATTCATAAAGCTTAGTCTGCTTTATGAACAAGTTTAACAGAACCATCTTCTATCATATTTTGCAACTCAGAGAGTAATGCTCGTTCATGACGGTCTATAATACCATCCTCACTCGCTAATTCAATAATTTGATCATACTCTTCGCGAGTTATTACATGGTCGTCTATTGCCTTAACTATAAGGTCGCGTAATTGCTTTGCACTTTCACTAATTGCCATATGTATATAAATTAACTGTTTATACAAAAATACATAATCTTATAGTATTTAGATGCTAATAAGAGTATTTTTATTACAATAAAAAATATTGAATTGCTCAGGATCAAAGATGCATGAAGAAATCATATAATAAAAAAATGAACAGCATGCGGATTATTCTTTACTATGCTGTTTATTTTTATAGAATAACATAAAATTTATATATTGCAAACAATACGAAAAATAACATTTTCAAAAAAACAATACATTTTCAGTAATAACATTTACTCAAAAAATGTATACTTTTGATATAGTACGTCTTTTTTTATGTATTTCTATAATGCGGTATATTCATTTTTTTAAAACATTTTTCAAAAAAGGTCAGAATATCCTTATTCTTTCTTTTTCGTTTTTACTATTTTTAGGAATATACTTATTTTATTCATTAAAACCAGACTTCGTTATTTTTCCTCATAACAATCAATTTCATTTTTCTACATATACTGATAAAGATATTGGAGGAAATTCAGAAATTACATATTTTGAAGTATCCGATAGTGTTATAGTGTTAGACTATATTTTAAAGGACAGTGCATTTGTCTATTATGTTGGAATGAGCTCCTATTCTCATGATTGGAATTATTTTGATATTTCCGGCTATAATCAATTAAAAATTTCAATAGAATCTATTGGAATAGAAGAAATTGGGCTGTATATATTTACACCAAATACGTTTAATGATAAGATAGAAAATATCTGTTTTTTTGAAAATATTACATATACCCCACATCAATTAACCTATATAATAGATTTAAAAAAATTTAAAATTCCGAATTGGTGGTTTGATATATCAAAACTGTCTCAACATGAAAAAATTAATATTGATTTAAAGCAGATACATTTTTTTAATATTGGAAATGCATACACAACAGATGTGTTACATCAGAATTCGTTGCGAATATACCACATTGCGTTTTCGAGAGATAATACGAAATTACTATTTACATTATGCATGTTATTACTAGGGATATTCGGTGTATTAATTATCATTCATTATTTAAAAAATTATAGACCTCTTAAAAAAAACAGTGTTATAATTGAGTATAAAGCTGTTAATATAGAAGAAGACACCAAACGTTTATACTATTTTATTGATTATATTAATATGCATTTTGATGATGAAGACCTTTCTCTTGAAAAAGTTGCTGCTCAAACGGGGATAAACCATCGACGAATTACACAATATATTCATGATACCTATTCCTGTAATTTTAAAACCTATGTGAATAGAATTAGAATTCATGAATCAAAAAATTTACTTAAAAAATCGGAACTATCTATTGGTGAAATTGCATTTAAGGTTGGATTTAACAACCAAAGTTATTTTAATCGTATTTTTAAATCAATAGAAGGCGTAAGCCCAACTGTTTTCAGAAACAACAATCCTCGCTAACTCTCTCTTAGTGTAACCTGAACGCTATCTCTCATAAAAGACATATTGCATGTTTTTTATAAAAATCAGGTCATTTTTTACTAAAAAAATAGAGCAGAGAAATATATTTTTGTGAACGTGAATTATAAAAACCAAAAAATATGAAATTATTGCACCTCTTATTTTTACTGATTGTATCATTTTCATTATCCGCACAAACACAATCTAATTTTATAGTTGTAGATCAGTTTGGATATTTACCCGAATCAAGAAAAGTAGCATTTATTCGCGACCCCCAAGTTGGATATGATGCCTCGCAATCATTCAATCCCGGCAGTGAATATGCATTAGTAAATACAGCTAATAACCAACATGTCTTTACCGGTACTCCCATTGCGTGGAATGGTGGAGCAACAGATGCGTCATCAGGTGATAACGTGTGGTGGTTTGATTTTACGTCATATACTGTTGAAGGCGAATATTATGTGCTTGACGTACAAAGAAATGTAAAATCGTATACATTTAAAATTCAAAACAATGTATATAAAGAAGTTCTTATTCAAGCGTTTAAAACATTTTATTACCAACGATTTGGATTTGCAAAAGAACAACCGTATGCAGACATTGGGTGGGTTGATGGTGCCAGTCACATGGGGTATTTACAAGATACTCAGGCAAGAGAATGGGGAAGACAAAATGATGCAAGTACAGAAAGAGATGTTCGCGGAGGTTGGTACGATGCCGGTGATTTAAATAAGTATACAAGTTGGACTGCCGGATATGTTATGGCTATGTTTACTATGTATGAAGAAAATCCTGATGCATGGACTGACGATTTTGGAATACCGGAATCGGGTAATGGAATACCTGATATTATTGACGAGGCAAAATATGGACTTGATCATTTATTACGTCTGCAATTCGCTAACGGGTCTTGTATTGCGGTTGTTGGTTGTGCAAGCGGTTCTCCACCTTCATCTGCTACCGGTCAAAGTCTGTGGGGTGGTCCGAGTACCTTAGCTACCTTATCGTGTGCTGCGGCATATGCGTATGGAGCAAAAATATTTAGAGCTATGGGAGATGAAACATATGCAAATACATTACAAACTGCCGCAATAAATGCATGGAACTGGGCAGAAGAAAACCCATCAGTTCTTTTTTATAATAATAGCGGAGATCATGGAACTTCGGGCTTAGCTGCGGGGCAACAAGAAACTGATGATTATGGAAGATTTTGCAGAAAAATGAAAGCGGCAGCACATTTATTTGAAATTACCGGAGATACCCAATATAAAGATTTTTTTGAATCGAATTATCTGGAAGTAAACATGATGCAATGGTGGTATGCATTTCCATATCAAGCAGAAAACCAAGATATGCTGTTATATTACACAACAATTCCCGGTGTTTCTTCATCAGTAGCTTCTGAAATACTCTCTCGATATTCGGTTGCTATGGGACGCGAAAATCAATTTGGAGCAATAGCTTCTCAGAAAGACCCCTACCAAGCAGAAATAGAATCATATACGTGGGGGAGTAATAATATAAAAATGCTTCAAGGTAGTATGTTTTATAGTGCCTTATTGTATAACACTAATCCTGAATGGAATAGTGAAATTCCACATATAAGTGAAGCATACATACATTATATACATGGTGCTAATCCACTCAACAAATGCTATCTTTCAAACATGTCTCAATATGGTGCTGAAAATAGTGTAACAGAATTCTTTCATTCATGGTTTCGAGATGGTAGCCCCTTATGGGATAATACAATAACCTCAACCTATGGACCCGCACCGGGATTCTTAGTTGGAGGTCCTAATCCAAGTTACGACTGGGATGGTTGTTGCCCGATTGCCGGCTGTGGGAGTGCTCAGAATAATGCTCTTTGCTATGCAATGTCTATTGAACCACCTAAAAATCAACCTGATCAAAAATCATATAAAGATTTTAATAGCGGATGGCCCTTAAACAGTTGGTCTATTACCGAAAATAGTTGTGGGTATCAGGTTGGATATCTTCGATTACTTTCAAAATTTGTAACATCTTTAGCACAACATAATCAAACTTTTGAATTGTATCAAGGATGGAATTTGATTTCCTTTCACATCAATCCTGAAGATAATCAAATAACGAATTTAATTCCAGCAACATATACAATTAAAACGCAAGATGGTTTTTATTCAACTGCAAACATACAGGAGCTTAATAGTCTTGATACAATTGCTGGTGGTAAAGGGTATTTAGTATATGTTACTTCGTCACAAACGCTTACAAAAACAGGTAGTCCTACTTCAAAACAAAGTGTTCAACTCAGACAGGGTTGGAATTTAATAGGATTTCCATTCAATGAAACAAAAGATATTATGACAGTAATTGCTCCTATTTCTGATAAAGTGGAATATGTAAAAAACTTTGATGGTTTTTGGCAACCAGATAATCCTGTGAATAGCATTACCAATTTTCAACCCGGAATTGGATATTTTATAAAAGTAAATGCCGATTGTAGTTTAGTGTGGGAATAAATACTAAGAAGAAAAACATCATTGTTGTTATATGAAATAAGAATATGTATTTTGAAACTTGTTTACCAGAAAAAAAGTATAAAATAATAGTTTGATTGATATTGTAACAGAATAATATATGAAAAAAAAATGTATTAATAGTATTATAATTCTTATCCTAATATTATTCCATATTACATGTTATTCTGCTACTCGCACATGGAATGGTGAAGGAGCAAATAACAATTGGTCAACTGCTGCAAATTGGGTTGGTGGAGTTGCCCCTGTTGCAGGTGATGCTCTTGTGTTTAGTGGTTCTACACGTACATCTCCCGTAAATGATTTTACTAACGGAACATCATTTGAGTCAATAACATTTTCTGATGGAGCATCAAGTTTTAATCTTTCGGGCAATAGTATTATACTTACTGGTGGAGCAAGTGCAATTTCTGCACAGAATGCAAGTAACACCATGACAATTGCAAATAATATTACGTTTAGCACTGCTGCTCCAACTATTACAAGTACATCAGGAGGCACTTTACATATTTCGGGAACGATAAACAATGGTGCTTTTCTTATTACGGTAAGTGCAGACGGAACGAATACATTTAGTGGTGTAATAAGCGGTAGTGGAGGTGTTACAAAAACAGGTAGTGGTACAATTATATTTTCTGCAGCTAATACATATACAGGAGCAACAACAATAAGTGCTGGAACATTACAGCTTGGAGCTTCGGGAGTAATTCCTGATGCTAGTGCCTTACGAATAGATGGAATTTTTGACATGAATGGTTTTAGCGAAACCGTTGGTTCTATAACCAATACAACAGCAGGAATTGGAACCATTGACAATGTGTCGGGTGGAGGAACACCGATGTTAACTATTGGAGGAAATAATACGTCAACAGAATTTTCTGGAGTTATACAAAATTCTACAGGAACTATTTCAATTACCAAAATAGGTAGTGGTAGATTATTAATAAGAGGGCAACAAGCATATGGTGGCAGCACAACTATAAGTGCAGGAACGCTTGCTTTAGGGGGAGGTGGTGCTCCAACTACAATAACACAATTACCCGTTGGCACCAATGTATTTATAGATACTGGAGCATATTTGGAAGTAAATGGTCGTTCTGGTTTTGCAAGTAATAATGAAATTATTGGTTCTTTAACCGGAAGTGGTTCTGTTATAACCACTAATGGTGGTACAATAGCAAAACTTACAATTGACAATAGTTCAGATTGTGAATTTAGTGGTCAAATAATAGGTAATGCAGGCAATAATCTATATCTTAATATTATAAAATCGAATACAGGAACATTAACACTTTCGGGTTCAAATTTATCAAAAGGAACCTATACCATAAGTGCAGGTATATTAAAATTAGGAGCAACAAATACCTTATCAAATACATGTGCAGTAACAATAAATGGCACTTTAGACATGAATGGTTACAATAATGAAGTAGGTTCAATTGCCGGAAATGGAACTATTGATAATATTACTGGAGGAGGAACACCTACGTTAACATGTGGAGGAAATAATACTTCGACAACATTCTCTGGAATCATTCAAAACACTAGTGGGACACTTTCGTTAACAAAAAATGGTTCGGGAACTTTAACTCTAACAGGAGCAAATACATACACAGGAGCTACAACTGTTAGTGCAGGGTTTTTAAAATTGCAGAGTGTGGCATTTTCTACAACTGCACGTTCATATTCTATCTTATCGGGGGCAGTTTTCAATATTGATGGCAATACGGGAGTTGCATATGGCTCCACAACTATTTCAGGAACAGGAACACTTCGTGTTACAGGAGGTACGTTTGCCAATGAAGCACCAAATACACCTAATTATGGAGGGGGTAGTATAACGATGTCTATGGGGGCGGGTGGATTAATCGATATTCAATCGGGTGCAACGGTAATAAACGGTGGTTGGCAATGTATTGACTGGAGTTCAAATTTAGCATCGCTGAACGTTGATGGCACATTTAATCTTTGGGATGGTAATACAGTTTATGTAGATGCATTAACAGGTGCTGGTTCAGTTACAAAAGGAGCAGGTTCTATCATTGGTCTCAATGTAGGAGTTAACAATGGTTCGGGAACTTTTTCAGGAACAATTAGTTCTTTAATTGCAATTACAAAAGAAGGCTCTGGAACATAAACATTAAGCGGAGCAAATACATATACCGGGGCAACAATAATAAGTGCCGGAACACTAAAACTTGGAAGTGCCACAGCTCTTGGTACTGTAGATGGAGGAACTACCATAGCCTCAGGTGCTGTTTTAGACTTAAACGGGCAGAATTACTCTACAGCTGAACCGCTTACTTTAAACGGAACAGGAATTTCGAATGGTGGTGCTATAATAAATTCAAGTGCAACCGCAGCTACGTTTGGAGGATTAATTACCCTTGGCAGTGCTAGTAGTATAATAGCTACATCGGGTGATATTACTATAAGCAATGCAGGAACAATAACTGGAGCTACGTATGGATTAACACTGGGGGGTGCATATAATGGGACATTATCAAGCATTTTAGGTACAACAACGGGAACACTCACCAAACAAGGTGATGGCACATGGACACTTGGAGGAGCAAATACATATACCGGATTAACTACCATAAGTGAAGGTATAATAAAATTGGGTAGTACCACTGCGTTAGGTTCTACAGCTGCTGGAACAGTCGTAAATAATGGTGCTGCACTCGATTTAAATGGTCAGACGTATGCAAACTTAGAATCACTTACTATTAATGGAACAGGAGTATCTGGTGGTGGAGCTATATTTAACAGTAGTGGTTCTGCCGCAACTTTTCCTGGTACAATCACATTAGCAAGTGCATCAACTATAACTACAGACAATCAAATTACATTAAGTGGTACAATATCTAACAATCAGCATTTCACTAAAAATGGTTCAAATTCTCTCATTTTTGCTAACAATACGGTTACTGTTAATAATTTTGCACTTTCAGCAGGTACTTTAGATTGCGAGAATTCTACTATAAATATTTATGGTGATTTTACGAGCAACGGAACATTTAATCCTAATACTAGTAACGTTATTATGCTTGGAGCTGGTGTACAAACCATACCTGCAGTTTCTTTTAATAATTTAAACATTAATAATCCGTCGGGTACTATTTTAGGAGGTAATATATTAGTAGATGGTACACTTACTTTAACTGATGGTATTCTTAATACCGGTTCCTATTTAATAGATTTAGGATCAAATGGTACATTAGTAGAAACACCTATAAATCCGACATCGTATGTGTTAGGTACAATAAAAGCAACAAGACCTTTAATGCAAAATATACAAAACAATTTTGGAGGAATTGGTGTTGAAATTACAGAGGCAAATGAAAATAATAACTTAACCGAAGTTATTAGGGTAACCGGTGTTGCTTGTACAGCTATAGATGGAAATGAAGGTATAACAAGATATTTTACCATTAATCCAACTATTGATACCGATTTAAATGCTACACTTATATTTCATTATTTTGATAATGAAATAGTAGGGCATACAGAAACAAATTTATTAATATATAAATCAACTGATAATAGAGTAACATGGTCTGAGATAATCCCTAACTCAAGAGATGTAATTAATAATACTCTTACAATAAATAACATAACTGATTTTTCTGACTGGACAGCTTCTGATGGAGAAAGTTCTCCGCTACCAATTGAACTTATTAGTTTTTCTGCTATTGTTTCTGAATTAGGCATTGAAATACATTGGAGTACAGCAACTGAAATAAACAACGATTTTTTTACTCTTGAACGTAGTTATGATGGGATTACATGGACTCCAATATTACAAATGCCTGGACAAGGTAATTCTTCATATATATCAGAATACAAATATATTGACGAGGATTTTGATAGTAATACATTATACTATAAACTTAAGCAAACAGATTATGATGGAACATCATCATTCTCAAAAATAATTACCGTTTATCCTCATCAATTTCAAAATAATATTACTATTACTTATAACAAACGACAGCAAATTATTGAAATAACATGCAACAATATTAAATCTATTGAATTGTTAAATATTAAAGGTCAAGTAGTATTTAAAACTGAGCAATCAATAATCTCTACAAATAATATATCATCTGGCGTTTATTATGTATATATACAAACTCAAAAGTCTTTTATTTCAAAAACAATTATAATTGATTAATTCATTACAAACAATTGAACCGGGTAAAGGATATTTTATCTGGGTAGATACCGATTGTCTCTTTATGTGGGATTAAACAAATGTGATACAAAAAACAATACATATGAGCACAAATAAAGAATGGGTGAACACTTGTGAAGATTCTTAATACATGAACATATTTTACCGGTAAAATGATTGAATTTTCAACATACGAAACGGGAAAATCCTATATTTTCACCTAATCTATTCCAAATTAGGTCTTGTTGAGAGGTTTTTTATTTTTTTGTGAATGATTCTTTATGCAACCTTTTGCATAAAAAAATCGTCTTTTTAGTAACCTGTGCGTGTGAAGATTACAAGTAAAGAAGGCACAAAACTTATACTATAGTATTATGAAACGTTTTGTCCTTTTGTTTTGTCTGTTTCCTTTTTGGTGGGCTGAACTTTCAGCACAAACAGATATAGAATTTTGGGCTACCGCTCCCGGCTTAACCATTCAACATGGTGATATGGGCGGACGGGTAAAACATGTCGTAGTTTCAACACTTGGAAACCCGGCAAGTGTAACTGTTTCTATTCCGGCAAATCCTACCTTTCAACCTATTACGGTAGATGTACCGGCATTTACTACCGAACGCATTGATTTATTTGAATTTAATCATCTTATTGAACTCAAAGATCCCGATGTTATTGAAAACAAGGGCATTTTAATCCAGAGCACTGATAACATAACTGCATATATTGAAGTATTAGAACGGCAAAATCCTGATATTTTTGCACTAAAAGGGCGACATGCATTAGGCACAGAATTTTATGTTCCTCTACAAAACAAACTCGATAATCAAACCTACGCTAATGATGTTGCTCGCAGTTCAATTGACATTGTTGCAACAGAAGATAATACGGTTGTTACAATTATTCCTACTCGTGCGGTTTCTCGAGCCGATGGGACAACCTACCCTGCCGGCGTTCCTATTGTGGTAACATTACAACGCGGACAAACATATTCGGTGCGAGCAATTTCCGAAGATGCTGACGATAGACCTGCAGGTACTCGAATTACTGCAACAAAACCTATTGCGGTTTCTACAAAAGATGATTCGGTTATTGCAGGCGGATGGGATTTAATAGGCGACCAATTAGTGCCGGTATCAAATCTCGGCAGTCAATATATCGTAATGCGAGGTCAGTTAAATCATCCTGATGCAGCTCCCTATACTGAATTTGCATATGCAGTTATTACAGAACCAAATACTACCTTATATGCAAATGGAGTTCTTGTTGGTACATTTCAGCCCGGCGACCAAGTTCCTATAGGGATTCGAACAACAGATAATTTTGTAGTTATTCAATCTGATGATTATAAAAAATTCTATACCTTTCACGTAAGTGGATATGGCAATGAAATTTCAGGTGCTCTCTTGCCGCCAACTGACCAATGTTCGGGGAACAGCCGTATCGGGTTTTCATATTCATATGGTGCCGATGGTCAGCATTTATATATAAATATTATGGTACAAGTGGGTGCCGAAGATGGATTTTTAGTTGATGGTGCTCCTGCAGCATGGCTAAATCCTGCTCAATTTGTTACTACCCCCGATGGTATATGGTCGGTTGCACGTTTTGGTCCTCTTTCTGCTAACGATTTAGAAGTTGGAGCCCATGAAATTATGAACACAAAAGGACTATTCCATATGGGATATATTAATTATACCGGACCTGGTTCATTATATGGATACTTCTCTGATTTTGCTTCACAAGAAATTGCTGCGGTTGTTACCGCAACAAATGAACCTATTGCAACACAGTGTTTTGGAGAAGAAGTTCGATTACGTGTTGATGGTGGGTTTTCATTTTCATGGACAGCAGAAAGCATTAGCAATCCGGGATATAATGTGTATCAACATATGAATAGCACCACCGTATATAATCCTCGCCTTAATGAAAGTTTACCAAACGGTCAATATCGTTTTGTGGTAACCGTGGGAGGTGCCTGTGGCGAACCTCCTGTTACACGTGAAATTAATCTTACAATGATACAAGGACCAAGTCCGCAAACGCTCACACAAAATTTTTGCGAAGATGAAATAGGCAGTAGTTGCAAAACTATCAATCTGCTCAATTATGAATCAAATATGACAAATAATTGGCCTAACACCTCGGTGATTCGTTGGCAAACAGAAGTTTACAATCAAATGCTTATGCTAGAAGATTATGAATCGGAGCGGCATCTTTCATATATTGGGGGATATGTTAATAATTTGAATCTTGCTGCGGCAAATCCTGATATTACCGGTATTAATCCCTCTCCTATTGTTTCTTCAATGAGAACCCGATTATCGGGGCAAGAAGTTAACTTTTTGCATGTTGCTCCACGGAGTGGCTATACTATAGATTTGAGTCAAGGCGATGTGTTTTCATTACAAGTATATAACCATGTTTTTAATGAATGGGCTAAAAGTAATGGTCCACGTGGAGTTACCTTACGTTTGATAAGCGGAAACGACAGTATTGAGGTTAAAACGTGGCTCACGCGTTATGATAAATGGGAAACGCTTACTTTTGATTTTGGTCCGTTTAACGATACTAAGGTGTATACCGACATGAAAATTATTTTTGATGTTCACCTAACCCATGAACAGGATATTTTTTATTTAGATAATTTTCAGAAATTAGTAGATTATCAAATTGTAACGATTCCTGCTCCAAACAACGCATATATTTGTAATGGTTCTCAAGTATTTGCATTGCAAGAAAATGATATTGGATGTAGAAGTCTCTCTACCTTTACCCCAATAATTGGGGGCGGAACATTTCCGGTTACTAATCTCACTGATGTTCTTGCCTGTCAAACCGGATTAGAAGAGGGAGTAGCTACAGGTATAAATCTTCAAGCATATGCAGAAGATATTATTGGTGCTACCGGAATTTCAAATGGTAATACGATTATTGAATGGCTACATATATATAAAGATTTTTCATTAGTTCTTGATGATTTTGAATCAACCAGAGAAATTCCATGGAATTCTACCATAACTTCTGAGCAATCGGGAACTAGTACGTTTAACCAAAATGTTGCAAACCCGAATGTAAATGCAATAAACCCAAGCACAACAGTAGGTATGATTCCCCGACGAGATGCAAATTTCTTATATCTTACCGCTGATTTACTAGAACCTATTAATCTTTCTGAAGGTGCTATCTTTACGCTTAAAGTGGCGTATAATTGGAATCAAGCATGGCAAGCTGATGGTGCAAAAACAGTACGACTCACCTTATCGGGTTCGGGAGGAACGGTTCAAAGTCCAACTATTGATGTGCGTACAACTACGGCTACTCGCTATGATTGGAAAGAAATAACCTTCGATTTTTCTGCTTCTAGTCATATCAATAATTTAGATAGAATTGAACTTCAGTTTCATACCGGAAACTGGGGAGGGATTGATTGGTATATTGACGATTTTTCAAGAGAATTAGAACCGTTTAAAGCCGTTTTTACAAATCATACAAATGCAACAATCCGTAATGGCGACCAATTTTTCGCAATTGTAAGCGACCCCGATGGCTGTAAAGTAGAGGCATCTATTAGTTTTGTTGTGAATGATTGTGGTCCGCCTGCAATTAATCAAACATATGAACTTTGTGAGGCAAGTGCGGGGAGCGGACAGGTTACTGGTATTAACCTCACTCTCCACAATACCGATATTATGGGAGGACTACCAAACTCGGTTGCATGGTTTACCAATCCTGAAAGAACAACGCCGGTAACAAATCTCACAAATGCTACTATCGCTAATAATACAACATACTATATTCGTGTAACTGACCCGAATAATGGCAAAACATCTGAATCTACGGTTGTGTATACGATTCATTCTTTACCTACCATTACCTTTCCTGCAATATCAGACCGATGTGTGAATGCCGATGCATTTCAAATTACCGGTGTTAGTCCCACCGGTGGTACATTCTCGGGGACAGGCGTATCTGAAACCGGATTGTTTACTCCAGCTACAGCAGGAGTTGGCACGCATACAATTACATATTCATATACCAATGCAAATAATTGTACTCGCACGGCACAGCGAACAATTCAAGTACGTGCTGTTCCAAATGCTAGCTTACTTAGCCCTGTATCTCAATCATACTGCGGAACTTCCGGAGTTACAATACAAGTAAGCAATATTGCGGGAGCTACCTATAACTGGACAAGAAACGGTAATCCTATACCCGGAAATCATACTATTACCAATGCAACAACAGGAACATATCAAGTAACCGTTAGTCTAAATATTTGTGAAGAGGTTATTTCTGATATTGAAGTAACCGGACATGTACCTCCAAGCTATTCTTTTTCATCACACGCCCCCATATGTGAAGGAGCTCCTCTTCCTTCTCCGGAAGTTACACTCACGGGAACAGCTCCATGGAATATTACCTATACCATTAATGGTACACCTACAAGCCACACCGTGAACAGCTCTCCATACACAATTCCTTTTGCAAATACTACTCCAAATACCTATACAATAGCTCTTTCTGCTCTCTCTGATGCTCACTGTAATGGAACAATAATAACAGAACAATCAGTAATAACAATACAAGCAAATCCGAGTATAACATTTAACGACTTACCTCATCGTTGTTCTAACGGAACAGCTGTTTCTTTGGATACATATGTAAGTCCTTCCGGTGGCACCTTTAGTGGAAATGGTGTAACAGGTTCGAGTTTTACTCCTGCTGAATCTCTTATAGGAGAACAAACAATACAGTATTCTGTTACTCAAAACGGCTGTACATCTACTGCTCAAAATTCTATACAGGTATATGCACTTCCTTCGGTAAATCCAACGGCAGTCCTAGAAAATGTATGTGTAACCAATAGTACAAATTTTTCAGGAAATCCTTCGGGTGGCTCAGGAACGTATACAAGTCATGTTTGGACAGGGCAAACCGCTGCTCTTTCTGCTGCAACTATTCAAAATCCAATATTTAGCCCTACAATAGCTCAAACATACACATATACCTACACGGTAACGGATTCATATGGCTGTTCGGCATCGAATGATGTTACGGTTTACGGTCGCGAAAATCCAACAATTACATTTACTCCGATTCCTGCTTTATGCGAAAATGAAGCAGCTATTTCGTTAGTGAGTTATGCATCACCAAGCGGGGGCACATGGTCAGGAAGCGGCGTTAGCGGAACAGAATTTAGTCCCTCCGGATTAGTAAGTGCGTCTCCCATAACTCTAAACTATATATATTCTGATACATATAATTGTGAAGCTTCTGCAACAACTACGGTAGTTGTTAATCCTATTCCAAGCATCACACTTAGTCTTCCAACAAATAGATGTGAATATGATGATCCCGTAGCTCTATCAGCAACAACCAATCCTACAGGAGGAACCGGCACATGGTCGGGCACAGGAGTTAGCGGAAATCAGTTTATACCCTCAGATGCTACTATCGGAGCAAATGAAATTACCTATGAATATACCGTGCATAATTGCAGCAATTCAGCACAAACAACTATTACCGTTCATGCCCGTCCGGCACTCACATTTACCATACCGACACAGCAATGCTCATATCACAGTCCTTTTGAACTTGATGTAACACCTACGGGCGGAACATTCACAACAACATATCCATTAAGCGGAAATACCTTTAATCCTGCATTAGCAACATTCGGACAGCTATATACCATTACCTATACCTATACTGATCCTACAAGTAATTGTAACAATACCATTGAAGGTACAACAACGGTACATCACACTCCTCCTCCAACAACAGAGGATAATGGTGATGTAATACAAAACGTTTCAGCAAGTTCAATTCCTACACTTTCGGCAACCGGAACTAATCTAGCATGGCATTATCCTACAATTGCAACTCAAGTTGCCGGGGATGTTTCTCCATACACACCTGAAGCTTCGGTAGTTGTTGACCCTGTTACTGAAATAGGAATTATTGGAAACTTTACCTATTATGTAACACAAACGAATAATGATTGTGTAAGCGAACCCGCAACAGCAACCTTATCGCTTGTTGACTGCCCTGCTCCTCGTCCCTCTGTTGCAGATATTGAAGCATGTGTAAATGACGGAGATGCCGAAAAAACATTTACGGCTGTTGCAACATTACAACCGGGCGACGAAATCCGTTGGTATTATTCTCCAACAGAATATGAAACGGGCACTACATTTATTTCGCCCGAAAGTACAGCGGGATTATACAATTACCGTATTGTTGTATATGATGCCGCAAACTCCTGCGAAGGACCAAGCGAAACAGCAGAATTACGCATTCATGCAGAACCAACTATTACAATTTTAGGTAACACGTCTGTGTGCGAAAACGGAAATGCGGTAACACTCTCTGCAAATCCTGCAGGTGGCACCTATAGCGGAACAGGAATAAGTGGAAATATATTTACTCCTGCCGGATTATCAGCCGATATATATACCATAACATACACTATCTCTTACGGAAGTGGATGTATTGCAACACACACACATGATATTGAAGTATTTGAATCTCCTACGGTTTCAGTTCAACCTGCAACAGTATGCCAAGATGCAGCAGCATTTCCAATACAAACAACGGTTAATCCAACCGGTGGAACAGGCACGTTTAGTTCTCCAACAATAGATGTAAGTTCCGGCGAATTTACCCCTTCGGTATACGGACCAGGAGTATATGAGGTAATATATATCTATCAAACAACTGAGGGTTGTTTCGGACGAGACACGCAATCATTTACCGTACATGCCCTACCGGAAATTACTATTACCCCGCCAATCGGCTTCTGTGCCGACGAAACAAATGTTGACCTGCAAACATTTGCACAACCAACAGGGGGAACATTTACCGGAAGTTTTGTAAGCGGTTCAATATTTAATCCTTCCGAAGCAAGCCCGGGAACACATACAGTAAGCTACAGTATAACCGATATTCATGACTGTACACAGAGTGAAGACATACAGATTCCTGTTTTTGAATTACCTGTTATAACATTTACACCACCATCATCTCTTTGTATTGACGACGAAGAGATATCATTAGAAGCAACGATTCAAAAAACAATTCAGAGTATCTCATTTTCGGGTGATGGAGTAAGTAATCCGCATACTAACGAATGGGTTTTTAATCCGCAAACTGCTCCAACACAGACCGAAACCATTTTCTCTATTACCGTTACTATTACAGATACCGAAACTTGCTCTGCTCAAGAAAATGCTGACATTCATGTGTTTTACACCGAACCACCAACTATTACAAATGCCTCTGAGGTGAGTCAAAATGTTACTGAAGCAACAATTCCGGAAATTTTGGCTGCCGGCAATCTTATACAGATTTATGAAGATGCTCTAGCTACAAATCAAATTGCAAGTGGTAACACATTTACAGCTCCGGGAAGTGTTGTTATAGATAATACAACACAAGAAGGCAAAGCAGGTGTATATACCTATTATTTTACACAAACACAAAACAGCTGTGAAAGTGTACCTGTTCCCGGCACGCTTACTATTACTGACTGTCCCGTACCTGCTCCTTTAGTAGAACATATGCAAATTTGTTTTGGAGAACCAACACCAACACTTACCGCAACAGGAAGTGCTACTGCCGATATTATATGGCACGGCAGTACCGGTGATGTGCTTGACACAGCACCATCATATCTTCCGTCTGTTACGGAACCGGGACTATACACTTACTATGTATCGCAATACGACCATACAGAACAATGTGAAGGACCACAAGCACAAGTGCAGTTACGAATATTCAATCTTCCAACGGTGCAGATTACAAATATGCCTTCTAGTATTTGTTTTGATGCCGCTTCGGTAGTTCTAACCGGCACACCGGTAGGTGGAGAATTTCGACATAATTCTGTACCGCTTACAGAAATTAACCCGGCTGTTATAGGCGAAGGAACGCATACTATTATGTATCACTATACTGATGCTAATACCTGTTCAAATGAAACACAACAAGATATTACGGTATTCTATACCCCCGTACCAATTGTGAACGACACAGCAATCATTTTATATGATATGCATGATTATATCTATGCACAAGGCGAAGGCACTATTCGTTGGTACATGCCTTCAACTACCTTAGTTGGAACAGGAACGGCATTTTTACATACGCAATCTTCTGAAGGTGTGTGGACATATACATTGAATCAGATTATGAATGGCTGTGCGAGTGAATCAGTTGAAAAGACACTTACAATTATTGATTGTGGCACTCCGGCACCAAGCCTTGATAACGCACAAAGAGAAATCTGCGAAAATCAAACAGTTCCTACATTTACGTTTGGCTCTATACTGCCGGAAATGAAAACATTAGAGATTTACACATCTAACAATACCCTTATTCATACTATTACCCCGGGTGATCCGTATACATTTACCCCAACACATACCAGTCCGGGCACATATGAATGGTATATTATACAAGACACCGGTTGTGTAAGTCCGCCCACTCAATTTCAACTTATTATTCATCCGCGACCTGAATTAACAATCACAGCTCCGTCATCTATCTGTATTGATAGTGATCCTATTACCATAGAAGTTTCTCCTGAAGGCGGGACACTGAGTGGTGCAGGTATTACAAGTGGCGTGTTTAATCCATCAATTGGACAAGGTTCATATACCATACAATATGCATATACCGATGCCAATTCCTGCTCAGCACAAACAGCAAGAGGAATACAAGTACAGTATACTCCACCACCAACAGCTGAAGACAAAACAGGTTTAACCGTATTTCCTACGCCACATTTAGAAGCTATAGGAAGTACAATACGGTGGTATTCTGATGCTGAGACAACAAATCTTGTTTATAGCGGTAATGTTTTCTCTACCGGAATAAGCGGACAAACAGATACGGTTTTTTATGCAACACAAACTCAAAATAATTGTGTGAGTGAACCAACACCGGTGCGACTAATACTTACCAATTGCCCCACACCCGCTCCTATAGTAAGCGGATTTACCGTGTGTGAATACGATGAAATTCCACATGTAACTGCAATTGGCGACACTATACGATGGTATTCATCGGCATCAGCTCCAAATTCGCTCTTTGAAGGAAATACATTTGAGCACGGACAAACAGCTCCGGCAGTATATACCTATTACGTATCGCAAACCAATGTGTGTGAAGGACCACGAGCAACAGTAACCTTCCGTATTGCACCAAAACCTACTGTTCAAATAAGCGGAATAAGTGATATTTGCAGATATGCAGATCCTTTTACACTTACTCGAATACCTTCGGGAGGACAATTATTTGGGGAAGGAATAAGTGGAAATGAATTTAATCCTACCGTACCTGCAGGAGTATATGAAATTATGTATGTATATGCAAATTCATTTACCTGTGTAGACACCGCATATCATTCAGTATCTGTTCATGAAACAGAACCACCGCTTGCGTATAATCTTACAACATTTACCTACGACCTAACACCAACAATGACGGCAACAGGAAGCAATATACAATGGTATAATGATGAGCAATTACAACAGAAATTATTTGACGGAAACAACTTTCCACATACTCAAACACAAGATATTATTAAAGAGTATTTTGTAACTCAAACGCTTAATTCTTGTGAAAGTGAACCCACAAAAGTTCGCTTACAGATTTTAAGTTGCGGTACGCCCAAACCAATTCTCTCAAACGACACAACTATTTGTATATACCAAACAGTGCCAACACTCACCGCAGAAGGATTGCCGCAAGCAACTTTCCATTGGTATCGCTCAAATAATCCTTTGGTAGAAATTCACGAAGGCGAAACATATACTCCAATTTTGACACAAGCAGGTAGCTATGAATTTTTTGTTGTGCAAGACACTGCCTGTCGCGGCGAAGCAGAATACGTACGCATTACCATACGAGAAACTCCTCGTCCGCTTATTACCGGAGCACAACATATCTGCGAATATAATCAGGCACCTACTCTTACGGTTCAAAATACACAAGGAGAAATTCTTTGGTTTGATGCAGATCCCGGATATCCGGCACAAACAGTACAGATACATACCGAAAATAGTTTCTCTCAAACCGAGCAAACAGCCGGAATTCATAGTTACTATGCTGTTCGTCGACTGCAGAATTGCGTAAGTGAACCTGCATCTACACAATATACCGTTACGGCAAAACCGGAGGCACCTATTGTAGCAAATAGAACATCATGTGAATACGAACTCGTAAAGTCATTTAGCAACGAACAGCAATCTCAAGCAACAATAACGTGGCTCGATCCATTTGGCAGAGCAGTAGGCGGAAATGCACAAACATATACACCGCCGGTTAATCTTTTACAAGCAAATAGAGCAGTTAATTTTAAAGCATTCCACACTTTACAAGGATGCGTGAGTGATACAACCGGATTTACCTATACACTACAAAATCGTCCGCCACAACCTATTGTTAGCAATCCATATATCTGTTTTGGTGATGTAATACAGCCAATTGTTGCAATAGGCAGCAACATTAATTGGTACGAAGAAGATGCCCTTACTGTAATTTTAGAAAATTCTCACGCATTTACCCCTGAAATATCTGATACTGCAGGAGTATACACCTACTGGATTACCCAAAGCATTTCCGGCTGCACCAGCACAAAACGCCGCGTAAGCTTTACCGTTGCTCCGGTACCGCAACCAAGCATACACGGACAAACAGAAATTTGCGAATATACAAATGCCATACGCTATACCGTATTTCCTGTAGACACAGGAGTTGCGTATATCTGGGATATTACCGGAAATAGATTTTTATACACCTTAGATAATTTAGAACAACACTCATATCGAATGGCAGATTGGTTTCATCCCGGTATAGATACCATTTTTGTGTATGCAAAAAACAATTTCGGCTGTGAAAACAGAGCAGAAAAAATTGTATATATCAGTCCAAAACCTCAGGCAGATTTTGAATGGACATTCCCCGGAGCAAGTGTTATTGCAGAGTTTACAAATACAAGTATACAAGCTCCTATAGAAAAAAATGAAACCTCTATCCCACTCACATTTGATTCTGAGTGGAATTTCGGATCCCAAAATACGGAAAATACAGAAACGCAAACATTCGAAGATATACACATCCCGGTTTCTAACAGATATAAATTTGGATATTATACGGTTGGACTAACCGTAACAAATGAGTTTGGCTGCAAGGATTACATTCAAAAAGAAATCTTTGTTGATATTGAAAAAGGTATTCATATACCAAATGCATTTGCTCCTTTTAATCCGGCTCACGGAGTTCGCTTTTTTGAACCCAAAGGATTTAACATAGAAACATTTACCATATGGATTTACGACAGTTGGGGCAATTTGGTGTGGTACGATGAGTGGAATAGAGAAGACGATGAAGGTAAGCCCCTCACTCAGTGGGATGGAATGTATAATGGCAAAGCATTACAAACAGGTTCATATATCTGGAAAATTGAAACTACCTTTATTGATGGAACGATATGGAAAGGAGCTGAAACCAGAAGAAACGGCACATTCAAAAAAATGGGTTCGGTATTATTAATAAGATGATGAAAGGTGTAGGGGTTACCCTCTGTGGTTACCCGAAGGCAACGACATAATTATAACATGAAGCTGTTTTAAAATAATTTGGAGCCACGCAAAAAAAATCGCGGTAGCAGGAATCTACACAGTTTGCACTATTTAAAAAGCGTAACCTCTCTAAATGACGGACGAATACGTTCAATGTTTTGTATTTCTCCTTGAGCATGATGAATTTTATAGGTAAACACAAAAGGTGAATCATGTGTATTGCCAATTTTACCGAAACGCAAATCTCTAAAATCAACCGTGCCATCACTGCGTTTCATGGCAGAGTAATATCCTTTACTAAATCTTTGTAGATTTGAAATACGAGCATCCGAAATAAAATCGAACATATAATAATCATTTCGCAAGTACAAAAACATATCGCTTTCTAAACGGGGTACATTAGACATGGTTTTCATCCAAAAACCATCACGGTCTTGTGCTATACAATTCCAGGTAAAATTTGTACCTATTGTAGGGAAAATCTCTGTTTTTTGATACCGAATCTCTTCCTTCGCAAGCAATGTTTCGAAAGATGCCTGAATATATAATTTGTTTAAAAATGTAAACGACAAATACAATACACTTATAAATACAGCTAACCAGGTATACATCGTTTTAAATCGCCACTCTTTTGCAAGAAACGCTAATACAACCAACACAATAAGAGGTACACTAAAAAAGACATCAATAATAGCTATTGAAGACAAGGCAAATCGTTTATCGGAAAAGGGCTCTAATATTCCGGTTCCGTATGACGTGAAAACATCCAGAACACTATGTGCAAGCAATATCAAAAACACAAAACGTGTCCACTGAGCTCGTGTATACGGAACTTGTTTTTGTAATTTTTGAATTCCCATTGCCAAAAATGGGGCAATTAACAAGAAGAAAAATATTGAATGACTAAATCCTCTATGGAATAACGCCGCTCTTGTTGGCTCAATAAAAGGATATACTAGCATATCTAAGTCAGGAACAACACTAAGTAAACCGCCCCAAAGCAATGCTTTATTGCCTATTTTTTTAGAGGCAATCATGCCTCCAACTGCAGCTCCTAAAAAAACATGTGTAAATATATCCATGCTAATAATGATTATTTTATACAAAAATATGACTTTTGCATAAGATTAAAAAACAATACGAGTGAGTAGACGAAGAAAAAATTTACCTGCATACAAAGAAGTAACAATTACTGATGTTGCAGCAGAAGGAAAAGCAATTGCGAAAATTGATAATCAAGTAATTTTTATTGAAGGCGTTGTGCCGGGAGATATTGTGGATATTCAGGTATCACGAAAACGAAAACGTTTTATGGAAGCCCGTGTTACTCACATCCATTCATACAGTCCCAAAAGAACTGAAGCATTCTGCAAACATTTTGGGGTATGCGGTGGGTGCAAATGGCAAATTCTTCCCTATTCTGAACAACTTTATTACAAACAAAAACAGGTAGTTGACCAGTTAACAAGAATCGGGCATTGCTCTATTTCTGAATTTTTACCGATTCTTGGTTCTAAAAAAACGCAAGTATACCGCAACAAACTCGAATTCTCATTTTCGAACAAACGCTGGAAAACATATACTGAAATTGCAGAGGAAACCGAAATTACAAACCATAATGCTCTTGGCTTTCATGTACCCCGACTATTTGATAAGATTGTAGATATTGAAACCTGTTACTTGCAAGAAGAACCAAGTAATGCAATTAGAAATTTTGTACGCGAATATGCTCTTGAACATAATTTCAGTTTTTTTGATATTCGCAATCATACCGGACTCTTACGTAATATGATTATTAGAACTACAAGCACCGGTGAAGTTATGGTGATTCTTATATTTTTTGAGGATTCTTATACCGAGCAACAGCAAATCCTTTCGGCAATCCACCAACAATTTCCTAACATTACTTCGCTGCTTTGGATAACGAACCAAAAGCAAAACGATACAATTCACGACCAAGAAATTCATGTGTTTGCCGGAAGAGACCATATTTTTGAATGTATGGAAGACCTACAGTTTAAAATCGGTCCAAAATCATTCTATCAAACTAATTCTGAACAAGCATACGAATTATATACGATTACCCGAAATTTTGCTCAATTAAGCGGACAGGAATTAGTGTATGATTTATACACAGGAACAGGTACGATAGCTCAATTTATTGCAAAATCGGCAAAACAGGTAATTGGTATTGAATACGTGCCAGAAGCAATAGAAGATGCTATTGAAAATGCAACACGGAACGGTATTACAAATACACAATTTTTTGCCGGAGATATGAAAGATATCTTAACCGACGATTTTATTGCAGAACATGGCAGTCCGGATGTGATTATTACTGACCCACCTCGTGCTGGCATGCACGAAGATGTTGTTCAAACAATTCTCCGGTGTAATCCGAAACGGATTGTGTATGTAAGTTGTAACCCGGCTACACAAGCCCGCGACCTCCAATTCTTTCAGAATTCATACACGATACAAAAATCTCAAGCAGTAGATATGTTTCCGCATACACATCATGTTGAAAATGTTGTGCTCTTAGAAAAAAAGTAAACTCGCATTGCGTATGCAAAAACATTGCAATATCCCCATTTTCTTACCTGAACTAGCTTGCATTCAAACATGCGTATTCTGTAACCAACGTTCTATTAGCAGCACACTAACCATTCCTAGCGGTAAAGAAATTGAAGAAAAAATTGAACGCTACCTTGCTACTATGGATGATTCGCAATCTAAACAAATTGCATTTTTCGGAGGCAGTTTTACCGGACTACCACAAGAGGTTCAGCATAGCTATTTACAGATTGCATATAGCTATATAAAAAAAGGCATGGTAGAAAGTATTCGCATCTCTACCCGCCCCGATTTAATACAGAACACGATACTCCAAAACTTGCAAGAATATAATGTGGTAGATATTGAATTAGGTGCTCAATCATTTGATGACACCGTCTTACAGATGTCAAAACGAGGACACACCGCAGACGACACTAAAAGAGCTGCCGAAATGATTTTAAAACACGGCTTTAAACTCGGTCTGCAAATGATGATTGGCTTACCAGGAGACACGTATGAGCGAGCAATTCATACTGCACAAACTATTATACAAACAGGGGCTCACAGTACGCGCATCTATCCCTGTTTAGTAATAGAAAACACAGAACTTGCTACCATGTATTCCAATAATGAGTTTGTCCCCTTACAGCTACAAACCGCTATAGAATGGACAGCTGATATTTGCACCATATTCGACACAACAGCTATAGAACTATTACGCGTTGGCTTGCATCCAAATAAAGATTTTGATTCAAAAAATATCTTACGTGCCGGACCATATCATCCATCTTTTAAACAACTGGTTTATACCCATATTTGGAAAAACCGCTTACAAGCATCATTACCTCAAACACAAGGAAAACTTGTGCTGAACGTCTCCCCCGCTGATATTGAATATGTCGTTGGATATAATTCATCTAACAAAAAATGGTTGCAACAGCACTATGGATGGATTGCAATAGAACAAAACGAAACACTACAAAAAAATGAGTTTACCTACCGCTATTGTTGACGCCAGAGCTCCACAAGCAGCTCTTGCAGCATTACAAGAACATTTTTCTGTACTTACATTTTTGTCGCAGAATACCACCTATCCTGCGGTTGAAGGACATCCGGATATTTTCATGTGTGCAATAGACGAATCTATACTTGTATACGCACCTAACTGTCCGGAACATAGTATATCTAATATACCCGATTATTATAGGCGAATTGAAGGAAATACGCGAGTTGGAACAGACTTGAATACTACCACCGCATACAATTGTTGCATTACACATTCATATATATTTCATAAAGAAGGATATACCGATGCCGCAATTTTAGAACAATGCACACACAAAACCTTCATTTCTGTTCCGCAAGCATACACAAGGTGCAGTATGATTTGTCTCCCCAATGAATCATGTATAACATCTGATGCCGGAATAGCACAGGTGTTACAACAACACGCAATACCGCATCTACTATGCAATCCGCAAGGAATTATGCTACCCCCTTACAAACATGGGTTTTTAGGAGGCACCATGGGAGTATATGATTCAACCGTATATCTGCTTGGCAGCTGCAAACAGTATGCTGATGGCGACAGACTCAAAAGATTTATACAAGAACAAGGATATACATTGGTTGAACTATATAAGGGACCATTATATGACGGAGGAGGGATTTTTTTTAATGTGGAATGATGAATCACGTATGGGCAACACTTGCAGTCACCCATTCCGGGCTAAAGAACGCGTGCATGTATGTTATGCTAAAAATCTTTCACAATCTCTGTCTTCAGAAAAATAGACGTATCTTTGTATGCAAAAAAAAGAATGAGTTATATTGATATAAAGATTGAACATGCACTTGTTATAACGATTGATTCTCAAGACACAATACTCTACGATGGGGCTGTGTGTATTCATAATGGAATGATTGTGGCAATTGGCACAACAGAGGAGTGTAAAGAGTATGATGCCGAAACTATTATTGACGCACAAGGTAATATTCTTATGCCGGGCCTAATTAACGCTCATACGCATGCAGGCATGAGTATTTTCAAAGGTATGGCAGACGACCTTCCTTTACAATCATGGCTGCAAGACAAGATTTTTCCTGCAGAAGCAAACTATTGCACCAGAGAAAATATGGAAATAGCCACAAAACTTTCAATTATTGAAATGATTCAAAGTGGCACAACCTGCTTTGGCGATATGTATTATTTTTCTGATGTAGTTGCCGATGTGTGCGACAGACTACATATGCGAGCAGTAATAGCTCAAGCGGTAATTGATTTTTCTGCTCCTGATTATAAAACTCCAACAGACACACTTGAGGCATTAGAAAAAGCTATTCCTGTTATTAATAAACATCCTCGTATTACATTAATTCCCGGACCTCACAGTCCGTACACCTGCAGTGCCGACATTATGCAAAAATGCCGTGCTCTTGCAAACAAACACGCTCTCCCCTTGCATATTCATGTTTCCGAAACGCAACAAGAATATAATACCAGCTTAGAAACATTTGGAAAAACTCCTGTTGAAACACTCCACGACCTTGGCATGTTTAGCGGTAAAACCATTGCAGCACATTGTGTATATATAAGCGAACACGATAGAGAGATTTTCACCAAACATGCCGTTGGTGTAGTTAATAATGCTCAGAGTAATCTTAAGTTGGTGAGCGGAGTTGCTCCGGTGCATCTCATGAAAGAGGTTGGAATTCCTGTTGCACTAGGAACAGACAGCGTTGTAAGCAATAACTCCCTGGATATGTTTACGGAAATGAAAGTGGCAGCTCTCATTCACAAACTAAACAGTGCGAACGCGGCTGCTTTACCCGCAAAAGAAATTGTTCGCATGGCTACAATAGATGGAGCTCGTGTGTTAGGAATAGACCAACATGTTGGATCTCTAGAAGTAGGAAAACAAGCAGATATGATACTCATTAATATTAATCAAGCTCACCTTGTACCCTTATATGATGTGTATTCTCATTTAGTATATGCCGTAAAAGGCAGTGATGTTGATACGGTTTTTATTGACGGTACCTGTGTGTATCAAAATAAACACATGCTTGTAACAGATGTGCTTGAATGTATGATTGCAGCTCAAACAATTGCAAACACCATTCAACAAAACCAATCCTAGTTGCCATGCTTTCTATTCTTATTCCGGTATACAACACCTTTGTTTCTGAACTGGTTCGGAATGTACATGCTCAAGCAATTTCTGCAAAAATTGTATTTGAGATTATTGTATGCGACGACAATTCTCTCCGAGAATACAAAGAAACGGACCCCGATTTCAAAGATTTAGAATACGTGAGGTATCTGTCCTTACCCCAAAATCATGGTCGTGCAGGCATACGGAATATTCTTGCACATAAAGCACAGTATTCTACGCTCCTCTTTATTGATGCTGACGCAAAAATTACAGACACAACATATATCACAAATTATTGCCCGTACCTTTCGGCACAGAGCATCGTATATGGAGGTGTTGCATATGAAGAATCGAAACAGGGCGAAAAAAATCTACGATATACCTATGGGATTTCACGAGAATCTCGGTCGGCAGATGAGAGAAATACATATCCATACCAACAATTCAGTTTTTTTAATCTTTTAATTCCAAAAGACGTATATATCTCAATTTTGTGTAACGAAGACATTGGTGGTTACGGTCACGAAGATACAGTATTCGGACTAGAAGCAGAAAAATTAGCAATACCCCTGCTTCATATAAATAACCCCCTACTACATACCGGCATTGACAGTAACGAAGAATATATTGATAAAATTCGAGAAAGCATACATTCATTACACCGCATTGTATCCTTGCAAATAATTGAGAAAAAGCACTATGATTCTATCTCATTATTATCGGCATACAAAACCCTAAAAACTATAAAACTTGTGTGGCTATGTAACATTTTATTTAGAATATTTAGAAAAAACATGGAGCGTAGATTACTGCAAACAGCTAATCTCACACTCTTAGACATGTATAAACTTGGATACTTTTGTTATATAAAAAATAATACGGTACCTTAAACCAATATTGGTAATATAAGGGGTGCCACAATAATATAAAATTATGAAAAAATCACCAATACAATTAGATACAAACATCTGTGTTGCTTGCAAACTGTGCGAAAGTGATTGTCCTTCACACGCAATAAACATCGACAAATCGCGGATAAGCGCACATTGCATTGCCTGCGGACATTGTGTTGCAATTTGCCCACACGCAGCAATGAGTTTTAAAGGAAAGCCATCCATATCCCTATCTCACAACACAATACAGCCAGATATGTTTCAAACACTATCGGCACATACCAGAAGTACCCGACAGTTTACAGAGCAAGAAATATCAAAAGAAATTCTCGAAAATCTTATAATGCATTTAGCTCAATGTCCGTCGTCGAGCAACAACAGGAGTCTTGAAGTATGTGTAGTTACCAATAAAGAAACCATTAAGAACATTAATGATAGAACAGCAGCGGTTCTATTACAATTTTTCAAAAAAATAAACAGACCACTTTCAAAACTCATTACAAGCTTTTTTTTAGAAGCAACAGAAAAAAAGAAACTCGCATATTACGCACACAGTTTTGAAAAAAAAGTTGCAAAGCAAACACCATGTATAACATATAATGCTCCTGCCATACTAATTTTTCATGCTAAAGAACGAAAAACACATAATTCACAAGCAGATGCATATATTTGGAGCAGTTACACATCACTCTACGCCAGAACCTATGGTATAGGAAGCTGCTTTAATGGCTTTATTGTACAAGCAGACAAGCAATCCAAAGAAATAAGAACCCTCTGTAATATTCCGGAAAATCATAGAATGTATGCGGCACTCCTACTTGGGTATCCAAGCCATACGTATAGTTATGAAGTTATGAGAGATGCACCTGCATACACAATACTGGAATAAGCGTTGATTATTTCTATACGCACGATATCTTTTGAAAAAAAAACATTACTTTTGTAAAAAATAATCAGAATGAGAGGTATATTTTTAGTAATAATCAGTTTTGTTTTTCTGCACATTACATCATGTAAGATATTAAGTCCCACCGTAATGTTTCAAACAGAACGAGATTTTGAATACGTTCCATTTGATCATAGTTTAAAATCAACCATTCTTCAACCATACGACCAAATAAGTATCCTCATGTATACCAATGATGGTAGTGCTTTATTAGAAGGCGGTGGAATTGCAAGTTTTGGTGCGGGTAAGCATGATGAAGGAATGACATACATGATTCGTCCCGACAGTACCGTGAAATTACCAATCTTAGGTAATATTGTGTTAGGCGGAATGGAAAAAGATTCTGCAGAAAGCTATTTAGAAGAACAATTAGGGAAATATTATCAAAATCCGTATGTGAAATTGTATATCACAAACAGAACCGTTATTCTCTTTTTTGAAGAAGGAACAAACGGTATGTCAATTCCAATTCCCGAAGACGGCATTACCCTTCTTGATGCAATTGCCGCAGCAGGAGGTTTAACAGAAAACAGCAAAGCATATCGCATTAGATTAATTCGTGGCGACAATAGAAATCCACGAGTATATAATTTTAACATCAGCAGTTTAGCAGAATTTAAAAAAGCAAATTTTGTATTAGAAGCAAATGATATTATTTATGTAGACTCCAGACCACGATACGTAACTAAAATCTTGAGCGAAATTCAACCTTATTTAGTTCTTATATCCAGTAGCGTTTTAGTTTACAGCGTTTTTAGCAAATAACCCATGGCAAGAATTAAAAAAATACCAATGTTTAACGACACGTTTGACATGACAAAGCTCATTCATGTCGTTAAAAAATCGTTTCTCTTTTATGTTCTTTTTGGTGCTATTGGTTTATCTATTGCTTATTTATATTTACGATACACCCCTCTCAGATACGAAGCAGATGCAATTATTCAGATTAACGAAGAACAACGCAGTGCCGAATTACTGAAAATTGAAAATATCTACGGAAATGTTTCACTAAATCAAATTATTGAGCTTATTCGTTCACGAGAGTTCTTAAAACGCACATTAATTGAGCTCAATTTATATACAAGCTATTATTTAGAGGGGCAATTTTTAACTGATGAATTATATAAAAAATCTCCATTTTTTGTAGAAACAGAAAACTTTCCCGGCTTTTTATATAACTCCAATATTTACCTTAGGTACAATGCGGAGCATGATATAATAACTCTCGAATATAGAATTAATGGTACTATTACAACAAAGGAGTTATCAAGAAACACATGGACAGATTTTCATGGTGGTAAGATTTATATAAACATAACCAATCTTAATCAACTACAAGAACAATTATCTCCATCACAAGGGAATAAAGTCTTTTTTAAGGTATTTAACGACAATGGCGTATTTGCAGAACACATAACAGAAAAATTATTTGTATGGGTATATAATTACCATGCAAATATGATTGGATTACGCTATGTAAGCAGTAATCCTGAAAAAGCAGCAGATATGGTAAACCATGTTAGTCAGGATTTTTTAGGATATAATATTGAAAAAAAACAAGAACATGCACAAAATGTATTAGCATTTATTGATGAACAATTAGCATTAGTGTATGATGGATTAAATGAGGCAGAAAAGCAATTACAGCACTTTAGACGAATGAATAGAATTCCTGACACAAGACAAAGTTCAAGACCGGGTATTCCTACTATTTCATCACAATCAGATGTTGAGCGATATCAAAGACAAATGTCAACGCTTTCTCAAATAAACACACAAATTGATGCCGGAGAGCAATTCAACACCATGGAGCTCATGTCTCTCATGTCGGGTGGCATGAATTCAGAAAGTATGATAATGAACTTCCTTAACGGTATTAATCAATTACAAAAAGAACGAGAGCGATTACTCTTAACGGTTACTCCGGATAATCATAATGTGCGAATTATTGACCGGCAAATTGCAGAGCAGAAACAGATGCTGCAAGACTTTATTCAAATAACCAATGAGCGAGTAAAAACACAATTAGAAGCTGCTCGTATGATGAATAGAGATATATCGGGTGGCTCTACTTCTATAGAACAAGATGAAATTGAACTTGCTCGTTTAGAACGAACATATTCTATTCATAAAAATTTTTACGACCAGTTAGTTTCTAAACAAACAGAATATTTAATATCTAAAGCCGGACATGTTACCAATAATGTTATTCTTCAACGTGCCGACATTCCTAGATATCAAGTATGGCCAATTAAAACAAAGGTTTTAGCAATTACCATTTTTCTTTGTGTGTTTGCAATGCTTGGTCTCACATTAATACGTTATTTACTCTATAACAACATTATGGGTATTGCAGATATTAGTCGTTTTACCCTTGTTCCGGTTGCCGGGGTTATTCCAATATCTCGTCAAACAAATAAGATTAACCGATTTGTTGTTGAAAATAAAGCATCTTCGGTTATTACCGAAGCTTTTAGAACCTTACGTTCTAATCTAGAGTTTATGCAACAAAGCACACATGAGAAAAAAACCCTAGCTATTACCTCTACTATTTCAGGTGAGGGTAAAACCTTTATTGCCATTAATTTAGGCGGGGTGTATGCATTAAGCGGAAAACGTGTTGTATTGCTCGACTTGGATTTACGAAAACCAAAAGTGCACCTTACCTTTAAATCGTCAAATAAAAAAGGATTAAGTACAATCTTAATCGGAAAAGATTCATATAAAGATTGTTTAATTAAGACCGAGTTCGAAAACTTTGATGTATTAACATCCGGACCACCACCGCCGAATCCTTCGGAATTGGCAAACTCAAAACAATTTGATGAATTAATTGCCAACTTAAAAGAAGAGTATGATATTATTATTATAGACACACCTCCTATTGGAATTGTATCTGATGCAATTTTTAGCTTTAAACGTGCCGATTTACCGGTATATGTAATGAGAGCAAGCTACTCAAAACGTAATTTTATTAATAACATTAACTACGTTAAGGAGCATAAAAAAATTGACAATGCATCTATCGTTCTTAATGCAGTTGAAATAATCTCCTCTAAATACGGATACGGATACAAAGGATATGGATATAGCCGTCAAGGATACGGATATGGATATGGCTTTGGATATGGGTATTATTCATACGGAGAAGAAAAGAAAAAGAAAAAGAGCTGGTTACAACTTTTGAAGATTAAAAAATAATGAGTTTTATTATTCCTACCATTACATTAGTAAGTTCTATTATTTTAAGCATTATTGGATTTAAATTGTTATTAGACAATAAAATCTTTCTTTTTTTACGAAAGAAAAATACCGGTGGTGAACGCTGGGCATCTCAGTCTAAACCAATTTTTGGTGGGGTAATATTTTATATTTGCTTTTTATTAGCTCTTATTATTGCTCTTGTTACTCAAAATATAGTAAACATTCCTCCAAGCTATACTTGTATTTTAATTGTAACCGTTAGCTTGTCTTTCTTTATGGGGCTTTTAGATGATTTACAAACACAAGGTCCGTTTAAAAAATTCATCACACAAATTATTTGTGCAATAATTCTTATCTATTGTGATGTGTATATTCAAATTTCTACGAGTACCACAACAAACTATCTGCTTACATTCTTTTGGGTAACGGGAATCATGAATTCTATTAATATGCTCGACAATATGGATGCTATTACCGGTTCTGTTGCCGGAATTATTTTGCTCGGCATTATTGGTATTATCCTACTTTCACCAGAAATTATTGTATTGGATGTTATTATATTATCTGCTATTGTAGGCAGCTTACTGGTATATTTATATTGGAATTGGAATCCTTCTAAAATGTATATGGGCGATAGTGGCAGTCAATTCCTTGGAATTATTTTAGCAATTTACAGTATCCTATACATATGGAATAAAACACCGGAACAAGTATCCGGGTATAATTTTTACAATCTTATTCTTGTTGCATTAGCATTTCTCCTCCCGTTAATTGATACCTGTGTTGTGTTTATCAATAGACTTGCAAAGGGAAAATCACCCTTTGTTGGCGATAGATTTCATACAACTCACAATCTAGTATATCTCGGTATGTCTGAACGTGCCGTAGCTATTCTGTTTATATGCATTACAATAATTTCTAATCTAACCGTATGGTATATTATATCATATACGTCTATTGCAATACATATACATTATTACATTGTAATTCTTGCATGTATTGCAATTGTGTCAACTACTTTTTTTATACTTTCTAGAATTGTGCAAAATAATAATAACGGTAACTAATTCGAGGAATTAACACATATGAAATCAAAAATCACCTATATATCTGCCTCTGTTTTGTTACTGTGTGTTGGTTTTATATTTCTTCATTTTAGCACATCAGATCCAGACACTTCTTTGCAAAAAAAACAAGAACAACCATATTCAATACAGGTTACTCAATTATATATTCCTGAAACGCTTTCATTATTTGGAGAGCAAGTTCCTATTCAAAATTTTGACACTCGTGAAAGTTTAGAAAGAGAATTATTGGTAAATGTGTTTTGGCAATCGCAAACAACCATGTTTATTAAAATGGTTGGACGATATTTTTCAATTATTGAAGAAGTATTACAACGCTATAATATTCCTGACGACTTTAAATATCTTGCCTTAGCAGAAAGTGGATTCAGACATAATGTTTCTCCCGCAGGAGCAACCGGATACTGGCAGTTTTTAGATAAAACAGCTAAAGAATTCGGACTTACGGTTACTGATCAAATTGATGAACGGTATCATCTTGAAAAAGCAACAGAAGCTGCCTGCCGTTATTTTTTACAAGCATATGAACGTTTTGGCAACTGGACATTAGTTGCAGCGTCTTACAATGTTGGAATGGCAGGATTACGCCGTCAATTAGAGTATCAACACATATCTTCATATTACGATATGCATACAAATTCGGAAACCGGACGGTATGTGTTTAGAATTATGGCACTAAAGCTCATTTTAGAAAACCCTGAGACATACGGCTATTATGTGTCTGAACAAGAAAAATATGCAGCCCCCTCCTATAAAACACTTGCTATTGATACCGCAATTCCTGATTTAGCAAAATTTGCATTGGAACAGGGGTCAAATTACAAACTCTTACGGATTATGAATCCTTGGATACGTTCTCGTTCAAGTCTTCCGGCTCCTCGTCAAGAACCATATCTTATTAAAATAGTTGAACTTTCTGAACGAGAATCTATATAAGCACTTAACATCTAGCATGAGTAAAGAAGTTGAAAAGGAAGAGATTGATTTTAATAATGCCGTTCATGTTGAAGGTGCTCGCGTTCATAATTTACAAAACATTTCTGTTTCAATCCCTCGTAATACCTTATCGGTTATAACCGGCTTAAGCGGAAGCGGAAAATCATCTTTAGCGTTTGACACGATATACGCCGAAGGACAAAGAAGATATATTGAAACATTCTCTTCGTATGCACGACAATTTCTTGGAACACTAGAAAGACCGGATGTTGACAAAATATCAGGTTTAAGCCCGGTAATTTCTATTGAGCAAAAAACTATTAACAAAAACCCTCGCTCAACCGTTGGTACAATTACTGAAATTTATGACTTCTTGCGTCTGCTATATGCACGTATTGGAGAAGCATATTCGTACAATACCGGAGAGCGTATGGTAAAATACACAACGCAAAAAATTTTAGATAGAATTGTTTTAGATTTTTCTCATAAAAAAATCCTTCTACTTGCCCCTGTAGTGCAAGGGCGAAAAGGTCATTACAAAGAACTCTTTGAACAATTCCGCAAAAAAGGATATTTACACGCTCGTATAAACGGTAAAATTAGAGAACTTACATTCGGTTTAAAATTAGACCGATATAAAACTCATTCTATTGAAATTCTTATAGATAAATGCTCTGTAAACGATGAACTTCCGGCACGGTTTAAACAATCGGTAGATGTTGCCATGAAACAAGGTAAGGGTGTTATTCTAGTAATTGAAAAAGATGCTGATACCGGTAGATTTTACAGTAAAAAATTAATGTGTCCTACAACCGGGCTATCTTATAATGATCCGGCACCGCACACCTTTTCGTTTAATTCTCCACATGGAGCATGTGAAACCTGTGGTGGCTTAGGAAAAATAAATGAGATTGATATCGACAAATTAATTCCTGCTGATACACTGAGTATTGAAAAAGGTGCTATTAAACCGGTAGGAACCTATAAAAAAAATATTCTTTTCTGTAAAATAGAAGCTATTCTTAGTCACTTTAATGCCACAATTAACACTCCCTACAAAGATATTCCGGAACAGGCAAAAACTGCAATATTATATGGAACGCAGGAAATGTTTACGTTTAAAAACCGCCCTATTGGGGTAGAAAACAATCACTTTCTAGGGTTTGAGGGCATTTTGGCATATATAGAAAAGCATGGCTTACTCGAAGATGCGGGCAATCCCGATAATTATTTCACACGTGTTATCTGTCCGAACTGTAATGGCAAACGATTAAAAAAAGAAGCACTTCATTTTACCATTCAGAATAAAAATATTGCCGAAGCATCACTACTCTCTATTCAAGATTTTTATACCTGGATTCTTGATGTACCGAATCATATTACAAAACAGCAATTCCAAATTGGAGCAGAAATAATTAAAGAAATCAGTACACGAACAGAATTTCTTTTAGATGTAGGACTTCATTATTTAAGTTTATTCAGAAGCTCCAGAACCTTATCGGGTGGAGAAAGCCAACGTATACGGCTTGCAACACAAATTGGTTCTAAACTGGTAAATGTGTTATATATTTTAGATGAACCAAGTATTGGGCTGCACCAACGCGACAATCATCAATTAATTGATGCATTACGAAACCTGAGAGATAATGACAATTCAATAATTGTGGTTGAACACGATAAAGATATGATTCTTGCCGCAGATTATGTTATTGACATCGGTCCGAAAGCCGGAAAGTACGGAGGAAAAATTGTTGCTCAAGGAACACCAAAAGAGTTTCTTACACAAAAAAGTTTAACTGCTCAATATATTTTGGGGACTAAAAAAATTGAAATCCCTACACAAAGAAGAGTCGGAAACGGAAACACAATTTCAATACGTGGTGCACATGGTAATAATCTAAAACATATTGATGTTGATATCCCACTTGGCACATTTACCTGTGTTACGGGAGTTTCCGGAAGCGGAAAATCAACCTTAATAAATCAAACCCTGCACCCTATTTTAAATCAGCACTTTTATCGTTCTAAACAAGCTCCACTGCCCTATTTAAGTATTACGGGGATTGAACATATAAATAAAGTAATAGAAATTAATCAATCGCCAATCGGAAGAACACCCCGTTCAAATCCGGTTACGTATACCAATATTTTTTCGGACATACGGAAATTATTTGAACAATTACCTGAATCAAAAATTCGCGGGTATAAAGCCGGGCGATTTTCCTTTAATGTAAAAGGCGGCAGATGCGAAACATGTAAAGGCGCCGGCGTTAAAACCATTGAAATGAACTTTTTACCCGATGTATATGTCCTCTGTGACTCATGTAACGGAAAAAGATATAATAGAGAAACATTAGAAGTACGATTCAAAGGAAAATCAATTTCGGATGTACTGGAAATGACCATTAATATGGCAGTAGATTTTTTTGAAAACATACCTCATATCCTGTCAAAACTTAAAACACTGCAAGATGTTGGATTAGGATACGTAACATTGGGACAAGCATCAACAACCCTATCGGGCGGAGAAGCACAGCGTATAAAACTTGCAGCAGAACTACAAAAAAAAGATACCGGAAATACCTTGTATATTCTTGATGAACCTACTACCGGATTACACTTTCACGACATTTATGTATTACTTGAAGTTCTCCAGAACTTAGTTAACCGAGGTAATACCGTAATAGTTATAGAACATAACATGGATGTTATTAAAGTTGCCGATTACATTATTGATATTGGTCCCGAAGGTGGCAAAAACGGAGGAACCCTTGTGTGTGCCGGAACTCCCGAGCAAATAATTAGACATACCGAAAGTTATACGGTACACTATTTACGAAATGAACTAAAGATATAATTTAGATTAGTTCCTGAGGTTTACATAGTTTTTTAGACGTGTTTGCAACTCGTGCACATCGTTTACAAACATGGGTTGCATTACAAATGAGTTCAATTATTTTATCCATGCTTTCAGGTAAATCCTTAGCATGTTTACACATAGTTTTTGCCATAGAAGTTTTCTAAGTATGACGAAAAATATGGCGTTACTTTACAGACTTAGTTCGATTATTCTTTTGTAGAAGTAATAAGATCTAACAATGCTTGCACCGCTTGTTCTTCGGGAATATTTTTAAGAACGGCTTCTTGTTTTTTATAGAGATGCACCATACCTCGTCCGGCTCCAACATAGCCGTAATCGGCATCTGCCATTTCTCCGGGACCGTTAACAATGCAGCCCATAACCGCTATTTTAAGTCCGGTTAAGTGCGATGTTTTTTCTTTTACGTTGCGTAATGCTTGTTCTATATTAAACAAGGTTCTCCCGCACGAGGGGCAGGCAATATATTCTGTTTTAGTAAAACGTGCACGCGATGCCTGAAGAATAGCAAAGCTTGTTTCTACCTGTTCTTGTTCGGTGCTCGCATCATGCACAATACATATTCCATCACCAAAACCATCAAGAAATACGGATCCAAGATCCATAGCTGCACGTATCTGCATTTGCTCTCTTGAAATTTTACTGTACCTTACGCAAAACAAGACCGGAGGCACATGAGCTTGTGTATATAATTGGCGATACAAATCTTGCACAGCTTGCGAAAAAAAGTATCCTTGATACGAATATAAAATAATTGTATGTTTCTGTATCTCTACACCTTCTAAATCAGAAATTTGTTCATGAGATAGCAATAAGACAACCGCATCTTCTTTCTTGTACGTGCTATATTCAGCTAAAGAAACAATAGGTATTCTTGTATTGGTATGTGCAAAACAAAGCATATCAGAATCAATATACATATCTGCCTTAGTACCATTATTGTAGGCAAACACCAACGGAGGTATTTGTCCACCTATTCCGCATACGTTTAAAGAAGTCTGTTTTGCATACCCAAATAAAGAAGAACGAATATCCGGTTTTCTTGTAAGATGTTGAGCCGCATCAAAAATTGCCTCTCTATATGAGCAAATCTCTTTACATACCGGAATTTCCTTTTCAGGAGCTTCGGTAAGCGACACGCGAATAGTATCACCAATACCATCTAATAATAAGGTACCAATCCCCACCGCAGATTTTATACGCCCATCCTCATCGGCACCCGCTTCGGTAACACCCAAATGCAGAGGATATATGCAGTTTTCTTGCTGCATAGTTGCGGCTAATAAACGATACGAATACACCATTGTACGAGTATTGCTTGATTTTACGGAACAAACAACATTATGGAATCCCTCAGATTTAAAAATTCGCAGAAACTCCATCATACTTTCAACCATACCTTCGGGAGTATCGCCGTATTTTGCAATAATTCGTTGCGAGAGAGAGCCATGATTTACCCCTACACGTATAGTCGTTTTATATTTTTTGCAGACAGTAATAAGAGGTATAAGATTATCGGTAATTTTTTGTAATTCCTGACGGTACTCCTCATCTGTCCATGAAAATTTAGTTGCACTACTCACATAATTTCCCGGATTTATGCGAACTTTTTCAACATATTGAGCAGATAATAAAGCCGCTTTCGGATTAAAATGAATATCAGCAATTATGGGATTTGTGTATCCCCGTTCACGTAATCCCTGTTTTATGAGAGCTAAACTTTCAGCTTCTTTTATGCCCTGCGTTGTTAGACGTACCGCATGAGCCCCCGCATCAAAAATACGCACACACTGTTCTATACTCGCAGTAATATCATTCGTATCAGTATTTGTCATCGACTGAATAACAAGACCTTGCTCTCCTCCTATGTGAATATTCCCTACCCTAACCTCAGGCGTTGTATATCTTGTATAAAGCTTTATTGTCATAAAAAACTGAATTATTCACAACAAAGATATTTGTAATTTTCCAGCAATTCTGTATGTTTGAAACATAAATATTCTAAAAAAATGTATTCTATGAAAATTTGTAATTTTTTATATCATTATATCAATAAACCATTATGCCATTATAGGGTAACCACAGAGGGTTACCCCTACAAATTATATATAATGCCTATAAACCCATAAACCCATAATTATGAATATACTACTTACCGGCGGAACAGGATTTATTGGCTCATATGTACTTATGGCACTTGTACAAGAAGGTCACTCCGTTACTGTATTAGCAAGAAACAAACAAAAAGTACCCGCATTATTATCTACAAAAAATATAGACGTATTAGAAATTCCGATGACCGATTATGCAGGCATGGCAGAAGCTGTACAAGGAAAAGATTGCTGTATTCATGTTGCACTTAATTATAATGATGCCAGTGCCTACGATATGTTACAACACGACACCGCCCCCTCTGTTTTTCTGGCATCAGAAGCAGCTAAAGCAGGAGTTTCTCATTTTATATATACATCATCTACCGCAGCTCTGGATAATATATATTCTAAACCGAATATACCAACAGAACGGATTCTCATAACAGAAAAGCAAGATCCGCAATCATATTACGGAGCAACAAAAGCAGCTACAGAAAATTTTATTATGGCAATAGGAAGTCAAACTGCTATGAAAGTATCTATCATCCGTCCCGGATACACCTTTGGCAATCCCGTAATACCGGGAGCATTCTCTCAACCCGATTCTCGCTTTCGAAGTATTGTTCAAGCAGCGGTACGCGGACAAGATATTGAGATAATAAAACATGACGGCACCCAATTTTTATGGGCAGGAGATTTAGCACAAATATATATTGCCGCATTACACAGCAATCAACATAAAAAAACATACTTCGGGCTCTCAAACGAATTCACATCTTGGGAATATATTGCACGACAAGCAGTTAAAATAGCAAAATCACATTCTAAAATTGTGCTTATTGATAAAAACTGGAGTTCCCGTCCCTTATTATTTGACGTTTCTGACTGCAAACATGATTTTGGCTTAGAATTTAGTCCGGAACCTCACCTCACAAATCATATAGAATACTTGGTAGCCGAAGCTCAATCCTGACAGAAAAACTCAGGAATATATGCTCTACGGACTAAAAAAGAATCAGCGGTATAGAGCGTATGATAAAAATCGTCAGGAGAAATCTCATAATTAAAAAAACCATGATTCCGTCCGGGATACACAATAATGTGTATACTATCGGCTCCGGCAGAAGAGGCGTTATCACAATACACTTGCACATCTTCCAGAGCTGTTAAATCATCATTATCTCCCTGAAAAATAATAGTTTGCGGAAAACAACTAGCATATTCCGGAATTTGAATTGCATCAGTAATATATGGATTTGCAAGCACAAAAGCATCAGGCATTATAACATGCTCCGGTTGCAGGTGTTGCAATACTTGATACGTAAATAACACCACCGAAGCACCGGCACTACTCCCACCCAAAGCAATTTTGTGTACATTTATCCCCAAACAATCTGCATGATTTTGAATCCATTCTAATGCAATATATCCATCAATCAATCTCTTTTTACTATAAAATGTTAAGTTCTTATATCGGTGATTAACACTAATTGCAACAATACCTCTTTGAGCAAAATGCTCGCACTGCAGTTGATACTGCAAGCTGTTCGCAACGCCTCCGTGAAAATAGATAACACAAGGCAGATGTGCCTGTTTATGCCAATTATCGGGCGTATATACATCAAGCTCTAAAAGAGAAACACTATCAGAAAAATACGTGAACACAGTACGTGCTCCCGCTTCTAACACAAGTTTTTCTTCTTGTTCCAACATACTCTGTTCGGAATCATCTTTAGAGCACGCAATACAAGCTATACACAAAAGAAACAGTATAATTTTAGCTAATACCGTATGTGATACTATATTATTCGGCATGTAATACTTTTATACTTAAACTTTTAGACGAAGACCATCCAAACTTATCGGTAACAGACATAAAAAAATGATAATCCCCCGCATCATACACCTCCCCTTCTGAATTTTGAGCTGGTAAAAACAAAGGAATATCAGTGATATACATACGTCTATTATCCGGAATACTATAATTATCTTTTAGAAGAAATGGGGTAATTGCTGTTTTTTTCTCATCTAATTCACAAAGAACCTGTTCGGTTGTATGCGTATGATGATCAAAATTATGATGAATATCGTAGCGAAAGGCACCAAGTTCAACATCATCAGAAAGGTATATTCTGATACGATATTCTGTGTTAAAATAAAGCGTATCACACTGATTAGGGAAGCTATACGCATACTCTAAATCAATTACAGGTTTTTCAGAATCAAGAGTTTCGGTATTACAGCTACACAATACCAATAACGAAAAAATAAAAACGAGAATCCTCATATCTACACAATATATATTAGTATAACAAAGAAAATACTTTTTAGTAAGATTCTCCCGAAAGCAAGCTAAAATTACCAAAGTTTTTGTACTTTCGTCATATCTAAAAAAATAAACATGGAGCATCAAGACGGTACATTTTGCAGCCATTTACAAGAAAAAAAAGGTATTGAGCAACAACCTACGGTTAATGCGAATGCTGTTGCTCGGTTTAAACAAAAAAAGAAACAACAAAAAATTCATAGTCTGCAAGAATATGTAGATGGGATTCTTTCGGGTAATAGAACAATTTTAAGTCGTGCTATTACCATTATTGAAAGTAATTTACCGGAACATTTTGAACTTGCACAACAAATAATTGCAGCTTGTTTACCGCATTCCGGGAAATCAATCAGAATTGGTATTACGGGTGTGCCCGGTGCAGGTAAAAGTACGTTTATAGAATCTTTCGGACGATTAGTAACCTCAAAACATCATTCACTTGCGGTTCTCACTATTGACCCTAGTAGTGAACGCTCAAAAGGAAGTATTTTAGGCGACAAAACACGAATGGAAGAATTAGCGTCTGACCCATCTGCTTTTATTCGCCCCTCGCCTTCTGCCGGTTCACTTGGCGGTGTTGCACGAAAAACCAGAGAAACTATTATTCTCTGTGAAGCTGCCGGTTTTGATGTTGTTTTTATAGAAACTGTTGGTGTTGGTCAATCTGAAACCGCTGTTCACTCTATGGTTGACTTTTTCTTGCTGCTAATGCTTGCCGGTGCAGGAGATGAATTGCAAGGAATTAAACGCGGTATTATGGAAATGGCTGATTGTATTGCCATTACAAAAGCAGATGGCAGTAATGCCGACAGAGCATCTATGGCAAAAACCGAATATCGAACTGCCTTAAGTTTATTTCCGCCGCATCCTTCTGGCGTTAAACAAAAAGTGCTTACCTGCTCTGCTCTTGAAAGAACCGGTATAGAAGATATTTGGAAAACAATAGAAACATATATTTCTCACACAAAAGAGTCTCAGTATTTTGAATCAAATAGAAACTCACAAGCATCGTATTGGATGTATGAAACAATTAATGAACAGCTAAAACGAACATTCTACTCAACTAAACACGTTGCAGATACCATTAAAGATATTGAACAGAAAGTTTTAGAGCAAAAGATGAGTTCTTTTGTTGCTGCACAAGAACTTCTCGACATCTATTTTTCGTCACACAAAGCAAACAAGAAATGAAGATAGCTCTTGCACAATTAAATTATCATATTGGTAATTTCGAAGAAAACTCCAACAAAATTATACAGGCAATTCAACAAGCAAAGCAAGACAAGGCAGATTTAATAGTTTTTTCAGAATTATCTGTCTGCGGCTACCCTCCTTTAGATTTATTAGAACAAAAAACATTTATTGAACATTGCTCCAAATACAGCAATAAGATTGCGGAATACTGCGAAGGTATTGCTGCCATAATTGGTTGTCCCACCATTAATGAACAAGAGCGAGGTAAACAATTATGTAACTCTGCTCTTTTTATTGAACATACACACATTACACACATCGTTCATAAAACACTTTTACCTACCTATGATATTTTTGATGAATATCGATATTTTGAACCAAATACACATTTCTCGGTATTAGAATATAAAGGACAGAGAATTGCACTTACTATTTGTGAAGATTTATGGGATAACCAAGTAGTAGAACGAGCATTTGCAAAAAGTAAAATTTACACTATTTCTCCTATGCAAGAGCTTATGAAACTTAAGCCGGACATGATTATTAACATTGCAGCATCGCCCTTTTCGTATAATCAGGAATTTTTACGAACTACAGTGTTACAAGAAAATGCAGTTCAATATAAGCTTCCAATTATATATGTAAATCAAATTGGGGCAAATACCGAAATACTGTTCGACGGCAAATCAAAAGTAATGAATACAAAAGGAGAAATAGTTATTGAGCTAAAAGAATTTGAAGAAGATTATACCGTAATTGATACAGAAATTGACTTGCATCGTTCGGGCAAAAATCTTCCAAAATATAATAAAATTGAAAAAATTCATGCTGCCTTACGTTTAGGGATTCAAGATTATTTTAAGAAAAATAATTTTACGAAAGCAACATTAGGACTATCAGGAGGAATAGACTCAGCAGTTGTATTAGCACTTACCGCAGAAGCTATTGGCGCGGACAATCTGCATGTTTTACTTATGCCTTCTGAATTCTCATCGCAACATTCTATTGATGACGCTGTTACATTAGCACAAAACCTTGGCGTTGCATACAGTATTATTCCAATTACTGAAAGTTTTACAGCTATGCAACACAGCTTACAGCCACTTTTTAAAGATAGCCCCTTTTCGCTTGCCGAAGAAAATCTGCAAGCACGAATACGAGGTACATTATTAATGGCAGTAAGTAATAAATTCGGAAATATAGTATTAAACACCTCAAACAAAAGTGAAGCCGCTGTAGGGTACAGCACAATGTATGGCGACATGAACGGAAGTCTTTCAATATTAGGAGATGTGTACAAAACCGATGTATATGCACTTGCACACTATATTAATAGAGATTCTGAAATAATACCGGAACATACAATTACAAAAGCACCCTCGGCAGAGCTACGACCAAATCAAAAAGACTCAGACTCATTACCTGAATATGATATACTTGATGCTATTCTTTTTGAATATATTGAAAAAAAGCTTTCACCTGCAGAGATTATTTCTCAAGGATTTGATGCTGAAACAGTAACAAAAACAATACAGCTCGTAAATAACAATGAATATAAACGATTTCAATCACCTCCTATCCTACGTATTTCATCAAAAGCGTTTGGATTTGGAAGAAGAATACCCTTAGTAGCAAAATATACCACATAAAAAAAGCCCGAAAATCGGGCTTTTTTTTATTCTTCAATTTCTTTATAACGAGGCGGTAATTTATAATATGAAAATCTAACACCATATCCATCTTTATACTCTTCCACTTCATGAAGTAACGTTCTTTTTTCCACCTGAGGTAACTCTCCGGTTTCTTCATAGCTTTTGCGAACAACTTCGTGGAAATAATCAAAATAACCATCGGGGAATAATACAAGTTCAAAGAACACATCATCGCCATCTCGATGTCTATCCGCAGCAATACCCCAAACTTCAACCTCAAGTTCGTAATCATATACAACAATCATATTTCGTCGGTACAGCAATTCGTACTCATAATACACTAAATACATTCCCGGGTATGTGCGGTAATATGTATTCCAACGAAAATGATTGGGAACAACGCCTCCCGGATTTATATACGCAGGTTCACCGTCAACCCAATTTAATTTAAAAAACACTTCACCATCTTGTTTGGGCTCCACAACATAATATGTGCAAGAAGTAATACCAAATAAGGCGAAAACGAGTAAAAAAGCATATTTTTTCATAATTCAAGTTTTAATAATTGCAAAAAGTAATACAAATATGAGTAAAAAATTAGATTTATTGCAGTTTTTGCAACAACTATGCCATTACATATACTAAAATTATTACAAATAAAGTTTCAATCTAAAACGAAATATTATAAATATTTTTATACTTTCGTATTTCTGTATTAAAATCTAATAAAAGCAGGTATGTCGCGTAAATTATTCATTATATTATTTTCTCTCTTTTTTGTTTTTGCTTTTTCATCAAACACTCTTAATCAAGGAGATAACAAAGAAAAATTACTTATTGCAAAAACAATTGAAATTTTAGAATTAGCACACCTTTCTCCGGTTGCAATTGATGATACATTTTCAAAACAAGTCTATGATTTATATATAAAATCTTTAGATTTTAATAAATTATATTTCACACAAGAAAACAAAGCTCTTTTACGCAATTATGAAACTAAAATTGATGACGAAATACGGGAACAATCCCTTGATTTCTTTAATCTTTCGTATGAATTAATTAGCTCACAAACAGAATACGTTAAATCTTTGTATGAAGAAATGCTTGCCGCTCCTTTTGATTATTCAAAAGACGAACAAATAGCTATTAACCCTCGCCATAGAGATTATGTTGCAAACAATAAAGAACTAAAAGATTTCTGGAGAAAGTACCTTAAATATCAGGTAATTGAAGAGATTCTTACCGCAGAAAACAATCAGAAAAAAGCTTTAGAAACAAATGATACGCACACGATTAAAAGCTTCGAAGAGTTTGAACAAGAAGCACGAGAACGCATTCGCAAACGATACGAAACTCGTTTTAACCGATTAGAAAAAATCTCAAAAGAAGATAGGTTCGCACATTATCTTAATGCTATAACTTCGGCATACGACCCTCACACAAATTATTTTCCGCCAAAAGCAAAAGAAGATTTTGACATTCGTATTTCCGGACAACTAGAAGGAATTGGGGCAACGCTTTCTGAAAGAGATGGATATATTCGAGTTGTAAGCATTGTTCCGGGAAGTCCTTCGTGGAAACAAGGTGATTTAAAACCGGACGACATGATTTTAAAAGTTGCTCAAGAGCATGAAGAACCGGTTGATATTGCTGATATGAGATTAGATGAAGCCGTTCGTTTAATTCGTGGACCAAAAGGAACTAAGGTAACCTTAACGGTAAGAAAAGTTGATGGCAGCTTACTGGATATTACCATAACCAGAGATGTTGTTCAGCTCGAAGAACAATATGCACGTTCTGCTATTTTAACGGTACCCGAACATGAAAATATACAAATAGGATATATTTACCTTCCGCAATTTTATGTTGACATGAGCAACAAAAAAGGTAGAAACAGTGCTGATGATATGAAAATTGAAATTGAAAAATTAAAACAGCAAAATGTTTCAGGGATTATTGTTGACCTACGAGATAATGGTGGTGGTTCTTTACCCGGCGTTGTTGATATTGCGGGCTTATTTGTACCACGCGGTCCAATTGTGCAAGTAATGGTTGGTAATGAAAAACAAGTATTACGAAATACATCTTCGCGAGTAACGTATGAGGGACCTCTTGTAATCATGGTAAATACCTTTAGTGCTTCTGCTTCTGAAATTCTTGCAGCTGCAATGCAAGACTATCGGAGAGCTGTTATTGTTGGCACACAATCTACCTATGGTAAAGGCACGGTACAACGATTTGTTGATATTGACCGATTTGTTGAAGCTCAATATAATGACCTTAAACCATTAGGAAGTTTAAAACTAACCATCCAAAAATTTTATAGAATAAATGGTGGTTCAACTCAATTATTAGGTGTTACACCCGATATTATTTTACCGGATATATATCAACATATTGATATTGGCGAAAAAGATTTAGACTTTCCTATGGAGTGGACAGAAATTGATAAAGAAAGCTATCAATTATGGTCTAACCGACCGGATATTAGAAGATTAAGTCGAAACAGCGCAAGACGAGTTGAAACCGACTCTGCATTTATGCTCATTAACGAAGCAGCTACATGGTTTGCCGAAAGACGAAACGAGTCTAGTAGGAATTTACAAATTGAACAATACCGAAAAGAAAAAGAATCTGAGAATTCACTCTCAGAACGATATTCAAAAGCCGGAACTCAGGTAACACCTTTACAAATCCAGAACTCTATTGCATATATAAGCACAAATGATGCTGAGCTGGACTCCGTTAATATTAACAGAATTAAAGAATGGCATTCTGAACTACAAGAAGATATTACCCTGTTTGAAACATGTAATATTATGTTTGATTTAATTTCTTCGAGTAGACGGCGATAAATATCACCCTATCTCCCATTTCTATTTTAAAATATTATTGTATATTTATGTTTCTTTAATGGGATACGTATAATTTTTCGCACAAAAGACGAATGAAAAAAAAACTGCTGCCAATTCTTTTTTTCTTTATATCTATTTGTTTTCAAACTGTTCGTGCAAACAATCAACAAGATACCGCAACAGTAAATCTCGTTCCTGATTATTCACTTCTATTACTTGAAAGTATTTTAGAAGTAGCCCCTTCCGGTATTGGCGTTGTTCAAAATCGTGTAATTTCGCAAGTAAACACCTATATTGAACAACTTACAGGGTATTCACAAGAAGAATTAGTAGGAAAAAATGCTCGAATCTTATACGTTAATGATGAAGATTACGAGTTTGTTGGAGCAGAAAAGTATAGACAAATTGCAGAAAAAGGAACGGGAACAGTTCAAACAAGATGGAAACATAAAGACGGTTATGAAATATATATCCTTTTATCTTCAACACCCTTTGATAAACACAATTTAGAATTAGGCGTTGTATTTACAGTACAAGATATTACCGAAAAAACTAAAACCGAACATGTCCTGCATAATCGCACCCTTTGGTTTACCCTAGGTCTTCTTATTCTCATTTCTTTTTTGCTTATTCTTATAGTGTTTTTGTATAAAAACATAAGTAAACAAAAGAACATTGAAAAATCTCTTAAACAGTCGAAAGATGAATTAGAACAATATTTTTCTTCAGCACTTGATTTGCTGTGCATTGCCGACACTAATGGTAATTTTATACGTGTAAACAAACAATGGGAAGAAATTTTAGGATACACGGTCTCTGATTTAGAAAACAGAGCATTTTTCGAATTTATTCATCCGGATGATATTGACTCTACGCTTGAAGCAATGAAAACTCTTGAACAACAAAAAGAAGTTATTCAATTTATTAACCGGTATCGTTCCAAAGATGGTTCCTATCGCTTTATAGAGTGGCGATCAACACCAAATAACAATCTTATTTATGCCGCAGCTCGCGATATTACCGAACGTATAGAAACAGAAAAAAAACTACACGAATCTCGTAAAATACTCGAAGATGTAATTAATTCTATCCCGGTTCGTGTTTTTTGGAAAGATGTTAATTCAGTATTCTTAGGCTGCAATACTTTATTTGCACTTGATGCCGGAAAAAATAGCCCTGAAGAAGTAATTGGAGAAAATGATTACAGTCTGGGGTGGAAAGAACAAGCAGAGCTTTACAGACAAGACGATGCTGCAATAATCTCGAGTGGTATTCCAAAATTTCATTATGAAGAACCTCAAACATCTTCAGATGGGTCTCAAAAAATATTACTTACGTCAAAAATACCATTACAAGACGCTCAAGGTGAAATCTACGGAATTCTTGGTGTGTACGAAGATATTACGGAACGTAAGAAAACAGAGGAATATATTGATAATCAAAACCGAATGCTTACCGCATTACTCAACAACCTCCCTATTGGTGTCTTTATGATAGACGCAGCTACCGGAAAACCGGTAATTGCAAATACTGCAGCAAAAAATCTGTTAGGAAAAGATCTAATTCCGGACGCTGCTATAGATTCATTTGCAGAGATATATAAGGTGTATGTTGGTGATAGTGATACACCATACCCTACCGAAAATATGCCAATTATTAAAGGTCTGCAAGGTATTTCTTCATATATAGACGATATGCGCGTTGAGCATCCTGATGGTTCCTCATATTTACTGGAAGTGTATGGCACGCCTGTATTTGACAAAAATAATTCGGTTAGTCTCAGTATCGTTAGTTTCTTAGATATTACCGAACGAAAAAAAGCCGAAAAAGAACTGATTGCAGCAAAAGAAAAAGCAGAAGAAAGTGACACCTTAAAATCTGCATTTCTTGCAAATATGAGTCATGAAATTCGTACACCAATGAATGCTATTATCGGCTTCTCTTCATTTTTAAAACAACCGGATATTTCAAAAGAACAATACAATAAATATGCTGATATAATTATTAATAGCGGGAATCATCTTCTCTCAATTATTAATGATATTATTGATATTTCGAGAATAGATGCCGGACATATTTCTGTTAATGCAGAGCCGGTTAATATTCATAATCTTCTTGAAGAAACATATATTTTTTTCAAAGATCAATTAGTCCAAAAGAAAAAAGATGCAGTAAAAATTGTATATCATAAAAACCAAGATGATATTATTATTAATACCGATATTACGCGCTTGCGACAAATACTAATTAATATTCTGAGTAATGCCTGCAAATTTACCGAACAGGGTCTTATTGAATTTGGATATGAAATAGAAGACACGTACCTGCACTTTTATGTGAAAGATAGCGGAATAGGTATTCCTCTTGATAAGCATGACATTATTTTTGAACGATTCAGGCAAGCTGCTGAAACAACTGAGAAATTTTATGGAGGCACCGGCTTAGGACTTCCTATAGCAAAAGCATGCACAGAAATGCTTGGTGGCAGAATTTGGTTTGAATCCGAAGAAAATGTTGGAACAGTTTTCCATTTTACCATTCCGTATTTACCAACACAAAATCTTAATACAAACAAAACAAATCCTCATACAAAAATCGTATCCGGCTTTAATAAACAACATGTATTAGTGGCAGAAGATGACGATGCTAATTTTGATTTTTTAAACACCGTATTACGCAATAATAATTTACACGTAAGTCGCACTATTACAGGGACTCAAGCCCTTGAAACAATACTCACAGACAATACAATAGATTTAATTTTACTCGATATAAAACTGCCTGAAATTACCGGATGGGAAATAGCAAAAACCATTAGAAATAAAGGAATTACCACACCAATTATTGCCCAAACAGCATTTGCTCAAGAAGAAGATAAAAAAAGAAGTCTTGATAGCGGATGTGATTATTTTATCTCTAAACCAATTAACACAGAAAAATTGTTAGAAATACTGTGGAATATTGTATCTCAAAAAAAATAGTATCCTCCATAGTATTGTATCAATACTTATGAATATTTTTGCTTTACAATGATATAAGAACATTGTGTAAACTAAATGTTTACAGCAAGAAGTACATAATTCATAACAAATCAATAATACAATGAAAATTTTTTCAACTATTGGCTTGTTAATTCTGTCAAACATTTTTATGACATTAGCTTGGTATGGTCATCTAAAATTCTCAGAAATGTCGTGGTTTAATAAACTTGGACTTATTTCTATAATATTTATTAGTTGGGGAATAGCTCTTTTCGAATATTTTTTTCAAGTTCCCGCAAACAGAATTGGATTTAAAGAACACGGAGGCCCCTATTCTTTGGTAGAGGTAGAATTAAAAGTATTACAAGAAGTTATAACACTTGTTGTGTTTGTAATATTTACACTTATTGCATTCAAAAACGAAACATTCCGATTAAACCATCTCATCGGATTTATTTTTTTAATTTTAGCGGTATATTTTGTTTTTAAAAAGTAATCAGTATTGTCAGAAAAAGAAAAATTAAAAAGATTTCACCACTACGTGGCTGTTCCAAAAAGGGACGTTAGTCCTGAAATCTTTGTAAAATAAAAATATAAGCCCCATCAGAGGTACGTAGTGCTGATATCTTGCTGTTATTAGCATATAGGTCATTGTATATTTTTTTATTGGACAACAGTAAAAAGTAATATAATACTTTTCTCTTTTGATACATTAGAACCAAGAAAAAAACTAATTTTGCTATAAAATTTACAATGAGCATGAGTACAATTATAGATAATCTCTCAATAGACTGTGTAATATTCGGGTTTGAAAAAGGCAGTTTAAAAACACTCTTTATAAAAAGAAATACAGAACCACATAAAGGTATGATGTCGTTACCCGGTGGTTTCATATATTTAGATGAAGATATAGATACTGCTCCTGCTCGGCGACTTCAAGACTTAACGGGCTTAAACAATCTTTATCTAAAAGAAGTTGGTGCTTTTGGTAAAGTGTCTCGATATCCTAACAGACGTGTTATTACCATTGCATATTACGCTCTAGTAAATATTCTCGACTATAATATTACCGCAGGTATTGATGCTCAAGAAGCGGTATGGATTCCGGTTACTGAAACGCCAAAACTTGTTTTTGATCATAACGAAATTTTTAATGCCGCTCTTTTAAAATTACGAGAACAAGTTCGCGTAGAACCTATCGGCTTTAATTTATTAGATGAAAAATTTTCTATTTCTGAGCTTCAAACTCTTTATGAAGAAATACTTGACACTAAATTCGACAAGAGAAATTTCAGAAAAAAGCTTGCTAAAATGAATCTTCTGGTTGATACACATGAAAAACAAACTAAAGTTTCTCATCGTGCAGCAAAACTGTATAGTTTTGATACACAAACCTATGAAAACCTTAAGAAAAAAGGATTTATCTTCGACTTATAAATGTGTGCTATCTCCTCCTTTTCGCAATAAAGCTATATATACCATCTCTCACACAAGCAGGTATAATGCGAAACAGATAGAATAATTTCCAACCCCCACCCATCTTTGCAAGAATATGTAAAATTGCAGTAGATTTTATATATGCATGTTTGTTGGAAATAAACACAAGAGATTTTGAATAGTTTGGCGGAAAATGATATGTTTCTAACAATGACTTACCTTCCTCTGATTGTAATGATATATATGTAAACAAACCGTTCTTATTGTATTTTTTAATAAATCGGACTGAGCTATTACATAATCCACAGGCACCATCAAATAAAATATAATCCATATCTTTTTTATAATCAGACGGATTGATTATAAAAAATATACACAATCCTAATTAAAAAAGAACCATGAAACTGCTAATGAAAACGCACCTGATTGTTGCGGATAATGTGGTACAAGAAAATTCTTTTCAACTAATTCTGCATATACACCGGAGTATTGTAATAATACACGAATAGGTTTATACTTAATTGCAATAAAAGCATTAACAAGCGGATATCCTCCCAGAGAAATCTCATCTTGATATGCAAATACCCCTAATGCCGGCAAATACGAGGGTGTATTAAATTCCGAAAACCATAAAAAATCAAAGCCAATTGTACTTTCAATTAAGTTTCTAAATAATTTTCTGCTTACATATGCAGAATTATATGAAACAAATTGAGGTAAACTTAAAGCATGTGATGATGTTTGTTGATATATAATACTATTATCTAAATAAAATTGCCCCAGCTTTGTTTTCTTTTGCACCTGAAGCTGCGTCACAAATGTTCTAGAATTTAATTGTTGTAACTGATAATTCTGCGTAAAATACAATAGATTGTTAATTTGCAATAATGAAGCTGCGGCTGAAATATTTCCGGTTTCAGAAAATAACTCACCTGATATTTTTTGCCTAAAAATTGGCTCTCTTTGTGTATTCCATTGAGCATGATTAGATTGATACACCTGTAACACATCAAGAACTTGAGATTGAGATGCCTTATACGCAACACCAAGAGAAAATGCATGATTGGTAACAGTAAAGGGTTTCTTAATTTCTTGTACAATTTTGTAATCAGACATCCTATCACCAGCAATATAATATTCATGAGTATTACTAACAGAAAAGCCTAATGCAGAAAAAGAAACAGAACCTTCATACAAAAAAGAATTAAACAATTGCTTAGGGAAAAGTGCTGCATAATCAGCATACGCCGTTTGAGTATACTCATGAGCAAGACCAAGATGTACAATGCCCCTCTGTTTTTTACTAAAAAACGATTCATAAAATGCCGTGTTTCGTATGGTTTTTACACGCAGTGTATCTTTTGTTTGCTGCGGCGTGTAATATATAGCAGGGTAAAATGATTCCGGCAGACGAGAATCATGATACACAAAATGAGTATTCATATATCGTAATGAATGGCCTAATGCATTTCTATACTTTGGCAAATCAACACGCAACGTATCTTGAACAAGCGGTCTACTACCAAGATTCCATTTTTGTACAATTGCACCTTCCTGATACACATGTTGCGAAGATGCTTGATCTAAATTCATTATCATAGATTGCGGATACCTAATAAGCGTATCACGCAACAATCCACCATTATTATGCTGGTTAATAGCATTATAGGCATAATATGCATGAAATGAATACATATCTCCGGTATATGATGCCCAAGGAGCAATTTTACGTCCCCTATTCTCTTGACGAGCATATTCGCCTTGATAGGTATAGTATTGTAAATATACCCCAAGATTAAAGTCTTTTGTAATATTTTGAGTATGTAAAAAAGAAACTTGTTGCTCTTTAAAACTTCCGGTGGAATAATATAAAAGCGTAAAAGGATAACGAGTACTATAAAACGGCAAATTATTACCTTGTACAAAATGCGACATATAAGAAGCATTAAAAAAATCAGAAGCATACTCTATTGGACTAGTGAGTTGAAGAGCAGGAGCTGCAAAATACCCAAGGTTTATTTCTAAATCAGAAATACCTTCAAATGGACGAAAAAAACGAATTCCATCAATAAGCGTATCAAGCTCTAATTTTGTGCGTTCTGTATATACTGCATTATATTGAAAGACCTCAATTTTTTTTAAGCCATCAACAGAGTCAGAAATACGAAAATTATGAGAGCATATTGGAGAGCAAACATGACTGGTGTCGTTATCTTGAGCCGACAAAAAAAACGATACACATAAAAATAATACGGTGTAAAAGCTCTTCATATTAAATTAAAGAAAAACGTAAATTAACACCACCATTCCAACTCGAAGTTTTATATCCATTTGTATATGGCGAATTCATATTATAGTCAAGGAATATTCTAAAAGTAAACCGTTCATTTAACATATAATCACCATATGTTTTAAGTGAATACATTCTTGTACCCGAAATAACACGAGACACATCTTCTACAATATTTCTACGAACAGTCTTATTATCGCGAACAGAAAAATCCATTCGCACAGTTAAATCGTTCTCGTAGGTTTGATTATTTAAACGCAATTTGAATTTCTCAAACACATACCCGCCCCCAATAACATACTCTAAACCACCATTTTCAGAAATCTCTGTATTTGTAAATGACAAGGTAACCGTTCTATTATTTCTTACTTCAAATCTACCTGTAACATTATTTTGCATACGAGCATCAAAACCAATAATTGGGTTAAACCGTTCAGTAATACTCACATTCCTCACATCATATTGAGGCATCATATACAGTTCGCCATTAGAAGGATTTCTATAAAAATCTTCGAATGTTTCAGCCGCCGTAAAAGTTTGATATGCACCAATATTATATGTTGAAGTATAGGCATGATTAATATTTAATGAACGGAAATATTTTTTAAATGGTTCCAAACGAGAAAGCCCGTTATAAGAGAATCGCCAATTGAGAGTTCTCAAAAAATCAGAAACACTTGCAAACATAGGTTTAAAATAATCATCTAAATATACATCCTCCGCTTTTTGTCCGGAATACGCAGAAACAAAAGCAGGCAACAACACATCTTGAGACGTTTCGTCATAATAACGCGGAAAATTATTATCAGGATTTACTTCATACACATCACCAAACTCTTGTTTTGCTAAACGATGAGCAATTGTAACTCTATTTTGTTTAAAATCCTCATAAGCTTTATCTGCATTAAAGCTGGTAGAAATTGTATTATATGTTAAAGAATAATTACCACTAATTTGAGCATTATTTTTAGTAGTTTCATAATCACCAATTAAATATCTATCATAATTCTCCGAAAACCGTCTATCTGAATTTAACGTTATTCTCATATTTCTGATTGGTTGTAACGATGCTTGTAAGCGTAATTGATTAGAATAGGTTTGTTTAAATTTTTCACTAATTAAATCATTATCTACAATCCAATTTTGGGTATTTAAATTATCTTCTAAATCATTCGGAATCATACCGAGCACATATCCCCACCCGGGAGTTTGAATACCCCCGAAAGGTTGATATATACCAAAATATTCAGTAGTATATTTATATCCCGGAATATATGTACCTTCAGATATAGTATAATTAATAGAAATTGTTTTGGTCATCATCAAAAGATTCAGCGTATTATCAGTAATTTTTGTAAGAGTTGACTCAACTATTTCTCTACGCCCCACCGCAACAATACGAACACCTTCTGCACTTCTAACAGGAGTAAATTCGGTTCGAGAATCAGACACATGATTTGTTTGCCCCTGAACTAACTGTCCGTTAGCATCAATTATGGTTATTCTCACATCCTCGGCACGCAGTCTATGGTTTATTACATACACCTGCCCCTGCTGCAACGTAACATTTTCTTCTTCAAACTTAACCGTTTCTCTTCTTTGTTGTTGAGGAGTTCCGGTTCTTCTCATTCGTCGTTCAACACCTTTAAGATATTCAGATTTTTGATACACCCGAGTAAGATTTAAATTAGCATCAATAGTTTTAGTATTAGAATTTTTAATGGTATTTCCAAAATCAAGTCCCGATGCTAATTGTGCTCCCTGCTGCCAATCATACGTTCCTGTATATCTATAATTAGAAGTAATCCAATCAAACATTTTTATTTTATCAATTGGAATTTTATAAGTGAGACCAACTTTTTGCGAAAACTGTACATTCTCCCCAAATCTTGTTAAATTTCGCCATACTTCTTGTTTATATTCTTCCCAGATTTCCTCCTCGGTTTTATCTATTACCCCCGGAGGCTCATGTATTCGGGCTGTATTAACCGCATCGTAAGTAAGTAATACATTTTTAGCAAGGTTATATCTAACAGAATACGTTCTAATCCAATCAAATCGTTTACTTGCAATAAGCGGAAGTTCAACATAAGAAGAAAGATTTCGCCGTTGTTGTTCTTTATACATTCTATCCCAATCATTTCTAATAGTAACAGACGTTGGTAACAAAGAAAAATTAATATCTTTTATTAAGCCAATCTTATTACTCTTAAAAGGTTCATAGGACTTGGGACGCATATTATATGTATAATTAAATCCAACTCTATACCTATGATCATATAATTTCACATAATCTATATTATGAGAATATTGTTGACTGTAAGCATAGCTGGTTGAGAAATTCCCAACATTAAACGGACTTGGTTTAGAGTTTTGACGCACAATACGCACATTTGTAAAATTATAACTTGAACGACGCGTATAATCTTGTGTAATTGATAACAATGAATCTCTATGGTAAGAATCTGTCATATTATTTAAAGACTCCCGCAAAAGCACATCAGGGTTAGTTGGGTCGTATTGGGGGGTTATAAAAATCTCAGAAAAATCTACATAAAAAGGAATTTGCAAGCCCCAGCTTTCGGGGAAAAATTTATGTAACGACACATTAGAAGCAACATCATATTGGAATAAGTATTCCTGACTTCTTTCAAATACTTTTTGGTCAATACTTCCAAAACCGGGACGGCTTGTTTTTGCGGCTAAAGAAAGCGTAGCAAAATCGGCAACACCAATACGTGCAGAACCTATAGCAGCCCATCCACCTTGGTCATTTATATCAGTAACACGCAATTCATTAAACCACACAATACCGGATTTTGACAAACCATCATCTTGTAAATTAGACGAAGAACGTTTCGGGTTTCGAACTCCAAGCATTATTGTTCTCACATTACTAATACTTGGTCTACCTTTAATACGCACTTTATTATTACCATGTGGAACCGTAAAAATATGATACATCATTAAATCAGGAATAATTCCCTCCAGTATCATTCTATCACGCTCTAATTTTAATTCGGTAAGTACCGACAGATCAAGCGATAACATATTTTCTTTAGGCCATACTAAAAATCTATCCTCAATACTATTATTAGAGTGTCTGTTTTCCCCCTCGAGTCGGTGGGGAGTTAATGTAAGAGGAATTTCATACTCATAATAATTTTCGGTAAAATCTGAACCGATTCTAATAAACGCAACTAAATCGCCATCGTCTAATAAATGATCTTGTCCGATAAGAGCTTCGGCATGAATAAACATTTCAATTTTACCAAACTGCCGTAAATCTCTATTAAACATCTTATATACGGCTTTTGAGTTTCCATCATCTAAATCAGTAACTTGCAGAGCAAGTGCAGATTCGTTTAATTTCCTAAGCGTAGTATGCATTGGGTCCATCACACGCTCTACTCCCGGAGGTAAAACATAACTCACCGGCACTCTATTACTGTTTTGTTCAATATTTACTACAGATACATCAAACTCCGAATCATTAAAAATATCATATTCTCCCGGCTCAAATAAAGCTTGATTAAACCGACGCCAGCTGCTATACACCAATGAAAATTTAGCTATTCTAAGCACTACAGAATCCTCAAAATCACGTAAAAACATACGCATAAAAGGAATATCTCTAAAATCCGAAATATCACCAATTCGTTGTTTTTGATCGGTATTAATTGGGATTTTAAATTGATACCAGGTCGCATCTGGTTTACCATCAACTAATTCAGTTACATTATCAACAATAAAATTCTTTCCTACAACCATATCTTGCTGACGGAGACTAATGCGATATTGATAATATGCCTCTGTTTCTTGTAGCGTATTATCATTATTTATATCCTCCATGTCGGGTCTAAACGTTGCAGTACCTTCAGACGTGCCTGATGGTGAATTACCGTCTACGCGACTAAAATAGCGGTATCTCCACACAATATCTTTCTCAACTCCACGATTATCACGATACGAATAAAAATTATCTGCAGAAGGGTCACTGTAAAACTGTTGAAACACATCATCATTTACAATTTGCTGAACCTCATTTAAATAGCTCGCAAAAAAGACCCGTTCTTGCTCATCACTTAATCCATCTAAACCAACATCTTGAATTTCTCGTGCTATTGTATTACTAAAACCTGTTTCAACCAACTGATAATTAGGAACTCTACCCCAAACTGTTTCATCAAATCGTTCAGGTTCATTTGTTAAACCATGTTCTGCAGCTTTTCGTCCGTCACGCAATACATCCTCAGATATTCTACCAAGATTTATATAAAAATCTCCCCCTTTATGCACATTTAATGTATCGGTAATAAAAGGATCCATAAGCCAGAATTCTATATACTCCACATTTGTTTCTTCAAAATCCGTAGTAGTAAGCGGTACCATTAAACCACCCCAACGAGAACGAGGATTTTTTAATGTGCCATCTGGATGTAAGCCGGCAGACACCCCGGGCAAACCACGAGCATCATAATTATACTGACCGCGAGAACTTGGATAATATGCAATATTTAAAATAGACATTGGTAAACGATTATATACCTCCACATCTTTATTTGGAAATAAATCTTTTTCATAAATCGGTCTCGAATATGGATGACGTTGAACCGTAGTACTTACATCTGAATTATTTCCATAAAACGTACGATTAATATCATACCATGAAATTAATGCCGCATTAAACCGAAAAGAAAGATCATTAAAAGCACTCCCTTCGGGAAATAATGCTGGCTGTCCTTGTGGGGTACTAGCCATTTTCCATGATGTTGGCTCTCGTAAATAAATACGGTTCTCTGTATTTTCGAAATTATCGAGTTCAACAGCATCAGATATATATTTTGATTGCCCCGGTATTAACTGGGCAAACTCACCTGCTAATTGAATTGTTGACTCATCTTTAACACTCACAAAAGGAACATATCTGTCAACAAAAGCAGTTAAGCCGGTAGAACGTGTAGAATACGTTGCGTCAAGTCCCCAAATAGTATTATGAATAGGATAATCGTCAAAACCAACCTTATGAACCATTGGTTGTTCGCTCAAACGAAGAAGCGTTGCCCCAAAATTAATATTTCTGCTATATCTATAATCTAAACGAGTACCCATAAGAGTTTTCGTTTTCATATTAAATAAAGGATTACTTTCAAAATTCACAACAATATTTGCTCCCGATTGCAATAAGCCCTCATTTATAATTTTAACAGACCCACCCATGTAATCTACAGTGTAATCAACCCCTTCGGTAAGAACTCTACCTCCTGCTGAAACCGAAACTGATCCTTCTTGCACTTGGGTTGCGTTAAGAAAAATCTCTGATCTCACATCAGATTGATATTTCCCTTTAAGAATAAATTTGTTTCTTTCCGATACCTGTCGAGCGGCACTTTGTGTTGAATCATACAACTCTTTAAACACATATTTTTGAGCAATAGCAGCATCTCCAATTTTTTCTTCCAGATATGAGCCAAAAGGTTCAAGCACCGGAAAATAAATAAGACCTCGAGCAGAGTTAATTGTATATCCTTCAATAAAATCGAATAAACCATCAGGATACGGCATATTATCGGTAGTAATATTATCTAAATTAAATACAGAAAGAAGGTTTTGTCTCGCAATATCTCCTTCAGAAATATATGGAACCGGAGTTCCCGTTCTATCATCCTCATATAAGACATCTAACACAAATTCATCTCTACTTATTTGGAAACCACCAATAGAATAGACGTTTTTCATCATTAAATCCCAGTTATTGTATGAAGGATTTGCTTGAGGACTTTTTAACATTTTCACAATTAACACCTCCGGATGATCTACCCCATCGTTTGAAAATTCACCTACTTGATATATTTCACCTTTATACTCATATTCAAATGCAACCCCTAATATTCGAGAAGGATGCACTGCGGTACGTAAAGAAATATATCCTAACTTGGTATTTACTTCAAATTCATTATCACGCAATAAAATTGCTTGTTCCACACGCTCATAATCACGCCCTTGGACATATTTATTTTGCAATAATGTGGTAATATTATTTATATTTCTAATTCCTTGTGTGTTGCGTAATTCCTGATACAGAGTTCCATTTTGCGGAAGATTATACTCCTTACCTTGAATCGTATTTTCATACGAATCTCCTAAATCTGTCATAGCAAGAATATTTCTTGAATCCTCTCTTCCTAAAGAAGCTTGAGTAACCCACACTTGTACTTTTCTAATTATTATACCACTTGCGATTTCGGGTGCATTAGCAAAAGCATCCTCATATTTTTCACGGAAATAATGAGAAAGAAAATAGTGTCTATTTCTCTCATAGTTATCTGCACGCACTAAAAACTCTTGCGATTGAGCTCCTCCTTGCACAGAAATTGACTGAAAATCGCCCTGTTGACGAGAGAATACACCGGAAACAAATAATTTTCCAAATTGCAAGTCTGTTTTTATACCAAATAAACTTTGACTCCCGGTAATTAAGGAGCTGTTGAGCGGAAAAGAAACATTACCAAATTCAATTTTCTTAATTATCTCATCCTCATCTCCTTCATATTCCAATTTAATTTCTCTTTCAAATTCAAATTGTGCTTCAGTATCATATTTAACCACAAGCGACATTTTATCACCGATATTTCCGGTAACACTCATTTGAATTTTTGTATCAAAATGTGGTTGTGTTGTTCTTTGCTGACGTTTTGTAAAGCGAGGATTTCTATTATTAGTATGTCTAAACCCAAACGTTAATTCCGCTGCACCTTGTGGCGTAATATCTACTAAATTATCAGAAAAAAAACCATCTTCAGACTCTGTACCAAAGTTTAAAGAAGGTCTAAATTCAGATTCATCGCCGCTTCTTGTTGCTGCAGCTCTATTTCTCCAATACTGGTCGCGACGTTGTTGAGCAGAAAAGTCAAAATATTCACGAGGCGTCATAGCGTATGGAGGTCCAATTGGAGTATTCCCCAACATTTGTTGAGCTATATACTCATCGGTCTCTTCATTATATACAATTTCGTATCGTAGTTCGGGAGATGGTTGTAATCGTAAAGGTCTATTTTGATTTGCAAAGGTTTCAGAAGGCGTAGAAGATTCTTGCGGAATAGGAAAAGGTAAGGGATCCGAAATAGAATCAAGAGGTTCATATACACGAAGAATTGAGATTTCTTTTATATCGTATACCGATGAAGCTGCAAATACAATTGCTGCAATACCAATAAAGACAAATACATATGTTATTTTAATTCCCCTCAAAACGTTTAAATCTAGCAAATACACTTTTTCATTGGCTATAACTGTCGTAATGCAAGTTTCACAATTTCTTCTGCCGAAGAAAGCGTTTGGTCTTTCATGATATTCTGTAATGTTTTCTCAATAGAGTTTTTTGCAAAACCAAGCATAATTAGTGCACTTAACGCCTCATTATATAAAGTATTGTTTGGTGAATTCAAATTAGTTGAAGAATGTGCAGATCCAATAACTTTATCTCGTAATTCTATAATTACTCGCTGTGCAGATTTAGCCCCAATTCCTTTCACACTTTGAATTAAGGCAACATTATCTGATTGAATTGCATGAACTAATTCATCAGTTTTTAATTTTGATAAAATAACACGAGCTGTATTTGCTCCAATACCGGAAATTGAGATTAAAAGGCGAAACAAGGTTCTCTCCTCCTCATTATAGAAACCAAATAAATCATGTGCATCTTCACGAATTACTTCATGAATCAAGAGTTTTGCAGGTTTTTTTTCTGACAAATGCTCGCAGGTATGTAAAGAAATATGAATATAATACCCTATACCACTTTGTTCTAAAATTAGAAATGTAGGTTGTAGTTTGATAATTGTTCCCTGAATATATTCTATCATATCCTACGCATTTAATTTATTACGTAATAAATCCTGATTACGATTACGGTTTTTAAACACATCACAAGCAGTATAAATTGCATGCAAGAAAGGAGACTCAGAAGCAATTCCCTGCCCAACAATACCATAGGCAGTGCCATGTCCGGGAGAAACTCTAATAATGGGCAAGCCGGCTGTATAATTCACCGCTGAATCAAAATCAATAGCTTTAAAAGGTGTTAAAATTTGATCATGATACATGCCTAAAACAGCATCGAACTTAGTATACTCATGTGCACCAAAAAAACCGTCAGCAGGATAAGGCCCAAGAGCCATTATACCATTATTTCGAGCCGTTTCAAGAGCGGGAATAATAATATTTTGTTCTTCATTGCCAATCACTCCTTTATCTCCGGCATGCGGATTTAGTCCTAAAACAGCAATTCTTGGCTTTCTAATACCAAAATCTGTTTGTAAACATTCTTGTAAAATCTCTAATTTTTCGAGAATTCTTTCCTGGGTAATATATTCTGGAACTTGCGAAAGAGGAATATGAGTTGACACCAATCCAACACGCATAAAATCATTACATAACAACATTATGTATCTTTTTGTATCAAAAGCCGAAGCAAAGTATTCTGTATGTCCGGTAAAATTATACCCTGCAAGAGAAACTGTTTGTTTATTTAAAGGAGCGGTAACAATAACATCAATCTCTTTATTTTTCAAATCAGTAACAGCACGTTCTAATGCCTCATACGATGCCTTTCCGGCTTCTTGTGTTTCAACACCGGCTTCAACCTTTAAATCATCGCTTACACAATTTATTAAATTGGGTCTTTTAGGATGAGCTTCTGAAGCAGAATTAATTTGATGAAACACAAACTGCTGAAAACCAACTATTTTCTTATAATATGCTGCCGCTTTAGCAGAACCATACACAATAAACGTATTACCTTCAAATATTCTTGAATCTGATAATACTTTCATTAAAATCTCATAACTCACTCCATTTATATCGCCATGTGTTATGCCAATACGTATTGTATCACTCATATATATACTTAATTAAAATTTCTTGAAAACACTTGAAATCAAAAACTTACAGTAATAAAAAAATAGAATATTGCTTCTGCTGTAAACATCTCAAAAATTTTCAAAACAAAGATAAAAAAATGTTAAGAAGCATAGGTATAAACCCACAATAATAATTACTCGTAACAAGAATATTTTTAAGAAATAAAGGTACTAATTACCCCTTCTTTTAAAGAAAACTTGCTCTGAACAACTTGTGGTATATTATATTTAGAAATTAAATAACGTACAATACAACTTGCAATGGGCTGAGATTCTATTCGAGCGGGATCCATTCCGGGAATTGCTGCTATTTGTTCTTTATTACTTAAAAATAATTGTGAATGAATGTTATTCAAACTTTGCAGATCAAATTCATAATACGACTGAGGGTATGAATTACCCAATTGTTCCCCCAACATAATATCTCTAAACGTATCAAATGGACCAGAAGAACCAACTAAGACATCAACAGAAAATCGATTAACCTGTGCATCTAGTTCAGCAAAGGTCTCTTCTAGAAATGAATGTATTGCTGTTTGGGTATTAGAAGATAATGGATACGATACTGAAAAATAATTTTCTATTCGTTGCATACCATTTTCAAAACTCTCTTTCCATAAAATTTTTTCGGAATCACAAATAATACATTCATTACTTCCGCCTCCAATATCAAGTATTAAAGCTGTTTTTCCTCCCCAGTCATATGCCATTTTATTGCCCAAAAACACATATTCAGCTTCTTGTTTACCTGATATTACGGTTATTTCAATGTTAAATTTCTGATAAACAGCATCAATAAAGTCTTGTTTATTTTGAGCATTTCTAAGAGCAGAAGTTCCAATAGCAATTATCCGTTCACAAGAATACTTTTGAATATGAGCGTACAAATCAGTTAAAGCTAATACCCCCCTATTAATTGCCTGAGGAGGTAAAATTCCGGTGTTAATACCTTCGAGTCCAATTTTTGGGGCACGTTTGGTTTGACAAACAACCGTAAAAGAAGAATGAGTTACATCGCAGATTAATAAATTAAACGTATTAGTACCTAAATCAACAACGGCAATCCTCATGAAACAGACTAAGATTATTAACGAAAACTATCAAACCCCGGATTAGGTCGTCTACGCCCATTTTCATCCCAAAGTTTTTGATCAATATTACGGTCATTTCTATACATTATCTCTTTTGCGAGCTGACCATTTTGATACCAATAATAAGTAAGACCTTCTTTTTTATCGTTGATATATGTAGATTCTCTCTGTATTTCTCCGGTTGAATAATAATATCTCCATGTTCCTTCTTTTAAACCATTTTTAACTTCACCTATAAGTCCAATTGCTCCATTTTGATGCTTTCCAAATATATTACCTGTATACAACTCACCTTTATATAAATAAGCTCCCTGCTCATTTTTTGTAAGTTCGGAAAGTTCAACATTATTTTGTCCTGCAACACTTATAATTGAAACACAAAGACTCAAGGTAAAAAGAAATATCAGCTTCATATTTTATACTTTTAACAGTTTCTATGTAAAATTAATAAAAAGTATTGTATTAACGAATAAAAACATGCAATATTTTATTCGAAAAATAAGCCGACACATAAAAAAAATCCCTGATATAATAATATATATCAGGGATTTAAATCTGTATTATAATTTTGTTACAATTTCAAATGGATTTTATCAGATGCATACTGACCTGAGTCTAATTTATTTTTAATTGCTTTAAAACAATCTATTGTATATGCAACATCTTCGAGCGTATGGCTTGCTGTTGGTATAATTCTCAACATAATTGTTCCTTTTGGTACTACCGGATAAATAACAATTGAGCAGAATAAATTATAATTCTCACGTAAATCAAGTGCCAGGTTTGCAGCCATTTCAGTTGTTCCATTTAGAAATACTGGAGTTACCGGTGATTCGGTTTTTCCAATATTAAAACCGGCATCTTTAAATCCATTTTGCAATGCATTAACAACAGTCCATAATTTCTCTCGTAATTCCGGACGAGTTTGTAATAACTCCAAACGCTTTAGTGCTCCATACACAAGTGGCATTGGTAATGATTTTGCGAAAATTTGCGAACGCATACTGTACATTAAATAATCTATAATTTCTTCAGGTCCTGCAATAAAAGCACCTATAGAAGCCATCGCTTTCGCAAATGTACTAAAGTATAAATCTATTTCATCTTGCACACCAAAATGAGTTCCAACACCACTTCCGTCTGATCCCATAGTACCAAAACCATGAGCATCATCAACTAATAATCTAAAATCATATTTTTTCTTAAGTGCAACTATTTTATCTAAGGCACCTAAATCTCCGGCCATACCAAATACACCTTCGGTAATTACTAATATACCACCATTTGTTTGGTCGGTAATTTTTTTAGCAAAACCTAACATTTTCTCACACTTATCAACTTCATTATGAGCAAACACAAAACTTTTTCCACCTTTTGCTTTATGCAAGAAAATTCCGTCCATAATACATGCATGAGATTCAGAATCATACACAATCACATCATGACGAGAAACCATAGAATCAATAATAGAAACCATTCCTTGATACCCAAAATTTAATAAATAGGCAGCAGGTTTTTTCACATAGGCAGCTAATTTCTGCTCTAATTCTTCGTGTGCTTTTGTTTGCCCACTCATCATACGAGCTCCCATTGGATATGCAAGTCCCCAATCTTTTGTTGCTTGAGCATCCGCTTCGCGAACCTCCGGCATATTAGCTAAGCCGCAATAATTATTTAAACTCCAGTTTAAAACTTCTTTTCCACGGAATTTCATTCGCGGACCAATTTCTCCTTCAAGTTTAGGAAACATAAAATACCCATGAGCATCTTTTTGCCATATGCCAAGTGCTCCTCTGTTTTTGGTAACTCTTTCAAAAATATCCATATTGTAAGATTTAAATTAAGCTAACTATTTTTGTTCGGCAAATGTACAATCTTTTTTATTTTAATTTATATTTTTAAAAAGATTACATATCTCTTATTCAAAATATTTTCAGTAAAAAATATTTCACTATGGTTAGTGACATGAGAAGGAATTATAAAAAACTGTATCTTTGCATGAAACAAAACAAGGCATGAGACCTCCTATTCTTACAATATGTATATGCTTGTACGGCATCTTTAATTTCGCATGCAAAGAAATACAAGAAACTAGGTTTACGTCAATAATACATACTGACATACGTTCGCAGAATTTTAAAGAATTACGTTTTTTAAATCAACAAGCCCATAGTCTTGAGCAATACTCTGCATTTGAATTACTCCTCTTGCAATATGGTTTTATTCCAATTTGTGAACTTAACAAAAACATTTGCGTTGATTTACGATATACCTCATCGAACAATCACTGGGGAATTCCTTTATATACGGGACTCTCAAAAGCTTTTCTGTATAAGGATGCGGCTCAAAAACTAAACACGGCTCAGAACATCCTTTCGGTTATAGATTCGGCATATACTCTTGTTGTATTTGATGCCGTAAGACCCCACTCTGTTCAAAAAGACATGTGGGATCTAAGCCCGTTACCAAATCATAGAAAAAGAAATTTTATTGCATTACCGGAACACACATCCTTACATAATTATGGTGCCGCTGTTGATGTTTCTATCAAATATAATGATGAAATGCTCGACATGGGAACTCCTTTTGATTATCCACATAAAACAGCATATACCTTTAATGAAACTGAACTTGTAAAAGCAGGTTTATTAACAAACTCACAGATTGAAAACAGAAAACTGTTACGACGAGTTATGCTGTTGTCAGGGTTTATTCCTAACAGATATGAATGGTGGCATTTTACCTCAGTATACAGAAAAGATGTTGTATATTCTCATCCCTTCGTTCATTCATTTGATTCAATATCCTTACCTTTACATAAAAAATAATGATATGGATTTAGATATTTTCAATATTACACACAATAAAATTGCTCCAAAAGAAGGAAAAATTCTTCTGTCTGTACCATTTATTGAAGATACATTTTTTCATAAAGCTGTAATTTTTTTGGTCTCGCATAATTCAGAAGCTACCGTAGGGTATATTTTAAACAAACCTTTACCTATGAAGTTACATGAATTAGTTGATGATATTCCTCCAAGTAATTTTGCGGTTCACATTGGTGGTCCGGTAGAACATTCCACATTACATATGATTCATTCCCTAGGTGAAAGTATTCCGGACAGTAAAAAAGTTGGAACAAATTTATATTGGGGTGGAGATTTTGATGTGATTCGTAAAAAAATTCATACTCAAGAAATATCCGAATCAAACATTCGGTTCTTTTTAGGTTATTCGGGCTGGGGGCCAGACCAATTAGATGATGAAATAACTGCCAATACATGGCTCGTTTCATCATTATCACCAAAAAAAATTCTTAGTGAACAACAAGAGAATTTATGGGAAAAAGTTTTGCAAAACATGGGAGCAAAATATAAAGCTTGGACACATTTTCCGCCAAGTCCTTCATTAAATTAACGTACGTTCATTTAATATTTTGGTGCAGAAACAGCACTTCCTTTAAATTTTCGTTTTGGCATGCCAATTTTCGACCGCCCGAGTTGACTTCTATTAACGGAAGGTGGTCTTCTGGTAGAACCAGAAGTATTAAATAATGGTAGTGCTCTATTAACTTTTTCATCTTTATATCCAACAACAATATTACATCCCATTCTAACAGAGGCAGAACGGCTTGTGTGAGGAAATAATCCAACCCCAATTAAATTATCTGTTATTGTATACCATTGAAATGGACCTAAATTAAACGCATATCCAAAACCAAGGTTATTAAAATTACCATTTATATAGGAGTAACTCATGGTAAAATGACTAATTTTTCCGGGTCTATAGTTTAAAGAAAACGTATACGATGAACGTAATCTATACGGGAGTTTTTCGAATCTACCAACCGCCCCTGCATATATTTTTGACGTGAGTTTATATTGAACCCCACCATATATTTTCCATGGCAACCATGTCATGTAGGGATCTTGTGAATATTCAAATTTAAACTGATCGATAATCGTATCTATGGTAGGAAAATCAAGCTCAGAAAATCGTAAATTATTCATTTCAATACCTCTAAACACAAATCCACCATCATTAGACTCATCACCTATAAGACTAAAAGTATTTGGATGCTTTTTCCATCTAATAAAACCAAAATCTTCTATACTGGCAAAATATGTAATCTCACTATTCCATTCTCGAGAAAACCCAAAATCAAACGCAAAACCATTATTACCGGTAAATAAAACATACTCTTTCAAAATATCTGAAGGCGAAAGAGCATCTAGATTAATAAAGTCCAAAGAATCAATAAAGCCATTTTCTGAAAGAGCAACCTCAAGAGGCATATTTGTATGAATAACATAATTTGACGTGGTTGAAATATAATTTGTTTCTGGTCTTGTATGTAAAACTATTGAAGATGATGAGGTATAAAAATTAGCAACACCTGTTAAATATTTCACTTTTGCACCTACAGAAAAATACCTATTTATTTTTCTGTTGTATCCAAGACTAAGTTGATGATAATGAAAAAAGTTCATATGCAACCCACTAAAATCAGCAGAACGTGCTTGTCCATTTCCCTCAATAACAAAATGAAATAAGTCTCCGGGAATACCAAAATGCAGAAATGTTTTTTCAGACAAATCAAAGGTCCAAAAGTTATTTTCGCCTTGTTTAAAACCAAAATATAAGAGTGGAAGATGTAAGTCGAAACTGATATAATTAACTTTTTTAATTTTCTTAAAAAAATCATTTAAATCGGCATTTGGGTGCAATGGTGTAATTAAAGAATCTTTATAATCCCATCTACCTTTAAAAAACACATCATTCCATTGAAGCGGAGTATTAAAGGCAATTGCCATTGAAGGAGGTAATTGACCGAAAACCGGGACTAATAAACCTCCTACAAAAAACTTATATTCAGGTACCTGTCCTGTGTTAATATAATTAGCTTGCGGAAGTCTATCCATATAATACATAGTATTATTTATTTGTGCCATTCCGGAGAAACAAACACTTAACAATACTAATATATATACCGTCCTTTTCATATGTAATCAAAAATCAATCTAAAACCTACCCCTATAGATAAACTTTCCATCAATAGCCATTTGAAATGTTAAACTATAATAGGTATAAAAAATAACCGGCACATCCCCTTGCTGATCCGTTTCTAAAAATATTTGCAATAATAACTTATTAGCTTGCAGCAACTTCTCGAGTCGGTTATCAACAGCAGCATCAATTTCTAAGACTTCTGTATGTCTATTTACTAAGCCGGACCGCGGCACTTTACCATTAATAGTTCCTGCAGATTTAAGCGGATACATTGCTAATTCACCTAAATTTGGATTTACCGCAGTAGTATCTAACATGCTGATTTTTACCTGCACATCAAGTGGCAACATATTCTCAGTGTAGAAATAAACTCGTAAGCGTTGTATATCTTCAATATTTTCAAATCCACTAATATCAGATAAAGCAATCTCTTGTTCTAATACTAAATTTTTAATAGATAACCTCATAGGTAATTCTGCTTCTATTGAAAGCTGAGCATCACGAGCATTTGTAACACAATTAATATACGGAGGTGTTTCTCCGTAATTTGGATGATACACTCCGGAATATTCAATTGCAGAAGGTAATAGTTTCATAAACTCAACAATATTTGAGGTGTGCTTATTTAATTCAATTACCGACACAACACTCTCATCAGCAACAACTTGAGCACAAGAAGGAGCTTCTATCAAAAATTCATTTGAATATCCGCCAAACATATCAACCTCTTTTCCTTTTCCATCTTTACCAAGTAGGTTAAGTTCAAACATACCGGGAATTCCGAATGGGTTATCATATACAATACGAAGTTTTGGATCATGAAATGTAATTTCTCCCGACAAGAAATTATCTATAAAATCTTGAATATTAAAATCTAATTCATCGGTGAACACTTGTTCCGGTGTTTCACCTAAATTTCCTTCAATAAAACTAAAATAAATGCTATCAGTATTAGTAAACACAATGTTTATATTCTGTTGGGGACCAAATGACATCATCTCAGTATCCGTATCAACCCTATATCCTAAGCGAACCGGTAATGAGTTATAGGATATCTCGGGATTTTGCGTTAAATCTAAATCATGATTAGATAAATCCCATTGAGATTGATGAACCGGATTTCCGCGTGTTAAAATTGCTTCTTTACTCACCTCATTATTCTCAAATGTCATAGACGGAAAATCAACCACAAAATGAGTAGCTGCTTCTATTGAAGATGTTATTCGGTAATTCATAGCTCCTTGCTCAATAACAACACGGCTAAGACCCTTTGTTACATCCCTATCACGAACCGTTACATATATTAAAGAATCCATTTTTATGGTTTGATTCGGAATAATGGCTCTTCCTTCTGAAGCCGTCATATCTCGCAAATTAATTTCAGTATTTAATCTATCTTGTAAATCTACAGATACATTTATTGCTGAACCTAAGCGAACATTTCTATATTGATATTTTATAATTGAACCGATATAGGTACTATCCATAAATCTGGTTGCGGTTCGCGAATCTCCAGCCGGAATCCATTGTGTACCACCATTACTAAAATCGAATGTCGCAATCTCTATATCTATTCCGGCAGAATCCGTTAACAGCACTAATTCACACATGAGCGGCACCGCGAAATTGTTATGTACCGTAGCATCTATAAATCCTTCTGAAATAAGGGCATATTCCATAAAAGCAAAAGGCATAACTTCAAAATACACGGTTTCATTTACCGCAGAATGCTGCAATGTATTAGTTGGTGCGGTTGCTTCATACATTTGAAATGCAGTATAATCTGCCACTAAAAAATTGTCTTGCACAAAATCATTCATTCGTAGAGTAAATGTGGCATTTACATCATGCAATTCAATAGGGTCAAGATACAATGTAGTATCATACGGCTCCATAATGGGCAAACGCATAATATCTACCTTTCGTCCGGTATCAATTGCATATCGCAGTTGAATAACTAAGTCTTCGGTACTGCTTCCGTATCCTAAATCACGTTCACTTATAAATTGAATGGTGTCTTCTTTTTCTTGAACTAAATCAGCAAGGGTAAGTTTTCCGTGAGCAACCGGCAAGGCAAGTTCCGGATTCCAAACAAATTCTGTAGATAATTTTTCGCGTAAATCAAAATTATCCTTAACACAAGAATAACTACAAATAAGTAATATAAAAAAACTTATAGCGAGTGGTAGTCTTTGCTTTGTTTTCATTCACTTAAAAAATATGAGTAAATATACACATGTTTATATAAACAACAATACTCTCGTTATATTTATTTAACTTCATAATTATACAAGAAATGATTATCTCCTCCAATTATTAAATTAAACGTTTGACTCTCAGGATACAAAAACCCTATACTAAACAATGTTCTTCCTTTTAAAGGAAAACCTTCATGAAGAGTTCCGTTTCCGTTTAATAAATATACTTTAGAATCTTTGACGTCAACCACTCCAATTTTATACACATTTCTTCCAAAATTATATAATGCGAGCGGATTTTCTATTTCATTATCAAATGTATAAGTAAATACAGAGCGGTTTGTTTGAGCAATTACCTGCAATTTCTTTTTATCTAAAAAGATATAATCCGGTGTACCATTATTATTCATATCTCTATATTCAAAATAATGATTTGGGCTTACATTTGCCACAGATCGGCGAATAACATTTCCTTGCAAATCAATATACACCACCTCTCCTTTTTTATTTGTTGTTACAAATCGGTGCGGAACATTTCCTTGACGAACTTCAAAAATAAAACTATTATGTGCAGACTTTTGTATCTGTTCTTTTACGGTTATTCTTTGCTCTCCTCTTCTATTTAATAGATACATTTTATTTTCATCTGCAAATACTATATAATCTTTTCCATCTATTCTAAAATATTGAATTGGCGTTGTAACGGCGGTTTCGGTTCTACCAAACGACCAATCTCTTACCACATTACCTTCTTGAGAATACAAATACACTCGTCTGTTTGCACAAGGAATAAATATTCGATAATTTCTATTATTTTCATAATCAAACACCGCAAGCCCGGCAGTTGCTTCAGATTCAAGTTTTATAGGATATCTATCAACAAAATTTCCAATTCTGTCAATCATATAGATATAATTTTTAGTATTAAACACGTACTGTATTCGTCCGTTTTTAAAATAATCTACTTCAAATATTTCACTTATTATAGGTTCTCTCAGTTGTCGTTTCCATTGAATAATTCCGGATCTATTTAACAAGTATAAATTATTATGAGCATCTTGAACCATAATATTTTTTTCGCGTGTATGAAAATTATCAATAAAGCGTGGTTTTATAATAACCACGGTATCCAAATAACTTTCCCATACAGTACGTGGTTTATCTCCCGCATCTGGATTATAGTTTACATACAGGTGATTATATAAAACGTCTCTTTCTGCACTAATTTGAAAAGCAAATGCTTCAAATTTCTTTAATTCATCAGACTCTGTTTGTAAAACTCTCCGCGTAGGTGCCGATACAAAAAATGGATATAAATCATATGAGCGATTTACATTTGAATACAAAAACACCGTATAATTTTGCAATAATCGTTGAGAAAACCGTCTAAAATCTACATCATTTTCTAATGTCTTTTTTAACTCATATGCATGAATAAACTTTGATAATGACGAGACGCTATTTCCGAACACTACGTAATTTTCTATAAATGTAAAGTGCGTTGCATTTGCATTTCTGAATGCGGTTCCCCACAAGGCAAAAGGAATTTGAGCAACGGGCATTTCGTAAATAGAATAGACAATTTTTTCATCTATTCTGTATGTTGTTGTAAAATCTGATATTTTTTTATTTGTTTTTTCTGCAAAACCATCTAATACCCCCAATAATGTCTCTCTAGCTTGAGATTGATTACGAACTTTTAAAACAGCAAAGGTGTTTTGAGTAACATCTAAACTGTTAACATTTCCATACACCATTGCTATTTCATTATCAATAATATCATACATCAACTGTTTAATTCGAACAGGATCCATGTTAGGTGCAGAAAGTTGTGAATTTATTTGTTGTATTCTTTGTTCGTAGGCAATAAATCGGTTAGTTCTTTTCAGATACTGTTCGTACCGTTGCATAAACATATGTTTATCTCTAATTCCAAACGACAAAAACGTTGATGTTCCAGCAGGCAACACTTCTTTTAACGCAAAAGGTACCGGCGTTTGACGTTGAAAAACACTAAAATATTGAGCGTCATCTGATACGCTTGCAAATCCGTTTAATAATACATAATTAGAATATACATTTACATCAAGTTCGCTCCACGAACCTAAATCCGACGAAGATGTGAGCACATTTCGTTTATCCGGATGAGCAAAAAGATGAGCAAACTGAGATATTTGCTCCAGATTTATAAAGATATTAGCGTCAACTCTATTACCCGCCGTTCTTTTAACTTCGGCAAAAGAAGGATTCTGAGAAAGCGTATATTCGGCATACATATTTCTCACCGCAGTTTCTACTAAAACTCGTGACGCACTAATAATTAAGGTTTGTTTTGTTATACTAAAAGACATATGCGGTTGAGAATTTTCTCTCTTAAAAAAAGTATGAACCGGTGCCTTACCATCATATAAATATGAAGAAAGACTATCTGCAGAAAACATTGTTCGTAACGCCAGTTGTGCTAAATCAATCTCATCCTCATTACGCAAGGGCATAATAAATAAATACTCCAATTTATTTCTCCCTATTTGCTGTACCGCAATAATTACACTATTAGAAGCAAGACATTGCGTACTTGGCTGTGCGGTAAATACCGAATCAACAATACGTAATACTGCATTATAAGAATCAACCATTGCAAATGCCGATAAGGTTTTCCATGCACTATTATCAACATCTGTATAACGAGAGAATCTTTCAAGGTTTTTTATTTCTACTATTACCGCAGTATTAGAAGGAATTGCATCGTAGGCAACATTATCAAAAACTTGTGATTCTTTTTTAAGGAAAATAAAAATAAACAGAATAATTCCTAGTAAACAAACTAATATAATAGAAGTTAGAATTTTTCTTTGCATGCTATATCATTATTAATACAAAACTACACCCGCAAATATACAGACGGTTTTTTACAAAAATACATAAATATCAATTTTTAGGACTTGTATCATAAAATAGTTATACACGAAGCATGAACAATAAAACAAAGCAAAGTTTAGACGTAATCTGCGGTTAAAAAAAATCAAAAACGCATTGTATTATCATAAAAAAGTGTAGTTTTGCAGCTCATTTTTTTTAATTATTTAAATAGTATACAATGGCTGTAAAAATTAGACTAGCAAGACACGGACGAAAGGCGAGACCTTTCTATCACATTGTAGCTGCTGATAGCAGAGCACCACGTGATGGTAAATTTATTGAAAAAATCGGAACATTTAATCCGATGATTGACTCTAACCAAACTGAATTAAAATTCGACAGAGCGTTATTTTGGTTGCAAAATGGTGCAGAACCAAGTGCTTCTGCAAAAAACATACTTCAAAACGAAGGTGTTCTCTACATGAAACATCTTTTAGGCGGAGTTAAAAAAGGTGCATTTGACCAAGCTGAACTTGAAAAAAGATTCCAAAAATGGTTAGATGAAAAACGTTCAAAAGAAGAAGCGGCTTCAAGTAAAATTGCAAAAGAAAAACAAAATGCTCTTAAAAAACGACTTGAAGAAGAAACTGCTATCAATCAAAAACGTGAAGAAGAAATAGCAAAAAAACATTCTGAATTAGCTCAAGAAGATGTTGCTGAAGAAGCTCCTGTAACTGAAGAAGTTGTTGCTGAAGTGACTGAAGAAGTGACTGAAGAAGTTGTTGCTGAAGAAGCTCCTGTAACTGAAGAACCAGCGGCAGAAGAAGCTCCTGAATCAGATGATGCAGAAGCAAAAACTGAATAATATAGTTACAATAGATACTTTTAAAAGGTGTTATTTTCATAATAACACCTTTTTTTTTACCTTAGCATGATTCTTTTTTTTAAATAAAATATAAATCAATACGCATTAAGCATTAAACATTAAGCATTAAACACTCATCATTACGCATTAATCACTCCCCTTCTATGAAACAACTATTACAAAAACAAGATTACTGTGAAATCGGCACTATCACACGCACAAATGGAACACAAGGTGAAGTTGTTTTACATATTTCAAAACAGTATGAAATTGATTTTGAAACACTCAAATACATATTTGTGGAAATTAACTCTCTCCTAATTCCTTTTTTTATCACCTCTTTTTCTATAAAAAAGAACAACGGTATTATTCATTTTACTGATTGCAATTCTGAAGATGATGCACAGATATTTCTCCAAAAAGCAGTATATGCAGAACCTGCACACTGCAACCTTACAGAATCAAATAACAATCACGCTCTGAGCGGATACACCGTATACTCAGAAAACCGTTTTATTGGAACTATAGAAGACGTAATTTCATATCCGATGCATGATGTGTTACAGCTTAAAACACCAGACAATACCGAAGTGCTTATCCCATATAATCAAGATTATATAGAAAATCTTTGCAATACCCAACGTTCAATTTCTATGCTTCTCCCGGATGGCTTATTAGATTTATATATACACAAAAAATAGATAGGTGTTCACGGTATTTATTACCAAGATGTAAGAGTAAATACCTAAGTTTTTGTAATTTTGAAAAAAATATAAAATATGACAAGTACTCGACAAAATAAAGTTGCTCGACTCCTGCAAAAAGATGTAAGTGAGATTCTGCAAAAAGAATCAAAACATTTTTTTCGTGGGGCTATTCTTACTGTTACTGTTGTTCGTGTTGCTCCTGACTTGTCATTTGCTAAAATATATGTAAGTATTTTTGCTCCTCAAACAGAAGAAAAACAAGATATTCTAGCCGTATTACAAAAACAAACACGCACAATACGTACATTATTAGCTCAAAAAGTAGGAAAACAGCTTCGTATAGTTCCCGAGTTAGTATTTATGCTCGATGATTCTCTTGATTATGAAGAACACATATCCGAACTTCTCAATTAAATACCGCTTATGAAATATGACCCAATAAAAAAAAGTCTGGGAAAGGTCTTTAATACAAGTCCTGCATTACGTAAACTTTTTTACCACTTGCTTAACATATTACTCTTACGTGCCTGGCATATAAAAAAAGAATTACGAAAATGGAAAAAACAAGCTCCTACTAATGCACACATTATTGATGCAGGTGCCGGATTCGGACAATATGTGTTTTATATGTGGAAATGGAATAGACCCTGGAAAATAACCGGCATTGATGTTAAACAAGAACAAGTTGCCGATTGTAATTCCTTTTTCAGTACAATAGAATCAAAATCTCACGCAAAAGTTACGTATATTGAAGGAGATTTAACCACCTATGTTTCTGAACAAAAAGCAGATTTAATTCTTTGCGTAGATGTTATGGAGCACATTCTTGAAGATGTTACTGTTTTTCAAAATTTCTATAACTCTTTGTCTTCTCAGGGCATGGTGCTTATATCTACTCCTTCTGACCAAGGCGGTTCTGATGTACATGACGAACATGATGAATCTTTTGTAGGCGAACACGTTCGTGACGGATATGGAATTACAGAAATTGAAGAAAAAATGAAATCTGCCGGATTTTCAAAAATTGAGGCATATTACTCTTACGGAACACCGGGTAAAATTTCATGGAAACTATCTATGAAATATCCTATTCTTATGGTTAATTTATCTAAACTGTTTTTTGTGACACTACCCTTTTATTACCTACTTGTGTTTCCATGGTGTTTACTTTTAAACTACATGGACGTTACAAATACGCATAAAACGGGAACCGGACTTATTGTTAAAGCATATAAATAGACACAAATGCCAATTTCGTGGTACATAGCAAAACGATATCTTTTTAGCAAAAAAAGCAAAAATGCTATTAATTATATTACCGGTGTTTCTGTTACACTTGTTGCTATTGTAAGCATGGCTCTTATTGTTACCATGTCGGTATTCAACGGTCTTGCCATATTTGTAACCTCACTGTTCACCTTATTTGATCCAGAAATTAAAATAAGCAGCACCAGCGGAAGAGTATTTGTTCCCGATTCAACATTTACTATTATTGAACACATGCCGTCGGTACTCTCCTATTCAGAAATTCTTACAGACGATGTGTTACTCTCATATAACGACCGACAAATAATTGCAAAAATTAAAGGGGTTTCAAAAAATTACACAAACACTTCATCTATTGAATCTACATTGGTTAGTGGCGATTTTGATTTGTTTGACGAGGTAATACCTTTTGTTGTTGTTGGTAGAGGTATATCTTCTCAACTAGGCATAGGAATCCATTTTAGAGATGCACTCCATATATATGCCCCCAAGCGCTCATCGTTTTCTGCAATAAATCCAATGGATGATTTTAACAGAAAACATGCATATCCAAAAGGAATATTTACGGTCCAACAAGAAATAGACGACACGTTTATATTTTCTTCAATTGATTTTGCGAGAGAACTATTGGAATATTCCAACAATGAAGTTTCTGCAATAGAACTTACCCTTGCTCCTCACGCTAATGCAACACAAACAATACGAGAAATTGAAAGACTTTTAGGTAATACCTTTCGTGTTCAAAACAGAGAACAACAACATGAATTTTTATATAAAATAACACAAAGCGAAAAGTTTATTACATTTTTAATTGTTACACTTATTCTTATTATTGCATCATTTAGCATTGTTGGTTCATTAACAATGCTGATAATTGAAAAACAAAAAGATGTGAAAATTCTCAAAAGCTTAGGAGCAGACAATAGACTTATTAAAAGGATTTTTATAACCGAAGGTTGGATTATCTCTGTTTTAGGTGCCCTTATTGGTATTAGTATAGGATTGCTCCTGTCTTACATTCAGCAAGAATATGGTATTATTAGAATTTCAGCCGCAAGTGATGCTTTTATTGTTGATTCATATCCGGTAAAAATTCACTGGCCTGATATTGTGTATGTACTTAGCATGGTACTTACCGTTGGTTTTTTAGCAGCATATTATCCGGTAACATTCATTTCTAAAAAATATGTACAATGAATATTAATATAATAGACATAATCCTTTTAATTCCAATTCTTTGGGGAGGATTTAAAGGTTTTAAAAACGGGCTTATTTCTGAAGGAGGAACAGTACTCGCCCTCATCTTAGGCATTTGGGCATCAATTAAATTTTCTACAGCCGGAGGCACGTACGTTCAATCTCTTTTTGGTTTTTCTGATCAATATAAAGAAATTGTTGCCTTTAGTATTATTTTTATTTTAGTTGTAATTCTCTCTTTTTTTATTACAAAGCTTATTCATAACTTTTTTAAAGCTATTAAGTTAGAATGGTTAAATAAAATATTGGGAATTGTATTTGGTGCCGGAAAGTATCTTGTTATAATTTCATTTTTATTTTTTATCACACAAACGCTTATACAGAAATATCATCAAAAGCCGGTTGGTGTTTTTGAAAACTCTCTTTCGTTTAAGCCATTAGCAAATATGGCTCATTCAATATTAGACGGTAACATTCGTCTGCCAGAGATAGAATTTATCTCTCCAAGTATAGAAATTACAGAATAATGCGAGTTTTATCCTATTTTATTTTGCTCACGTTTTCTATCGTGTTCATTTAAAATAATCTTGCGAAGACGAAGTGATTTAGGGGTAATCTCTAAATATTCGTCGGCACGGATATATTCCATATGCTCCTCGAGCGACATACGAATTGCCGGAGTAATTTGAACTTTATCATCAGAACCTGAGGCACGCATATTAGTTAATTTTTTACTTTTTCCGGGATTAATAATTAAATCCGTTTCACGAATATGCTCACCTATTACCTGACCGGCATATACATCCTCACCGGGATGAATAAAAAACTTTCCTCTATCTTGTAATTTATCAATAGAATACGCAAAAGTAGGTCCGGTTTCCATAGCTATTAGAGCTCCATTTTTCTTTACAGAAATATCACCTTTCCAAGGTTCAAAACCAATAAATCTATGTGATAACACTGCTTGCCCCTCTGTAGCTGTTAAAATAGAATTTGTAAGACCAATTAATCCGCGAGAAGGTATAATAAACTCCAAATGAACTCTATCATTTTTTGTTGCCATTTGTTGAAGCTCGCCCTTACGTTGACTCATTAACTCGATAACTTTACCGGAAAACGCTTCAGGGACATGCACTGTTGCCATTTCTACCGGCTCATGTCTTTTGCCGTTAATTTCTTTGGTAATAACACGTGGCTGTCCAACCTGCAATTCATATCCCTCACGACGCATTGTTTCTATTAACACAGAAAGGTGCATAATTCCTCTTCCATACACGAGCAATACATCAGGAGAATCGGTTTCCTCAACTCGTAAGGCAAGATTTTTTTCAAGTTCCTGGAACAAGCGTTCTCGTACATGGCGAGAGGTAACAAATTTACCATCTCGCCCAAAAAACGGCGAAGTGTTATTGGTAAAAACCATCGACATAGTAGGTTCATCTATTGCAACAGAAGGTAATGCTTCGGGATTTTCAAAATCAGCAATGGTATCGCCTATATCAAAGCCCTCAATTCCCATCACCGCACATATTTCACCTGCGGTAATAGCAGTTTTCACCTTTTCTTTTCCAAGACCTTCAAAAATATACAATTCCTTAATTTTTGATGTAACCATAGAACCATCACGCTTAACAAGCGTAACCGATTGTCCGGCAATAATACTTCCTCTGGAAACTCGACCAACCGCAATCCGTCCCACGTACGAAGAATAATCAATAGAAGTAATTCTTAATTGCAGTGTTCCTTCAGGAAATGTAGGAGCAGGAATATTGGTAATAATAGCATCTAATAAATAACTAAAATCAGAAGTTGGAGTTTTCCAGTCCGATCCCATCCATCCCTGTTTTGACGAGCCATATACCGTTGCAAAATCTAATTGATGCTCTTGAGCTTCTAAATTACACATTAAATCAAAAACCGCATCGTTTGCAGCTTCGGGATCGCAATTCGGTTTATCTACTTTGTTAACTACAACTATTGGTTTTAAATTCAGTTGCAATGCTTTTTCAAGCACAAAACGTGTTTGAGGCATTGGCCCTTCAAAGGCGTCAACCAATAACAGTACCCCATCGGCCATATTTAACACACGTTCAACTTCACCACCAAAATCAGAGTGACCCGGAGTGTCAATAATATTTATTTTAACTCCTTTATATCTAACCGATACATTTTTAGATAAAATAGTAATACCACGTTCTCGCTCTAAATCATTGTTATCAAGAATAAGCTCGCCTACCTCTTCATTTTCTCTAAAAGTTTGTACTTGATGTAAAATTCTGTCAACCAACGTAGTTTTCCCATGGTCAACGTGTGCAATAATTGCAATATTAATAATCTTCTGCATATATGTATATCAATCGTTCAGTTGTATCCTTCTTTTAGGACGGGAGCAAATCTCGTATTTTTTTTGAATTATTTTTATTCTTTTTAATAAGATTATATAAGAATGAGTAAAAACATAAAAAAACCGATGGAGTATCAGTGTAAAGGTATAGGGGTTTAGGGGTTTAGGGGTATATGGGCAAAAATAATATTACACTGTAGGGGTAACCCTCTGTGGTTACCCTATATAAAAAATAACAGCACCAATAATTATTCAATTTTACTGAAATATTTCATAAATTGAATTCTTTCGAATGCAGCAGGATTAGCATTACCAAGAGCTAACTTCCCTTTAAATTGGTCAATATAATTATATCCTTTACTATTCATCCAAATCTCCAATTCTTGTAAGATTTTCTGAATTTGCTCCGGTCCTTTTGTATAAATAGCAGACACTACCTGTACCGCACTTGCCCCTGCTAATAGTTGTTTAATAAGAGCTTCTCCGGTATGAACACCTGTTGACGCCGCTATATCACAAGAAACTTTTTTTGACGTACGAGCAATCCACTCGAGCGGTAAAGTGTATTCAGTTGGTGAACTGTATGGATGTTTTGGAGCAACAGAAATTTCTTTAATATTAATATCTGGAGTATAAAATCTGTTAAACAAGACCAAACCCTGAATACCTGATTTAGAAATAGTTTGAATTGTTTTAGAAAGCTTGGTAAACATATGAGTCATCTTAACCATAATAGGAATCGTCACTTCCTTTTTTGCCTGAGCAATAATATCTAAATAGGTTTGCTCAAAATCCACATCAGACTCATCTGCTGCATGTAAAAACACATTTAATTCAATTGCATCGGCACCTGCATCTTGCATACGTTTTGCAAAGCGTGTCCACTCATAGGTAGATACACAGTTTATGCTCGCAATAACAGGGATTAACAATTCCTTTTTAGCTTCTTTTATAAAGCTCAAATATTTTGTTACCACATCTTCTTTTATATACTGATCTATATAATCGAGCGATTCTGAATATTGACTATACAAAAACTCATTTTTTTGTGCCTCAGATATTTCATAATCAGCTTGACCGAGAATTTGTTCTTCAAAAATTGATTTCAACACAACTGCGGCAGCACCGTTTGACTCAAGCGTTTTTAAACTTTCTATAGAATTTGTTAATCCGCAACTACCAACAATAATAGGATTTTTTAGTTGTAACCCGGCGTATTTTACTGAAGTGTCAATCATAGTCAAATTATTTATGTTTTGTTTGTAAATATTTTAAAATACCAGCAGCAGCTTTTCTTCCATCACCCATTGCAAGGATTACCGTTGCACCTCCGCGAACTATATCTCCTCCTGCAAATACATCAGGAACATTCTTCGCTTGCATGGTTTCATCGTCTACTACTATAGTACCCCATCTACTCATTTCAAGTTCAGGTAAGCTTTTAGGGATAAGTGGATTTGGAGAAACTCCTACACTCACTACCACTAAATCAACCGGTATTTCATATTCAGACCCGGGCATTGGAACCGGTCTGCGACGCCCACTAGCATCCGGTTCACCTAATTCCATTTTTTGAACAATCATACTCGAAACATGACCGGAAGCATCTGCTTTATACTCTACCGGATTTGTAAGACATAAAAATTCTATCTCCTCTTCCTGAGCATGATGAATTTCTTCAACACGAGCTGGCATTTCCTCAATTGTTCTACGGTACACTATCATTGCCTTTTCTGCTCCTAATCGTTTTGCGGTTCTTACTGAATCCATTGCGGTGTTTCCACCACCAATAATTGCCACCTGTTTTCCTATGAAAACCGGAGTATCATACTCCTTTTTAGCGGCATTCATAAGATTGACCCGTGTTAGGTATTCATTAGACGACATAATGCCCGAATAGTTTTCGCCCGGTATTCCCATAAAATTTGGAAGACCGGCACCACTGCTTACAAAGAACGCATCATAGCCCTCATCTCTGAGGTCTTGAATAGTAGCTGTACTACCAACTACAAAGTTAGTAAAAAATTCAACACCCATTTTCTTTAAATTGTTAATTTCTACATCAACAACTGAATTTGGTAGTCTAAACTCTGGAATTCCATACTTTAATACACCGCCTAATTCATGCAGTGCTTCAAAAACAGTTACCTTGCAACCATATTTAGCTAAATCTCCGGCAGCCGACAATCCTGCGGGTCCGGAACCAATAACGGCAACCTTACATCCATTATATGGGGCAACTTCAGGAACTGAAATTGCTCCGGAATTTTGTTCATAATCGGCTGCAAAACGCTCAAGGTGCCCAATAGCAACCGGCGTTTTCTTAAGTTTTATAGTATAAAAACATTCTTTTTCACACTGAATCTCTTGCGGACAAACCCTTCCGCACACAGCCGGTAAAGCACTCGTTTCTTTGAGGACTTTTGCAGCTTCAAGAAATTCCGATTTTTCAATATGTTTAATAAAAGCCGGAATGTTAATACTAACCGGACAACCTTGTATACAGGTAGGATCCGGACAATCCAGACATCTCTGAGCTTCGCCAACAGCCATTTCTGCTGTTAAACCAAGATTAACCTCATCATGATTTTTATTTCGGATTTTTGGATCTTGTTCCGGCATGCTTACTCGCTCTTTGGAAGTACGGTCTTTTGCAGACATCTGCTTTCTTACCTCTTCTCTCCAAGCAAGAGCTCTTTGTTCTTTCAAATATTCTTTATCTAAACTCATATTTCTTGTTTTTTATCTAACCCCTGTCTGATATGCCTCTAACTCTTGATTTTTATATGCTTGTAAGCGTTGAATCATTTCATCAAAATCAATTTTATGTGCGTCAAACTCAGGACCATCAACACACACAAATTTTGTTTCGCCCCCAACACTAATTCTACACGCACCGCACATACCGGTACCGTCAACCATAATTGTATTTAAACTGGCAACCGTTGGAATAGAATACTTTTGAGTGAGTAAACTACAGAATTTCATCATAACAGCAGGACCAATAACTACTGCCTCATTAATTTTTTCTCTCTTAATTGCAGCTTCCATACCCTCGGTTACTAAGCCCTTTGTTCCATACGAGCCATCATCAGTCATGATAATAACTTCATCTGAATATTTGCGAACTTCATCTTCTAAAATCACAAACTCTTTAGACCTTCCGGCAAGTACAGAAATTACTTTATTTCCGGCAGCTTTCATTGATTCAATAATAGGCAATAAAGGAGCTATTCCTACACCACCTCCGGCACAAAGAACAGTACCCACCTTTTCCACATGAGTTGCCTGTCCGAGCGGACCAACCACATCAGTAATTTCATCACCAACACTGAGTTCGCATAATTTATGACTTGAAACGCCTACTTTTTGAACAATAAGAGTAATTGTTCCTTTTTGTTCATCAGCTTGTGAAATAGTTAAAGGGATACGCTCGCCTTTTTCGCCAATTTTAATAATTACAAAATGACCGGCTTTACGTTTTTGTGCAATTCTCGGAGCTTCAATTTCAAATTTTACAACTTTCTCCGACAATACTTCTTTCGCTACTATTTTACTCATATTTTTTCAAATTTTGAGCAAATATACTGTATCTGCGTGGAGAATAAAAACCATATTTTTTTTTACGTATTTTACGTAAAAAATTTAGTCAACAATAAACTTATGGCTCGTTTGCGAATGAGAGGTAAATGCCGAAATTATATACATTCCGGTACTGTATGATAAAGGAATGTGCACCTGAGATGTTCCTAAAAATGACTGAGAATACAGAATTTGTCCGCTCACAGAAATAATTACAACCTGATTAGGTTGTTCTGCTTGTTCAAAATACACCGTAACAGCACCATCAACAAATCTAAAGTTAGCTGAATTATCACATGAAGCTAGTGAAATAATTCTTGAATAAGAAACAGTACCATCAAAATCAGTTTGCGATAAACGATAATATACAACACCGGAAACAACATCAGAATCTAACACCGAATAATTACTATATGTAGAACTTGTTCCGGCTCCTACTATCATATGAATTGGATAAAAATCTATTCCATTATCAGAGCGATACAGCGTAAAATAATCATTAGAAACCTCCGAAGCTGTTTGCCACACAATTTCAACAGCCCCTGTATTACACACAGCATACAGCATACTTAACTCAATTGGCAAAAATGCATCTCCACTTGTTGGAGTACCTGTATAAAATGCCGCTCTACACGCTTCCGCATCTTCAAACTCCTGCACCTCCGAACCACCGGAATTAACGGTAAAATCACCTTGATCGCCGGGAGTCTCAGTTGTATAATATCCACCTGCATAATTGAGCGTACCACCATTATAAACCGTACCCATTTGCTCATTAAGCGGCGTTTTATTTCCACAATAATTTAAAATCCCGCCATTATTCACATGAATTGCATTATTATTCAACCCGGTATATAAGCCAACATTTCCAATAAACATTTCGCCATTTACCGCAATATTAGAACCACCACCAATAGAAGTTTTTAAGCCCTCTACATATGCCTCTCCATTAACCGTTAAATTAACATCACCGTTATTCATATCAAGCACACCATCACCATTATTATTAGTATCATACATATATAAGCCACCTGTTTCGGTTACCGTAATAGGCAAGCCACCTTGATTAATAGTAAAGTTACCATCTTGAATTATAAGATTTCCGGCAATAGTAAAACTTGGCGACCATCCGGTTAAAAGCATATCCGTGTCAACCAAGGTAAACTCACTATCGGCATCCAAGAAAAATGAAGTGCTTGCATTTATATTATCCCAAAACACATTTTTATGCGGTTGTTCTGAGTTTAAAATACGTACAACCCCACCACTCTGATTTGTAAAAGCATTTTCATGATTTCCTTGAGAATGAAACTGTCCGTTTCTTAAAACAAACAATCCGGAATTATAAAACCAGGTGTTTTGTCCTTTAAAGTAATCGCCATACAGATTAATAACACCTATTGCATTATTATATATGCGAGAAAAAGATCCTGATGATTGAATAATATTTCCATATATATCAATTGTACCATTATTATAAATATCTTGATATTGCATATGACCATGATTTTCATACACCAGATTATTAAAAATTGTTATCTCACCATTATTTGTAACAGATGCATTTTGGTTTAATGCAAGCGTTCCACTTATTGATACACTAACACCGGAAGCAACTGTAAAAGCAAGTGAAGATCCATTTCCAACTTGCAGTTTTGTATTATGACCTCCTATTGTCCAATGAGCTGAAAGTGATACCGATGAAGTATTACGAATAACATAAGTGGCATCATCTCTCACAAAATCCGAAGGAGGATTAGTTCCGGTACCATCAGTGCTTGTTCCCCAACTCGTATGAGAATGCAAATTTCCGGTTCCATTATAATAATATGTTATTGGACTAAGCGTACGCGTAGTTATTCCATAATAATTACGTAACACACTTGGCGTAGCATAGCGAATTTCATGTAGATATACGGTTCCGCCGAGAGAGGTTAACCCTCCGCCGGATGTAGCAGACCAGCCAATGGCATCTTCATCATTATACGTTGGTCCTTTACGAGTAGACACTCGAACAGAACTTACCGTTCCCGAATAACTTACCGTCCAACGAGTTGTTGCATTGTCATATTCTAAAGTAACAACCGGAGCTACGGCACCGGTTGTAAGAGCAGACAATACCATTTCATGAAACACAGAGCTATTTCCCACCGGAAACACCCACCTATCCATACTTTCTGATAATTGAGGCGAAATAGAACGAGTAAGCGGTCCGCTAATAAATGCCGAAGTAGAACCATAACTTACCGCATTAGCATTAGGATTTGTAACCGTTATCGTGTTTGTACTTGCTGTAGTAACAATACCGGATAGTAATTTTAATTTCCGCGTTACCGTTACTGCACCGGAAACAGAAAGTCCTGCACTATTATTAGTATATAGATTATAATACGTAAAAGCAGGAATTGTTTGACCGGCACTGCCGTTAAATTCAACCGTACTTCCTTGTATCGTAAAAGGTCCGGCACCTAAAGTTAGAGTACCAGAGACGCCAATAATATTCTGCGGTTCTAACACGCGTGTACCTCCGGAAATATTCAAATTATGATATGGCATAGCTTTTACCAAAGTTTCAGCAGAATTTGAATACCGTACTGTTGATGTTGCCGGTTCAAATGCACCAATATACGTAATTGGGTTGCCGGCAGCTGTTAACTCAAGAGTATGAGAAGCCCCATTCAGTGTTGTAATTGCCCCAATACGTAAATGATTTGTTACCGTTACATTACCACCTAAGGTTTTAACACCACCTATTTCTGTATGCAAATTATAATACGTTCGAGAAGGGATAGTTTGATTAAACTTTGATGAAAATACTACCGTACTACCAACAGCAAGCGTTCCAATATTCGGAATTGTAGTATGCCCAATAGAAAGACGAGCATTAGTAGCAACATCTATTACCGTAGAAGCAGAAACAGAAAAATTCTCAGGAATTAAAAAGTGTATGGATTGCACCCCATCACCTACTACAATTTTTGAATTTGTGCCGGATACCGTCCAGTTTGCTGTTATGCTTGCCTCAGGATTATTGCTAATTACAAATATTTGATTGTTTGCAGTGAAATTTGCAGGTTGTGTTCCTGTTCCATCAAGATTAGTTCCCCAGGTAGAAAGTGTATTTAGAGCTCCTGTTGATTTAGAATAATAGTAGGTTTGAGAATATACAATTGATGAACATAGTAGCAAACATACTAGTACAGAAGATAGAAACGTAAAAATTCTACTGGTAGGACGCATATTTTTTTGAGTATTATTACGTACAAAAATCACAACAAAAATATATAACAAAATATAATAAAGTTACATATATCACCAAAAAGTTATTAACTTTTTTATTTTCCTGTAAAAGAATTGACGAAAAAAAAGCAACAAACCTTACGGCTCATTGCTTTTTAACGGGATGGGATTTTGATAAAAAAAATAGTTATTTAACTATAAATTTTTCGAATGTATTTGCTTGGGATGTTGTATTTGAAATGATATATACTCCCGGAGATAGTTCTAGTTCAATATCAACATGTTTTTCATAAAAATAAATATCTTCAAAAATAATTTGTCCTAACACCGAGGTAATTATGAGGTTATTTGAAGTAGTTTCATCAGCAAAGCTAACACTAATACGTGTTTGATTATTTTGGCTAATGGTATGTACCGCAAATGTCTTAACCGTTATATCAACAGGAACAATAAACGAATAGGTTTCTGTTCTATCATAATCAGTTTGTTTTAACTGATAATATACTAAACCACTCGGAGCCGTTTCATCTAAGAAATAATAATAATTTGCATACGAGGAATTTCCAGCCCCTTGCACAATTGCTATTTCCTCAAAATTAATTCCGTCAACCGAACGATAGAGAGTAAAATAATCATTATTAATTTCAGCTTCAGTTTTCCAGAATACCTGAACACCTTCGGGTTTAACAAACGCAGTAAATGCACTTAATACTATTGGTAATTCTGTAGCTTCGGTTAAGACAGCTGCCGGAGAAAAACCATCAAAGGTTCCGGTTTTTGAATAAATACTAGTTGCCTCAAATTGAGTAGCGGCACCGGTTGATCCTTTTAAGTCCCATAAACCGCCATGATGATACGTACCACAAGTAGCACGTGTAAAGTTAGGAAGCTCTTTTGATGTATGCCAATATAACTTAACATCGGCATCATTACAAGTAGAATTTATAAACCAGGTTAAGCCAACAGCTCCACCAACTATTTGAGTTCCGTCAACACCGCTTCCATCACAAGTTCCGTCTGTCCACAATTTTTCACATACACCGGTAATTGCAAAGGATGCTGTAGCTCCACAAGAGTTATTTGAAATATCAACACGCACATAATCCTCATCATCTGAACTTAATCCAATCGGGAAATTTGCTGTTTGGCCATTACCAACATCGTTTATTGTAAACACGCTTGCTCCAAGCCCCGCAGAAATAATATATCTATCAGTAGAAGTAATAGGATAAATATTACCATCTTCCCAGTCGTTCATTGTTAAGTTAAATCCGGCTAAATCAAGAAACCCGGGAGTCATAAATTCAAGTGTGCCGTTAATTTCAATATCTCCAAGTAAAGACTTTGTTCCACTGCCATCAATTTTTAAATGATAATATATACCATCTCTCACAAGCTGATCACCATCAGTAAAATACTTAACAACATTACCAGAGGTTGTTGCGTCAATTTCTATTAAAGAAGAGGGGTCAACATCTAAATATAGATTTGCATTATTATACATTATTGCAGATTCTGCATTCGAAACAGTTCCTGTTAATACCACAGTCCCCTGTTCATTCACAAAAGAAGTATTACCATTAAAATCAAAATCACCGGTTACATATAAAGTTCCTAAACCTGTTTTTGTAATAGTGTTTGACTCAAGTTTTAAATTTGGAATATCCACAGTAATAAATAAATGGTTTCCTGCTCCAAAATAATTATCATAGGAGCTAACATTAATTGTTTTATTTTCACCGGTCATAATGAATGGCCCTGCGTATGTTGGCGGTGTATCTACTCCATTAACCAAGCCCGGACCACCACCGGGTCTAATAGAGGTGTTTTCTTGCGGTGCAGATCCGGGATCTAACCCATATGCTGCTGGACCGCCACCATCTCTAAAATTCACATTACCTCCAACAATAATACTTCCGTCATCCCATTTTAGTCCGGTCATATCATTATTAAATCCAAGTGTTAAATCTCCATGAACATGTAATGTTCCATTACCCACATTCATAGTTCCTTTACCCTCTGCCCACGTAAATATACCAAGTTGCATATCTCCCATTATTTCTAAGGTATTAGTGCCGGAAATAGTAACTTCCTGTAGCCGTTCCATATATAAACCACCAATAGTTGTACTTGCATCTACAGTAATCTTAACAGCTTCGTAATCACACGCTATTCTCACACTGTCTTTCCATGTAGGAGCCTGATTAGCAACAGCTCCATTACAACCGGCAGTAGACCATTTTGTGCCATCTGACCAATTAAATGTTCCATTTAAGGCGTAGAAGATTCTACCAACACCACCGCTACACGTAACAGTAACAGAACCGGCGTAACCACCGCCACTAAAGGTAATATTTTCAGTATTATAATCTCCGGCAGAAAGACCTTCTTTTAAGCGAACATACACGGGAGTTTCTGCAAGCACATCAGATGTATATGCAATTGTTGTTGTTGTATTAAATGGACCGGCAGGATCATTACTTACAGTATAATTTGTAGGTGCATGAACGGTAATAGTACCCGGAGCATTTAATAAATCGGAGCCGCTTAGTTGAAATATTTGATATTTTGAAGGACCATGCCCAACAGTATATGAAAACTGCGTTAATTCAGTTGGACTTGCCACAAGTGTTGCAGATTGCACAATAGTTTGCACACCTCCGGAATAGGCAGTTCCACTTTTAACCGTTGCAGGATTATCAAAAGTAAGATTTGCGGTAGTTATTGCACTCGAAACTTGCAAAGTGTTTGTAACTGTTGCTCCGGCAGCGACATCAACAGTAATCCACAAATAGCCGCTTGTTCCTGAATTTATTTGTTGCGACAAACCTGTAAAGCTACGCGTCCCCGAACCTAAAGATGCGGTAATATCACTACCAATTTGACTTGCAGTTGAAATATCATTTGTAGTACTATAATATAATTGGTACTTTGTAATATCTGCGGCACTAGAGTTTGTTGTAGTAAAGGTAACACCGGTTAGTGTAGCATGATTTGTAGTAACAGCCAACGAAAATGTATATATTGGCACCCGTAGCGATCCTTGCCCTATATCAGCAGCTGCAATTGCAGGATTAGCAGAAGAGAGAGCTACTTCGGGATCGCCGCAATACTGATTAACTGAATTACCCGGCACTGAAATTGAAACCCCACTTGCAGGATATGAAAAATAACAATTATAATCAAACACATTAGAAACAGTTAAAATATCAGCTCCAGCTTTCGTGAACCCAACAGAAGGTTGCCTAAAATTTTGAATTGTAACAGGCATTGAGTTGGTAAAAGTTCCTCCATTAAAAGAGAAATATCCTGTTCCACTTGTAAAGTTACCATTTCCACAACCTCCATTAATTGTAACATTACCTGAAACAGTAACACTTCCTGTCCCCCAACTAAAATTTCCACAATTACTTCGATTAAAAGTAAAGTTTCCATTAATTATCAAATTACCTGTACCAACAGATAAAACACCATGATTAGATGATGCTACGATAACATTTCCATTAGCTTCTAATGTATTTCCATTAAGATTTAAGGTGCTACCTTGATCTATTGTAATATTATTTGCATACGCATTTGCAACATCTATTGTAAGAGTTGCCCCCCAGTTACAGTTAATAAAAACATTATCATATAAAGTTGGCAAACTAGACGCAGCACTACCACCGCAACTCCCTATTCTCCAATTTGCAAGCGTACTCCAATCACCTGAACCACTATAATACATATTTCGTGCTTCTACCGCAATTGTTTTAGATCCACCTGCACTTACACTTCCTGATTTACTTCCGCATACAAAACTAATATCTGAATTAGCAATAGCGTTTACAGAAACTGTTCTCGCAAGCGTTGCACTTCCTGATATATCTGCCGTTATCCAAAAATACCGTGTAGTACCGGAAGCTATAGTTTGTGTTAAGCCACTAAACGTAAGCGTTTGTCCACTGCCATGACTTGCAGAAATTGTACTACCAATCTGCGATGCAGCACCTAAATCATTTGAGGTATGATACCATAATTTAAAATTTGAAACATCTGCAGTTGTATATGTACCCGCTGTGGTAAAAGTAACAGAAGATAATTGAGCATCTGCACTTGCAGCAGCAATAGTAAATGCAGATACTGCATTTTTTGTGGAATTAACATTTACATCTCCTGCAGACACAGAAGGAGTTGCCGATGCAATAGTAATTGAAGGACTCGTAACCGAACCACTACAAGCTACATTTCTTGTTGTTGCACCTGAACTTGTATGCTCAATATTTTGGCTATTATATGTTCCTGCGGATAATCCGGCTTGTAAACGCACATAAATAGTTGTTTCAGCAACATCACCACCAGATTGTGTTAAAGTTATCGGGTTTGTGGCAACAAAACTTCCACCGGTACCTGTTGATATCTGATAATTTGTTGGAGGGGTTATTGTTATATTACCCGTTAAATTTGTTCCGGAAACCGTATACGACTGCTCTGCTGACGGTCCGCTTCCCTCACAATAGGTGAATCCGGTTAAACCTGTTGGACTAACGGTAATCGTAGGGTCGCTTGAAAGCGGAACTAATTCACCTGTTTCCAATATCATACCACCCGGATCAAAACCAGAAAATGACACTTTTGCCAGTTGAGCAGACGTTAATCCTCCGACGCCAACCATAATTTTACCGGCAGTGCCCGATGAACCCGCTGTACCTGTCCATCCTGTAATTGTTAACGTACTCCCAGCCCAACCTACAGCACTACTGTTTGCAAAGGTAAGCGTATGGTTTCCTGTACCTAATGCAATAGTAGAATTTGCATTGAGATTAAGTGTACCAACCGTTTCGTTAAATCCGGCACCGCTTCCTGTACTGAATGTTCCTCCATTTAGGACCATATTACTAGAGTTATGTATGCGGTCTGCAGCACCAAGTTGAAGCGTTCCGGCAGTGATTGTGGTAGTTCCTGTATAGGTATTATTGCCGCTTAAAACTAAGGTGCCGACATCAACTTTTGTAAGAGTTCCACTACCAGAAGTTATTGCTCCACTTACCGTAATAGTTGAAGTCCCTCGCACATCAAATGTTACATTATGCGTACCTGTTATACCTCCCGAGAGTGTTAATGCACCTTCATCACTACGTATAGTTGACGCTCCTGTCATAGTTATTTGCCCGGCTATTGAATTTGTGCCACTAACCTGCATTATTGCACCTCTACTACTATGTCCCGTTCCGGTAATACTAATAGCTTCTGCCCCAACACTACGATTTGAAGCCATCTCTAATGATGTACCTGACGACACAACTGTTCCGGCACTCGTTGCGCCCAATGCATTATTATTATTTATCCTAATACGTCCGGATGTACTAATAGTTGTTGTACCTGAATAGGTATTATTTCCGCCAATTCTAATAACACTATTTGCCGTTCCTACCAAGGTTAGACCTCCTGTTCCACTAATTACTCCCGAAATATCCAAATCTAACCAATTTGATCCATCAGCAACAGTTATGGTTCGTGTTGATGCTCCTAGTGCTATATTAGATGAAATAGTTGCGGTGCTTCCTCCTCCAATAACCGAAACATTACCACCTAAGGTAATCGTATGACCTGAAATTGTTGTTCCTCCAAGAGTTACTGTTAACAATCCATTTACCGTTATATTACCTGCTAAAGCTTGAGTACCCGAAGTATTTGAGAAGGTAAGATTACCATATGTTAAGGCAGAAACCGTTTGACCACCAGTGGCATTTGCATAATCTACCGTTAAATCTGTTAATGTTTTTGTTGTTTGTGTATATTGACTCGAAAAATCTGCTGTAGCCGCCGTTCGTGTTACTTTTACCGTACCACTACCGTTAAGTGTGCCACCGCTTATAACAACTCCTGCTGAAGGATTTAAGGTACCATTTACCGTTAAGGTGCCTGCTATCGTTCTATTTGTTGAGAATGTGCCGGTATGTGCGGCTTGCACTATAAAGGTAGCATCTGCATCTGCAAAGTCTCCTATTACAGCATCAGTGCCACCACCACCTTCCTCTGTGTTCCAATTACCAACGTCTGATAAATCTGAGGAGCTTTTTGAGTAAAATGTTGGTCCGGCTGCAGCTAACTTTGTTAATGTAGCATTTGTAGAATTACCATTACCTGTATCATATATTCCGATATAATAAGTAGCTGCTGAAGATATTGTAAATGACAAAGTTGTTGTTGTATTTTGAGCTAAAGCAGTGTTAGCAATATTGTCAGCATAGCTAGTGGAAGTTGAAACAAAAATACGCATATTCCACGTTGCTAAAGCTGTAACAGCAAATTCATAATCTCCTGGTATTAAAGCCTCTGCTCTATAAATGGTTGCACCTGCTTGATATATTTTATCAGTTTCACACTGATGACTTCCAGCTGATTTTGCCCATCCTGCAGGTAAATTTACAGTCGAATAAACTCCGCACCGCATAGCATCATTAAAAATCTCTTGCCCAAAACCACTCCCCAGAGCCCCAAATAACAGCATACCCAAAACCACCAAACTTCGAATATCCCTTTTTGTAATAAATAGTTTCATAATACAATAATTATCAAAAATCCTTTAATCCCTATTTGCACCTACGTATACTAACATACATATAGTTACATAAATCTGTGTTTTTTTATACACAATATAAAAAACCATTCCTCTCTCTCCTATAAAACATCTGTAAGAATAGTATCCCTATACCCTATTTTTCAAAAATACTGTATTTTATACAATTTGACAAATATTTACCTCACAAATAATTAACAGGTAGATTTTTTGTAAACATTTCCGATATTTACTCGTCAATAAAAACAAAAAAGCTATGGAGAAAAAAATTGCACTTGTTACCGGTGCTTCTGCGGGAATTGGAAAGGCAACGGTTATTGCCTTATTACAAAAAAATTATATTGTGTACGGTGCGGCTCGTCGCTTACAAAGCATGGAAGATATTAAACAAGCCGGTGCTCACACGCTCTTACTCGATATTACACAGGAAGATTCTATTACCGAAACCGTACAAACTATTATTGCGGAACAGGGGCGTATTGATGTGCTTGTTAATAATGCGGGCTATGGCTCCTACGGCTCTGTTGAGGATGTGCCAATAAGCGAAGCAAAACGGCAATTTGAGGTAAACGTATTCGGACTGGCTCGTATCACACAATTAGTCCTTCCGTATATGAGAAGCCAACAATACGGAAAAATTGTAAATATTTCTTCGGTTGCGGGTAAAACCTACACTCCTCTTGGTGGCTGGTATCATGCGTCAAAACATGCTCTTGAGGGGCTGTCAGACTCCTTGCGTTTTGAAACAAAACCTTTTGGTATTGACGTGATAATTATTGAGCCCGGACTGATTAAAACAGAATGGGACGGTATTGCTCTAAACTCCGCAGAGGAAATGTCGGGCAACACGGTATATGCCCCATACGTAAAGGGCTTACAAAAGATTTTTTCTCAGATGAAAAACCCGGCACCTCCGGAACTCATTGCTCGTATTATTGTAAAATCTATTACGGTAAAACGTCCAAAAACTCGCTATGTAGCCGGCACCGGAGCAAAACCGCTCTTATTTTCACGTAAGATATTACCAGATAGATGGTTTGATGGGATTATGAGGAAGATGATAATTGAGTGATAAGTGATGAATCCGTTAGTAAACGGACGCAGTGATCAATTTTCATTAAGCATTAAGCATTAAAACCTAAAAAAATGTCTCTTACCCTTTCTTCACAATATGCGTCTTTAGACAATCGCTTGTTTTCTGAAGTTACTCCTCAGAAAATTAGTAAGCCATATACCATATGCTATAATTCAAAACTTGCGGAATCTTTGGGTATTTCTTTATCGGAACATGAAATTCCGCACATTCTTTCGGGCTCCACTATTCTTCAGAACACAAAACCTATTGCTCAGGCGTATGGGGGACATCAATTTGGACACTTCTCAATTTTAGGCGATGGCAGGGCGTGTCTCTTAGGTGAATTTGAACACAATAACACAATATACGACATTCACTTGAAGGGTTCCGGAAAAACTCCCTACAGCAGAAATGGTGATGGCAAAGCTACCGTATATTCTATGTTACGAGAATACCTCATAAGCGAGGCAATGCATCACCTACACATTCCAAGCTCTCGGAGTTTAGGGGTAATCGGCACACACAAAACGGTGTATAGAAATGAACCCCATGCAGGTGCAGTATTAGCTCGAATTGCAAAAAGCCATATCAGAATCGGCACATTTCAATATATAACCGGTCTGCAAGATACTCGTCTTTTACAAAAGTTTGCCGATTATACCATACAACGGCATTACCCTCATATTGCTCACAATCCGCAAAAATATCTTGACTTTTTTATTGCTGTTGTTCATACCCAAATTAAACTGGTATTATCATGGATGAAAATTGGATTTATTCATGGAGTTATGAATACAGATAATACCACAATCAGCGGGGAAACGATTGATTATGGACCTTGTGCATTTATGAATTACTATAATCCTAAAACCACATATAGCTCCATTGATTATTACGGAAGATATTCTTTTGAAAATCAAAAATATGCAATTTTATGGAACAGCATGCGATTTGCAGAATCAATTAGTCCGCTCATTAGCAATTCGCAAGAAACAGCATTTGGAATTCTACAAGACATTGCCTCTGATTTTCCGGACTTTTTTTCTGAGTCTTGGTACCGCATAATGGGAGAGAAAATCGGCATACAATACCGTACTAATTCAGATAAAATATTGATAGATAATTTACTCTCAATTATGGAGCAAGAATCTTTAGATTACACCAATACCTTTTATGAATTAGGCACACTATATCTCACACAAAACACCTCTTTAAATCCGGCATTACATCAATGGATTCAACAATGGAAACAGCGATATTTTTCAGAAAAAAATCCCGAAATATTACGTCAAGATATGAAACGATGTAATCCGGTAATCATCCCGCGTAATCATTTGGTAGAACAAGCATTACAACAGGCACAAAAGAATAATTTTTCTGATTTTAATCGATTGCTTGATGCCGTATCTAAGCCCTATAATGAAAGCTTAGCAAACAGCATATACTCACAAGCTCCTGAAAGCGAAGAAGGGTATCAAACATTTTGCGGAACGTAGATAATAGTTAATGCTTAATGATGAGTGATGAATGATGAATTTTCATTAAGCACTAAGCACTAAGCACTAAACATTAAGAATTATTGTGATATAAATCATATTATTTTCCTCATCTTTTTACTGATAAAAACTAGTAATTCTTGATTTTATTTCTATTTTTGCCTTGTACGAAAAACTATATATGAGATATGGGTTATTTAGAGTTTCCAAAGCAAGAGGTTACAAACCTGAGTTTATCACTCAAACAAGAGTTTTTACGCACCAACAGAGCTGGTTCGTATGCTTCATCAACCATTATAAATTGTAACACTCGAAAATACCATGGTTTACTGGTTTGTCCGTTAAAACAAATTGATGGCGACCATTATGTCCTTCTCTCTTCTCTCGATGAAACGATTATTCAACACAACACGCCGTTTCATTTAGCAATACATAAATACACAACCGATTACAGTCCACTTGGTCATAAATACATTGAATCATACAAAAATGATCCGATACCGACCTTAGTATTTAGAGTTGGCGGGGTTTTATTAGAAAAACAAATGTTGTTGGTTGAAGAGGAAGAGCGGATTCTCATAAAATACACCCTCCTTTCAGCAAAATCAAAAACGACCTTACAATTACGTCCGTTTTTAGCATTTAGAAAAATTCACGAATTAACACACGCAAATCTTTCAGCAAGTAGTAAATTCACAAAAATCGAGAATGGAATTTCTACTCGGTTATATGAAGATTTTCCGTCTTTACACATGCAAATAAACAAGAAGAACGAGTTTGTTTCTGCACCCGACTGGTATCTGAATTTTGAATACACCAAAGAAAAAGAACGTGGATTTGAATGTGTTGAAGATTTATTTACTCCCGGCTATTTTGAGTGCTCCATAAAAAAAGGCGAATCTGTTATATTTTCTGCGGGACTTAAAAAAGCTCAAATAACAGGACTTAAAAAGATTTTTGACACACAATTATCAGCACGAACCCCACGAAACAACTTTGAAAATTGTTTAAAAAATGCTGCGGAACAATTTATATCACGAAAAAATAATAAAACAGAAATCATAGCTAGTTTCCCATGGCCGGGCAAATGGGGAAGAGACAGTATGATAGCTCTCCCCGGTTTAACATTAGCATCGGGCGATTTACAAACTTGCCAAGATGTATTAGATGATTTTACCAAAGAAATTGATGGCTACGTATATAGAAATCTTGGAAATATTGAACACTCCAATGTTGAATCTATAGACACTGCCTTATGGTATATTCGCTCCGTTCAGCATTTTGCAAAATACAGTACCCCTGCATCGGTAAAAAAACGCTACGGTAAAAAAATTCAGGAAATTTTAGAAACCTACAAATCCGGAGACAATAATAATATTGTAATGCATGAAAATGGATTACTCTATCTTAACTTTGAACATAAAGCACTTACATGGCAAGATGCAATTATTGACGGCAGACCGGTAGCTCCTCGTTGGGGATATGTGGTTGAAATAAATGCCTTATGGTATAATGCAATTCGATTTGCTCTTGAATTATTACAAGACAAAAAATTTACTACCGAATGGAGTTCAATTCCAGAAAAGATTGAAGCGTCTTTCAGCCCAATCTTCTGGTGTGATTCTTTACGATATTTAGCTGACTATGTAACAGAACATCACAAAGAGTTTTCTGTTCGTCCAAGTCAGGTATTTGCGGCCTCTCTCCCATTTTCGCCATTAGATGATATTCAAAAACATGCTGTTTTAGATATTATTAAGCGAGAACTGTTAACCCCACGAGGTATTCGTACACTCTCGCCAAAAAACCCACTTTACAAAGGTGAATGTAAAGGAAACATACAAGAGCGTGATATAGCATACCATCATGGCTCTGTTCTATTATGGTTTTTAGCTCCCTACGCAGAAGCTTACTTAAGTCTTCATGGGCGTTCCGGTTTAACAGATATTAAACGAATTTATGAAGGATTAGAAAATGCACTTTCTACGCACGGTATAGGCACCTTCTCAGAATTATACGACGGCAATCCCCCACATGAAGGTCGAGGAGCTATTTCTCAAGCATGGAGCGTTGCTTCTGTTCTGAGAATTAAAAAATTAATAGACAATTTTGAACATAACACCATAACACAAGATAAAAAATGAGAGTACTAATGTTTGGGTGGGAATTCCCGCCTCATATTTCCGGGGGATTAGGAACGGCATGCTATGGGCTTACAAAAGCAATGGCTCAACAAGATTTAGACATTATTTTTATTGTGCCACGTGCGTGGGGTGATGAGGACCAAAGTCTGATGCAATTAGTTGGCGCTAATAACATTCCGGTAAAAGTTCAGAAATATAGCTTTAGAGACGAGGAAATTAAAAAATCTAAAGACATACATTATATTGAAATAGGTTCTAAAATGATTCCGTATGTGAGTACCGAAGAATATTATAATGTACTCAATAGAAGAACCGACTTAAAAAAACAGCTTAAAAAGTATGTAGAAGTAAAAGAACTAGACACTATCAAGTTTGAAGGCGGATATGGTGGCGGGCTATTACAAGAAGTAGCTTCTTACGCATACGTTGCTCGTCAAATTGCTCAAGAATATGAATTTGATATTATTCATTCTCACGACTGGTTAACCTACGATGCAGGTATTGCAGCAAAAGAAGTTTCCGGTAAACCATTAGTAATTCATGTGCATGCAACAGAATTTGACCGAAGCGGAATGCATGTTAACCAAGTTGTATATGATATTGAACGCCGCGGCATGCACGCTGCTGATGCGGTAATTACGGTTAGTAATCTTACGAGAAGTACCGTATTAAATAATTATGGGGTAGATTCTGCAAAAGTTACCACCGCATACAATGGCGTTGATGATGTAACACTTGATAAACCACAACTTTTCGAAAAAAAGATTGATGATAAAATAGTTACCTTCTTAGGAAGAATAACCTTTCAAAAAGGACCTGAGTATTTTCTTGAGGCCGCGGCAAAAGTGTTACAACGCAAAAAAAATGTGAAATTTGTCATGGCAGGAAGCGGTGATTTAATGGAAAAAATGATGTGGCGAGCTGCAGAATTAGGTATTTCCGAAAATTTCTACTTTACCGGATTCCTTCGCGGAGATGATGTAATACACATGTTGTCTATTAGTGATGTGTACGTAATGCCTTCGGTTTCTGAACCTTTTGGTATTTCTCCTCTCGAGGCAATGCGTTCTAATGTTCCGGTAATTATTTCAAAACAATCAGGCGTTTCTGAAATCTTAAAGCATGCTATAAAAATTGATTTTTGGGATGTTGATTCTATGGCAGATGCTATATACGGCATTGTAAGTTATAATGGACTTGATACAATGTTCAGAAATCACGCAAAAGCAGAAGTTGACAGTTTAAAGTGGGATTCTGCAGCAAAAACAGTTAAAAACATTTACGAAAAAACCCTATCTAAAGCATAAAATATGAAGCATATTTGTTTACATTTTCAAGTTCATCAACCATTTAATCTTCGAACCTATCGTTTTTTTGATATGGGAGTAGATCACTATTATTATGATGATTTTTCTAACAAGTCTCACCTCCTTTCTGTTGCTAAAAACTCATACATTCCTATGAATGAGCTTTTATTAGATCTTATAAAAAAACATAAAGGAAAATTTAAAGTAAGTTTTTCTATTAGTGGCAGTGCTTTAGAACAATTTGAAAAATACACACCCGAAGTTATTGCTAGTTTTCAAGCACTTGCACAAACCGGGAAAGTAGAATTTACAACTCAACCTTATGCATATTCTTTAATTGCTATAAAATCTGAAGAAGAATTTCGGTATCAAACAGAACTTCATGCTAAAAAAATTGAAGATGTATTTGGCAAAAAACCAAAAACCTTTCATAATACTCATTTTATTTATTCTGATTATATAGGAGAGTTAGTCCTTAACATGGGCTATAAAGGGATGATTATTGAAGGTGCAAAACATATTCTTGGGTGGAAAAGTCCAAACTTTATATACTGTAATGCTCATAATCCTAAACTAAAAATTCTGCTCAGAAACTATAAAATGAGCGATGATATTGCACTTCGTTTCTCGAATCACGCATGGGATCAATGGCCTTTAACTGCCGGTAAAATGGCAGAATGGATTCAAAAACTCCCAAAAGATGAAGAAATAATTAATCTTTGTATGGATTATGAAACATTTGGATTGTACCAACATAAATCTACCGGTATATTCGATTTTATGAAAGCATTTCCTGAAGCTATTCTTAAGCATACATCATTTGGATTTGCAACACCGTCAGATATTTTAAAAGATGGTCAACCTGTTTCGGTATTAAGCGTTCCAAATATTACATCATGTTCAGACGAAGAACGAGATCTTTCTCCTTGGCTTGGCAATAATCTGCAAAGAGAAGCTTTTGACACCTTATATAAACATGTGGAAACAATCCACAATGTGAATGATGAAGCTATTCTAGAAGATTGGAACCGTTTACAATGCAGTGACAATTTGTATTATATGAGCACAAAATTCTTTGCAGATGGTAATGTACCACTCAAGAAAAACCCATACCCTACGCCATACGAGGCATTTATAAACTTCATGAATGTATTAGGCGATTTTAACGAACGTGTTGCAAAAGCACCAAAAATTTCAGAACATTTACAATTATCTAAAGAAGAATTAGATGCTGAAATTGCAAAACACACGGCTGTTTTAGAACAATTAGTTCAATTAAAGAATTCAGGAAACAAGAAGAAAGCAAAAAGCAAAGTAAAATAAGTATAATAATTAAAATAGGTAAACAAAAAAAATGGGAGCAAACTTAAATCAAAACAAACATAACAGTCCTTCTTGGAAAGGTATGATTGTACAATCAAGTTTTCCGCAAGAGTTACAAGATTTAAACACTCTTGCTACAAATCTTTGGTGGACATGGAATTATGAAGTAAAAGATTTGTTTCAAGAAATTGACAGCGAATTATGGAATAAAACCTTAAATCCTATTCAGGTTTTAAAAGAAATCCGATACGACAGACTACAAGAACTCACAAAAAATGAGTTTTTTATGCAACAATACAAATCTGTATTACAAAAATATCAAGACTATATGGCTGTTACGCCAAAACCATCTGATGATCGGATAGCGTATTTCAGCATGGAATATGGTTTGGACGACTCTCTAAAAATTTTCTCGGGAGGTCTCGGAATTCTTGCCGGAGACTATTTAAAAGAAGCCAGCGACACAAATACAAACATGGCTGCTGTTGGATTTTTATATAAATATGGATATTTCCAACAAAAACTTTCTCTAGATGGCGACCAAATGGCTATTTATAATCCGCAAAATCCATCGGAATTACCGGTAGATTTAGTAACTGATGCTAATAATAATCCTATTACCGTGCAAGTTGGCTTACCCGGAAGAATTATTCATGCACAAATTTGGTTAGTACATGTGGGTAGAATCAAATTGTATTTATTAGATACCGATGTTTCTGAAAATAACGAAGAAGACCGTGCTATTTCTCATGCACTGTATGGTGGAGACAACGAACATCGTTTAAAACAAGAAATGTTACTTGGTATTGGTGGGGTAAGAACACTTGAAGCGGTTGGTGAAAAAATCGACACATTCCACTGTAATGAAGGTCACGCAGCATTTATTAATCTTGAGCGTTTAAGAAAACTTATTAAACATAAAAATTTCTCATTCCAAAAAGCACTGGAAATTGTTCGCTCTTCAACATTATACACTACACATACGCCTGTTCCTGCGGGACATGATTCATTCTCTGAAGATCTTATGATGACATATTTAGGTCAATTCCCTGAGCGTCTTCAATTAAGCTGGAGTGAATTTATGAATCTTGGAAGAATGTATCCAGATAATCACGGAGAAAACTTCTCTATGAGTCATTTAGCAATTTGCACCTCTCAAGAAGTTAATGGGGTAAGCCGCCTGCATGGTGATGTATCTAAAGATATGTTTAAAAATTTATGGCAAGGATACGCGGTAGAAGAATCTCATATTGGATATGTTACCAATGGTGTTCATTATGGCACATGGACGTCTAAAGAATGGCAAGAGTTACACAAACAAACCTTTGGCAACGAATTCTTAAAAAATCTTTCTGATGGATCTTATTGGAGTAAAATCCATGATGTTGATGATGCGGTAATCTGGGGCTTAAAAGAAAAACACAGAAAACAACTTCTGAGTTATGTAAAAGAAAAACTACACAAAACTTGGACAGAGCGTTTTGAAGACCCTAAAAAACTTGTTAAAATAACACAGTCTATTAAAAATGAAACGCTTACAATAGGATTCGCACGTAGATTTGCAACATATAAACGTGCATATTTACTCTTTAGCAACTTAGAAAAGTTAAGCAAAATTGTAAATAATCCGGAACGTCCAATTCAATTTATCTTTGCAGGAAAAGCTCACCCGAATGATAAACCGGGACAAGCAATGATTAAAGAAATTGTTCGCATTTCAAAATTACCTGAATTTGTAGGTAAAATAATTTTCATGGAAAATTATGATATGAATTTAGCAAAACAATTAGTGCAAGGTGTTGATATTTGGCTAAACACTCCTACTCGTCCGATGGAAGCTTCGGGAACCAGTGGTATGAAAGCCGTTATGAATGGTGCTATGAACTTTAGCGTACTTGACGGTTGGTGGTGTGAAGGGTATAAAGATGCTGCAGGATGGGCTTTACCTGAAAAACGCACATACGAAGACCAAGAATTTCAAAATAAACTCGATGCTGAAACTATTTACAGTATTTTAGAAAATGAAATTGCACCACTCTATTATAATAGAGATGCTGATGGTATTCCTCACGGATGGGTTCAATACATGAAAAAATGTATTGCAGAAATTGCACCTGAGTTTACCATGAAACGAATGATGGATGATTACCATTCTCGGTTCTATTCAAAATTAGCTGTTCGTGGAAAAAAAGTACGCGATAACAACTATCAACTTGCTGATGATATAACAGAATGGAAAAAGAAAATCTCACAAAAATGGGATGAAATTAATGTAGTTTCTGTTGAACTTAATAAATCTGCTAAAGATGCTTTAACTCTTGGCAAATCCTGTGAAGGAACAGTAAAAGTTGACTTAAAAGGATTATCTCCCGAAGAAATTGGCATTGAACTCATTTTAACAGAACAAAGTTCAAGTGGAGAAGATAGAATCTTAGAGAAAAAACCATTTGCTTTTGTTACACAGGAAGATCACATTTCTATCTATGAGATTTCTCTTACGCCAAAAAAATCAGGAGTATTTCATTATGGAATTAGAATGTTCCCAACTCACAAAGAACTTCCGCATCGTCAAGACTTTGCGTATGTTAGATGGTTATAGACCAAGAATATAAACATAAAAAAAGCCGATTTTTAAATCGGCTTTTTTTTTATTTTGTACATTCAACTATTGAATTTGCATCACCAAATTCATTTGAAATAAAGCTGTCGGCTTCAGGGTCATTTTCCCAACGGTCTCCATCAATTACAAATTTGTACTGATAGCTTCTTCCAGTTTCAAGTGTAATACTAGCACTTCCAACACCTTTAGTAATTTTTACCGGGTTTGCCTCAGCATCCCATCCGTTAAATTCACCGGCAATTGATGCCTTTTTTGCACCTCCTAAAATTTCAGCAGGTATCTGAAATGTAACTTTACATTCAGGTTTAGTTTTTGAGAATTGTTTTTTCATCGTAAATATTGTTTAGTAGAATTGATTAAATATACTCAAATGTACATTTTTTTTTTATAAAAAAAAATAAAAAAAAACCTTACTAAAAAATAGTAAGGTTTTTAATCTTATACTATATAGATTTCATTTATTTCCCTCTAATAGCAGCAATACCCGGAAGAACTTTTCCTTCCATATATTCTAACATTGCACCACCACCGGTTGATACATAACTAACTTTATCTGCTAATTTATTTTTATTAATAGCAGCAACAGAATCACCACCACCAACAAGCGTAAATGCACCATTTGCTGTAACTTTTGCAAGAGCTTGAGCAATAGCAGATGTACCTTTAGAGAATTTTTCCATTTCAAATACTCCCATTGGACCATTCCATAGTACAATTTTAGAATTTGCAATTACCTCAGAAAAAGTTGCAATAGTTTCGTCTGCAATATCTAATCCCATCCAACCATCAGGAGTTTCATCGGTTTTAGATGTGTTAGTATTTGCCTGTGCGTCAAATTTATCTGCATTTATTGCATCGGTAGGAATATATACTTTCACATTATGTTCTTTTGCTTTTTTAAGAATATCAAGAGCTAGGTCTAATTTATCTGCCTCACATAATGAATTTCCAATTTTTCCACCTTGTGCTTTAATAAATGTATACGTCATACCACCACCAATAATTAAATTATCAATAGACGGTAATAAACGAGAAATGATTTGGATTTTGTCTGATACTTTTGCACCACCCATAATTGCAGTTTTTGGAGCATCATCAGACTGAAGCACTAAATCCATAGCTTTAAGTTCGCTATTAATTAAAAAACCGAACATTTTATTATTTGCATCAAATGAATCTGCAATAAGTGCCGTAGAACCATGAGCACGGTGTGCCGTTCCAAATGCATCATTCACATACACATCGGCATACGAAGCAAGTGTAGCAACAAAATCTTTTTGAGATGCCTTAACTTTTGCTTTTGCCTCAGCTATTTCTGCATCACTAGCCCCCTCAGCAACACGAGGTTTGCCTTCTTCTTCTTCATAAAAACGAAGATTCTCTAACAATAACACCTCTCCCATTGCAAGAGCATCAGCTGCAGCTTTTGCTTTCATGCAATCATCTACAAACTTAACCTCTTTACCACCAAGATTTTCAGATAATTTAGAAATTATTTGTTGTAAAGAAAACTTTGGATCAGGATTTTGTTTTGGTCGCCCCATATGAGACATTAAGATAACAGCACCACCATCACCTAAAATTTTATTAATAGTTGGTAATGCACCACGAATTCTTGTATCATCTGTTACCTCACCTGTTTCTTTGTGTAAAGGCACGTTAAAATCAACACGTACGATTGCTTTTTTTCCGGCAAAATTGTAATTATCAATCAATTGCATTATAGTTTCATTTTAAAAATTATACATTCATTTTATTGACATCAAAGATAAAAAAAAATGAATAGTATTCGTATTTCAGTATTACTTTTTCAGGGCAAACGCATCTTAATTACATGTTTAATTTCTTTCGCCACGCAGTGGCATGTTTTTTCAAAATTAGATGCGTTTGTCCTGTAAATATAATAATGACCTTGTATATAATTGCCTCCTATCACCTGTCCAAAAATTTCTCTTTTATTACTCTCTGCTTTTTCATACATTTGTACTATGAATATTTCAAAACAAATACAGGCATTTTCTACCTTAGGTGCATTCTTAGAATATAGCACACATAATCCTGATACTGAATTTACTGAAATACTTCAAAAAGCATATTATCAAAATCCTTGGTTTACGCAAGAAAATTGCATTATGGCGTGTAAAAATATTGCCCAAATGCTCCAAAAAGATTCATTAGAAGCATGGCTTGCTTCATATTCATGGACACATACATCTCCCAAAAAAATTGCAGTAATCATGGCAGGAAACATTCCTTTTGTTGGGTTTCACGATGCCTTATGTGTACTCATTTCAGGGAATATTCTTATTGCAAAACTTTCCTCAAAAGACAGAATACTGCCGGAATATATATTTTCAAAACTTTGTGAAATAGAACCGGATTTTACCAACAATATTCAGATTTGTGAGCATACACTCCCTCAATTTGATGCAATAATTTGTACCGGTTCTAATAATAGCTCTCGCTATTTTGAATATTATTTTGGAACATATCCTCATATTATAAGAAAAAACCGAACATCTGTTGCGGTACTATTAGATTCTGATGATGAACATATCGCAAAACTCCTTGCACAAGATATCTTTTCTTATTTTGGCTTAGGATGCAGGAATGTTTCAAAGATATATATTCCACAAGAATATGATATTACGAAACTATTAGATGCGTTTGGTGAAAACTCAGATATTCTCAAACATAACAAATACATGAATAATTACGAATATCAAAAATCAATCTTTTTACTCTGTAAACAAGCACATTTTGATAACGGATATTTGTTAGTAACCGAAGATACAAACCTACATTCTCCGCTTGCGGTTCTTTTTTATGAACGATACACTTCGGCACAAGACGTTCAAGAGAAAATTCATACGTATACACATGAACTACAATGCCTTGTATGCTCTCAAGATATTTTTTCAATTACGAATACTCTACCAGGCACAAGCCAGTTTCCACGCGTCTCTGACTATGCTGATTCTATAGATACACTTTCATTCATTTTAAATATTTAAAGAATATGATATACAAATTACGCATTATTTCTGACGAGGTAGAAACCTTTATGAGAGTTATTGAAATTCAAGAAAGTGATAGTTTTTTAGTCCTTCACACTGCTATTCAAGAAGCTTGTGGGTATAATAATACACAAATGACCTCATTTTTTGTATCAAATCAACAATGGGAAAAACTTACAGAAATCACGCTTATGGATATGCATGATGACGAAAACAAAATACTCATTATGAACTCTTGCAATCTAAACGATTACATATCAGATATTAACGACACCTTAATATATACCTTTGATCATTTTAACGACCGTTCTCTATTTATTACACTAACGGCAATAAAAGATGAAGAAATAGATTGTGCCTATCCACGATGTACTCATAAAGCAGGTACTCCACCGGAAATGACAAAAGATGATGATATTTCTTCTCTGTTTAATGACTTATTACTTGATGATGACTTTTCTGATGATGATTTTATTGCAGACGAAGATTTTAATGAATACAATGACTATGAGGATGATGAGTATTAATCTATGAATTTTCTTATTGTTATTACAGGTCCCACCGGTATAGGAAAAACAAAAACTGCTATTGAACTTGCAAAGTTATTGCAAACAGAAGTTGTTTCAGCAGATTCGCGTCAGTTCTTTAAAGAAATTCCTATTGGAACAGCTGCTCCTACCCTAGAAGAAATGCAGGGAATCACCCATCATTTTGTTGGACATTTATCGGTAACAGACTATTATAATGCATACAAATTTCAAGAAGATGTTATTACACTTCTCCCTCATCTATTTCAAAAAAACCAGAGTGTAATTATGTGTGGCGGTTCGGGAATGTATATTGATGCTGTATGCTCCGGCATTGACGACATTCCTGATATTGATCCTGAGCTCCGTGCTCAAATCATTCAACAATATGAACAAGAAGGTATTGAAAGTTTACGTCTCGCTCTTAAGAAATTAGACCAGGAATATTATGCCCAAGTTGATTTGAAAAATCCTGCTCGTTTAATGCGTGCCATAGAAGTTTGTATACAAACAGGAAAACCATATAGTGAGGTGCGGACAAACACTAATCAAACAAGAGATTTTTCTTGCAGTCACATTGCCCTTTCTATGGAACGAGAACAATTATATGAAAGAATAAATTCACGAGTTGACGCTATGATTACTGCCGGCTTAGAACAGGAAGCAAAAAGCGTGTATAATCTTAAAAATTGCACGGCACTCAAAACCGTAGGATACAGAGAATTATTTGAGTATTTTGAACACCAATATAGTTTTGAAACCGCAGTAGAAAAAATAAAACAACATTCTCGTCACTATGCAAAACGACAAATATCGTGGATAAAACGAAATGAAAACTACAAATGGTTTGAACCAAATCAGATTACCGAAATATATTCATATATTACATCAAAAATAAACAAACCATAAACCTATATACCCATAAACCTATAAATCCTAAAAAAAATGAAAAAACAATGGTACGAAGAGCTTTTCGAAAACTATGCAGAAAGCTATGAAAATGAAAGTTTCACTAAAGGAACAATCGGCGAATGTGATTTTATTGAGCAAGAATTATCATATAATAAACAACTGGCTATTTTAGACATTGGCTGCGGAACCGGACGACACGCAATTGAATTACACAAACGCGGATACAATGTTACCGGTATAGATTTATCTGATTCTCAGCTCAAAAAAGCTCGTTCAAATGCAGAAAAAGCCGGACTACATATTAGATTTGAAAAACATGATGCCCGATCATTACCATTCAATAAAGAATTTGATGCTGCAATTATGATGTGCGAAGGCGGCTTTCCTTTAATGGAAACTGATGAAATGAATTTTGAAATTCTTAAACAAGCATCAAAATCGCTTACAGACAAGGGTATACTGATTTTCACCACGCTTAATGGATTATTTCCGGTATATAATTCCATAGATAATTTCCATGCAGAAACAAATGAAGAGCAAGATACAGTATACCACAGCAGTAATTTTGATATTATGACCTTTCGCGACCATAATATAACCGAAGCAATAGATGATGATGGAAATAAAAAAGTTCTTGTTTGCAACGAACGATTTTACATACCAAGTGAAATTACCTGGTTACTCAAAACTGTTGGTTTTACCAGTATTGAAATATTTGGAGCTCGACTCGGAGAGTTTTCGCGTGAACATGCACTGACCACAAAAGATTTTGAAATGTTAGTCATTGCAAAAAAATAAAAAAAGGGGGCTGAATAAAAATTCAGCCCCCTTTTTTATTACACATACATGAATATTAAAATTCTTGTAAATATTCTAATGCTTGTTTTACTACATTTTCCGGTGTATATCCGAATTTTTGATCTAAAACTTCAAATGGTGCTGAATATCCGAAATGATTCATCCCCCACACTTTTCCTTTTGGACCAACTAAGTTTCTCATATTAAGCGATAAGCCGGCAGTAAATCCTAATATTGGTTTATCAAATGGCAGTACCTTTTTCTGGTAATCAGCATCTTGATCAAAGAATAAACCTTCTGATGGAGCAGAAACCACTTGAACAGATAAGCCATGTTCTTTTTCTAATATCTGAGCACCTTCAAAAATTGTAGAAACTTCTGAACCATTTGCAACTAGAACAATATCCGGTTCTTGAGAAGCTTCATGTACAATATAAGCCCCTTTGTATGCTTGTAATGCATCATTATATCGCGTAGAGCCCGACTTTGCAGGAATATCTTTAATAAACTGACGAGACAAAATTAACCCAACCGGACGGTCTGTTGTTTCCATAGCAATTTTCCAACACACATTAGTTTCATATGCATCAGCCGGACGTAAAGCAATAAAACTACGCTTACCACTGTGATTATACACATGTTCCATGAGTCGAATTTGAGCTTCTTGCTCAACCGGTTGATGCGTTGGACCATCTTCTCCAACACGAAAAGCATCATGCGTCCATATATATTTCACCGGAAGCTCCATAAGAGCAGACAAGCGAACAGCAGGTTTCATATACTCAGAGAACACGAAAAATGTTCCACAAGCAGCATGAACACCACCATGTAACAGCATACCATTCATTATTGCAGCCATTGTTAATTCAGCTACACCTGACTCTAAAAATTTACCCGAAAAATCATCTTTTGTAAAAGACGAAGTTTTTTTCAAGAAGCCATCAGTATTATCACTATTAGATAAATCTGCAGACGAAACAATCATATTATCAACATGTTCTGCAAAATATTCTAATATTGTACGAGATGCTACACGACTAGCAATATTTGGTTTTTGTTCAATCTTACTATAATCTATTTCAGGTAGTTTTCCGGCAAAAAAGTCATGTAATTTTTGAGCTAAAGCAGGATGTGCTTGCTCCCATGTTGCTTGTTTTTCTTTTTGAGCTTGTGCCTGAGTAATTTTTTGTGTACGCACCGATTTCCAATATTCAGAAACATCAGAAAAAACCTCGAATGGATTTTGAGGATTACCCCCTAAATTAACAATTGACTTTTCAAAAGAAGCTCCTGCCTTACTAACCGGTTGCCCGTGCGTTGACGTTTTTCGTTCAAAGCTGTTCCCTTGTTCATCAACGAGGCCTTTACCCATAACTGTTTTACCAATAATTAATAAAGGTTTTCCACTTATAGTTTGTGCCTTTGTAAGAGCCGAGCGAATTTGTTCCGGATTATTTCCATCTATTGTAATCGTTTGCCATCCCCAAGCTTCATATTTTTTTGCAGTATCTTCACTTGTAACCGCATCCGTTTCTGTTGAAAGTTGAATATCATTAGAGTCGTAAAACATAACTAAGTTATCCAAACCTAAATGTCCGGCAATTCTTCCTGCGCCTTGAGAAATCTCTTCCTGAATACCACCATCTGATATAAAGGCATATATTTTATGTTTCATCCACGAACCAAAACGCTGCACCAAAAACTTTTCGGCAATAGCAGCTCCAACTGCCATAGCATGCCCCTGACCAAGAGGTCCTGAGGTATTTTCTATACCGCGACTAAAATTTTTCTCCGGATGCCCAGCCGTAATACTATCCCATTGACGAAACGAAATAAGTTCATCAATAGTAATTGTTCCTACCATATGTAACACAGCATATAACATTGGCGACATATGTCCCGGATCCAAGAAAAATCTATCTCTATTAATCCATTCTAGATCTGTTGGATCATACTGAAGAAATTCCGAATACAAAATATTTACAAAGTCGATTCCTCCCATAGCACCACCGGGGTGTCCCGATTTAGCTTTTTCAACCATTGCCATTGCTAGAATCCGCATATTATCGGCAGAACGGTCTATTATATTTGTTTGTGTCATGAATGATATAATATATTAAATAGTTAAAATTAAAATCGCTGCAAAATACTTGTTTTTATATAAAACATATCAAAATTTGACGTCAATTTTATTCACAACTTACACAAAGTGTATTCTTTACACGAATTAAAATATTTTTAATCAAAATCCAAAAAAAAAAGCTGTTATAAATAACAGCTTTTTAATATTATAAACTTCCCATAGAGAGAAGGAATTCATCGTTATCGCGCGTCATAGGCATACGTTTACTTAGGAACTCCATAGCTTCAACCGGATTCATATCCGTTAAGAAATTACGCAACACCCAGTTTTTACTGAGGCGTGTTTTATCAACAAGTAAATCATCTCTACGTGTACTTGATAAGTTAACATCAACAGCAGGATAGATTCGCTTATTAGAAATTCTTCTATCAAGTTGAAGTTCCATATTACCGGTCCCTTTAAATTCTTCAAAAATAACATCATCCATTTTTGAACCGGTTTCTGTAAGAGCTGTTGCAATAATTGTTAAAGAACCGCCATTTTCTATATTTCGAGCAGCACCAAAGAATCGTTTTGGTTTATGAAGTGCATTTGCATCAACACCACCGGAAAGAATTTTCCCAGATGCAGGTTGAGCCATATTAAATGCACGAGCAAGACGCGTAATAGAATCGAGTAATATACACACATCATGACCACACTCAACAAGTCGCTTTGCTTTTTCTAGAACAATATTTGCAACTTTCACATGGCGGTCTGCCGGCTCATCAAATGTAGAAGCTATTACCTCTGCTTTAACGCTGCGTTTCATATCGGTAACCTCTTCCGGACGTTCATCAATTAATAAAATAATTAAATATACTTCCGGATGATTATCAGCAATAGCATTTGCAACACCTTTTAATAAGGTAGTTTTACCCGTTTTTGGTTGAGCAACAATAAGACCTCTTTGTCCTTTACCAATAGGCGTAAATAAATCAATAACCCTCGTTGATAAATCGGTATGCCCATTACCAGTTAAATTAAATTTTTGCTCGGGAAATAATGGTGTTAAATGGTCAAAATGAACACGGTCTCTCACCTCATCTGGTGTTCTTCCGTTAATTTTTTCAACTTTAACGAGCGGGAAATATTTTTCGCCTTCTTTTGGTGGACGGATAGCACCTTCTACCGTATCTCCTGTTTTAAGACCAAAGAGTTTAATTTGAGATTGAGATACATAAATATCATCCGGAGAATTTAAATAATTATAATCACCGGAGCGTAAAAAACCATATCCCTCTTGCATTAAATCCAAAACCCCTATTCCAGTTACTATACCATCAAATTCTGAAGGTTTCTCTTGTTTAGAGTTTTGTTTATTTTGATTTTGATTTTGATTTTTTTGAGGACTTGCGGTATTTTGATTTTTCTTATGTTCAAAATTTTCTTTTGGCAAAGATTGTTTTTGCTCAGGAATAACAACTGGTTGCGGAGGAGGCGTAGAAAAATCAATTTCTTGTTGTTTTTCTATTTCATTCTCAACTTTTTTAGGTGATTCAGAAACTTTTTCGGGAAAAGAAACCTTAACAAGTGTTCGAGTTCTTTTTCTAGGTTTTTTATCCTCATTATTACTCTCAGAAAGAGATGAAGTTTCAGAAGAGTCGTCATCAACAGGCAAATCTTTTGGAATACTGCCTTGTGCTTCTAAAATTTTAATAATTAAATCTTCTTTTTTAAGAGTAAGGGTGTCTGTAACACCTAAATCATGTGCGATTTCTTTTAATTTAGAAACCAACATTTTTTTTAAGTCTAATGCTTGATACATAAAAAAATACGTGAAATAGTAAAATGTTTGATAGTTTATTATTTTTTTGGGATTATTGTTTCTTATATGAGTGACTATAAGAATAGATTAGTGATTAATCCATTGCAATAATACAACAATAATTGTATTCCGTTTTACTTTTTTTATAAAAAAAACTCAAAATAAGCAGAAATACACAGGAATACCTTCGTAAAAAACATGTTTTTACCCATGTATTCTATACAAATCACATATTCTTTCCTGCTAATTGTCCACACGCAGCATCAATATCTTTCCCTTTTGAACTGCGAACGGTAACAATTAAATTCAACTTCTCTAAAAATGCAACAAATGCTTCTTGTTTTTCTGCAGGACTTGGTTTAAAATACGTTCCGGGAATTGGATTATATTCAATTATATTTATTTTAACAGGAAACTGTTTAGTGAAGCGTGCAAGCAAACTTGCATCAGAAATGCTATCATTTATTCCTTGCAAAAGAGCATACTCAATAGAAATTCTGTTTTGAGTTTTTTCGTAATAATATTCTAGTGACTCAGATAACAACTCTAAGGTGTTTACTTTATTAACCGGCATATAGCGAGAGCGACGTTCATTATCTGGAAAGTGCAATGAAATTGCAAGATTACACGCAAAATTATCATCTGCAAGTTTTCTAATAAACTTAGTAAGCCCCGATGTTGACACTGTAATTCTTGAAGGTGCCATTGCATAGCCCTTTGGGTCTGTTAGTCGAGCTATAGATTGCATTACCGGATGGTAATTTTGAAGGGGTTCTCCCATACCCATATACACAACATTAGAAACAGAACTGCCATACTCTTGCTGTGCTATACGTTCAATTTCGAATAGTTGATCGGTTATTTCGCCAACAGAAAGATTTCTCACAAAGCCGAGACTTGCCGTTGCACAAAACTCACAACCTAAACCACAACCAACCTGAGATGAGATGCATGCTGTTACTCTCTGTTTAGAAGGAATTAACACTCCCTCAACCACAGCACCGTCATGTAAACGAAATGCAATTTTCTGAGTACCATCTGAACTTTTTTGTTGTTGAGCAATACTCACCGAACGGAAGAAAAATGTTTCTTTTAAACTATCTCTAAAAGATTTAGAAAGATTTGTCATTTCATCAAACGAACGCACTGATTTACTCCAGAGCCATTCATACACCTGACGAGCACGAAAAGTTTTTTCGCCCAAGCCGCTAATTACATCTCGTAACTCTTCAAAAGAAAGAGAAAGTATATCTTGTTTTGTCATATAAAGGAATAAAAATTAGCTATGAGATATTTGTAAAAACTGCTTGCACATCGTCATCATCGTCAATTTTGTCAAGAAGTTTTTCAATATCAACTAACTGTTGTTCAGAAAATTCGATAGGACTTACCGGAATACGGCGTAATTCTGATTTTTCTACAGAAATTGAGAAATCTTCTAATGCTTTTGAAAGATTTCCAAAATCGGTATAATCTCCATATACATATATATAGTCGTCGTGAATATCAATCTCTTCGAGTCCTGCATCAATAAGAGAAAGTTCTAATTCCTCAACATCAACTTCATCAGTTTTTTGAATTTGAAATACTGCTTTTCGAGAAAATAAAAAATCGAGTGAACCGGTTGGAACGAGTTGTCCATTTACTTTATTAAAATAAGACTTAATATTTGCAACTGTTCTTGTAGTATTATCTGTTGCACATTCAACCACAATTAAAACACCATGAGGACCTTTACCTTCATAGATTACCTCAGTATAATCTGCGGCATCTTTTCCGCTTGCTCGTTTAATTGCTGCCTCAATATTGTCTTTAGGCATATTTTGAGCTTTTGCATTTAGAATTGCGGTACGTAATTTCGCATTCATTTCGGGTTCGGGGCCACCCTCTTTTGCTGCTAACGTAATAGCTTTAGCAAGACGCGGAAATAAACGAGACATTTTATCCCATCGTTTTTCTTTAGCTGCTCTTCTATACTCAAATGCTCTTCCCATAGTATTTAGTCTTCGTCAATTTCTTCGTCAAGATCATCGCTTAGTTCTTCTAAAGCATCATAATCAGCTAGATAATCAACATCCTGATATTTTTCTTGATACTCTTCTTGGATATCTCCGCGTAAAATACCATTATCATCATAATCATCATCATCACTAATAATACGCTTAGCTTCAGAAATGGTCATACGAACCATATAATATTTTTCATCTGTTTCAAACGGTAAAGCATGACGTTCTTGACCTTCTTTATCAGTATACGTAATTAAATGTTCGTAAAATCCGGTAGGATATACTAATTTAATTTGTTCTTGAATTTCAGCATCCAATTTATCAAAGTCTTTAATTACCCGAGGCTTCTGCATAGCTTTTACTAGTTTAAAATGAATTGTTTTTTGTTTTATTAAATTTTTGCCAAATAAATAAAAATTGTTTTTAAAAACATAACATTGATTAAAAAAAATCTCCACGAGAGATATTTATTTTTAGAATATAAAACACTATTGTGTTATTTTTTCTATTTCAGCAATAAACATTTCAGCTAATTTTTGAGCAGCATTATTACTAGTACTTTCTGCGTAAATACGAATAATTGGCTCAGTATTAGACTTTCTTAGATGCACCCATTCTTGTGCGAAATCAATTTTAACTCCATCAATACAATTTACTTGTTCGTGAGCATATTTTTGTGCAATCTTAGTAAGCACCTCGTCAACATTTGTGCTTGGTGTAAGAGTAATTTTATTTTTCGACATATAAAATTGAGGATAGCTAGCTCTTAGCTCCGAACATGTTTTATTTGATGTTGCCAAATGTGTTAAAAACAGTGCTATACCAACAAGTGCATCTCTTCCGTAATGAGATTCGGGATAAATGATACCGCCATTTCCTTCGCCTCCAATAACTGCGGAAACCTCTTTCATTTTAGCAACTACATTTACCTCGCCTACCGCAGCGGCAAAGTATTGCTGATTATAGTGTTCGGTAACAGTTCGCAATGCACGAGTAGAAGATAAGTTACTTACCGTATTACCCGGTTTATGTTGTAATACATAATCGGCAATTGCAACAAGCGTATACTCTTCGCCAAACATAGTTCCATCTTCATTAATAATTGCAAGACGATCCACGTCGGGGTCTACTACAAAACCAACATCTGCAGTAGTTGTTTTCATAAGGTGTGCAATTTCTGTAAGATGTTCCGGTAATGGTTCAGGATTATGCGGAAAGTCGCCATTTGGTTCGCAATACAATGGAATAACCTTAGAAACACCTAATGCTTGTAATAATTGAGGAATAATAGTACCTCCAACAGAATTTACACAATCAATTGCAACCGTAAAATCTGCTTTTTTAATTGCTTCTACATTAACTAAAGGTAAGTCTACTATATGAGAAATATGAAAATTAGTATAATGAGATACTTGTTGAACTGAACCCAAATTATCAACCGATGCAAAATTCACCGATGCAGACTCTGCTATTTGCAGTATTTTTTTTCCGGCAACATCTGATAAAAACTCTCCTTTATTATTAAGTAGTTTTAAGGCATTCCATTGTTTAGGATTGTGACTTGCCGTAAGAATAATACCGCCATCTGCGTGTTCTTGCACCACGGCAAGTTCAACGGTTGGTGTAGTTGCCAACTGCAAATTAATAACTGTAAACCCCATTGCAACAAGGGTGTTAGCAACAAGAGCACTTACCATTTCTCCAGAAATTCTAGCGTCTCTACCAATAACTATTTTACCTGAAGCTTGTTCTGTACTTTCCTGAATCCAAGCTCCATATGCCGACACAAATGCAACAATATCGATTGGTGTAAAATTATCTTGCGGCAGCCCTCCTATTGTTCCCCGAATTCCGGAAATTGATGTAATTAAAGTCATAGTTCGTTTTTTTTTTTTCAATAATACACATTTTTTACTATACAGTATTATCTAAAAAAATAAACTTTATTCACTATTTATACACGCAAAAAAAAGCCCTATGAAATTCATAGGGCTTTTTAAAATATATTTGTTATACTCTTCTTTCTTTAATACGAGCTTTTTTACCGGTTAATTCGCGTAAGTAATAAATTCTTGCTCTACGAACTTTACCATATTTATTAACCTCAATTTTCTCAATCATTGGAGAATTTATAGGGATAATACGCTCTACACCAACATTACCAGACATTTTTCTGATAGTAAATGTTTCTGTGCATGCTTCATTTTTTCGCTGTAAAACTACACCACGAAATAACTGAATACGCTCTTTATCACCTTCTTTAATTTTGTAATGTACGGTAATAGTATCACCACTTTTAAAATCAGGCCACTCTTTTTTCTCTATAATTTCTTGTTTAACTTCGTCTAATAAATTCATCTTAGTAATATTTATTCCTTCTATAATTAAGTGCGAGCAAAGATAAAACTATATTTTTCAATTCAAATACTTTTCATAAAAAAAATATATATTTTTTGTGCGTTTTTTCACCCAACTGAACATGTTAGATGTTAGGAACTTACACTAAAAAGAAAAAAACCAACTAAACTTGTAATAGTAATAAAACAAAAGCATGTATTTTTGTGTAAGCTTGTTTAGATGCATCAAAATATTTGAAAACATGGAAATGAGCTTAGTATTAAGCTATACTCTTATAATGTATACATTCATAGTTCGTATTAACCTGAAACTTCTAAAAACATGAAATTTTTATATATCCTTATTTCATTTGCAGCTATCTGTTTTGTATCTTGTAATAAAGAAGAAACTAAACCTACAGTAGACACGAGCTTACGAGGCATATTCGGCTCAATTGAATTATATAATGAATTTGGAGAAAAGCAGATTGATTTTTCGGGTGTTTCAATTACGGCATATTGTACAGATACTTTGCAAAAAGATTCTTTGGGTAATGCTCTTTTAATTTTCGACACTACACTTAACACCACATCTGATATACACGGACGTTGGCTTTTTAAAGATAACCCACGTGGATTTTACAACATTCATATTAAAAAAGACACGTATGGAGAGTTCGTAATTCACAAGCATTGGTATGATACTGTTCGTGCAGATTCAATACGACCACTTTTTCTTGCTCAAACACCACCGGCAAAGGTTACATTAGATTCTCTAAGAATATCGGATGGTCTTATGTATATAAGTAGAACTATTTCGTTTACCAAACAATATAATACTGATTATGCTACGGTAAGTTGGTATTTTTTTGATAGCACAAAACACGTTTCTCCAGTGCAACATGTATATGCATACCGAGCAGGTGCCAGTTATGGAAATCTCAATAAAAATCATTCATTTACCATCATAGCATCAATAGAAAATCTACGTGCTGCGGGTTTTTCTGAACATGATTCGGTATATGTAATGATAGGTCTCGATAATTTTAAATATCAACGATATTCTCATGCAGCACATACATATATATATCCTAATATAAAAGAGGTCTCTAACGTGCTTTCTTTTCATATTGATTGACTACAGTAGGTAATGATTAAAACTCTTACACTCAAGTTACGCATACCGTACAGTATTATATATTATACTATTATAATAATAGGTATACTTAGTATTTCGGCAACAAATCATCCTATTCATCTATCATACACAAAGATTCATATTGAAGATAATCACCTGAAAATTGTGAGCAAAATATATTCTCATGATTTTGAATATATGGAGTTTTCTAGTTTTACAGACTCCAGCAAACAGATACAGGTCTTTTTTACTGAAATGTTCAACATACGTTCAGATAACCACATCATAGATCTTCCTCTTGATTCTATTCGCATACAAGAGGGAATCCACTGGCTGTATTTCTCAACTAATATTCCTCAGAACTCACAAGAAATACAGGTACATAATGCTATTTTATGCTCCGTGTATGAAGATCAACAAAACCTCATTATTATTTCAATTAACAATATTGAAAAAGGATATATATTAGATTGCAAAAACAAAAAAATACATCTTACTTTGTAGAGTATGAAGCACGTAATGCACATAGCGTTTATATTATTTTTCTTTGTATCGGCACAGGCAACTCATAATCGTGCAGGCGAAATTACCTATCGTCATATTTCGGGCAACACCTATGAAATAACAATTGTTACATACACATACACGCCAAGTGCGGCAAACGAATACCGAGGTCAATTACTCATTGACTGGGGCGATGGAACCAAAACGTATATTCAACGTGTTCGAGAAGATTTTTTACCGGATAACTACTCAAAAAACACCTACGTGGGGTTACACACCTATCCCGGACCGGGCGTATATAAAATTGTTATGGAAGACCCAAATAGAAATTTAGGGGTAAAAAATATTTTCGATTCTGTTAATATTCCATTTTCAATATCTACTGTGCTAAAAATTGATCCGGTTCTGGGTGGCAACAATACCCCTATTCTACTAAACCCTCCGGTTGACAAAGCGGCACTCGGACAAAGATTTGTGCATAATCCCGCGGCATTTGATATTGATGGCGACAGTCTTTCTTATTCTCTTGCATTTTGCAGAGGAAAAGATGGAGAAATAATACCCGGATATTCTTTCCCTGCCGCCTCAAAAGAATTTAGAGTAGACTCTATTAATGGAGACTTAGTTTGGGATGCACCAATGGCTATAGGTATTTATAATGTAGCAATGCATATTGAAGAATGGCGTGATGGGGTTAAAATTGGATATGTTGCTCGCGACATTCAAATAGAAGTGTATGAAACTGATAACACAGTGCCGGAGTTTATGCCGATTTCTGATATATGTATACGAGCCGGAGATACGGTGCGAGTTCAAATAACTGCTATTGATGCTGATAATGATCCTATACTAGTAAGTGCTCGCGGCGGACCACTAGAAGCTACCGAAACAAAAGCAACATTTACATCTAAAACCGGTGTTGGTTCGGTAACTTCTGAATTTACATGGGTTCCAACAGCGACAGAAGTTCGGAGTCAACCCTACACTGTTATTTTTAAAGCAAGTGATATTGGAAAAGACGTTCCTTTATCGGCATTACAATACCTAAACATTCAAGTAATTGGTCATACTGTTTCTTCAATTTCTACAGAACAACAAGATGTTCAAGTAGCTCTTTCTTGGCATGATGCCGACAGCAATCATGTTCATGGATACACTATCTATCGAAGTAATCAATCAATTCCTTACACGCCTGATTATTGTGAATTTGATTTACCACCGGCACTACAACCATACTATACAAACATTGCACAAATCTCTGCCGGCACATTTTCGTTTAACGACACTAATTCCGGATGGGGATTAACTCCGGGAAACACCTATTGCTACCGAATACTCTCATTATACAATGAAAATTTTCCCGGATATATTTCTGAGGAAACATGTATATATATTGAACCTGTTTCTAGTGTTATTACACAGGTAAGTGTACAAAAAACTGACTGTGGTGACGGCGAAATATTCCTAAGATGGACACAACCCTTTTCTATTGACACAAGTCTGTTTAAAGAGCCATACAAGTACCACATTATGCGGTTAGAAGGACATGAATCCCTTGTATTTACTGAAATAGATATAATTCATTCCCTTGAAGATACTATATACATTGACACCAAACTTTGTACAGAATTTTCGCCATACACCTATAGAATTGATCTCTATTCTTATGCTGATGCCACTAATCCTGTATTAATTGGACAATCGCCATTAGCGGCATCTCCTTTTTTGCATATTTTTTCGTCTGATAATACCTTACGTTTAGAATTAGAATCAAAAGTAAGCTGGAATATTGATTCAATTATTGTGTACAGAAAGCACGAAACCGAAAACAGTTTTGATTCTCTTGGAATATTCTCGCTCAATTCATTTATAGACACTACCGTAATAAACCTGCAAGAATATTGCTATTATGTTATAACCAGCGGTTATTTTGATGCTGCAATTTCTCCACTCCGAACATATAATTATTCACAAATAATATGTTCTCAACCAATAGATACGATTCCTCCTACTCCTCTCTCTTTTGAATTAGTTCAAGACTGTAAAAAATTTACTCACACCATTTCATGGAAAATTACAGAAACAGATGTTCAAAAAGTACGAATTTATCATAAATATTGCTCTCAAGAAGAATATAGCATTGTATCGGAAGTGTTACCCTACCCCACATATTTTATTCATGAATTTTCAGACACTGACCCAACAATGTCATCGTGCTATTATATAACGGCCTTAGACAACTCCGGCAATGAAAGTTCATTCTTGTTAGACAGCTGTGTGTATACCTGCCCACTTTATGTGTTACCAAACATTTTTACCCCAAACAACGATGGCGAAAACGAAATATACCGACCGGCAGAATACCGATACGTAGAACGAGTTGACATGAAAATATATAACAGTTGGGGCGAGTTAGTATTTCACACAACAAATCCGGAAATTAATTGGGATGGCACACACTTTAAAACAAATAAAGAACTTGCCGATGGTGTTTTCTACTATGTATGCGACGTGTATGAATATTGGGCAGACTGCACATTACAAGCACGAGTTCTTGCTGGTTTTATTCATAAATTTTCTGAACAATAAGACATAAAAAAAGCAGCTAAATGCTGCTTTAATATAGTATATATAGAATGATTATTCTTCTATTTCAATCATTTTAAAAGGAATCTTAATGATTGATTGATAATCTTCACCAGCTTCTAACATATCCTCATCATCTTCCTCGTAAAACCAATTAACTTCAACATCTTTACCGTCTTTTGCAATTACCTCAAGTTTTTTAAACACATCAAGAATACATTTAGAAGAACTTGTATTAAAATATTCAAGTTGAATATTAACCGTAGTTTTTGACTGAGGGGTCTTAGCATATTCCTCCAACCAATCTATCATTGGTTTATAAAACTCTATTGAGTTTTCCGGAATTGAACGACCTTTTATTTCAACAATTCCACTTTCGTAATCAAAATTTATTTCAGGTGTTTTAGGTGATCCCTCAATTGCTATACTTTTCATACATTTACTATTAATATGTTTTTGAATTCTTTACAAAAATAATTATATCGGCTTAAAAAAAAAATTGTTCTCTTATTTTTCAGTGAGAATAAAATCTTTTTTAACTATTTCACTAATCTCAACGGCTTCTTCGTGAGCTAAATCATCATCAGATTCGTAGCACCACTCTATTGTAAGAGCATCTTGTGTATGTTCAATGATTGATTTAATTAAACGAACAATATTTTTTAACGAAGAAGAATTATAATATTCTAAATCCACTTTCAAATATGGATGTTTCATTGCTTTAAAATATTCCTCTTGATTCTTAATCCATGCGCAAAGAATCGAATAAAACTCATCAGCATTTTCCGGTCTAGATTGACCCGAAATTATTAATTTCTCTTGTTTTAAATCGAACTGAACAAAAGGAGTATGTTTTGTGGCCTGAATTCGATAAATTTTCATTGCATCTAGGGATATTGTAATTTTTAATGTAAATATCGTATTTTTTTTTGAAATATCCTCAAAACTAAAGTCAAAAGGAGTATTACTTTTCCGTTTCATAATTAATAATCCTAAACCTGCACCACCTTTATCCGTCTTTTTTTGCGTATTTACAACAGAAACATAATGTTTCTTTAACTCATCTGCCGATAATTGTTGCAAGAAACGCAAATATGTTTCTAATTTAGGTTGTTGCTGTTTTTCTATTGCATGAGAAAACAACAGTTCAAATTGAGAATTCCCATACAATACAGAAAAAGTAAAGGGTACTGTTGAAGAGTCAACACCATGTTTATACATATTATCAATTCCCTCAACAGCAATCATATACAAACTGCGTTTTAAAACCTGAGGAATGGATTGTTCTTGTAATACGAGATTTAACGCATGTAAACTATCGTTTATATAGTTAAAGTCTAACACATCTACTGAAAATGAATAAAGCACTTCTTGTTTCATAACCCACTCTGTATTAAGACATTAATTTTGCTAACGTTTCTGTTCGCGGGAATTGTTCTAAAATAGTTTTAACCACTACGGTAATTGGCACCGCAAGTATTAATCCCGGAATTCCCCATAAAAATCCCCAGAGCATTAACATAATAAGAATTGTAATTGTATTTATTGAAAAGGTTTTTCCCATAAAAATTGGTTCTAAAACACTTCCAAATAATATTTGTATACCTGTTAATGTGAGAGAAAACGCAAGTAAGGTTGGGGTAACGTCTAGTTGAGCAACGGCAAAAACAGTAAGGGCTAGCGTTATAAAGATTGACCCAACCATCTGGATATAATTAAAGCTAAATGCAATAAGCCCCCAAAAAACAGGAAATTTTATATCAAAAAACACACAAGCGAGTCCAACGGAAATACCAGTAGCAATACTAATGACTGTTTTTACAAAAATAAACTTGAAAATGCTTTTTTCTAAGGTAACAAATGCTCGCATTGAAGGAATACGAGTTTTAAAAATTGTTTTTTCGAGTAGCTTTTGAACATTAATAGATCCTCCCAATAATAATAACAAAAAGAAAATTACCATTAGTAGTTTAGAAAGTATAGAGTTTGCAAAACCAATTAATGGCGTAATATACTTAGGAAAAGAATCTACCATAGCTTGACTACTAAGAATAGCCGATAAATTATCTTCATCCGGCATTAAATCAATAGCTAAAACTTCTATAATAGGTGTAAGAGCTCTATTAATATTTGCATGCATTTGCAACCAAAAATCCTCATCTGTTGTTACTATTTCTTTTATACTTAATCGCAAAAAAACAAATGCAATAAATCCTAAAAAGAAAATAAATGAAGAAACCAAAATAAAAGACAACCAACGCGGAACATTTTTTTTATAGAAAAACCGCAGTAAAGGTAAAAACAATAAAGCAACAAGGAGAGCCCCAAACAATGGGATAAAAATAAACGAAAGAACTTGTAAAAGATATAAAACTAACGGTACAACTATGCACAGTAAAAGTTTATTTGTAACCGAGACTGAGTTTAAATAATCCATTTTTAAAAATAATACGAGTAAATATACAAAGACTCTTTTGAGTTACACACACTATTACTTAAAAAACGTAAGCTCTTGCAAAATATAATTGCTTTTGCCATACATTTCTATACAGAATAAAATATAGCGAATATCAACCATAATATTTCTACACACAGCAACATCATAAAAATAATCACTCATTGTTCCCTCCATATTTCTATCGAAATTTAAACCAATCATGGCTCCCTTGGCGTTAAAAACGGGACTTCCGGAATTTCCTCCGGTAGTTTGATTTGTTCCAATAAAATTAACAAATAAGGTATCATGAGAAAACGTTCCAAAATCTGTATTAATAAAGATTGAATCTAAGTCATAATTCCTTGGATACTCATGTTTTTCTAAATTCCATTTTTCAATAATACCAATATAGGTAGACTGAGGAGCATAAAAAACCGCATCTTTGGAACTATATCCTTGTACATTCCCAAAACTTATACGCAAGGTGCCATTTGCTTCGGGGCTTAGGATAGATTGAGCAAGAGCCATTCGTAAATCGAGCAACTTTTTTGTTTGCAATTCCACATCAAACAAGGAAATATAGTATGCGGGAAATAACTCGTGTTGCAAATAATTACGCACCTCTAACACGAGCTGCATACCTTTATCTTTCTGTAATAACTCTGCAATTTTTGCGGGATTTTTTTGAAATTTCTGTTTAGAAATAGCAAGAAAAAAAGCATCAGCAGCTTGTTTGTTAAACAATAGACTCTCAGAGATCATATCTGCAATAAATTTCTGTTTATTGAGATCTGTCATATCTCGCAAAAACTCGGGCAAAACAGAAGGCGGACAATGCTCTATAATATAATCAATTAATAAAGGAACTGATGTTTTCTCTATTACCGGAGCTGAATTACTAAAATAGGCATTTGAAATATGTTCAAAATCACGAATTCTGCGTTGAGCAAAATTGTCTCTTTGACTGGCATAATACAGAGAAAGCATTTGTTCTCCAAAAGCAAAAAAATCCATTCGCCAAATACTTTCAACATACGAAATAAGCGTACTATATGTATCCATATATGTTGAATATGCTGTATTATACATATCAATGGTATGTGAATGTATTGCATATAAAGAATCATTTTGAGCAAGCAGTACCGACAAAGAATCTTCAAATTCTTGTTTTTTTCTAATTGCTTGAGATTGTTTTAAACCTCTCTGTTCACCATGCCATTTCACATAATAATTCAACAATCTATAATATTTTGAATGATACTGTAAGCGTTCAGCTTCGCCCAAGTTCATATAAGCTTCTATTGGTTTTAATCTAATACTGCGTAAAGCAATCTGTAGTGGATTTAAACTATCTACAACTAATCTGGTTTCATGAGCAGTAGAAAAATTATTTGTCACATACGGATACCCCATAACCATAGTAAAATCGCCGGGAGAAGCCCCTTTTGAGTCTACCGGTATATGACTAATAGGCGTATACATAACATTTTTATCAGAATGCAATGCCGGTAAATTTAGAGAATCAGCATATATGCGTAGAAAAGCAAAATCAGCAGAATGACGTGGCCACACCCAATTATCTAAATCGGTTCCAAATGCAGCAACCTCAGCAGGCATAAACCCAACAAAACGAATATCAGAATACACATATGATTCAAAAAGTATATACTGATTTCCACCAAAAAAAGGAAGCACCTCATACTCTTTTATTGAGTCTTTTTGAGAATGAATACTAATAAGAGAATCTATTCTGATTTGAATTTGTTGTTGATACAATAGTCCGGGAATAGTATCAGGAATTCCAAAGAGAATATCATCGGTAACATCGGTAAAACCTGACAAAACAGAAACCGTTAATCCCGGAGCTAAAATCTCGTCTTCTTGAGAATGTGCCCAAAATCCCGAACGCAAATAATTTTGCTCTACAGAGCTAATTTGATTTACAAAATGTTCAACACAATGAAAATTTGTAATAACCAAACCATTATCAGACAAGACCCCTCCACTGCATCCTCTTCCTATTTTCACAATTGCATCAGAAATACTGGGATTCTGAGGGTGATATATTGTTTCTAACTCAGTTTGTAGACCAGCAGCTTTCATATTTTGATATACCTCATCTTGCACCATAAAAAGAGGCCACATACCACCTTGAGCATGCAGAAAATTACAAATAGTAAAAACGCTTAAAAAAACTATTCCTTTTACGAACATAAGAATTTCATTATGTGTGAATATAACGCATGTACGGGAAGCCCCATAACAGAAAAATACGAACCGCTTATTGATGAAATACCCACATACCCTATCCATTCTTGCACACCGTAAGCTCCGGCTTTATCAAGCGGATTATACGCATCAACATAGTAGGCAATTTCTTGTTCTGTGAGTTCTGCAAAACTAACAGAACTCTGAGTAGAAAACGAAGTATACCGCCCCTTAACACCAATACATACTCCGGTTATTACTACATGTGTTTTACCGGAGAGTTGAAAAAGAAAGGTGCGTGCCTCATGAGCATCCTGAGGTTTTTGAATAATAACACCATCTAAAATAACAATGGTATCGGCGGTTATTAAAAAAACATCAGAATCTATTTCTGGCTCAAATTCAGCAAATTTTTTACGAGCTAGATATTCCGGCACCTCTTCCGGAGCAAAATGTAAAGGATATGATTCATCAACATCCTTTATTCGTATTTCAAAATCAATATCTAAACCCTTTAACAACTCAGCTCTCCGAGGTGATTGCGATGCAAGCACTACCGTATAGGCCTGTAATTTTTCTTGTAAAGGATGCATATATTATATAAATAAAAAATGTTTAAACGGAATATATAATAATCCAAAAAGCATAATAATTTTTAACATAAGACTTACAACAGAATACTGTTTGCTTGTTTGTGCTCTTATAAAAAGAACCGTAGCTACTGTTAAGGGTGCTAATATACCGGCAAACATATATATGCCCGTAGCTGCTTCTTGCAAATATGCAGCATACACAAAAACCAAGGCAAATCCGGTTATTACAAATAAGCTTGTAACAATAAATTTTGCTACAGGAATACCTAAGGCAATTGGAATTGTATTTCTGCCATACGCAACATCTCCTTGTAAATCTTCAATATCTTTAACAATTTCTCTAATTAAAGAAAGTAAAAATGCAAATAATGCATAACCTAAACTCCAAAACAAGAGTAATTCAAAACTTAAAAATACTTTCCGCATAATATGATAATACATATTATTTAACGGTATTAACTCATAAATTGCAATAATTAAAGGAACCATTGCAACCAACAGAGCTACTATAATATTTCCTACAAAAGCTTGCTTACTAAAAGATGTTGAATACAACCAGAGCATGCACGCAATTAGAATAAAAATGATAGTAAAATTCCAAAAGCCAATATATACCGATGCTATTCCGCCAAGAATAATCCCAATAATATTAAACAACCAATGCATAAGTATTGCAAACCGACGATTAATATGTTTTCCTATAACAACCTTATCAGGTTTATTAATCATATCGGTATTAACATCAAAATAATCATTAATTATATAACCGGAAGCACAGATAAATACGGTAGCAAACACAACACATAAAAAAACCAGAAACGGTAATTGCAGCTCTAGATTAATACCAACTAATGTATAATTATTAGCAAGCATTGCCTCAAACAAACCATATCTAATAATAAACTGAGTTATTATTATCATTACTAAATTTTTGTATCTAATGAGTTGTAAAAAGTGTTTCATGTAGGGGTTTAAGGGTTTAGGGTTTAAGGGTTTATAAAAATAAGTGTAACTATCATATAAATACCATTAATTAACAAAAAAAATTACCATACAAAAGCATCTTTATTCATCCAGGTGCCTTGACTTTTAAGAGTTTGCTCAATAATATCTCTCACACAACCGCATCCTCCATTAAAAGGAGAGATATAATGAGAAATTTCTTGTATTTCATGAGCAGCGTCAGCAGGACAGGCACACAACCTTACTTTTTTCATAATTAAATAATCGGGTAAATCATCACCCATATATAATATATCTTGGGGCTGTAACGAATATGTATGTAAAAATGACTCAAAATCTTTCATTTTATCATGAGATGATAAAAAAACATCTTCTACACCTAAATCATTAAACCTATGTCGTATTGATTCACACTTGCCTCCAGAAATTACCCCAATTGGATATCCGATTTTTGCTGCATAATGTACTGCATATCCATCTTTCACATTCATTGCTCGTGTTTGCATGGCATTTCCTGAAACGTATATCATTCCATTCGTGAATACGCCATCTACATCAAACACAAAACCCTTAATATTTTGAAGTTCATTCTTGAAAAAATCCATATTATTCTTCTTTTACATGAGTGTTAATAATACTCTGGCTCACAATCTTATAAATATTCTGAAGTTCGGGATTACCGGCTAATACATCCATATGTTTTTTTATAATATGCACATCATTACGTATGGCGGGACCAGTTTGCGAAACGGAAGGAGAATATCGTATAATTTTATCAAAGGTTTCACGAATGAGTGGCTTAAAAATATCAAATTTCATATTTTGCTCTTTCATGAGTTTTTCTGAAATTGCACACATATGATTTGTGAAATTACAAGCAAAAACCGCTGCCAAATGAATCATACAACGCTGTTGAGAATTTGCAACAGAAACGTGCGGACTTATTTTTTTAAGAAAATTATAGAGTAATAACTCATTTTCATTTGAATTAGCTTCAATAAAAAAAGGTATTTCACCATAATTTATATCTTTAAACTTAGAAAATGTTTGCATTGGATACACCACACCATAATTCCGTGCGTAATCATAAAACACATCAATGCCAACACTACCGGATGTATGAATAATAAGTTTATCATCAACCTGCAAATTTCTTATTACCTGCGGAATTGCTTTATCCGTTACGCAAATAAAATAGATATCTGCATGTTTGTGCACATCTGCAATATCGGTAGTAAAAGAACATTCCATTTTTGAAGCTAGTTCAACCGCAGACTTCATTGTTCTGCTAACAATTTGAGAAATCTGCACCCCTTCTTTTTTGAGAGCATTCGCAAAATGCGTCCCAACATTTCCTGCCCCAATTACAACAGCTTTCATTGATTTAAAATCCATAGGAACTATTTCAATTTTTTGGTGATTTACATACTCCACAAATATAATAATATAAATTGTACTTGATTGTTAAAAAACTTTTTTTAACCGGATTTCTCATTTTTTTACGGCAATGTGCACAAATAAATTGAGCGAGATACATGAGTAGAATAATTTTTCAACATTTTAGGTCATTTTTTGTAAGTATTAGATGAAAAAAAAACTGTATTTTTATAACTTACTTTTTAGAGAATTAAAAAACTATGTTGCAAAATAAAATAAAAATACTGCTTATTATTCTATTGCCTCTATGCATTGCGGCATTATATATATGCATTATGTTTACTCCCCCATTTGATTTTTTAGATCACAAAAAATCTGATGTGTTTACAATTTTACCATATAGCGACATGGATACCGGAGGTAACACCGACATATCTCTCTGTGAAGATTCTTCACACATATCATACTCATACACAACCGGCACCATTAAAGAGTTTCCATATGCCGGAATTATGTTATTTAACAACGACTCTTCTTTTACCGATATTTCTAAATTTTCTCACATACAAGTTACCATACGAACAAGTCAAGGAAAAAAAATTCCGTTATACTTAAATAGTTATTTTGACGGTTTTAGTGAACTCGGTAACTACCGAACATACTTCACATCACTTTTCTATTTAGACACTCATAATGAATGGAACACACTACAAATACCCTTACAAGATTTTTCCGCACCTGACTGGTGGTATAGAAATATTAATAAAACAAAAGAAGAATTACCCTCACCTGATTTGTCAAAACTTGCTATTCTAAATTTTGCAAATTGCCATGTTTTAAGACAAGAAGAAACTGACATTGTTGAGATTTCTTCAATTATCTTTTATAGAGATATGAGTCCGCATTACACCCTATCTTTATTATTTATATGCTTATTTTACACTTTCATTTTCATCTACACATATTTACGTGAAAGAAAACAAACAAAAAAAACTACACCTCTTTTTACCTATGAAAAAATTGAAATTGAAAATCCAATTGATAAAGAACTAAAAAAAATATTTGAATACATTACCAAACACTATCATAATTCTGAACTGTCAATTATTGATGTAGAAAAAAACTGTGGAATTTCTGAACGAAGAATCTCGCAATTAATAAAAAAAGAAACAAATCTGCATTTTAAACAATTTCTTAATACCCTCAGAATTGTTGAAGCAAAACGATTACTTACCGAAACAGACCTCCATATTTCCGAAATTGCTTTTAATGTTGGATACGGTAACATCAGTCACTTTAACAGAGTATTCAAATCTATCACACATGAATCGCCAAGCGATTTTAGAAAACAACACAATTCGTTGTAACAAGTAGCACAACTGCGTTTTTTGCAAAGTTTTTATTATCTTTTTGCAAACCCGACATCCTATTTTGCAAAGCTTTACACATCTTAATGAGAAGCTTTCTTGTATTGTTTTCTCTAACTTGCATAATGATATTCGTTTTTCTTTTTTTTACATATTTATTATATAGATACATATTTACTTTCTCACATACTTAATAATAAAGAATTTTTAAAACAATACATTATGAAACAAAAAACTTCTCTACACGCACGAAAAATTATTATGATAATAGCAATGCTTTGCTTTAGTTCTGCATCGCTGGTTACGGCACAATCAACACCAACGTATCCTCCATCGAGTGTTATAACTATGCCGCATACAAACTCATACTTTAAAGAAAATTCTAATATTGTTATTAGAGTATTTGCTACCGATATTGGAAAAACTCAGTTTAACGGAACAGTTACTTCGGTAAGATTTTATAATGGCGATGTACTTCTAGGCGAACAAACTACACACGACAATAATACATATACATTTGTATGGCAGTGTGTACCTGCGGGTGAATATAGAATAACTGCCGTAGCAACAAATAACAGAGGTGTAAGCTTTCGTTCGGCAGGTGTAGAGATTTTTGTAGGGACTAATAACGTTACGCCAAGAGGAATGAGTGCAAATAAAGGCAAATACCTTGGTAATATAATTGGTGGCACACCTGGTAATTTATATGAACCAAATATGCATTCAGATTATATGACATTCTGGAATGGTATAACTGCAGAAAATGCTCACAAATGGGGAGACATTTTCCCTAACTACTCTGGAAGTTACAACTGGAGAAAAGCTGACATAGTGTATAATTATGCCGCAGATAATAACCTTATGTTTAGGTATCATGCTATTGCGTGGGGAAGCCAATACCCAAACAATCTACCATGTAATAATGTTACGCAATTTAGACAAGCTATCACGTTTTACATGTCTGAAATTCAACGTAAATATAGACATATCGACCAGTTTGATGTATTAAATGAAAATATGCATGGCTCGGCAACATACAATGGTCAAGAACATGCTGCGGGAACCCCCTGCTTTAGATCAGGAATGGGAGGTAACGGAACTACCGGACACGATTGGGTTATATGGCTTTTTGAACAAGCCAGAGAAATGTTTCCGAATTCAAAATTAATTATGAATGATTTTGAACTTGAAGGCAATAACGCAGGTATAGACCAACAATTAGCAATAATGGCGGCCTTAAGAGATAGAGGACTGGTAGATGGATTTGGAACACAAGCACATACCTTTAATGTTGATAGGTTACGGACAAATCCGAATGGTTTAAGAACCAGTGTAGACAGAATGGCTCGTGCGGGTGTTCCTGTATATGTAACCGAACTTGATCTTACCGGAAATCCAGACAACTCAGGCTCTGAAGCTCTTCAGCTCCAAAGTTATCAAAACTTATTCCCGGTTTATTGGGAGCACCCTGCAGTTGCCGGTGTAACAATATGGGGATATGTTGAAGGACTTACCTGGTTCGAAGGCACAGGTCTTTTAAATTCAAATAGAACAAAACGCTCTGCAATGATATGGTTAGAAAATTATATTGCAAGTCAGCCAAATGTTGGTTATCCATTTGGAACGATTACCGGTACATGTACACCGGTAACAAATCCTACGGTATCGTTAACCGCACCAACGGCAAACCAGACCTACACAGCTCCGGCAACAGTATCAATAGCCGCAACGGCAACGGCTTCTGCGGGCAGAACAATAAATAGGGTTGAATTTTTTAATGGTACTACAAAATTAGGAGAAGACCTTACGGCTCCGTATACCTTTTCGTGGACAAATGTTGCTGCGGGAACCTATACAATTACTGCAGTTGCACGTGATAATACAGGAGCTCAAACCACATCAGCTCCTATTACAATAATAGTTAATGTTCCGCAAGGTCCATACGGAGGCACTCCTCATCCTATACCGGGCACCATACAGTTTGAACATTTTGATGTTGGAGGAAATGGTGTTGCATATTATGATGATAGTCCCGGTACGAGTGTACCAAATCCCCCGGACTATAGAACAGACGAAGATGTTGATATTGAAAACTGCACTGATACCGGAGGTGGATATAATATAGGATATGCAACCGCAGGTGAATGGCTTGAATACACAGTTAATGTAGCTACAACAGGTACTTACACTATTACCTTACGTGTTGCGTGTAATGGCACCGGAAGAACTGTGTCTTTATCATCTAATGGTACTACAATAGCTAATAATATTGCTATACCAAATACTACAGGATGGCAAACATGGCAAAATGTAAATATCCCGAATGTTCAGTTAACCGCAGGAGAACAAATTATACGAATCACAATAGGGGCTACAGATTATGTGAATTTAAATTACATGAGCTTTGCATTAACAACAACGCCTCCACCAACAGTAACCACTCCGGTAACCTATTGCCAAGGAGCAATGGCAACAGCTTTAACAGCAACAGGAACAGCGCTACGTTGGTATACAACGGCAACAGGTGGTCAGTCCAGCTCAACAGCACCAGTTCCAAGTACGGCAAGCGTTGGTAATACTACGTATTATGTTTCACAAACAGTAAATAGTATTGAAAGTGAACGTGTTGCTATTGTTGTTACGATACATGCATTACCAACAGCAACAATTACCGCAAGTGGCAATACAACATTTTGTACAGGAGATAATGTAACATTAAATGCAAATACCGGAACAGGATTAAGCTATCAATGGTGGAGAGATGTATCAACAGAAGTAGGAACGGGAACTGCTTCTTTACCAATATTCCATTCGTCGGGTAGTTATACGGTAGAAGTAACTAATGCAAATAACTGTAAAAGCATCTCAAATCCTGTTGTAGTTACGGTGAATCCTATTCCTGATGCACCAACAGTAGTAAGCCCGATAACATATCAACAAGGTGCTTCAGCAACTGCATTAACAGCAACGGGTACAGGATTACGTTGGTATACAACAGAAACAGGTGGACAAGCAAGTACAACAGCACCAACACCTAGTACTGCTACGGTAGGTTCAACAGAACATTATGTATCTCAAACAGTAAATGAATGTGAAAGTGAACGTGCAGAAATTCTCGTAGTAGTATCTTCTTCAAGTACTACTCTGCAATTACAATTAAAAGCCGGATGGAATTTAATAGGATGTATTCTTCCGGGAAGCACCCCTATAGAAACAGCATTTGCAGATATTCTTCCATTTATAGAACAAATAAAAGACATGAATGGATTCTTCTCGAACTCTCTTCCACAAGAACTAAACTCTCTTAACAGTATTGAATGGGGAAGAGGGTATCTTATTAAGGTTTCAGAAGATTGTCTCTTAATTTGGTAATTTAAAACGTATCCTCACAAAAAAAAGCTGTTCAAATTGAACAGCTTTTTTTGTATACGATATTGTAATGTAGATTTTTCTTATTAAGAGAGTAATGCCATTTTAATAGCAGTAACAGCAGCTTCCACACCTTTATTACCATGTTTTCCTCCGGCTCTATCTTGAGCTTCTTCCAAAGTATTAGTTGTAAGAACACCAAAAACAAATGGTAAATCAAAAGAAAGGTTTAACTCTGTTAAACCATATGTAACACCTTGACAGATATAGGTAAAATGAGGTGTTTCACCCTGTATTACTGCACCAAACGCAATAACAGCATCAACATCATAATTTTCTGCCATTACTTTACAGCCATAGGTTAATTCATAGGCTCCCGGCACAAAGTTTACGAAAATATTTGCATCTGCAACACCATGTTTTTTAAGAGTTGCCACAGCACCATCTAACAACTTAAACGTAATCTCATTATTCCATTCAGAAACAACGATACCAATTGTAAGTGCAGATGCATCTGGCACATATCGGCTATCATAATCCGATAAATTTTTAAGAGAGGTTGCCATACTATTATAATGTTACTCGCACTATATATTTATCAATATCTCTCCCTACTTCAGTAGCAGCATATTTTTCTTTTATTTGAGTATATACTTCAAGTGCTTTTTTTGTATCACCAAGCTTTTCGAAGCATAAACCCGCTTTTTTCAAGAATAAAGGAGAAAACTCTTCACTGTCTGATATTTGTGCAGCTCGAACATAATTTTTTGCAGCTTCAGAATAATTTTCATTATTACTATGAACATCACCTATAAGATTTGCTCGCATTTGTGCCATAAGAGCTTCGCTTGGCTTAAATGCACGAAGCATTTTTAAAGCATTATCGTTATCTCCCATTCTCAAATAACAAACACCCGCATAATATCGAGCTAAATTTCCTGATTTTGTAGAACCGTATTTTGAAATAATATCAAGAAATCCAAAAATATTTTCATTACCATAAAGTGCAATATGAAATGAATCTACTTCAAAAAAGCGTTCTGCACCCCAAATTTCTTCAAATGCACGAGCATTACGCGGTTCTACTACTCTATTTTTATACATAAAAAATAACGCTATCACAAGAACTAACCCTCCAATTATATAGGTTATTTTCTTTTGATTATTTTCAATGTACTGTTCTGCTTTTGTTAAAGAAGATTCGATTTTTTGAAAATTTTCAGGATCTTCACTTGTGTGTTTTTTTGCCATTTGTATTTAGTTTTTTTTCAGACCACAAAAATAGTTTTTTTATTTAATTTGAAATATTCTTTACCACTAAAAAAAGAAAAAACTATTAGTCTATTTTTTTTAATAATGGAGAATCGTTTAAAAACTATGGTTTTAAACAATCTCTATATAACTGAATTGTTTTTTCGAGACCATAATATAAGGCATCAGAAACCAATGCATGTCCAATTGAAACTTCATGTAAAACCGGTAATTCTTGGGCAAAAAACCTAAGATTCTCCAAACTTAAATCATGACCGGCATTTACCTCTAAACCAATAGCATGAGCATACTGAGATGCTGACACATAATCAGCAACAGCTAATGCTTTATTTTTAGGATATGCAAGAGCGTAGGGCTCTGTAAATAATTCTATTCTTTCAACGCCAATTTCTTTTGCAGCTTCAATCATTGCACGTTGTGGGTCAACAAAAATCGAAACCCGAATAGCATTATCTTGCAATTTCATGCTAATATCTTTTAATAGTTTCTTGTTCTCAATAGTATTCCATCCTTGATTAGATGTAAGTGCTTCAGGTGGGTCTGGCACAAGAGTAACCTGAGCCGGCTTAATTGAGCAAACTAAGTCCATAAAAGATTTAGAAGGATACCCCTCAACATTAAGTTCAGTTGTTATACAATCTTTTAGTTCTCCCACATCTCTATATCTAATATGTCGTTCATCGGGACGAGGATGAACAGTAATACCCTGAGCCCCAAAACGCTCACAATCTAAGGCAATCTGTTTTACATTCGGCACATTTCCCCCACGGGAATTTCGAATTAGTGCAATTTTATTAATATTAACACTTAAAACTGTCATTCTGTTTGTTTTTATAAATTATGGTGTAAATTTACAATATAATTTGAAACTTATGATAGCACGTGCACTAATATCAAAAAATATTGAAGCTCTTCATCATACTATAACAGAAAAAGAGGCAAAAAAAACCATGCGAAGAAATAAATTATTTCACCTGCCTGTTATTTCTGAAAATTCCTGTTTTTTAGGCTTATTAGCCGAAGAAGATTTAAATAGTATTTCAAAAACTGATACTATTGAACAACATCCTGAAAAGTTAAGTGACATTAAAATTTATGCACATCAACATGTCTTTGAAATTTTCGATGTGCTTTTTAAACAAAATCTATCGTGTATTCCTGTAATTGAAGACACAAACACGTATATTGGTCTCATTACCAATAACGATGCTATGTCATATTTCTCTAAACTTTTCATGTTTGAAACTCGGGGGGCTATTATTATTTTAACCGTATTAATTCAAGATTATAATCTCAGTCAAATTTCACGAATTATTGAAGAAAACAATGCGAAAATTATTAGCTTATTTACTTCAACCAATGAGGATTCTAACAAAATGGACATAACGCTTAAACTTAACACTCACGAAATAAGTTCAATAATTCAAACTTTTAATAGATTTGATTATACCATTAAAACATATTTTGAAGGATATGATAAGCTGCAAGAAATGTATAAAGACCGAATAGATTCATTACTAAACTACCTGAATATATAATGTACACAATAGCAATTTTTGGAACAAGCATTTCGAACATTCACTTTGAAGCTATTGAATCTTTTTTTGATACAATTACAAAAAAAGGATTACAGATTAAAATTTACCATAATTTTCATAAACACTTGCAATCAACGGGTAAGACTTTTAACTACCCAACATTTAAAAATTTCTCTACAGAAAAACCTCATTTTATTTTCAGTATTGGTGGAGACGGAACTTTTTTAAAGTGTGCTCATGCGTTTTATATATATGAGATTCCGATTTTAGGTATTAATTTCGGAAAATTAGGATTCTTGGCAGATGTAAATCCTAAAAATATTGATACGGTACTCATTGATTTATGTTCTAAAGACTATACCGTTTCCAAACGCAGTTTATTATCATACAGCATTGATTCTGAGAACAATTCTAAAGGGATAGCAGTAAATGAAATTTCGCTGCAAAAGAGTAATATTTTAAAATTAATTAAAATAAATACCTATATAGATGATTCTTTTTTCTGTTCATTTTGGGCAGATGGCGTTATCATTAGCACCCCAACCGGTTCTACCGGGTATTCTTTAAGTTTAGGAGGACCTATCCTTGCTCCTAATAGCAATTCACTAATTATTTTACCAATTGCACCGCATACCTTAAGTGTTCGCCCAATTATTATTCCCGACTCAAGCATTATAAGGCTTGAAGCCGAAGGTGATTATACAAATTTCCTGCTCTCAAACGACTTCCAGAGCACACTTATAGATGCTCATCCTAAAATAACAATACAAAAATCTACGATTGCAGTTCACACTCTCCAACTAAACAAAGTAACATTCTTTGATACGCTTCGTAGAAAATTAAATCTAGGCTTAGATATCAGAAAATAAGATTTCTATGTTTTTTTCTTTGATATATGCTTTTTAGATTATATTTTTACAAAAAAATTGACTTGTTACAAATGATTATTAGAGGTCGAGGTTTACTTATTAGTATTTTATTTTTTCTTTCATTCAACGCATTCTCTCAGCCGGATTGGTTGAGATACCGTTATGAAATTAATGGAGGTATAGGACCTTCGTTTTTTCTAGGTGAGTTAGGAGGAGGTGATGGTGTTGGTAGAAATAACATTTTAGACCTAAACTGGAGAGCTACACGTTTTGGTGGTCATTTTGGCGGCAGATATTTTCTTCATGAACGTTTTGCCGTACAAGGCAGTTTCACCTTTGGCTTAATCCATGGCGATGACAAGAATACTCAAGAATATTTTAGGAGTCACCGAGATGTTTCTTTTAGAAGCCCAATCTATGAATTTCATACACGAGTTGAATATAAAATTAGAAAAGAACGCGATGGTCACCGTTATGATTTACGTGGAGTTCGTGGTCAAAGAGCCATTAAACTCGTAACATATGCATATTTTGGCGTTGGTGTTTTCTATTTTAACCCACAAGCAAAAATAGATGGCACTTGGATTGATTTAAGACCTATTGGTACTGAAGGGCAAAATTATTTAGAAACAAGAAGTCCGTATTCCAGATTCTCTTTAGCGTTAATTCCCGGCTTATTAGTTAAGTACAAAGCTAATAGACATTGGGCATATTCAATGGAGATAGGACCTCGCTTTTTATTTACAGATTATTTAGATGACGCAAGCACCACATATGCAAATCCACGATTAGTAGCTCAACATCAAAACTCTGTTGAACCTTATTTAGCAATGATTTTAGCAGATCCCGCTTACGAGAAAAATCAAACATCTAGTGGTGGATATACCTATTACAACGAACAACGAGGTAATCCTCACAATAATGATTTTTACATGTTTGTTATGATGACTGTTCATTATAAATTACGAGCAAACAGAAATGGCTGGCCAACATTTCAACAACTATAAATCAGTACTCTGCTCCTCCTCAAAAGACCGTTTGTTAGACCTATCACAAAAAATTCTAAAAAAATCATACTTATTTATTGTTTATATCGTTAAACGTTCAACTTATTACAAGCAAAATACTATTTTTGCACAAAAAATCGGTCAACCAAAAAATAATTATGCGAAAACAATACGTACGGGTTTTACTATTTCTGCATTTGTTATGCCTTAGCATTACAGGTTTTTCGCAAATCATACTAAAAGAATTTAACATTGGCCTATTCGTAGGAACATCACAGTATAATGGAGATGTAAATATGACCCGCCCCTATTATTCACCTCACCTTACGGGAGGCATTTGGGCTAAACAGGTTTTTAATCATTTTTACACCCTTAGATATGCTATATCTTACGCAGAATTAAAAGGTGATGATAGAGATTTTAATAATATGTATCAACAATTACGCGGTCATCATTTTTCTGACAATAATATATATGAGTTTGCGGCAATGGTTGAATTTAACTTTTTTGAAGTAACTCCGGAAAGAGATAGAGATAACCTATCACCCTATATTGTTGGAGGGTTAGGGCTTTTTTACGCCGAAGATTTAGAATGGACTGAAATACTTACCATTCCAATGGGATTAGGAATTAAATTCAGAGCATCTCCTCGAATTGAATTTAATCTTGAATGGGTATTCAGAAAAACATTTACTGATAAATTAGATAGATTAGGTTCATCTGGAGTTGCATTAAAAAACTTTAAACAATATTCTTTTGATAATACTAATGATTGGTACTCACTTATGGGAGTATCTGTATTATTTAGCTTTTTAAATCCGGGAAGCCCCTGTAATGTATATTATGAAAAACCAAAACGAATTGGAAGAAGCAATAGATAAAACAAAAATCCCTCAACATGTTGCCATAATAATGGATGGAAACGGACGATGGGCAAAACAACAAGGAAAAACTCGCCTTTTTGGTCACCAAGAAGGTGCTTCTAGCGTTGATGAAATTGTTACTACTGCTGCTAAACTAGGTATACAATATCTTACGCTCTATGCTTTTTCTACCGAAAACTGGAACAGACCAAAACATGAAATAAATGGTCTTATGGATTTACTTGTTAATGCTTTAAAAAAATACACGAAAAAATTAGTGGAAAATAATATTAAGCTCATTACAATAGGTAACATAGAATCTCTTCCTCAAAAAACACAGAAAAAATTAGCAGAAAGCATTAAAAAAACTGAAAATAACACAAGACTCACGCTTATACTAGCATTAAGTTACAGTTCTCGCTGGGAAATTACAGAAATGACTAAAAACATTGCAAAACAATGTATGCAATCAAACATATCTATTGATTCTATTACAGAAGAGCATATACAAAATTATTTATCAACAAAAGATCTCCCCGACCCTGAATTATTAATTAGAACAAGTGGAGAATACCGAATAAGCAATTTCTTATTATGGCAAATTGCATATACAGAGCTCTATTTTTCTCCCGTATTATGGCCCGATTTTAAAAAAGACCAATTCTACGAAGCAATTATAGATTTTCAAAAAAGAGAACGAAGATTTGGAAACATTAAAGAACAGATTAAACACTAGATATATGACACCATTACAAAAAATTAGTATTAGTATTTTTTTATTTTGCCTTTCTTTTTTGGCATATTCCCAAACAGAATTTATTACCGAGCAAAAGAAATATACAATTGCCGAAATTACAGTTGAAGGAACAATTACCTTACAGCACCTCCCTATAGTAAGAACTACAGGGCTGTATGTTGGACAAGAACTGTTAATACCCGGTCCTGAAATATCTGAAGTAATAAATAAATTATGGGAACAAGATTTATTTTCTGATGTAAAATTATATGCATCAAAAATAGAGGACAACCTTATTTTTTTAACAATCTATGTTGAAGAAAAACCGCGTCTACAAACACTCACAATTGAAGGTGTTAAAAAAAGCGAAAAAGAAGATATTATAGAACTAATAAATCTAAACCTGCATTCTCAGGTTACAGAAAACAAAAAAAATATAGCATTTCAAAAAATCCAAAATTATTTTTTCGAAAAAGGATTTTACAATGTTGAAATTCAAATAGAAGAACGTATTGATTCTTTAAGATTACACCGTTCAGATATTACTATTACAATTCAAAAAAATAATCGTGTAAAAATTGAATCAATCAATTTCTCAAACAATTCTGAATTTAATGAAAGAAAATTACGACGTTCAATGAAAAATACCAAAAGAAAAGCTTGGTTTATTCTTAAACGCTCTAAATTCATTCCAAGTTTATATGAAAATGATAAACAATCTATTATCGAAAAATATAAAAAATCAGGGTATCGTGATGTTACAATAACACGCGACACTGTGTATTTTATTGAAGATAATGTACTTAAAATTGAAATTGAGATACAAGAAGGGCCACAATATTTCTTTAGAAATATTTCATGGTTAGGTAATTCTGAATATCCAACAGAAATACTTGAAAGACTTCTCAATATTCAATCGGGAGATGTTTACAATGAATCTTTACTGCAAGAAAGAGTATATGGCTTAGATGGCGTGAGTTCTATATATATGGATAATGGGTATTTATTTTTTAATGCAGAACCTGTTGAATTACATGTTGAAAATGATTCTATTGATATTCAAATTAGAATATATGAGGGGCCACAAGCTGTAATTAATAGAATTATTGTACTCGGTAATACAAAAACCAACGATCATGTTATATACAGAGAAATTCGTTCACGTCCGGGCACACTCTTTAGTCGTGCAGATATCATTAGAACCCAAAGAGAGCTTGCAATGCTGGGATACTTTGATCCGGAAAATATGGGGATAAATCCAAAACCAAATCCTGAGGATGGTACTGTTGATATTGAATATGTATTACAAGAAAAATCTAATGACCAAATAGAATTATCCGGTGGTTGGAGCGGGCAGTATATCGTTGGTTCTGTTCGTTTGGTACTTAATAACTTTTCTGCTCGAAATATGTTGAAACCTGAAAGTTGGCGACCAATTCCTTCGGGAGACGGACAAAGAGTTAGTTTAAATGCTTCTGCTAATCCAAGATGGTATCAACATTATAGTTTTTCATTTACAGAACCTTGGTTCGGCGGAAAAAAACAAAACGCATTAAGTTTCTCAACGTATTACTCGGTAAGAGCAAACGGACAAGATCGCAAAAGTGATACATATGGAGACTGGCGTACGCTTGGGGCCACTGTTGGCTTACATAGAAGTCTGGAAAAACCCGACAACTTCTTCTCTCTGAGTAATGACATTAGTATAAAACGATATAAACTCGACAAGTATTCATATGGTTTACCACAAGCATTTCCGGATAGTATTACCACCCGGAGTATTGCCTTAGGCACAAGCTTTGGGAGAAACTCAATTGACCAACCCTTATATCCAAGACGTGGTTCTATGTTTTCTGTAAGACTTGAACTAACCCCACCTCACTCCTATTTTAAAGATGATCTTGATGGCGACATCTCACTTCATGAAAAATTCAAATGGATTGAGTATCATAAATGGACATTCCGTTCAAAAATGTACACTCAAATTGTGAGAAATTTAGTTCTTGAAACAAGAATTGATTTTGGATTCCTAGCATATTATAATAAAAACTATAAATCACCCTTTGAAAGTTTTGACGTGGGGGGTGATGGATTAACAAATATGTCTCAATATGGTATAGATATTATCCCTTTACGTGGATATGGTTCCGGTTCATTAACGCCATCAACAGGAGGTAATTTGTACAACAAATTCTCACTTGAACTTAGATACCCATTAACACTTAAACCAGAAGCTACAATCTATGGCTTAGTGTTTGCAGAAGGGGGAAATGCCTGGTCTGAGTTTGAAAATTATAATCCTTTTAATATTAAACGAAGTGCCGGTTTTGGAGTAAGAGTATTTATTCCTATGATGGGTCTCTTAGGATTTGATTTTGGATACGGATTTGACAAAGCTGATTTTAATCCAAATAAAATTATTGGAGGATGGCATCCAAGTTTTGTCTTAGGTCAACAATTTTAAGTGTAACTAAAAAAATTACGATTATGAAAAAAATGATTTTATTCCTCGTTTTTGCCGGATTACTTATCGGCAATGCTTCGTATGCTCAACGAATTGTTTTTGTTGACACAGATTACATCCTTAACAAAATTCCGGCATATAAAGAAGCTCAACAACAAATTGACAATCTCACAAAAGAATGGCAACTTGAAATTCAAAAAGAATTTGAAGCTCTTGAACACATGTACAAACAATATCAAGTAGATAAAGTTCTATTATCTAATGATATGAGAGCACGTAGAGAGCAAGAGATTCTTGACAAAGAACGTGAAGTTAAAGAATTACAAAGACGTCGTTTCGGGCCTGATGGAGATAGATTTAAAAAAGAAGAAGAGTTAATTCGCCCTATTCAAGAAGAAGTGTATAATGGCATTAAATCTTTGGCTGAAGCCCAAAACTATGGTTTTGTTCTTGATGCGGCCTCAAGCACACTTGCAATAATTCATGCAGACAAACGTCATGATGTGAGTGATGAAGTCTTAAAAAGATTGGGATATATAAAATAATTTCTATTTTTGCGATATAATAACAATTAAAACTAACACAATGAAAAAAATTCTCACCGTATGCATAACACTTTTTCTTATTTCAGGATTTAGTTATGCTCAAAATCTAAAATTTGGTCATATCAATTTCGAAGAACTTATTGATGCAATGCCTGAAAAAGAAACTGCGTTAAAAACACTTCAAAGAGAATTCCGGGAAGCTCAAAACATTATTGAAGAAATGAGTGTTGAACTAAACCGAAGATATATGAATGCTCAAAGAAGTGTTGATTCAATGAGTGCTATGGGACGCCAAATGCTCGAAGAAGAACTAATGATGCAACAACAACGCATTCAACAGTACCAAGCAACAGCAGAACAACGTTTAATGGAACGAAGAGAAGCATTACTAAATCCAATTTTAGAAAAAGCTCAAGCTGCAGTTAAAGCAGTTGCAGAAAAAGAAGGTTTTGTATATGTATTTGATATAAGCGAAGGTAGTCAAGTCTTATATTTCTCTTCTCGCAGCACAGATATTTTACCATTAGTAAAAAAACATTTAGGTATAGAATAATTATAATAAAGGCTTGTCGTAACTGACAAGCTTTTTTTTATGAAAAAAAAATATAATATAGGAATTTTTGATTCGGGGTATGGTGGTTTAACTATACTTAAAGAAATAATTTCTGTGGCACACCAATATAACTATATCTATTTAGGAGATAATGCAAGAACTCCTTATGGAACTCGCTCTTACGAAACGGTTTACTCATACACCTTACAAGCGGTAAAAAAATTATTTGAACTTGATTGCTCTTTAATTATAATTGCCTGCAATACAGCTTCGGCAAAAGCACTGAGAACCATTCAGCAACAAGATTTACCTAACATTAATCCTCATAAACGAATACTCGGAGTAATTCGCCCATGCACAGAACAAGCTAATACATTTACAAAAAATAATAATATTGGCATTTTTGCTACCTTAGGCACAGTGCAATCTCTTTCGTATGAAATTGAAATTAACAAGTTTTTTCCGGATATTCACGTAACTTCTCACGCCTGCCCAATGTGGGTTCCTTTAGTTGAAAATGGCGAAGCTGAATCTGAGGGAGCTGATTATTTTATTTCAAAAGAAATATCTGGACTTCTTTCCAAAAATCCAAATATTGATGCTATTCTCCTCGCCTGCACTCATTACCCGCTATTAGAGAAAAAAATTCGGGCATATACTCCGGATCACATCTCTATTATTAATCAGGGGAAAATTGTTGCCGAAAGTTTAAAAAAATATCTTAGCTCACACCCTACTATTGAAAATGAATTGCATACAGACAGTTCATGTACCTTTTTCACAACAGATAATTGTGAATCATTTAATAAGATTGGATCTTCATTTTTAGAGATCCCCATTTACTCACAGAAAATTAGCTTAACATAAAAAAAGTAACATTTTTGTAACATAAATTTTAGTAAAAACTATTTTTATAACGTATTTTTACGTCATAAAAATAATACCTATGGTACAAACAAAAGCACAATTATTTGACACAAAAAAAAGAGAAACTGCTAAACTATATAAAGCATTATCTCATCCGGCAAGAATAGAAATACTGGAATTCTTATCTAAACAAAAAAGTTGTTATTGTGGTAACATTAGCGATGAAATTCCTCTAAGCAGAACTACGGTAAATCAACATTTGGCAGAACTTAAAAAAGCAGGACTTATAAAAAGTAGCGAACACGGTAATAAAGTTTATTATTGCATTACCTCAACAGCTAGAAATACTCTAGAACAGTCAATTAAATATCTGTTAACTACTATTATTCAAAACACCTATTCATCTTGTTGAACCCCTAAACCCCATGTCCGTTCACGGAGTACCCCCTAAACCTTTAAACCTTAAACCTTTAAAAATATGAAAATCTTAATTCTTTGTACCGGAAATTCTTGCAGAAGCCAAATGGCTCATGGTTTTATGCAATCATTTAACGAGAACATTACTGTTTGCTCTGCAGGAACAGAAGCTTCAGGAACATTAAACCAGAAAGCGGTTGAAGTAATGGCTGAAATTGGAATAGACATTAGTTCGCACACATCTGATTCCGTTGAAATCTATTTAAACGAAACCTGGGATTATGTAATAACCGTATGCGGTGGGGCAAATGAAGCCTGTCCAACATTTATTGGAAACGTAAAAAACAGAATTCATATGGGTTTTGACGACCCATCTCATGTAACGGGAACGCAAGAATTCATAGATTCTGAGTTTAAAAGAGTACGAGACGAAATTAAAGCAGGTTTTTGGAAATTATATACTGATAAGATTAAACCTGAATTATAATATACAGATGCAATAATAACTATGTAAAAAAAAAGATAATGAAAAAAATGGCATTTTTTGAGAAACACCTTTCTATTTGGGTGGCTCTGTGTATTGTTGTTGGAATAGTATTAGGAAATATATTCGGTGATTCTATTTATTTTCTCAGTTCACTTGAAGTATATAACGTTAATGTACCTATTGCGGTATTAATATGGTTAATGATATATCCAATGATGCTGCAAATTGATTTTTCTTCGATTAAACAAATTGGCAAAAAACCAAAAGGTATAGTTTTAACCGTTATAATTAATTGGCTTATTAAGCCATTTTCAATGGCATTTTTTGCATGGTTATTTTTCTCGAATATCTATAGTGCTATTATTTCTCCTGAACTTGCAGGTGAATATATTGCCGGAGCAATCATCTTAGGTGCGGCTCCTTGCACCGCAATGGTTTTTGTATGGTCATATTTAAGTAATGGCGACCCCAACTATACACTCATGCAGGTTTCTGTAAACGATCTTATAATCCTCATTCTTTTTGTACCTATTGTTGGATTGTTATTAGGAATAACCGATGTTAGCGTTCCATACGAAACCTTATTCGTAAGTATTATTGTATACGTGGTTATTCCTTTACTTGCAGGAATACTTACCCAAAAAGTAATTATACAAAATAAAGGAAAAGAATGGTTTACGTCTATTTTTTTACCAAAATTAAAACCCCTCAGTATTTTTGCACTTTTAACTACACTGGTACTATTATTTGCATTTCAAGGTGGAAATATTATTAATAATCCATTAATTATTGGTTTTATAGCAATACCGCTTATAATACAAACATATAGTATATTTTTTATTACATGGTATATTGGTAAAAAGATTAAACTCTCATACCAAGTATGTGCTCCGGCATCTATGATTGGAGCAAGTAACTTTTTTGAACTTGCCGTTGCCGTAGCTATTGCCTTATTCGGATTAGAAAGTCCGGCAGCTTTAGTGTGTGTTGTTGGTGTTTTAGTAGAAGTTCCTATTATGCTTTCTTTGGTTACATTTGCAAATAAGCATCACTACACATTACCAAGTACAACAAACTCTTAAGGACTATGAGTTTGTTCTAATATACTCTGATGGTTTTACACCGTATCGTTCAAAAAAGCAGGTGCTAAAATAACCGGGATCTGAAAAACCTACTTCGTATGCTATTTCGGCAATACGATATCGTTTTGTTTTAAGCATTTCTACCGCACGTTGTAGGCGAAGTGTTTTAATATAATCATTTGGAGACTGCCCTATAACAGAACTAACCTTTCTATATAATTGAGAGCGACTTAGACCAACTTCTTTTGCTAATGTATCTACTTTAAAATCGGCATTTGTAATATTTTTATAAATACAGGCAGTAATATCTTTAATAATTTTATCTTCAAAACTATCGGGCAACAACATATACTCTTGAGAATCAATTTTTTCTTTAAAATGTTGTAATAATTGCTCTCGAGTTTTTAATAAAGCAAATACTTTTTGACGCAATACATCAATATTAAAGGGTTTAGTAATATAATCATCGGCACCGTATTCTAAGCCCTCTACTTGTTCGTGCGGTAGTTTCTGAGCACTTACTAAAACAATCGGGATATGTCGAGTTAAATGACTTGATTTTAATTGCTTACACATTTCCTTTCCATCCATTTCCGGCATTCGTATATCACTAATAATAACTTCCGGTATTATTTTAAATGCCATATCAAGCCCTTGTTTACCGTTATGAGCAACATATACTTTAAAAGAATCAGAAAATGATTCCGCCAAATAATCTGTAATCTCAACATTATCGTCAACAATTAACATACAGCGTTGCATATCTTCTGCAGAATATTCTACCGATGTGTCAATTGTATGTTTTTCTTTTTTAATAATTGCATGTTTTAAAACATTCCCTTTGGGGAGAAACACAATAAAAGATGAGCCTTTGCCCGGCTCACTGTTTATTATTAATCTTCCTTTATTACGAGAAATAAATGTTTTACATAATTGCAATCCAAAACCTGCTTTAAAACTACCATCCAACACAATATCTTCTGAAAGGATTTTATTTATTATTTTTTGTTCCATACCTATTCCGGTATCATGCACTTCAATAATTACTGAGTCTGCACTATCTTGTAAAACTAAGGTTATTATGCCTTTTTTATTTGTAAACTTTATACTATTTATTATAAGATTACGCAAAACCGCGGCAATCATTCTCGAATCAACATAGGCATATGATGACAAAGAATACTCTGTATATAATTGAATTTGTTTCTGTGTAATACTATCACTTACAAGCGAGAGAACCGTATCGGCAACATCCTCTAGATTAACATCTGCTGGATGATACTGCACCGCTTCATCTTTACTTAAACTCCACTCTAACACTTCTACCATTTGAGAATACACGGCTTCGGTAGATTTTAAAAGAGACGTAATATTTGGTTTTAACTCCTCATGTCCAGCTTTTTTTATTTTATCATATAATAATTTCACAAACCCTAATAATGTACTTAATGGATTTTTAAAATCGTGTGCTATTACAGTTATCAATTTATTTTTTGTTGCAAGAACCTCTTCTAATTGCTGATTCTTAATCTCTATTAACAATTGCTGTTCTCGTAAATTCTCGTATTGATTCTGAATTTCATCATTTTGCTCACGTAGTCTATCATTTACACTTTGAATTTCACTAGTTTTATCATCAACCATCCGAGCCAATTCTTTATTTTTAAGACGAATACTTCTATCTCTCAAAAACACAAACAACACTATTAATCCAATAATACACATGATATACACTATTGTAAACCAAATCGTTTTCCACCATGGCGGAAGTATTTCTATAAATAATGAATACTGTTTATCAATCCATTCCCCTTCACTAGATGTTGTTTTAACCAAAAAAGTATACCTCCCGGGGGGTATATTAGTATAAGTAGCTCTACGCGTATTACCTACATATATCCATTCTTTATCAAAACCATCTAATTTATAGGCAACCTGCGACTTTCTGTTATCAATAAAATTTAAAACCGCAAACTCAATAGAAATTGAAGATTGATAATAGCTTAAAACAATATTATAAAGTAATGTAAAATCTTTATCAATTACGGATCCTTGTGCTCCCGATAACTGTTGAATATTATTTACATATAATCTTGTAAACTGTATTGCCGGCTGTAAATTATATGTATATAAACTATCTTCATGTAACACAACAAAGCCATTAAGACCACCAAAATATAAATGCCCGGTAGAACTTCTATAAGCTGCCTGCTTATTATATTGCAAGTGAGGCATTCCCCAATTGAGAGATATATTTTTAATTACAGAATCTTTAGGTGAATACCTAAATAAAGATTGTGAAGTAGAAATCCAAAGATTTCCATGAGCATCTTCGAGTAACGATTTTGCATCAGATAAATCAACATTATGAGGGGCAAAACTTTCTAAACAATCTGTTTCTCTATTATATCGCCGTACGCCATCAAATTTTGTAACATAAATAATATTATCTGAAGTTTCTATTATATCTGTAACAAAATATCCTTCTTTACAAGACTCGTCTCTATCTGTAGATTCATAAAAATGAATACCATCTTGTGTAACTTTACCTAAACGAATCCCATCTATCAACCAAATAGTACCATCAGAGTCAAATAAGGATTTTGATATATACAACGAGCTATTCCAGTATGGAAAGATTGCTGACACAGATGCTGTATCTAAAAACTCTCTTGTTTTCATATCAAATATTTGCATACCATGCCCAAAAGTACTAGTCCACAAAAAATTTCTTTTAGAATCTAATTTTAGTCCATAAATACTCTGTACTGTAGCACGAGAAGCAAATGAAGTAAACTGTTTATGTTGAAATGTTTTTTTTGTAATATCAAAAAGATGTAATCCTCCGCCCCAGGTTGCAACTGCCAAAACACCTTTCTGAATTTCTGTAATATCCAATACTGCTTGCGATAACATATTCTGTTCATATCCAAAATTAGTGAAGCTTTGATACTTCATATCAAATTTTGATAATCCCCCGCCATCTGTTCCAACCCACATATTCCCTTGAGAATCTTCATAAAAAGAACTTACAATATTACCCGATAAGCTTTGTGGATAGGGACTTTTTCTATAATATAGAACAGATTGCGTTACAGGAGAAAACATACTAACGCCACCACCATGAGTAGCTAACCACATATTATTATTTCTATCTCTAAAAATCTTCTCAATACTATTTGCACCAACACTTTGATTTGCAGGAAAATCCTCAGTGTAATACATGATGTCATTAGTTTCAGGGTTATATACTGCTACACCTCCCATATGAGAGCTAATCCAGATATTCCCAAACACATCCTCTCTAATACAGGAAAGAGCCGCAAAAAAGGGTCTGTTTTGTAAGGCTTGTTCTCTAAAAATTACCCGAAAAGAATCAGAATCTTTTTTTCGAATAAAAACACCATTATTAGAGGTTGTTACCCAAATATTTTGTTTTGAGTCCTCAAAAATATCTCTAATAATTGACATTCTAACACCCGGTTCTCTTGTTGTGTAACGAGTAAATGTTTTACCATCAGCATTAAGTCTATCTAAAGAACCATCAAGGGTACCTATCCACACCTGATTTTCTGAATCAATCATAATACAGTCAATATACACATGACTAATGCTTGTTTCATCATTCGGGTTGTGCATAAAACGAGTAAAAGAACCGGTTTCTCTATTATATTTATTTAATCCATAGCGTGTTCCAACCCATATATTATTCTGTAAATCAACCGCTAATTCATCGATTAAATTAAATGACAAGGTCTCCGGGTTATCAGGATCATGTTCAAATATCTCAAATCTATCTTCCTTAATATGATAGCAATATAATCCTGCTAATGTACCAATCCATAACACCCCGCTTTTATCCTCTACAAGAGACGTAATATAATGACGCCCTACATCATGAGCTGTTTGCCTTGACGATAAAGGTAAAGTCAACTGCATAAAAGAGTGTCCGTCAAATCTATTTAAACCACTCCGTGTCCCTATCCATATAAAACCTCTACTATCTTCATAAATAGCTTCTACATAATTATCACTTAAACCTTGGTCATATGAAAATGAAGTAAATGAAAAATTATATTGTGCCTGCCCCAACAAACAGGTAAGAATAAAAAGAACAAAAACAAGGTGTTTTTTCAAAATTAGCATAAAACGATAATAAATATAATCAACTAAAATACATCTATTTTTTCTATTACAAAGAACTATCTCAAAAAAACTATGTGCGTCTGTTTGTTTAATAAGGGGTGCCCCCAGAAGAGGTGTATAAATAATGCAATAAATACAAGTATGCATCAATTTTAAAACTAATTGAACAAAATTTTCAGGTAAATCGTCTATTGATACCGTATCTTTGGATGTATACAAAAAAACGTATGCTTTTTTATACAAGAACCTGATTATGAGAAAACTTCTATATTTTTTATGTTTACTGATTGCACCTACATTCTCAATGTCGCAAGGTTTTACAATAAACGCTAATGCTGATTTAGTAGATGCAAACGGAAATGTATTTATACCAAAAGGGATAAATGTTCCTTTAGCGTGGTTTCAAAATGATGTGTTATCAAATATTGCAAATATCCGCACAAATACCGGAGTTAACAGCTTACGTATTGTTTTAGGTAACGGATATACCCCTCAAGGTGGTACCGGACAAAATTGGAGTACTCCCGATAACGTGTGGCAACAAGCGGTGGAATTATGTATAGCAAATGATATAATTCCAATGGTTGAAGTTCATAATGTTTTAGGAAGCAATATACAAGCAGACCTTGAAGCTGTTGCAACATGGTGGGCTTCTAAGGCAGCATTTTTAACGCGTGCGGATATTGAACCATATATATTAATTAATATATGTAACGAGTGGGGCGATTGGTGGCTTGCCAGCCCAAATCAAGAACCTCCCCAAACACGGTGGCGTGATGCATATATAAGTGCCGTAAATATTATTCGAAATGCCGGTATAAAAACCACACTTATAATTGATGCACCAAATTATGGACAAGATGTGCAAGGTTCAACACTATTAAATTACGCCCCTGCCGTATTAGCTGCAGATCCTGAACAAAACATTCAATTTTCTGTTCACATGTATTGCGAATGGAGTAATAATGGTAATTCAAATATTACAACCCTTCTTCCTCAAATTAAAAATGCAGGAATCCCTATTAACGTAGGAGAATTTGCATATCAACATGCAACAGATGGTAGCTGTGATATTGATGTTGATGCTATTCTCAGCAGCTGCGAAGCTAATGGAATTGGCTGGTATGCATGGTCATGGAAAGGAAATGGCGGTGGGTTAGAATATATGGATGTTTCCGTTAACTGGTCGGGGACCAACCTTAATGGCACCTGGGGACAACGAGTGGTAAATGGAACAAACGGGACAAAAACAGGAATTACCGCGTCGGTATTTACACAAGGACCAAACAGTCCTCCAACTGTTAGTCTAACAGCACCTGCTCAAAATTCAACACACAATGCAAATACAAATATTACGGTATCTGCCAATGCAAGTGATTCTGATGGCAGTATATCTCAAGTACAGTTTTTAGCAAACGGTTCTCTTATTGGCACACGAACAACAACACCATATTCTATTACATGGTCGAGTGTACCTGCCGGAACATATGTTTTAACGGCTATAGCAACTGATAATCTAGGAGCAACAACAACATCTACTGCTCGAACAATTACGGTTAATCAACCTAATAATGTAACATTACCGTCTTGCGTAATTACCTATCCTCATAGCAATGCATATTATCAACAAGGTTCTGATATCGTATTTCGCGTATTCTCACGAGCTGACGGAGGTTCTTTCTCAAGTGGAACAATATCTAACATAGAATTTTTTGTTGATGGTGTTAAAGTTCATGAAACTTCAACACACACCTCTCATACATATCAATATATATGGCCAAATGTACCCACAGGTAATTATCGTTTAACGGCACGAGCAACTAATACAATGGGAGCAACATTCACATCTGCCGGGGTACTTGTATATGTAGGAACAGATGCAGCTGATCAACGAGGCATGAGTGCATGTAAAGGAAAATATTTAGCAAATATAATTGCAAATTCTATTAGAAGTGATTTTGGCACATATTGGAATGGTGTTACCGCAGAAAATGGGAGCAAATGGGGCTCTATTGAAGGAACACGTAATGTTATGAACTGGACAGCATCTGATTTATCATATAATTATGCAAACAATAACAATCTACCTTTCCGCTATCATGCCATTGCGTGGGGAAGTCAATATCCAAATTGGATTACATCTTTACCCCCTGCTCAATTCCAAGCAGAAATAGATCAATATATGGCATTAGTTGCAGCTCGATATCCTCACATGGATCAAATTGATGTATTAAACGAAAATTTATATCTAAATACCTATAACGGAGAAGAGCATGCGGCTGGGACGCCATATTTTAGAGCCGGCATGGGTGGTCCGGGAGTAACAGGATACGATTGGGCAATCTGGTTATTTGAACGAGCTCGATTCCACTTTCCTAACTCTAAACTGGTTATGAACGATTTTGAACTCGAAGGAAATACTGCCGGAATTAATGAAATGCTTGACGTTATTAAAGTTTTACGAGATAGAGGATTAATTGACGGATTTGGAACACAAGCTCACTGTTTTAATATTGACAGGTTTGCCAATAATCCGGGTAGAATAACAACAGACCTTAATCATATGGCTCAAAGCGGATTACCTGTTTATCCAACCGAAATTGATATGCATGGAGGTACTACAAGAAATGAAACAACTCAATTAAATAGTTATCAAAATATATTTCCTCGTTATTGGGAACACCCTGCGGTTGCAGGTGTTACACTATGGGGATGGATTGATGGTCAAACATGGCAAGACGGAACCGGAATTATGTACAGCGACGGCACAAAACGTCCGGCAATGATCTGGCTAGAAAATTATATTGCGAGTCAACCTAATGTTGGATATCCTTTCTGTGGTGATTCTCCTACAGTGCCGGTTTCTAATATCCTTATTAACGGTGAATTTGATAACAGTACTACCGGCTGGGATATGCAGTATAACAATTCAACAAGTGGAACCTTTACCATTGTAACTAATCAAAACATGTCGGGCACAAATGCAGCACGCGTTTGCCCAACAAATGCAGGAACAGCAAACTGGCACGTACAACTTCGTCAGAACGCTCCATTTGTTGCAGGAAAAACATATGAAATATCATTTATGGCAAAAGCCGATGCTGCTCGAACTATGGATGCGGGGCTTCAAATGGAAGGAGACCCATGGACAAGCCATTGGGGAGCACAACAAAACCTAACAACGGCGAATCAAACATTTAACTATACCTTTACTCCTACTGTTTCTGACGCTTCTGCAAAATTAAAATTTTATGTAGGAACAAATACAAGCTGTGTGTATATTGACAATGTAATTTTTAGAGAACAAACAGCACCTGTTGCACCTCCTGCAACAATAACTCCGGCGGGACCAACAACATTTTGTGCCGGAGAAAGTGTTGTTCTCAATGCAAATGCCGGAACCGGATATACCTATCAATGGAGACTAAACAACACAAATATTACCGGAGCTACATCGGCATCTTATACCGCAACACAAGCCGGTTCTTATACCGTTCGTGTTACCGCAAACAGTCTTACAACCACATCAGAAGCAACAACAGTTACCGTAGATGCGATACCCGCTACGCCAACTATCACAAACAATAATCCTGTTGTTTGTGAAGGTACAAGTATAACCCTCAGCATTCCCTTTGTTGCAGACTCAAACATCGCTTGGGAAGGTCCAAACGGATTTACAGCATCAACAAGAACAATTACAAGAGATAATACCACAACAACTATGGGAGGCACATATACCGTTACACGAACAGTAAATGGTTGCACGAGTCTGCCCGCTTCAACATCTGTTGTTGTTAATACGATACCCTCTACTCCTTCTCCTATTGCAAACACACCGCTTTGCGAAGGAGAAACTCTTTCTCTCTCTATCCCTACTGTTTCGGGAGCCACATATAGTTGGTCCGGCCCTAACGGATACACAGCATCTGAGAATCACCCCTCTCGCACTAACACAACTACAGCCATGTCGGGAACGTACAGTGTTTCCACATTAGTGAACGGATGCAGCAGTACTCTCGGAACAGTTTTAGTTTCTATTAATCCAATTCCGGCACCTCCTGCCGTTATAAGCCCAATCGTATACAAACAAGATGATAATGCGAGTGCGTTATCTGCAGCCGGAAGCAATTTACTGTGGTACACAGACCAAACAACAGGAAGTGGTTCTTCTATAGCCCCTACGCCAAACACTCAAATTATTGGTGAAGAAAATCATTATGTTTCACAAACAATCGCCGGCTGCGAAAGTTCTCGTTCTCATATTGAAGTCTTTATTGAAGAAAACACAATAACTCAAACAATTGAATTAGAAGAAGGATGGAATCTCATTTCACTTTCTGTATTATGTGCAGAGGTTGCATGCAACGTCTCTACGGTATTTGAACAGGTAAATGTGGAAATCGTCAAAAATTCTGATGGATTCTGGAAATCTAGTCAATCTGAGCAATTAAATTCATTACACACAATAGAACCGGGCAAAGGGTATTTGGTGTATATGAATACGGCAGGAACAATTGAAATTACTGGTATTCCCTGTTCGGGCAAATTATTATTTGCCCCCACGGGCTGGCAATTAATAGGATATCCCTGCTGTAAAGACGCATGGCCATGCGTCTCTACGCCAATATCTGATTATTTCAATGCCACAAATGCAGAAATTATTAAAAACTTTGATGGTTTTTGGCAACCAAACGGTAGCGTAAACAGCATTACAGAATTTATACCCGGCAAAGGCTATTTCTTTAAGGGTTTATAATAACAATACACTTCAAAAGACAGATAGCGATCTGTTTAAACCCCGGAAGGTTGGTAGGCTTTCGGGGTTATTTTTTTGTATAAAACTGTAAATAATAGGAGATTACTACGTCTTACTTAATACAAAAAAAAAGTAAAAAACAAAATCCTTATACCAATGAAAACAAAAGAATTAGAATTATCAGGATATATCCAAAAACGAGAATCCCTCACAAGTTTACAAACTCATATAATTGATGGAACCTTAGTGTTACAAACAAGTAAACCATTCAATGGATATTATGCCTCCGACCCCGACGAATACATACCTCAAACCGTATTTTTGGTAACTACCGATGAGTTTAGACAAGATGAAATAAGCAGAGCGGCAACAAGAATATCAAAGTATATTGATATTGACATTGATGCAGCAAGAGCAGAAATCACCATTTTTAATGAAGTTAATACTGCCATTAGATTATATGACATTAAAAACTATGAAGACATTAAAAAAATCCAAGAAGCATTTGTATGTGAAGGCATTCGCTTTAAAAATGCATCTGCCAGTTTTGAAGGTGATTATATTGTGAAAATCTGGAAAGTTTTTTTACTCGAAGAAATTGAGCAAGGTATATACCTTAATAAAAGCAAATCAAAAATGTTTTACTTTAGCATTCCCTATGATATTACCTTTTCTCATTTTGGTAATTTAGATACAAAAATTAGAAACAACTGGGAAGGCAAATCGTATGATGCCGCTCTTGGATTATTTTACAGAAAACATGGTATAGAAAATATTATCCGAATTTTCAGCAATCATATTTCTAAGGATATGATTGAACATCTACCAAAACGATTTCATAAATTCATTGAAACATGATAACACATTTGCTGATTTCATAATAAAAAAAAATGTATAGAATAAAAAAAGCTATCGTATATATTTTTTATGTATTTTTGCTTTAATACAAAAGAAAAAAAACTGAATATGATACGATATATACCCTTCTCTTTAGTTTTTATTTGTTCATTTTTTTTAAGTTTTGCTCAAGAACAGCATCAAATAACACATGAAAGACGAGAAATGTTTTTCAGTGAAATTTTCCCTGAAGCGTATGATCAAACACTTATGCGTGATGCCTTATTATTTTATATTAATGCAGAGTGTCATAAATTAGGAGTAAGACAATTTAGAACCAACAGAATATTAGAATTCACTGCAGATGATTTAGCTGAATTTATTGCACGGAGAGATATTTCTCGCATTAATGATGTGCCAAAACGAAGAAGTATATTTACACGTTTATTTGAATATGAGGCAGGTAACAAAGATGCCGATGAAATTGTTCATAGAGCAATTATAGCTCGCGGACAAACATTGTTAACCTATGATGAAGTTGCACAAGATGTAGCGTTTACTTTATTTAACAGACCTCGCCAACGAGAAATACTGCTAAACCCTCGCTATACCTTTATTGGCATTGGAACTCATCTTGATAATGATAAACGAAGAGTGTATATTAATCTCACATTCGGGAATCATTCTATTGCATCTACCCCTCGTAAAGAATTTAGAAGAAGTTCATTACCGGTAAGTGTTAATCAACAAGGATTACGTGATTTTGACGAACGTTTATGTAGAGCTACTGATAATTTTGATGATATTTATTCCTTATACGACATGATTCGTGTTGAAAAAGGGACTATTTACTTTGAAACAAATAATATTAGAGCACTTCGACGATTATTAAGAAACGACAAAGATGGTTTTGCAATTGACATCGTTTTTTGGGAACAATATCCTTGTAATAGTGCTAATGTTTTACATAACCAAATTGTAAATAAAGGGCATCTATTACCTCCTGTTTATTTTGATGATTTTGTTAAAAAGAATGAAATAAAAGGCAGACAAGGTCAACAGCAATTAAAACTTCCGTTAGGCACAATACCTGAAGGTTTTAAAGATTACGAACTTAATCTTTTAATTATTAAAAACAGACATGTGTGTTATACGATTGTGAAGCCATATAAAATGCCATTTACAGAAACCGGTCTGCCCGAAATATATGCGTATCCCGATACAATATCACGGTTTAACACCTACCGTTTTACGCCAAATGCAGATACTGCAACAATTCGTTTTAAAATTCCATTCGAAATGGGACGGTCTCAATATAAAAAAGAAGACATTCAAGCTTTTATTGATTCCTTAAATCAACCAAATTTTACCCCTCTTGCATTTAAAGTTATCGCATACTCTTCTATAGATGGCGACCCGCAACGCAACATGCAATTACGCGGGGAACGCATTAACAGTATGCTCCAAGCTATTAGAGCATATAGCGACAATAAAGTGCCGGTAACAACAGAAAGTAGAGACTCGTGGGATTTATTCTACAGAGATATTGTTGGTACTGAATTCCAATTTCTTCGTCCACAAACGCAACAGCAAATTACCGATTACTTACGAAAAGGTGATAACAGACAATTACTTGAACCTATTCTCCAAAAACATAGATTTGCTGAAGTACAAATTACTGCTCGATACGATATTTCTAGCGTTGAAAACGAACAAAGATATGTGCTCTATTTATTTAATAATGCCTTACGTGAATTTAGAGACGATGACGCATTGGCAATTCAAAAATATATTATGGAGCAAGTTCTTTCTAAACGATATTCATTAGCCGCTATTGATCATATGAATATTCCTCCAAGAGCTGCCTATGCAGGTATAAAAATGAATAAATTGTGGCTTAATTACACTGCGAGAGAACTTGCTATTGATGCCCGATATGTTCTAGAATTACAAAGACTTCAAAGAATGGCTCCAAACAATTTATACATTCGTAGAAATATCGTATTTGCTCGCCTGCAAGTTGAAGTAATTGAAAACGAAAATTATGTGTTTGAAATGCAACGCGAAATAGATCAATTACTTATTTCGGCTCTCCCTAAACACGTGGTAGACCCACTTAATCTTCATTTACAAATTAAATCATTAGAAGCATTAGGAGGAACCTTACGTGTATCTAATCAATCTCAGTTTATTGAAAATGCATTTAATAGAATTAAAAATATTATTGAAATTAGACCATACGACTGGGAAGGAGCACTTAATTTAGCATACCTCTTTACCTCAATGGGAGTATACGATTACCCAATGGAAATAATGTCTTCTATGATCCATAATCCAAATATTTCTGAAGATTTTATATTCATGTTTATTTCATTATGTACGCATACTGATTATATGCATTATACCGAAGTTTTTGAGCAAGCATTACTCCGTGCAAGCGAAATTAATAAACAGCGTTTATGCGAATTAATTAACACCGGAAAAATTTCTTTTCAAATTATGGAAAATACAACAGTAAAAAGTTTTTACTGTAACATGTGCCAATAACATTTGAAAGTATCATTTTTCTGTGAATTTCTTATAAAAAAGAGAACCGCATACAATCAAGAAATGGCAAAATCAATTACTTTTGCCAAAAAATTACAAGAATTATGGGATTAAAATGTGGAATTGTTGGATTACCAAATGTAGGAAAATCAACATTATTTAATTGTTTAACTAACGCAAAAGCACAAGCTGCAAATTTTCCGTTTTGTACTATTGAACCAAATATTGGGGTAATTACTGTTCCAGATAAACGTCTTCAAGAACTTGAAAACTTAGTAAAACCCGAAAGAGTAATCCCCGCTACTGTAGAAATTGTAGATATTGCCGGATTAGTTAAAGGTGCCAGTCGTGGTGAAGGTTTAGGAAATAAATTTTTAGCTAATATTCGAGAAACTGACGCAATTCTCCATGTGTTACGATGCTTTGAAGATGAAAATATAACACATGTTGATGGTTCAATAAATCCGGTTAGAGACAAAGAAACTATTGATACCGAACTACAACTAAAAGACCTCGAAAGTATTGAAGGTCGCATTGAAAAAGTAAAAAAACAAGCACAAACAGGTAATGATAAAGATGCTAAATACCTATACGAAGTGCTTTCTCGACTAAAATCACATATTGAATCAGGAAACTCGGCTCGTAGTCTAAGCTTAGACGAAAATGAGAGAAAAGCAGTATACGACCTCCATTTAATTACACTTAAACCGGTATTATATGTGTGTAATGTTGACGAATCTGGAATAAACGGAAACAAACATGTTGAAGCGGTTCTTGAAGCTGCAAGAGCTGAGGGCTCCGAAGTGCTTACCTTAGCTACGGCACTCGAAGCAGAAATTGCTGAATTAGATACACACGAAGAACGCATGATGTTTTTACAAGATGTTGGACTCGATGAGCCGGGTGTAAATAAACTTATTAGAAAAGCATATGCCTTACTGAATCTTGAAACATATTTTACTGCAGGAGTTAAAGAGGTTCGTGCATGGACCTATTATAAAGGGGCAAAAGCACCGCAAGCTGCAGGTGTTATTCATACAGATTTTGAAAAAGGATTTATTAAAGCAGAAGTTATTAAATATAACGACTATATTTCATACGGGTCTGAACAAGCGGTTAAAGAAGCCGGAAAAATGGCAATGGAAGGAAAAGAATATATTGTTCAGGATGGTGATATTATGCACTTTAAATTTAATGTGTAATACATGACAGAAGAAATAATTCAACTTTTTGACTACAGCGGCACATTTGCGTTTGCAGTGAGTGGGGCTTTAGCTGCTGCTGAGAAAAAATTTGACTTATTCGGTGGAGTTTTTCTGGGATTTGTAACGGCAATTGGTGGTGGAACATTCAGAGATATGATGCTCGGCAATACTCCTGTTACATGGCTGCACGATATTAGAATTTTTTATGTTATCATACTCGCCGTTGTGCTCACCTTTCTTTTTCGTCCAACTATCATGAAATTTCCAAAAGCACTCTTTTTATTTGACACCATTGGAATTAGCGTATTTACAATTATTGGTCTACAAAAAGGATTACAAGCAGATATTCATATTCCTATTGCTATTATGATGGGAATTACTACAGCTGTTGTTGGAGGTATTATTCGCGATGTATTATGTAATGAAATCCCCCTTATCTTTCATAAAGAAATTTATGCCACCGCATGTTTATCGGGGGGTGTTATATTTATATGTATGCTACTCTTTAATATACCCGAAACAATTACAATTTTTTGTTCAGCCGGAGTAATTTTCACTATTCGTAGCTTAAGTGTGTATTATAATTGGACACTGCCAAAATTTAAGTAAGCTGCTATATCCCAGCACCAAACTCAAAACTTTCTGTTCGAGCTCGAGACTGAAGCACACGACCACCGGGGGGAACATCATTTGTTACCCATACGTTTCCACCAACAATAGCACCTTTACCTATTGTTATTCTGCCAAGTATGGTTGCATTTGAATAAATAACAACATTATCTTCAACTATAGGATGACGAGGAACCCCTTTTATAGGATTTCCATTTGCATCAAGCGGAAAGTTTTTAGCTCCTAATGTAACTCCCTGATATAATTGCACATGCTCTCCAATAATACAGGTAGCTCCAATTACTACACCCGTTCCATGGTCAATTGTAAAGTATTCACCAATTTGTGCTTCGGGATGAATATCGATTCCTGTTTCTGAATGAGCCATTTCTGAAATAATACGCGGAATAAGAGGCACTTGCAAACGTACTAACTCATGAGCAACTCTATAATTTATAAGTGCTTTAATTACCGGATAACAAAAAATTATTTCACCAAAAGACTTTGCTGCCGGGTCTCCATCATACGCTGCCTGTATATCTGTAGATATTTTTCTTCTAATTTCAGGTAATGTTTCAATAAACTGTGCGGTTATTTCGTCAGCTTTTTGGTCACAAGTTTTTCCATCTTCATAACCAGGAATATCTTTTATACATGCATAGCAGAGTCCGCGGCGGATTTGCTTACGTAATAATTGAAACAGTTTATCAATATTTACTCCGGTGTAATATGCAATGGTATCTTCTTGTAATACATCATTTCCAAAATATCCGGGAAAAATAATCTCACGTATGAGACTCACAATTTCTTTTAATTGTTTAACCGATGGCATTGGCTCACCATGGTTTGGTTGATGATACACTCTATTAAATGAGTCTGGCGAAGATAACTCTGCAATTGCTTTAGACAGTGAATTCTGCGTTTCTTTTTTTGTTGCCATATCTGATTATTCTTCTGATTCTTTTTCCGCTAAAATATAATCTAATTGACGTTTAACCAAATCTGCACGCACAATTTTTACCCGAACTTCATCACCAAATGTATATACCCGATGCGTAAACTTACCGCGCAAACAGTAATTTCGCTCATCAAATATATATTGGTCATCATCTAAATCACGCACAGAAACCATTCCCTCGCATAAATTTTCTTTAATTTCAACATACATACCCCACTCTGTTATTCCGGTAATAACCCCCTCAAACTCTTCGCCCACATGGTCTTTCATCCACTCAACTTGCTTATATTTAATAGATGCTCGTTCGGCATTTGTTGCTAGAATTTCTCTGTTTGTAGAATGCTTACAAAGCTCTTCGAACTCTTCTTCCGAAGCAGATTTTTGATTCTGCAAATATCTATCAAGTAATCGATGCACCATCATATCCGGGTAGCGACGGATTGGAGAAGTAAAATGTGTATAATGTGTAAATGCAAGACCATAATGTCCGATATTTTGACAGGTATAAATTGCCTTTGCCATAGAACGTACGGCAAGTGTTTCAAACACATTCCGTTCTTTCTTATCCTTAATCTCATCGAGAAGTTTATTGATAGATTTTGCGGTAGCAACACCACCTGAGGTATTTATTTTATATCCGAATTTTGAAATAAAATTAGAAAAATCAGTCAATTTAAACTCATCAGGATTATCGTGAACACGATACACAAAGGTAGGATTTCCTTTCTTTTTTCCTATAAATTCTGCAACATGCCTATTTGCAAGTAGCATGAATTCTTCTATTAATTTATTTGCATCTTTTGACTCCTTATAGTAGACCCCAAGAGGTTTTCCTTGTTCGTCAATAGAAAATTTTACTTCTTTTTTATCAAACGCAATTGCACCTTTTTGAAAGCGTTTTGCCCGTAATTTTTTTGCTAATGAATCCATTTTAAGGATGATTTCAGACAAGTCCCCTTCTCCTGTTTCAATAACCTGTTGTGCTTCTTCGTACGCAAATCGTCTGTCAGAATTTATGATTGTTCTACCAAACCATTCAGAAATAACCTGTGCCTCATCGTCCATAATAAAAACTGCAGAAAACGTCAATTTATCTTCGTTCGGACGAAGAGAACACACTTTATTTGACAGCTTTTCGGGCAACATAGGAACCACTCGGTCAACCAAATACACCGATGTTGCTCGTACGCGAGCTTCTTCTTCTAAAATTGTATTGGGGCGAACATAGTGCGTAACATCTGCAATGTGCACACCTATTTCATAGGTACCATCTTCTAAGGGACGAAAAGATAACGCATCATCAAAATCTTTTGCATCATGAGGGTCTATCGTAAATGTTGTAATATCCCGAAAATCTTTTCGACCTTCAATTTCTTTAGCCGTAATTTCTTCGGGAATATCTTTCACGTAATCTTCAACCGGATTTGAAAACCGATACGGCAAATCAAACTCAGCAAGAATTGCATGCATTTCTGTTTCATTATTTCCGGCATCGCCTAATACCTCTACAACCTCACCTATTGGGTTTTTGGCACGTTTTGGCCAATCAGTAATTCGCACAATAACTTTCTGCCCATCCTTAGCTCCTTGTAAATCTTCATGAGCTACAAAAATATCATAAGGTGCATGTTTACTGTCGAGTACAATAAAGGCATACTTCTTATTTTTCTCAACAATACCAACAAATTCACGCTTTCCTTGCTCTAATATTTCAACCACTTCTCCCTCGGGACGGCGACTGCTAGATCCGGCAAATAAAAATACCCGAACCGTATCGCCATGCATTGCATGATTAAGATTTGGAGGAGATATAAATACATCTTCGGCAATATCCGGACTAATAATATATGCCGTTCCGTATGGTGTAGAATCAACTTTACCAACAATATACCCGGCTTTTGATTTTAAACGATATTTACCTCGTTCAAGCTCTTCAATCTCTTCTTTCTGAGCAAGCACACGCAACTCCTGTTGAATTTTATGCTTATCCTCCTGATTATTTGCATGTAAGCGAGCAGCTAATTGTTTAAGATTAAATGGTTTTTTGGGAGAAACACGAAATACATGTAATACTTTCCCACTCAAATCATTAGCCCTTGAAGGCATTCCCACTGATCGTTTCTTTTTCACTGTTTATTTATTTTATATGTTCTATATTGGAATCACAACATTCAATTATTTACAATATTACCATTTTTACCTGTAATTCTATTCTCTTTAAAACAGATATATTTTCACAACTAACAAACAATTTAAATATCTGAAAAACAATTTCTTAAATAAAAGCTCAGAAGCGTAAAAAAAACTCACATGCAATATATCACAAAAAAACATGTATAAAAATTCATATTTTTTATTATAAAAACTTTTGATTTGAAAGCAAACCATATATATTTGCAATGAAATTGTAATTCAAATTACTGTTTTTGATTACAAAAAGAAGATAATATATTTTAGACGAAAGACTTATGAAAGAATTACAAAAACAATCATTGTACGACAGTTCTTTTGAGCATGATGCTTGCGGTATTGGATTTATTGCAAATCTTAAAGGAAAGAAGTCGCACAAGATACTTGACGATGCCTTACGCATGTTAGAAAACATGGAGCACAGGGGTGCAGTAGGTTTTGAAGAAAACACGGGCGATGGTGCGGGTGTACTTATTCAAATGCCACACGATTTTTTTGTTGAAGAGTGTGAGAAAATTGGGATAGCTCTTCCGGAATATGGTAAATATGGTGTTGGAATGATGTATTTTCCTCGCGATGTTAAAATCCGCGAAGCGTGTCGTAAAATCTTTACCGACTGTCTTGAGTATTTAGAACTTGAATTATTAGGATTCCGCTCAGTACCTGTTAATAAAGATGGTATTGGAAATACGGCTTTATCTACAGAACCAAAAATAGAACAAGCATTTATAGTTGCAAAAGACGATTCTTTGGATTCCGATGCTCTAGAACGTAAACTATTTGTGCTTAGAAACTGGTCGTATCACGAATTTAAAAAACAATATCCTGAATATCTTGAAGATTATTATGTGGCAACAATGTCATATAAAAACATAGCGTATAAAGGTCAGCTAACTACATACCAAGTACGCTCATACTTTCCGGATCTCTCTAATCCTCGTATGGTTACAGGATTAGCAATGATACATTCTCGCTTTTCTACAAACACATTCCCAAAATGGAAATTGGCTCAACCATTCCGCTATATAGCTCATAATGGGGAAATTAACACTGTACGCGGAAACGTAAACTGGGTGCAATCAAATCAAACCTTATTTGAGTCATCTTTATTTACAAAAGATGAAATGGCAAAACTATTACCGATTTGCGACCATGAAAATTCTGACTCTGCAAACCTTGACAACATGATTGAAATGCTTGTGTTAAGTGGAAGAGAATTACCTCATGTAATGATGATGATGATGCCGGAAGCGTGGCAGTATGATGAATTAATGACTGATCCTAAAAAAGCATTTTATCAATACCATGCGTGTATTGTTGAACCATGGGACGGTCCTGCATCAGTAAGCTTTACTGACGGACATATCATAGGTGCTACGCTTGACCGTAACGGATTACGTCCGTCTCGCTATTGTGTGTTAGATGATGGAACGCTTATCATGTCGTCTGAAGCCGGTGCTATTGAAGTTGACCAATCAAAAGTTGTTAAAAAAGGTCGTCTTGAGCCGGGTAAAATGTTTATTGCCGATTTATATGAGGGCAGAATAATTAGTGACGAGGAAATTAAACAAAGAATTTGCTCTGAACATCCGTATAGAACCTGGCTCGACCAAAATGAGATTCACATTAACGATATTCCTGTTCCGGCAGAACCAAGTTATCCGTATAATCCGGAAAACCTTACGCAACGTCAAATTTGTTATGGTTTTACCCATGAAACGGTTAAAAGCATTATTGCCGAAATGATTAACAAAAAAACCGACCCTGTTGGTTCTATGGGTAACGATACTCCTTTAGCGGTTCTTTCTAAACAGAGCAGACATATTTCAAATTACTTTAAACAACAATTTGCTCAAGTTAGTAACCCTCCTATTGACCCAATTCGCGAAAAGATTGTAATGTCGCTTAAAACTTCGGTAAGTCGTTCTTTTAATATGCTTGCGGTAACATCATTACATAGTAAACAAATTAGTTTTGAACAACCGGTTTTAACAAATACTCAATTAGATGCATTACGTACAATGACGCATCCTGATTTCCGTGTAACTCAAATTGATGCGGTATTTCCAAGTAATGGCAAACCGGGAGCATTAGAAAATGCTATCAAAAAAATGTGTCAGGATGCAGACCGTGCTATCTTAGATAAAATGTCGAACGTAATTCTGATTTCTGATAGAAATATTTCTCGCGATTATGCTCCAATCCCTACATTATTAGCTGTTGGTGCTCTACACAACCACTTAATTGAAAATGGTATGCGTGTGCGAGTAGGTATTATTGTTGAAGCGGGAGATGTTGTGGAAACGCATCACTTTGCATCACTTATTGGGTATGGTGCAAATGCAATAAACCCATACATGACGTTTGAAACAATACATGAACTACAAAACACCAAATATCTATCTCAAAATATTGATGAAGAAGCTTCTGTGAAAAATTACACCTATGCAATTGGTAGTGGTTTATTAAAAATCTTCTCAAAAATGGGTATCTCCACATTGCAATCATACAAAGGAGCTCAAATATTTGAGTGTTATGGTTTAGGCGAAGATGTTATTAAAACCTGCTTTAAAGGTACTATATCAAAAATTGGAGGTTTAGATTTTGATGATGTTGCTCATGAAATTCTGGTTAAACACCATGCAGCATATCCTAAACACGAAATTGTTTCGCAACGACTAGAGGAAGGTGGTATTCATCAATGGAAACAACGTGGCGAAAAGCACTTATTTAATCCTCAAACAATTTCTTTACTGCAACAAGCGGTAAGAACAGGTAATTACGAACTGTACAAACAATACGCTACCTTAATAAACGACCAAACAGAGCAACAATTTACGCTCCGCGGTTTATTAGAATTTAAAGGTAACCGTAAAGCTATTCCGCTTTCTCACGTAGAACCGGCAGAAAAAATATATCATCGTTTTGCTACCGGAGCAATGTCCTTTGGATCTATTTCTCACGAAGCTCACTCAACGCTTGCAATTGCAATGAACCGACTTGGTGGTAAATCTAACTCAGGTGAAGGTGGTGAAGATGAAATTCGTTTTGTTCAAAAAGAAAACGGCGACTGGGAACGCTCTGCTATTAAACAGGTGGCTTCCGGACGATTTGGGGTAACAAGTAACTACCTTACCAATTGTAATGAAATACAAATTAAAATGGCTCAAGGAGCTAAACCCGGTGAGGGTGGTCAGCTTCCGGGACATAAAGTAGATGATTGGATTGGAAGAGTTCGTCATTCTACTCCGGGCGTAGGGCTTATTTCGCCTCCACCTCACCACGATATTTACTCTATTGAGGATTTAGCTCAATTAATATTTGACTTAAAAAATGCAAATCCTAGTGCTGAAATTAATGTTAAATTAGTATCAAAAGCAGGTGTTGGAACTATTGCTGCCGGTGTTGCAAAAGCATTTGCCGATAAAGTTTTAATTTCGGGACATGACGGTGGTACAGGTGCTTCTCCTATCAGTTCTATTCACCATACGGGTTCTCCGTGGGAATATGGCTTGGCAGAAACGCATCAAACATTAGTACTTAATAAACTTCGCGATAGAATTATTGTACAAGCAGATGGTCAAATGAAAACCGGACGCGACCTTGCAATTGCGGCACTTTTAGGTGCAGAAGAATGGGGTGTTGCAACAGCAGCTCTTGTTGCCGAAGGATGTATTATGATGAGAAAATGTCACCTTAATACCTGCCCGGTTGGTGTTGCTACACAAAACAAAGATTTACGTAAGGTGTTTAAAGGGAAACCGGAACATGTTGAAAATCTCATTAAATTCATGGTTGAGGAATTACGCGAAATTATGGCTGCAAACGGCTTTAAAACGGTAAACGACATGATTGGTCAGCCCGACGTGCTTCGTCAACGTGAAGATATTACGTATTGGAAAGTACAAAAGCTTGATTTAAGTCCAATTTTATACAAAGTTCCTTCTGAACCTGAAGTTGGCTTATATAAACAAAAAGCTCAAAAACATGCCATTCATGAGGTTATGGATAAAAAACTAATTGAAACGGCAAAATCGGCTCTCGAAAAACAAACGAAGGTTGAAGCTGAGTTTAAAATAGTAAATACCGACCGTGCGGTAGGAACCATGTTATCTCACGAAATTTCTAAACGATATGGAGGCAACGGCTTACCGGAAGATACAATTACCTATAAATTTAGAGGTTCTGCCGGACAAAGTTTTGCGGCATTCTCTCAAAAAGGATTACGATTTGAACTGGAAGGTGAAGCAAACGATTACTTTGGTAAAGGTTTATGCGGATCTAAATTAATTGTATATCCCGACAGAAAAGCAAAATTTGTCCCCGAAGAGAACGTAATTATTGGTAATGTTTCTTTCTATGGTGCTACAAAAGGTGAAGCATACATACGAGGTATTGCCGGAGAACGATTCTGTATTAGAAACTCAGGTGTTACTGCGGTTGTAGAAGGTATTGGAAACCATGGATGTGAATATATGACCGGAGGTACGGTTGTAGTTATCGGGAAATTCGGAATTAACTTCGCTGCCGGCATGAGTGGCGGTATAGCGTATATTTACGACCCCGACAAAAAACTTGACGAGTACTGTAATAAAGAGTTAGTTGACTTAGAGCGTGTTCCTTACGAAGATGTGCAACTACTTAAAAATCTTATTACAAAACAACAAGAATATACCGGCAGTACAAGAGCTACTGAAATTTTGGAGAATTGGGATGAATGTTTAGAGCATTTTGTGAAAGTATTCCCACGCGATTACAAACGTGTGTTAGAAGAACAACGCAAACAACAAGAAGCTTTAGCAGAATAACCCAATAAAGAAACGTTTTACAATTAAAAAATACGACTATGGGAAAGCCAACAGGTTTTTTAGAATACGAAAGAGAACTTCCAAGTTATAAAAGCCCGGAAGAACGAATAAAAGATTATGCGGAATTTTACCTCGATTTTAGTACGAGAAGAACAGAAATTCAATCGGCTCGTTGTATGGAATGCGGTATTCCTTTTTGCCACGAGGGCTGTCCGCTCGGAAATATTATTCCGGAATTTAATGATGCTGTTTTTAGACAAGACTGGAAAGAAGCATATGAAATATTAAGCTCAACTAACAACTTCCCTGAATTTACCGGAAGAATTTGTCCTGCTCCTTGCGAAGCATCATGCGTACTTGGAATTAATAAACCGCCGGTAGCTATTGAACATATAGAAAAATCTATTATTGAAAAGGCATACAAAAGTAATTGGGTAGTTCCTCAACCTCCTGCATTCAGAACCGGTAAAAAAGTTGCGGTTGTTGGCTCCGGACCGGCAGGTATGGCTGCAGCTGCTCAATTAAATAAAGCCGGACATACCGTTACGGTATTTGAACGAGACGACAAAATTGGGGGACTTATTCGCTACGGAATTCCTGATTTTAAACTCGACAAATCGGTAATTGACCGCAGAATTGAAGTAATGGAACAAGAGGGCATTATATTTAAAACAAATGTAAATGTTGGAGTTACGGTTAAAGTTGATGAATTAATGAACGATTTTGACGCAGTAGTTCTTGCAGGTGGCTCTACCATTCCACGAGACTTACCGGTTGCCGGAAGAGACTTAAAAGGAGTATATTTTGCTATGGAATTCTTAAAAGATAACAGCAAACGTGTTCAAGGCAGCACAGCAGTTTCTAAAGATCCAATTCATGTTAAAGATGCTCATGTTGTGGTTATTGGCGGTGGCGACACCGGTTCTGACTGCGTAGGAACATCCAACAGACATAGAGCAAAGTCGGTTACACAAATCGAATTATTACCAAAACCTAAAAACGAACGCGGCGTTGAAGACCCTTGGCCTCTCTGGCCGAATATCCTCCGCACCTCAAGTTCACACGAAGAGGGATGCGAGCGAGTATGGTCTGTTCTTACAAAAGAATTTATTGGTGATGGTAAAGGAAACCTTAAAGCAGTTAAAATTGTTGATATAGAGTGGGAAAAACCTACAAAAGGACAACGACCGAATTTTAAAGAGCTTCCCGAAACTATAAGAGAAATACCTTGTGACTATGCATTCTTAGCAATGGGGTTTGTTCACCCGCAACATGATGGCTTATTAAACCAATTAAATGTTGATTATGATGATCGCGGAAATGTTAAAGCAGATACAAGCTCATATGCCACCAGTATACCAAAAGTATTTTCGGCAGGAGATATGCGTCGCGGACAATCCTTAGTGGTATGGGCAATTTCTGAAGGACGAGAATGTGCCAGAGCTGTAGATGAATTCTTAACCGGAAAACCTTCTATGCTTGAAGCAAAAGCAAAATCTCGATACGCTCTCGACTAAGTAGATAATAATTATATGATATAGTTCTTTCAATTATTGTTTTATTTCAAAAACCGAACTCCGAAGACTTGCCAGTCCTTCGGAGTTTTTTTATGTAAAAAACGTGTAGATAACAGGAACTATTGAAAAACTGAATGAACTCCTATTGCTGTCATTGCGAATGGAACGCAGTGGAATGTGGCAATCTCTTTCTTCTACGTTCTGTTATTGTAATATTCAGAGTAATAGATGAGGATTTTTTATTTATCTCAAAATGTGCGATTTAAACAAATCTGTCATTGGTACTAAAAGGAGAAATCCCACAATTTAATAGAAAATTATATACATACATCTCGCAAATAGCAAATCCTCAATTGAGGGAGGTGCCCAACGGACGGTGGGTGTATGCAAGAAGCTAATTTAAAAAAGCACCTATCCCCAGCCCCGAAGTGGGCGACATTTTTATAGAAAAGCATATTACCCACGCAATCTAAGCCCCGAAGGTGGCGACATGATTATAACACACGTAATTTTGAAATAATGAATAGAAAAATTCAATTAGTAAATGCAACAGTTTTGATTTTTCTCTCTTTCCTGAATGA
>OBJA01000018.1_pt1 | contig 170496 bp, 176 predicted proteins | sample 1519751 | NCBI WGS metagenome assembly OBJA01 (sample SAMEA3881238, study PRJEB22517) | soil metagenome | biome: lake sediment; feature: soda lake sediment; material: sediment, water from around vicinity | place: India | collected 2013-12-23 | depth 3 m
CTCTAAAAACGTAGGCGGCGACGGGCTGGCTAGGCAAATTTGGCCGAAAAAACGGAGTTTACACGCAGTAAATGAGTATTTTGAGGCCAAATTTAACGACGCCAGACCTAGTGAGCTAGTTTTTAGAGGTTCCCTTTAGTGAATCAAACACAGCCAACAGATTACAGGTGAGTCATATGAGCAAAGACAAAGCCCGCGCAGAAAGCAAAAAGAAGCCACAAAAAACCTTGAAGGAAAAACGCAGAGACAAGAAGGAGAAGAAAGGTCAGGGCACAATCTCCTCTTTGTGACCGACCGCAAACAGTGGTGCATCGCACCACTGTTTGCACCTCACTGCATTGCCAGCATATCAATAGCGGCCAGCGTCAAAAACCCAAGAGACGCCAGTACATTGCCACTGCTTCAGATTAGCCAGCCCTCGAATTCATTGACGGGCACCGGCTTGCCAAAATGGTATCCCTGAAACAGCATACAGCCATGGGCCTTGAGAAATTCGTACTGATCTTGCGTTTCCACTCCTTCAGCAATGACTTCCATGTCGAGATTCATCGCCATACCGATAATGGTTTGCACAATAACAGCATTGACTGGTTTGACATCCATGTTGCGCACAAAGGACTGGTCGATTTTTATCTGATCCAGTGGCAACTGTGTCAAATAGGAGAGTGAAGAATAACCTGTGCCAAAATCATCCAGTGAAAATCGCACACCCGCTTCTTTTAATGCATTGACCTTGGCAATCACCGAATCAATATCGTTCATCACCAGGCTCTCGGTGACTTCAAGCTTGAGAAGAGCGGGATTGATTTTGGTGTTGATGACGACAGTCAGCACCTGTTCAACAAAATCAGGCTGGTGGAACTGGTGTGCACTGACATTGATAGCCAACTGCAAATCTGCGGTGAGAGGATTTGTTTCCCAGGCCTTGAGTTGTTGACACGCCGTTTCAATCACCCAGTGTCCAATGGGTACGATCAGCCCTGTCTCTTCCGCCAGGGGAATAAACTGTATGGGCGGAACCAGGCCTTTTTGTGGTGACAACCAGCGAATCAATGCCTCGGCGCCAATAATGCCCCCCGCATGGTTTACCTGTGGCTGGTAGTACAGGCGGAACTGGTTTTCTTCGAGGGCGCGACGCAAATCGTTTTCCAGTTGCAAGCGGGTTTCAAGTACCGCCTGCATGTCGGGATCGTAAAAATACAGGGCATTGCGGCCACTGCGCTTGGCCTGGTACATCGCCGTATCGGCACGCCGGATCAATTCCTGTGCCGTGATTTCCCTATCGCGAAACAGGCTGACGCCAATACTGGCGGTACCGTGATAGTCCTCATCCTGCAACTGATAGGGCTGGCTCAGGGCAGCGAGCATCTCATCCCCCGCCGCTTCGGCCAGGGTGGCGGCCTGCTCAGCGTTTTCGCCCAAAGCTTCGAGAATAACGACAAACTCATCGCCGCCAAAGCGGGCCACCGTATCCCCGCCTTCAACACAGGCGTTCAGGCGCTCGGCTACCCGCACCAGCAGCTCATCACCGATGTTGTGGCCCTTGCTGTCGTTGAGTGTCTTGAAATTATCCAGATCGATAAACAACAGCGCCCCGTACAATTGCAGGCGTGCACTGGCAGCAATACTGTGCTGCAAGCGATCCTCCATAAGGCGACGGTTGGGCAATCCTGTCAGAGAATCGTAGAAGGCCAGCTGCTCGATCCTGTCTTCGGCTTCCTTGCGACGGGCAATATCCAGTTGCAATTCCCGGTTGGCATCCTCAATTTGCAGCATTTTTTCTTCGAGCTTGCGAATCAGCGCTTCGCTGTACACCTTCAGAAGGGTGCCTTCATCAACATTCGGCAGCGCTGGTGACGATGACGTATTGGCGCCCAGCCTGTTCTGAACTTCGACAAGCTTTGCAATAAAATCTTCGGGTTCCGCCGGTTTCAGAATAAAGGCATCGGCACCCAGACTCATGGCGAGTTCTTCATCTTCCGGCTCGGTGTAGGTGGCTGTATAGACAATGAACGGGATGAGTTTGAGGGTGCTGTCGTGCTTCCAGTGTCGCAACAGCGTATAGCCATCCATCACCGGCATCAGCAGGTCGGAGACAACAAGATCCGGCACCCGCTGTCGGGCCTTTACCAGCGCCTCGGCACCGTGTCGCGCCGTCTCTGCTTCATAGCCATGACCGGTGAGCAACGCGTCAAGGTAATAGAGGTTTTCCTCTTTGTCGTCCACTATCAGAATGCGATTCATGGGAGTCCTTTCAGTGGCGGTGGATTGCGCAGAAAATATTCGATTTCTGTCACAAAGGTATCGGGGTTGATGGGCTTTTCGATATAACCGTTACAACCGGCTGCCAGGCATCGTTCCCGGTCGCCCACCATGGCATAGGAAGTCACTGCCACAATGGGTGTGCTGGCCACCGAGTCCATACCCCTTAATACCCGCGCCACAGAATAACCATCCATGGTGGGCAACTGTATATCGAGCAGAATGATATCCGGCGACAGCTCGCGGGCCTTATCAATACCCCGCAAACCGTCGAAGGCAGAGACCACAAGATAGCCATGCTGCTCCAGCAGAAACGTAATCAGATAGCGATTTTGCTCGTTATCTTCGATCAACAGGACGGTTTTGCTCATGGCGACTCCGCAACACTGAGGGGAAGGGTAAGGGTAAATTCGCTGCCCACGGACCATTGGCTGGTGACAGTGATTTCTCCACCCATCAAATCTGCCAGGCGGCGGCAGATGGTCAACCCCAGCCCCGTACCATCATGTTGCCGGGTGAGGCCGCTATCGAGCTGGATAAATGGCTGGAACAGTTTTGACAAATCCTCTGCCCGGATGCCCATGCCGGTGTCTGCCACCCGCAGCATTACCCCCGCACGGGGTGCCCCATGGCCAGTGCCACAATAATGGCTGACCACCTCAACCTTCAAGGTGATTGCGCCGGTATCCGTAAACTTGATGGCGTTATTGAGCAAATTGATGAGTATCTGCTCAACCCGGCGGCGGTCTCCCACCATCTCAGGCAGCGCGGGCGGGATAGCCGTGACGATGTTCAACTGCTTCTTTTCAGCCAGGGGCGTGATTGAAGCAACCACGCGATTGAGGGCATCCTGCAGATCGAACGGCTCGGCGCGCACGTCAAGCTGGCCCGCCTCGATCTTGGACAGATCAAGCACATCATTGATCAGTTCCAGCAGGTGGCGGGCACTGCCGCGTACCATGCCCAGCTGCTTGCTCTGTTCCGGGTTGAGCGGCCCCGCCAGCTCCTGCAACAAAATACCGGTAAAGCCGATAATGGAATTGAGCGGCGTGCGCAGCTCATGGGACATGGTAGCCAGAAATGCCGACTTGATGCGGTCTGCCGCTTCGGCGCGGGTAACGGCTACCTGCAACTCCGTCGTGCGTTCAGCCACCTTGTACTCCAGGGTTTCATTCAACTCCCGCAAGGCGTCTTCCGCCTTCTTGCGTTCGGATATATCGATTCCCATACCCACCAGGCACGGCTTGCCGTCATACACCACACGCTTGCCGGTAAAAAAATAGGGAGTGAGAGTGCCATCCCTGGCCAGAAAAAGCGCTTCAACGGAGGATTCACCGGCAGCAAACACCTCGGCGATTCTTTCCTGAACCGGGCGCTGATCGTCAGAGGGGAAGAACTGCAGGGGATGCATACCCGCTATCTCTTGTGCACCATAGCCTGACACGGTTTCAAAGTTGCAATTCCAGCGCAAAAAACGCCCATGCTCATCGTAGAAATAGAGGATACCGGGCATGCTCTCGATCATCGCACTGGAGAACTGGCTTTCCCTCTCCGCCTGTAATCGGGCCTGGCGGCGCTCCTCTTCGAGCGCTAACTTATCCAGCGCAAAGGCCACATCAGCAGTGGCTTCCTCCAGTAAGTCAACCTCTCTGTCGCGGAAAAAACCGGTTTCACTGGCATACACATTGAGTACACCACACACCTCACCGTTAACCCGCACGGGCAATGCCGCGGATGCATGTAACCGATATTTGCGGGCCTCTTCTGCCCAGGGCTGCGTATCGGGATCAAGGGACAAATCATTGCAGATATAAGTCAAACCCTCCTCAAAGACCTTTCCCCAGCGGCTGTCCCTTGCGGCCTTGCCCTGGAGCTGGGAGAGTATATGTTCTATATAGGGGTACCCCTCCCCGTAGCGCGCCACGGGCACGACAGACGAATCCTCAGGATTACGCCATCCCACCCAGACCATGCGAAATGCCCCATGATCCACCAGCACCCTGCATATCCTGCTAAACAATTCATCGCGGTCTGGACACAACACAATGGCCTGGTTGACATGGCTCAAGGCTGAGTACAAGCGGTTGAAACGCTCAATTTCATCCTTCTGACGCTTGAGTGTGACGTATCCCGACTCTATGGCAGCAAAGGCTTTGAGCATCAACAGCAGCAACAGGACAGATGTCAGCGCCACAAAGGCTATGCCCTTGTAAACACTGAGGCGCACCAGCAACTCTGGCTCTGTGATCAACAGGCCCAGAGCCTGGTCAGAAAAATAGATCCACAGGGTAGCGAAGATTGCGTAGATGCCCGCAATGCGCCAGGCGCGGGACTGAAATGGCAATAGTGACGATCGACCCATTGAAGCAGCGGAAGGAGTTGAAGACGTGACAAGCGAATCCTGCCCGGCAGACGGGTTGGCCTTACTGGCCTTGTTATCAAACGGCAATTTCATCTTATGATTTGCCCCTTCAATGGTGTATTTGTTCTGTGCACTCCGGCTTGATGCCCTGGCTTACGCTACGTGCAGGATTTGCAGGTTCAATCCAGTATATATGGCGCAACGCATTGCGACTCATTTTTCCAATCAACGGCTGATATTCAAGATTAAAGACTGAGTGACTGCCAATCAGCACCGCCGTCGTGAACCCATGAAGATCATTAAATTGTGGCAGTGAGTGCTTTTCCCACTCAGTGGCCTCGGAGAAAAGCCGTTCAATATCCCGTTCAGTTTCAGATTGAAGCCGCTCGCTGATCAACTCTGGTTAGCCCAGATAGCCGGGCTTTGCCACTTGCATAAGCGCTTGGGCGAAGCCATCGACGGTAGGTTCCTGTGAACCGAAGATCAGTAATTGCTCGATGATGTGATTGAGCAATCTCAGGTCTTCCCGGTCATCGGTCTGCCCGTACTGATCCTTGAAGCGGTTAACCTCAACCTGCCAGGCCTTCCAGCCATTGCCCTCAGAGCGAAAATACACCCGGAAAACACAATAGCCTGTCCAGCTGCGATGGCAATGGAGCACACCATCTTCGTAAAAAATAAACCATTTTTCTTCCTGAACATAAGGCAGGAATCCCCGGTGAATCCCTGCCATTTCCTGAGGTGAATAACGGATGTCGAGGGGGAGTGCAACCCTGGCTGCTGGCATGGGATGGCTCTCCCAATCGGCGCGACGTGCGACGGGTCTTTTCAGGGGCAGAGGTCCGGGGAGGCAGGCCAAAGCGGCATTCAATACCGGCAGCGGCAATCGGACATAAGGAGCCTTAAGATGTGGCTTGAAAGTTTGATGGGTTTTCGGGAAGAGTCGCCTGATCAGGTTCGCGGCAATATCACAATGGACGAGGCTCTCTTGAGGTCGCTGGTCATGCGGTCTCTGGTCAATGGCAAGGAATATAGCGTTGGCGTGCTTAAACTCCGACACTGGCAGAATTGCGTGCCTGCTCCATACCGCCTGAAGCCAGGGGCAAGGCGCTTACCGTGCGCGAACACGTCGCCGATGTTCAAAAACTCCACGCGGACCCTGACAACGAGGGTGCGCTCTTCCAGGTGGCATCCCAATTCAACCTGCTGGAAATGGTCTCCCCCACTGTGACGCCGGAGCAGGGTGTAGGCATCTACGAGCATGACCGCACTCAGGGGCCAGCCTGTGCCATTGCCGCCGGAGCGGGCACCATCTACCGCAACTACTTTGCGCCGGTTAATGGGCAAGTGGGGCAGTCAGCCAGCAACCAGATCGACTGTCTGGCGGATCTGGGCCGCGCTTTGGGCAATACGGATAACCAACTGTGGGAAATACGCCTTGGCCACCATGCAGGGCTCTTGCAGGCGATATCGGAGCGACTGGACGCGTACAGTGAAGCAGAGCTGGACCTACTCAGAAATTGCCTGCGTATTGGTCTACAGTGGCAAACCCAGATAACGCTGGGTGATTCTGCCCACACAGTCTCCCAAGCCTACTGCTCCGCCTTGCCTGTGGCCTACTCCCGGCACTCTGCTGAGCAATGGTCTGACTTTGCGCGTCTGGTGCTGGAAGCCGCCTATGAGGCCACTCTGTGTGCCGGAATGTTGAATTACACCAAGACTGGCAACAACAGGGTATATCTGACCCTGCTGGGCGGGGGTGCCTTTGGCAACCGGAAGGAATGGATACGGGCCGCCATTGAGAGAGCCATGACGTTCTACGAAGACAGCAGGCTGGAGCTGGTGATAGTCAGTTCCGGGCACTCTGATACTGAGGTACAGGCAATGATTCGAGGGAGGTCTTGACCCTGTGGGATGTACTTGTGACGGGTAGCTAACTGATTTCGACAGGAGTCATTTCCGCACTTCCGCCAGACACTCTGCACGCTTGGCCTTATCCTGGATACTGTAACAACGCCCCGGATCGTCATGAGTGCGAGCAAAAAGAAGGGGAGCAAAAACCAATCAATGGCGTAAAAAACAAAAAAGGCCCCCTTTCGGAAACCTTCTAAATAACTGATTTTAGATTTGAAAATGGTGGGTCGTGCGGATTGACTCGCGCCATCCCTGGCGCTCGGCCTAGGGCCGACCAAGGTCACCCAAATCGGCCTCCTGTCGATTTGTCGAACCGGTTCACCTCCATCAGTCCAAACTAAAAAAGGGCCTCCTTGCGGGAGGCCCTTTTTTAGTTTGGTGGGTCGTGATGGATTCGAACCATCGACCAATTGGTTAAAAGCCAGCTTCGCGATTAATTTTTTATTATTCAATTTCAACAACTTACAGAAACGAGCTAACCCATTCAACGGCACCTAACTGGTATGTTCAAGGTATTGATTATAATGGATATTATTTCGCTAATGGGGGAGGATTACTCCGGCTAAACCGCCTCAATCGCCGCACGGATCTGCTCGGTGGTCAGCTCTGGATCTTCTAGGTCAATGGCCGCCAGCTCGATCTGGCGTCGCTGGCGAGCCCCCAGGGCTTGCCCGTAGGCCTCGCTGTAGGCGCTGGCATTGGCCAGGATGCGGGCTGCCAGCTCTGCGACGGTAACGCCTCTGGCGCCGGCCATCGCCGTCAGGAGGGGCACGGCGGCATTGCTGTCGGCTGTGTAGGCCTCAGCTTGGTATTGCTGCTGTGGCCAGGACTGGATTTCATCAGGCGTGTACCCGGCGCGGATCACGTTGCAAGCTGCCGTGAAGTCTGCGTCAACTTCACGGGCTTTCTGGTTGAGAATTTCCGTTAGCGGTACAGGCTCGAAGACAGCGACCGGCAAGCCACTGATGTTGTCTGCCCGCCCCGCCCACTGCTGGCCATCGGGCGGAGTAGCGTCCACAAGGTACACACCGAATGCCGCACGATCCTCCGACGTCCAGCTCGGATGCAGGATCGTGTGGAGAGGTGCATGAACATCATCGGTTATGTGCTGGACCAGCGGATTGCCTGTTATTCGCTCAAACTTCCCATTCGTTAGTTTTACAGTTTCCATGCCCAATGCTCTCGAAAATTAAGTTAGATTGACCAACCAGGAGAAACCAACACCCGCCAGATTTCCCGATCCGTTCGTTGATGAATCGCTGTAGGTTTTTTCTAAGTTAATGTCGTTTGTCGCGACTCCGCGCCACGATACAGCCTGAGTCGCACCGTTAAGAAACTCCTGCCCTGTTGGCGACCAGCTAGAATTGGCGTTTGATGTATTTTTGGTCGCTCCAACCAAAAAGATGAAATCTCCGCTAACGCTATTGGCGTCAATAACAAGATCGCTGATGGGGTTGCCCGTTGCTGGATTTGAATAAATCAGCTCCCCGAGAGCGACAGACGACACGCTGCCGACCGGCCTATATACAGCGGCGAGAGTGCCAGCGGAGTGGCCTGTATATACCGTGTCGCCAGACTCAAGTACGCGGTAGCTCGCTCGAAACGTCCACGTTGCGCCAGATCCAACAGTAAAACTGAGAGTCCCCAGGTTGGTGTAGCCGGATGTCAGTGTCGGTAAACTTGTGTTCTGCCAAGAAAGCACAAAACAGACATCGCCCACAGCCCATCCGCTTGGGAGGGAGAGACTGGATGAGTTTGTCGTTGTGTATGCGGCATTAACATAGGCCAGCTCTTTCCCTCCCACCATCGCAAAAGGCAGCCCCGGCAGCATCATGTGTAACTCACTTGAGAACAGACCAATTCTGTAGCTGATCTCGCATACACTGACAGGACCATGATGTTAGTGCTGTTGACCGAGATAGCCGGAGGCTTCTTGAAGTTGGTCCCTAAAGTGATGGTACGAAATGTGCTGTTGCTCGATAACAGGATAAACACTCTCGTAGTACCGGGAATCACGTTTGTTGGGTTGTTGATTGTACGGTTTGCGGTGACTGCATACTCAACAGAAATGAAGTCGCGCCAGTCGGGAGTGAAATTTGATGAGCCCGACTGCGCTACAAGCGCCGCAGCATCGAGCACACGATCCGCTGTCAACCCTACATCTGCCCCAAGACTGCGAACCTGAGCAACGGTCGCACGATCCAGCCCACTCATATAGCCGGATGGAATGGTCGGCTTTTCGGTCAGATCGTCATAGGATCCAGAGAATAGTGTCGGCTTTCCGGTCAGATCGCCATAGGATCCAGAGAATAGTGTCGGCAGGCCCGTCAGGCTCGTGTAAGAGCCGTCAAAACCCACAATCGCCTCGGCTTCGTTCCGGTAGGTTAGCGCCTGGTTGCGGTAGGTCTCCGCCTGGTCCCGATAACCCAGCGCCGCGCTGGCGCTGTCTGATGCCTCGCCCGCTTTTGCTGTGGCGATCCCGGCCTGTGTGGTTGCGGTGCCAGCTGCGCCTGTAGCGATCCCGGCCTCTGTGGTTGCGGCTCCCGCCGCAGCGACTGCGGTATCGGAAAGATCCTCGATTTCGCCAAAAACGACATTCATTTGCCCTATGCTGGTGTTCAGCTCAGTTTGCAGCCCCGGCAGCGCGGCAAGAAAGCTGTTCCCTTTGGCGGCAAAGTCCTCTTGCGTATCCTGTCTGCTAGGAGCCTCCGGTAGAGGCGTTAAAGCGGGTATTGTCATCAGGTCAGTCCTTCAATGTTTAGTATGCAATCGGAAATTACAGGCGTGCTCAACACCACGTCGAAGTCCTCATAAAACCCGTAAATCAGCGTCCCCCAGCCACCGTCTGACTTGCCCGCGTATACTGCGGGGCTGTCTCGCAGACTGGCCAGGTATCGCTTTATCGCGCCCACCTGTTTCGTCCGCAAGGCGACCGGGAACCGACCAGTGTCGGAATAATCGCGGGGCACTATGTACCAGTTGCCAAAATCGTCCCGATCCCTGGCGCTGAATGACTGTATGCCCAAGCTGGCGCCGTATTCCGTTTCACCTATCTGGCGATAGGTGCCCATGACGATCTCGCCCAGACTGGCGTCACCGGCATCCACGGTCAACGCGATACTGATCTCTGCGTCGGAATAGCTTGGCAGGTCGAACAATACGACCTCGGTTTTTCGAGTAATCGGCTCAAAAAAATAGGTGTACCAGTCAACCACGTTGCTTTCGTCGGTTAAAACCTCCTCATGGTCATACACGACACCTTCCACCGCGTCCGTCATGGTCACCTGGAGCGCTGCGCCATCGACATTGAACAAGGCGATGGCTGTCACCAGCTCGCCAGGCGTCACAGTGACCTCTATGCTGTCCGGGTTGCTGGTCTGGTCTGCGATGCGCTGGTCGAAGATACGCCAGCGATTCGTAGCTCGCTCATTGAGCCACCAGTCAATATCTGAAAGCGCATTCCCCAGATTGTCCACTTGCACACTGCGATAAATCCGGTGATTGCTGATTACTCGGTCGCCCAGGCCGTAGGTTGTGCCCGCGTTATAAGCCGGGTAATCCGCTTCTGTGACATTTGACGCCGCAAGCATTCCCGGTGTGATGGTCAGTGGTCGAATGATCCTCATGCTGTGCGCTCCGCTGGCTGCCCGTCTTTGTCCCACTTGTTCAGTTTCTTGGCCACGTCGCGAGTGTTCGTTGCCGTCGCAACATGACCAGCCCGATTTTCAGCCCTCAGCTGGACAACCTCGGCGGTCAGAGTTTCCACCAGCTTCTCCAGCCTGCTGTTATCGAGCAGCTTGCGACTGTCACGGTTGCTCAGAATCCTGCTGGGGCCGGTCAGCTCGATTTCAGGACCGCGCTCGCCGACAATACGCAGTCCGCCCTTGTGAGATCCGCCATCGGCAAAGCCTGGCAGCCCCAGGTATTTGGACGCCGCCGCCTTGTCCTGTTCGTGCTGTAGGGCCGCTGTTGCAATGGTGCGGTAGAGGGTTTCCATCGTCACGGCGCCGCTGCTTAGCTGCCCTGTCCAGTATTCAAGCCCGGCCTGTTGCGGGTTGCGCCCGAGTATGGCCTGGAAGGCTGTCACGACTGCGGCGTTTGGATCCACAGCCGACACAGCTGTCATTGCAGCTCGCAGTCGCTCGATGGCTTGCGCTACAGTCAAGACACCGCCATTGATCCCTTTCAGCTGGTTTATCTGCTCAGACTCGGCGGCGAGAATGCCATTTAGGCGGGCAATCTCGCTGTCATGGTTGGCTTTTTCTGCGGCGATCTGTTGATCGATTTTTGTCACCTGGCTGGCTGCCATGGCCGCCGTCTGCTGATAGGTAGCTATGGCGCGGGTAACGTCTGAAAGCGTTGCCACGTTGTTGCCGACGCCGCCAATGGCGGCGATCTGGTTGCGGGCAATATCAAGCTGCGCCTGCACTCCAACAACAGATTGTTGATGCTGCTCTTGGGCTTGCCGGGTGCGTTCGTCAATGCGGGCCAGCGCTTGCTGGTGCTGGCTGGCGGCCTCCTCGCGCTGGCGCTCCAACTCCTCCAGTGTGCGCTGCTCAATGGGGATCTGAGCTTCAACCTCCTCCAGCAAACTCCCCAGCGCAGCCCTGGTGACAGCCTGATCAAAGGCGTACTCGGCAAATGATCCAAATAGCTGCGCCGATGGCCGTGCAAGCTCCTCAACAGCCCCGGCGATAATCTCAGCGCCTGGCAGGTTGCCACCGAGCGCCCCTGAAATGGTTGCTTGAGCGCGGCGACGGGCCGCAAGGTCATAGGCTTGGGATTCCAGCCTCATGGCCTTCAGGGCGCCTCTCAGGCTGCTGGCCACCGTTTCCAGCTCCTTCAGCCTGTCCTTGACTGGCGTCAGCGTGTCAGCAACCGCTTGCCCGGCGCTGGCGTATTGTTCGACCAGCGCCTGGCGCTCAGCCTGTAGTGCAGACAGCCGAGCGCTGTGCGCTTCATTGAGCGCGGCCACCTGCTGAGAGACAGCATTTTCCAGCCCTGCCATCGCGTAGTCTATGGCGCCCCTGGCGGTCTCGACGCGGGCAAACAGCGCGGCCTTTTCTGACTCCAGGGCAGACAGCCTCGCGGCGTGAACCTCGGAAATAGCGGCTTTTTCTGCCTCCACGGATTTTTCCAGGGCTGCGAACGCCTGGTCAACCACTGACCATAGTTCCTGAATCAGCTGCTGACGCGCTTGCTCGGCCGCTTTTGTTACCTGGTCGAAAGCGGGTGACAGTTGCAACAGTGCAACATAGGTGGATCGCCCCGCCTCGGTTGTGCGGTCCATCGACTCCACCAGCTGCCGAAATCCGGCGTGAGACTCAGGCATTGCAAGCCCCAGGCTGGCCATTGCGCCGGATACTTGCGCCGTGGCGGCTTCGAGCCTTTCAGCCTCCGAGTAAAAATTCTGGTAGTAAAAGTCCGCCGCCGCAGCAAAGGCCTCAAGCCCGCCCGCTATATCGAGCAGGTTGGCCGCCATTTCAGCACCGGCCTTGCTGGTATCGTATAGGCCGTGCCCGAGGGTTTTTAATACTGCATTCACAGCCCCCAGGGATAGCGCCAGGCGTTGCAGGGACGCGGCGTCAAGACTGCTGTCAACGGACCGGGTCAGGGCGTCGGACAGCTGCCCGAACCACTCGGCCACCTTGGCCTCCATCTCCTCGGCAGACAGCTTGCCGCTGATCTGCATGGCGCCCGTTTGAACCGCTTCGAGGGCGGACTGATCAACCGCTATGCCGATCTGCTCATACAGGGCTTTGACGCCGCTGACTGTTGCGTCATAGGTGGATCCCAGCATTTCAGCCCTGGCTGCGTCCAGCTCAGAAAAGCGGGTGCGCTTTTTGTCGCTACCGAAAAGCCCGCCTTTTTTCTTTTGATACGCGAATTGCTGCGGGTCGAAGCCGTCCGAACCAAAGCCCAGGCTGATACCTGTGTCTTTTGTTTCCCATTGCCCGCCGAATATTTTGCTCCCCAGGCTGGATCCCAGCATAGCCCCAAGGGCCGCACCGATAGCTGTACCGATACCGGGCAATATAGCTGTTCCCAGGGCTGCGCCCCCTTTGGCGCCAAGATACCCGCCAGCTGCCCCGCCGACAGCGCCCTTGGCCCCAGCATACTGCCAGCCCTGAATGGCGCCAGCCAGGCCGCCAAGGATCGGCCCCATGGTGTTTGCAAAGTTCGACAGTGACGCGGCCTGCTGTGCCGCTGCGCGGGTCATCATGTGCGCTGGCACTTCCAGCCCAGCCGTAGCGCCGCCACCAAACAGGCCGGCGAATCCAGATAACCCCTGACCGCTGGCCAAGCCAGATATGCCGCTCCACAGCGTTTTCCCCGTGCTGGCAAGCGATCCCAGGCTCAACAGGCTGGACAATCCGCCGCCACCGCCACCACCGCCAGCGAACGCGCTGCCAGACGTTCCCAGGCCCATCGTGATAAGGATCTTTTGTGTCGTGGCCCTGTGCGCCAATTCCGCCAGGAACTGTATAAAGGCGTCTTTGAGGCGGTCGCGAAAATCCTTCCAGCTCTTGAAGGCACCCTTCCACATATCGGCGAACGCGCCGTCAATGCGCTTGGTGGCCTCCACCCACGCAGCTGCAGAATCGTCTGCGGCTTGTTTCGCTGCTTGTGCAGAGGCGGTCTGGCTTTCCCTGGCCGCCTCGATTGCGGTTTTCAGGTCGTACTGTTTGGCCGCCAGCTCCTCAATGCGGGCCATGTGCCCGGGGATGTCTTTATTGGCAATCTCGCTGCGGATGGCGCTCTCGATAAACAGCTCACGGTTCAGGGCTGCCTGTGCAGCCTCCCCGGCATTGACGGCGATCAGCTCCCGCTCAAGGGCGCTCACCTGGTACTCAAGGGTTTCTACTGTTTTGGCGCGCTGTGCTGCGAGCCGAGCCTCTTGCTCCAGATACCTTTCCACGGCTTTTTCAGCCGACATCATTGCCGATTCTTGGGCTTTAAGGGAGTCCTCCACCGATTTACCTGTTGCGGTGAATTGCTCTTTGATGGCCTTGGAGGTGGCTGCGGCGTCGGCCCCGGCTTTTGCGTAGTCGCCAGACCACAGTTTACCGATACGCTCCACTGCTTTTTCGGCAATGGCGACGGTGTCCTGGTTGCTCTCTTGCATGATGGCCCAGGCGCCATTGAAGTCGCCTTTTACGGCGGCCATGAATGCCGCCGCAACCGCTCCGATACGCTTGCCCACGGCCTCAAATACCGCCCCGATGGTTACACCCACCGAGATCAGCGCCTTGAGCACGGCGCCAAGCGCTGCGGACGCAGTGGCCGCTATATCGCTGTTTTCGGCATAGTCCAGCATCAAGCCAGTGACGCTATTCATTGCAGGCAGCATATCCTTCATCATGGTGTTGGATACACCTCTGCCAACAGCGCCGAGCACGGTGAGAGAGTCGTTGAACTGCTCGGCAGCCGCAGCTGTCTCATCGCTTATAACAAGCCCCAGGCGCTCCGCTTGCTGCGTCATCGAGGCGATACCATCAGCCCCCTGGTTGAGCAAGGGAATCATTGCCGCCCCGCCCTTGCCAAAAAGCTCCTGCGCCAGCGCCGCCTTTGACGCCCCGTCCTCGTAACCGGCAAACTTGCCCGCCACCTCCAGCAACATCTTGTCGGCGCTTTTCAGGCGGCCCTCAGCGTCAGTGACAGACAGTCCCATATCGGCGAAAACTTGCGCTTGCGATTTACTGCCCTTGGCCGCCTCGGATATCGTCTTATTGAATCGGCCCAGGGAGCTGGACAGCTTGTCAGACGACACCCCGGACAGCTCTGCTGCGTGCTGTAACCCGGTAAAGGCCTCCGTTGTGACCCCTGCCCCTTGCGCTGCCTTTCGTGCCGCGTCCGCCGCATTGACGCTGCTCTTTACCATAGCAGCCAGCCCCGCAGCGGCGGCTGCGGCTGCGGCCGCTCCCACAACGGCAGCCTGTTTGGCCAGCTTTCCCCAGTCGTTACTGGTTTTTTTCTGGCTTTTGTTCAGCGCCTCCAGTTGATCCGCGGCCAGCTTCATTTGCTTGATGGCGCCACTGGCGTCACCGGTGATCATGATCCCGGTTTTGTAATTAGCCATTGCTTGCCTCGCTCATCGCCTGAATTGCACCGCGCTCGATCAGCTGAACCTTTTGGAACAGCTGTGGGTGTTTCTTTTTGGGGATACCCTGGAGCCTCAAGACTGACTCCAGTGCCGGATAGTTAAGGCCGGTGACGCCAGCCGGTGAATGGTTCCACTGCGTTTCACAGTCGAGAAATATCATCAAGGCTTGCCAGTTTTCTGCGTACACTTCAAACCCGTCACGGTGCTCGTCATCGTCCAGGTTGATGCCCAGGATCTCCTCGTCCTCGATGGTGCCGTCAATGCCGGCCGGTCGAAACCAATACCGCCCGGCATCTATCAGTTTTTTGCGATCAGGCCGCGCATCCCTTCGTCTTGCACCGCCAGGCATTCGCGGGCAAGCGGGACGGTGATGTAATCCAGCGGCTCGATGGCGGCCAACAGATCATCACCGAACGGGATCTCTTTGCCGTCATCGTCGAGCAGGCCGCCAATATCGAGCACCAGATCGCGGATAAGGTCGGTATCTTTACGGCCCTCCAGGTTGTCGAGCACGGCCTTTTTTTCGTCGCCATACAGTTTTTTGATTGTGGCCGTGAAGGTTTTTTTCTCGTAGCCACCGCGATCGGATGGCACTTTCGCGGTGATGGTTGCTTTAACTCTATCTTTTGCTGCCAGCTTAAAAGCCATGGTAAAACCTCTGTCCGTTTGTCCGTTGGAATTAAAAAAGCCGCCCCGTCAGGCGGCAAGACTTACTCAGGAGAACAACTGTCCGTTAGAATCGGGCCAGCCGGGAAGGCACGGACAAACGCCCCGCCCGGCTGTTGATGATCAGGTGAAAACTACACTCACCTCGTCATCGCCCGAATCGGTGGGTATCCATCGAGTGCTCATTTCCATCATGGATATGCCGTCACTGTCAGACAGGCTTGGCTGTGACAACTGAACCCTGGCGCCGCTAATGGCGACGATATTGCCCGCCGTGATGCCGTGGGTAATGCTCACCGGCACAAGGGCCCCATCCTTTGCAATGGTCCAGAAGTTTTTTGTACCAATCGGAACCTGCTCAAACGACAGGTTTCCGACCGGTGCGCGGTCGGTAATCTGTACGCTTTCGCTGTTAACCACATTCCGGTATACCACCTCATTCGCCAGATCCAGCGTAAAGCCCTGCGCCTTCACGGCATGGCTGTCTACCGTAAAGGCCGGGGTGTTGGCCTTGGTGACCGGGATGGGTTTAACAAACCCGCTGGTGTCGGGCGCAATGACAGTGGGCGCCGTGGGATCGTTGTGCAGCCCGGTGAAATTAAAATTCATCACCGGGATGGCGCCTGTGGACAGGTCGAACGCAACAGTGCCCCTGGCGCCGGTGAGCTTGTGCAGCTCGCCATCGTGGTAGTAATAAATGGTGACGGACTCCATTGCCTCGGAGACCAGTTCGTAAGTGGCGCTTACGCCTTCCTCCAGCGTTTCAGCGAAGGCGCAACCACGCAACAGCACGCCAAAGCCTGGCGCGTCGCCAGCTGTGCCTGAACCCGACAGCTCGACAGAAAATGACAGGTCGGTGTAGCGGCTGACGGCGATTTCTTCATCATTGCCCAGGGAAGGCCGGTCAAGATCACGGGTAACCCGCGAGCCTTGCTGGGGGCTGATGTTGAGATTTTTGGTCAGGATGGCGTTTGCTGCGACGGGTGTCGGGTCTGTGCCATAGACGGTTTCAACCACCGCCAGGATGTGTTTTTTACGGAAGAACATCGTCATTCACCTCGGGTTCGTTGGGTTCAGGTGCGGCCTGTTTCTTGGTCGCCTTGGGCTTTGGTGTTGCGGGCGGCGTCCAGTCCGTGCGCTCCACCAGTTGTTTTTCGCCGCTGCCGTCCACGACATAGCGACCACCGGCTCTCGCCATGGGGGTTACCTCTTGGGTTATGGGTTGGTGTAATAAAGCGGGCTTATGGCTCTGTGATGTAAGTGGAGTCGCTGTAGGTATCCACCCAACCGTACAGCCCACCCGGCACCGAGAGACTGCTGCCTTGTACAAAATGAAAAGGGTGGTCGGTGTCGGTGACTTGCCAGCCGAGTAGGGCTGTCTCGATCTTGCCGCGCAGGGTGACTATGGCGTCGGTGTCGGCCAGCAGTATCAGTCGGTAACTGCGGTGTACCCGCTGCTTGATGGGCATAAGCCCGGCGCCGTCGGGATCGCCTTTATAGCCGACAACATCAACAAGCACGGCTGGCCAACTGCTGCCGGTAAAGGCGGCCACAGCGGGCACTGCATATTGCATTTCCATCACCAGCAGGGAGTGCTTGCGCTTGGGGTCGTAATCCTGCATTGCGTCGAGGATGCTGATGGCGCCGGGGCTGGCGGCCACTTGCGCCTCGATGGCGGCCATGGCTGTCATCAGCTCGAGATAACCGGTGGCGCGCACGGTGACCACAAAGGTGACAGCAGTCAGTACACGCACCCCGTCTACCTCCACCGGGCGTGCCGACACCAGCCGGTAGGCGGCATCGGTAGGCTGGGCACCCTCGGGTATCTCGATGGCGTACACGCTGCCCACAGCGGCAGCCAGCAGGGTTTTAAGGGCGGCACTGGCAGCGGCGGCATCAATGGTGGTGATGGCGGCGCCACTGGGCGCTGCGGCGATCACGGCAAAGCCGGTGGTGGCGGCAGCCAGGCGGTTAAGGATTGCGCTTAGCACGTTGCTTATCCAGATAGTTGGCGAGGCCCTGGTAAAACAGGGGTTCCATGGCGCTGCTGGCAGCCGCCAGGGCAGGCTCCATAAACGGGCGCGCGACCATGTGTTCTGCGCCTTGCTCCATCCAGTGGGCTTTCATGCCCTGCCAGTATTTTTTGCCGTTGATAGCGATCTTGCGGTTTGATCCAACCAGTATGGCGGCGGAGCCCGCCGGTACGCCCAGGCGGTTTTTGGCCCTTTTGCTGAGGGAGTTGTGGCCAACCGCTTTTTTCAGGCTGCCCAGATCTTCCGGCGCCCGCGCTTTCATCGCGGCCTTGAGCGGCTTGGCACCGCTGACCAGAGCTGCGCGTATACCGGCCTCGCCAAGCCCTGCCTTCATGGCCTCCAGCTCTTTCACCATATCGGTAATGGGTGGATCAATTTTGCATTCGAGCTTCATGCGATCACCTTGCATTGCAGGCGCATATCCTGCCGTCGCACACCCACGCGCAGGGGGGCGATCACCTGATAAGTGACGCCATCGGCCACCAGACGCGAGGCGCTGGTGATGTCTGCCCGGTAGCGGCAGAGGATCTCGACGGTGATCTCGCTGCCCTCTTGCTGGGCGGCGCGCAGGTCTTTGCTGTTGAGGTCGCGGATATCGCAGCGCACGGCGCCGGGCACATCTGCATAGCCGGCGGCGGTGCTGTAGGCGTCACCGGTGGCGCCAGGGTTTTGCAGGGTGGCGACAAAGCGCAGGCGTCCGGCACGCATCAGATCAGCCCTACTTGCAGGCCCGCAATCAGGCGGCTGTAAGCGGGCAGTTCGTGGAGCGCTACCGGGGCCTGCAGTTCGCGGTTTTCCACCAGGTCATAAGCCAGGATAAGCATGGCCTGGCGGGCACGGGCAGGGATTTGCCCGGTGGTCTCTGCGCCGGCTGCCACCACATAGCCTGCAACAAACTCCACCACCACGGCGTTGTAGTGGCCGCCCTGCACCGCGGGCCAGAACTTGCCGGAGGCGGGGCGAATGCGGGCGTCTACCGTGGTTTTAATCACCCGGTAATCGGCAGGGTCGAGGGTTTGTTCGGCACCGTCGGTGTCGATATAGGTGATCGCGCTGACTTCCACCAGTGGCGGCTTGGGCAGGATGATCTCGGCAGGCCAGGCGCTACCCTGCAGCTGCCAGGTTTGCTCCACCAGGGCCCGCCCGGTATCCGCCTCGACCTGTTCGCGGGCGGTGTCGAGTGCGCCCTGCAGGTAGTTGTCGTCCAGATCGTGGTCGATAACGCAGTGCGCCTTGAGCTCGGCCACGGAGACGGGGCGGATGGTGGGCGGGGTGATGAGTTGCAGGCGCATACCGGGCTACTCTGCCTGCTCGCCAGTGTCGTCGGCCTCGGCCTGCTTGCCCTTTGCGACGGGGGGCTTTGCCCGGGGGTCCTTACCCACAGCCACTGATTTTATGCCAAGAGTTTTGGTGCAGTACTCAACAGCGCCTGCATCGTCGTCATAGGCGGTGCTGTCCATTTTTTCGAGCTCCTTGTCGTCGAACACCACCAGGTCGTTTGCCTGGTAAATGATTCCCAGCAAGGGCAACGTGCGCAGGATGCGAACGGTTTTTTTAGCCATGATTTTTCTCCGGTCAGGAATGAAACCAGAGCGGCGCGGGGCCGCCCTGGTTTACTGTGGCTTGGTGGTCGCCGCTTTAGGTGGCTGAGTTTTGGTAGACCTTGACGGCGCCGCCGACATCGATGAGGTTGCCGCCGGAGCGCATAAAGGCGAGGAAGCCCACCTGGCCTTTCTCGGTATATTTGCTGTCGGTCATGCGGAACAGCTGCACCGCCATCACATCGCGGATGATGTACTTGGTGAAATCACCAAAGGCGATGGACTTGGCGTTGGCGGCCATGACGGCCATGGCCTGGTTGATGGTGTAGGGGCGGTTGAGGATGAGGTTGGGCGCACCTGCGCCAATGCCAGGCAGCCACAGCGGGCGGTTTTGATCATCCTTGAGCTTTTTAATCTCAGCCAGAGTCAGATCGTTAAACATCCAGCCTGCGCCGTCGCGATAGGCGGGGTCTACGCTGTGCTCCAGATCCACCAGTGACTCCCAGATCACACTGGTGGCGGTGCCGGTGGCGCCAGTCTTGCCCACCGTGGCCTGGGGGATGATGCCATTGGGTTGGGTGGTGCCGGTGCCGATGGTGAAGTGCTTGTTGGTGATGCGGCCCAGGCGCGTGCGCAGCACGTTGTTGATGTAGGACTCGATGTCGATCTCGCTGTCTTGCAACAGCTCGAACGGCACGGCCACGGCTTTGGAGCTGTACTTGAAGACGTTGAGCGCCTTGGTGCCAAAGGTGGGATCGGCGGCGGCCACGGAGCCGTTTTCGCCGACAATTTCGCCCTCTTCGCTGGTGGCGTCGGCGGTGGGGAAGTCCATCTGGCTGCCCGTCTCGGTGGTGATCACCTGGGCCACCTGGCGCATGCCGCCGTAGGACTTGAGCGCTTCGATAAGCTGGCGGGCAAACTCGTTTTGAGTGGTAAAACCACCCTCCGATCCTGTGGTGGTGCTCATGGCGTTTTGGAAACCGCCGTTAAAACGGGCGGAGGCCTGGGCCACTTGCTGGCGCTGCTCATCGTTGAGGGCCGAGATGCCGCCAATGAGGAACAGGCGCACGGCGCTGTTGCGCTGCTGCCGGTTGCGCTCCGCTTCGTCTTCGGAGATGTTGTTGTGCTCCGCTTCGATGCGGGTGGCGTTGATGCGGCTGGCCTCGATGTCGAGCAGCTTTTGCTGGCGCTCGATCTGTCCGTCGAGGTTGTCGATTTTGCCCGCCAGGGCGTCGTATTTTTCCTGTGCTTCCTTGTCCCAGGTTTTACCACTGTCGCCGTCGTAGGCGTCGTAGTGATTGCGAAGGTCTTTTGCGAGTTGAACACGTTCTTCCCGCAGCGCTTGGATTGACTTAGGCATGGTGCTTTCTCCGATGGGTGGTAACAAAAAAGCCCACCGGAATGGCGGGCTTTGTATTGGCGCGCGGGGCGCTATCCAATTCTTTCGATCATATCCACGTATTGGCCCAGGCGGGCGCGGCTGGGGTATTGATCAATGGGTGGCTCTGGCTTTTCTGTCAGCGCTTTTGGCACGTTTTTGTAGGCGGCCAGGTTCCAGCGGTTGCGGTTTTCTGCCGCTTTGGCGCTGTCGCCGGTGAAGATTTCGTGAACGAAGCCTGCAGCTTTGGCTGCGTCGGCGTTGAACCAGGTCTCTGCATCCATCCAGCTGACGATCTGTTCGCGCTCTTCGCCGGTGGCTACGCCGTAATCCTTGGCGATGGCGTCATCGATCTGGGCCAAAAGGTCGCGGGTTTTGCCCACATCGTTTTTGTCACCGAAGGCGATGGTCCAGGCGTTGTGGATCATCCAGAACGCACCGTCGGCAATGATGCGCTTGTCTGCCCCCAGGGCCACGGTGGTGGCTGCGCTGGCGGCGAGACCGTCGATGTGAACAGTGATGTTGCCGGTGTAGCGCTTGAAGCGTGTCTGGATGCTACGGCCCTCGAACACGTCGCCACCGGGGGAGTTGAGGTAGACATCGAGATCCACTCCGCCCATCTCTTCCAGGGCTTTGCCTACGTCGTGGGCGGTGATGCCCCACCAGGGATCGATAACGCCATCCATGTACAGCACTGCGCCGCTGCCTTTGGATTCGGCACGGAGGGTGGTTTCTCGCTCGCGGTTGTCGAGGATGAGTTGCAGCAGCTGCTGGATGTTCTTCATTGGTTCTGCTCCCGGGGTGGGGTGGGCTGTGCGTTGGTGACCAGCCGGGGATCGTAGGGCTGGTCGTAAATTTTGTTGTCGAGGGGCGCCAGGTTTTCAATGCGGCGCACTTCGTTGATGGCCATATAGCCGGGCACGTTTGATCCGCCCAGGGCGGATTTGTAGGCTTCGTTGCGCTCCTTGAGAGTGCCGCGCATCAGGCCCGCTGGGTTGAACTCAATAAAGTTGTGACTGCGCAAAAACAGCTTACGGTTGAGCTCTTGCTGAAACCGCACCATGTGGGGCATAAGGGCGTAGCGCACAAAGGCCATGCCCTGCTCTGCCATGCCACTGCCCCAGGACGTGACGTTTTTACCCTGGTTGACCAGGAACCCAGGGATGCCGAACGCGGTACAGATGTTGATGTTCTCGAATTCGCGGGACTGGATGAGCTGGCTATCCTCGGCGTTGACGGAAAGCTCTTTGATGTCCAGGCCGTTGCTGATGGTGAGGGGCTTGCGGCCATTGCGAATGCCGCCGTAGGTGCGCTGCCAGGCTTCGCGGAAGTTTTCCTGATCTTCGCTGGCCCACTTTCCGGCCTTGACGATGGCGATGTCCTGGTGGGCGCCGTTTTTGAAAAACTCGCTGCTGAATTGCTCCATGGCGATCGAGAGGCCAATGGAGCTCATGGCGGCATACTTGACCACGGACATACTGCGCAGGCCGTTAAAACCGAACCCGGCAAAGTGCAGGATATCGTCCTGGTCAAAGCCGCGCACAATGCCGTCGCTGAGCTGGATAAAGTAGGCCAGCCGGTTGCCGCGCCGCTCGGTGTGCACCACGTGGGTGGGGCTGACAGGCAGGAACTCTTCCGGCTCACCAAATGCGTCGCGAATGATGACAGCGTAGCCGTCGCCCTCCAAAAGCATCGCAGCCGTGGTGCTCTCCCAAAACATGGCCGCGCTCATCAGCGGGGTGGGCTGCAGGTTGAGCAGCGGGTTGACGGGATGCGTGCTGTCCTTGTCGCGCCCGGCTGCTGTTTTGCGGTACACGTGCACGGGCATGGTAGCGATGGCGCCGCTGATCAGCCTGGTGCAGGCGTAGACGATGGCCAGGCGCATAGCGGTTTTGCTGTTGACTACCGGCCCGGCCATGCTGCTGACGATGCCCAGGGCTTCGCTGAGCTCCTCGATGTCGGACAGGCGCAGCTCGCCGCTGTTTTGCACGGCAGGCGGCGCGATGACGGGTTCTTGCCGGGGCGGCGACTCGCTGCGCTTTTGTCGGTTGAATATGCCCATTAAAGTTCCACGAAGTCTTGATCGTCAGTAGTGTCGGCATCCACACCCATCGCCAGGGCGACGGCCATGATGATGGCAACTGCGGGGTCTATTTTTTCGCTGACCTTGCTCTTGTCGGGCTTGATATCGCCAGCGGGATTGGTGTCGATGACTACGTTGCTGATGGCCCAGGTGAGCAGTGGGTCGTTGTGCTCAAGCAGCGGTGTGCGTTGCACGGTTTGCTCATCAGTATTTTCCGCCTGTTCTTCCTCTTCGTCCGGCTGGCCAGCCAGCACCAACCGTAGCAACTCCTTGCTGGGGGCTGACATGCTGGCGAACCCCTGGCCAAACTTAACCATCTCGACGCCTTCGTCGATCAGGTCGGTGACCAACTGGCTGCTGTTCCAGCGGTCGAAGGCGACGCCTTGCACGTCAAACCGCTCGCAGGCGGCGAGAATATCGCGCTTGATCCAGTTGTAATCGACCACCGCGCCAGGTGTTACCACTAAGTGGCCGCTGTCGCGGTAGGCCTCTAAAGTTTTGTCGCCCTTTTTTAGACGGCGCTCCAGTGCTGCCTTGGGCAAATAGGCGCGCTGTATCACCCGTCGCCGACCGTCTGGAAATGGAAAGCAGAGGCCGAAGGAGCACATATCTTCTACCGATGCCAGGTCGAGGCCGCCGTAGCAGGTGAGACCATCGAGGTCAGACTCCTCTTGCTCAACCCAGGGGGCGATGCTGTCGAAATCTACGCGGCAGTTGTGCCATGCCTGCATGGGCATCCAGGCATGCTCACCGTAGACCCAGACGTTCATTCGCTTGGTGAGCACCTCCACTTTTGATGTGGGGAGGTGCTTTGCCTCTTTGACCTGGGCCCGCAGATCTTCGAGATCGACGGATATACCCAGGTTAGGGTTGGCCTTTATCCACTCCGCTTCGTCCTGGTATTTTTCCGGATCGTCCAGGGTGTAAATGATGCCGAAGAAAGTATCGTCTTCGATGCTGCGCTCAAGGACTTTGATGGTGTAGTTGCGCCTGTCGTAGCAGTAGCTGTTGTGGTCGAAGCCAGCGGTTGTGATAGCCCGCAACACCGGTTGTTTGCGCGACCCCATAGCGGATCTGAGTACGTCCCAGATCCCACTGTTGGGGTGGGCGTGGAGTTCGTCAACCAAGCCAGCGTGGACGTTAAAACCGTCCATTGATTTTGATTCTTTACTGAGCGGCAGGAACTTGCCGCGCTTGTGAATAATCTTGTGCTCTTGCGAGTCAGAGATTTTCGCGAGCATTGGGCTTTGCTCAATCATCGCTTTGGCGCAATCGAAAATCTCGCGGGCCTGCTCTTTTTTGGTGGCGGCGCTGTACACCTGGGGGGCGCCTTCGTTGTCCCCGATCAGGTAGTAGCACCCCGCCGCCGCCAGTCGCGTGGACTTGCCGTTTTTGCGGGCGACCTCTTCGTAGGCCATGCGGAACCGGCGTGTGCCGTCGGCGCGAATCCAGCCGAACAGGTTTGCGTCGATGAAGCATTGCCAGGGATCGAATTCAATGGGGGTCCCTGCCCATTGCCCCTGGTAGTGTCGGCAGTAACGACCGACAAAGCGGAAGTATCTGGCCGCGTGGTACTCGGAAAAATGCAGGCCACGACTGGGGCCGGTTTCGATGTCGCAAAACCATCGATCAACCGCCAGCTTGACGTATTCGCAGGCGGGGATGACACCGGCTTTTACATCGTCCGCATACTGATAGGCCAGGTCCAGCCAGGCCCTACCCACATCAGCGTGTGGCATCAGTCGAGATCAAGATCCCCCTGGTGGGGGTTCTCAATATTTACTGCCTTCCTCGCACGCGGGCTGAGGAAAAATTTATCGGCAATTTTCTGATAGCGGTTGGCGTGACGTTCGCGGGCGACGGCCCAGGGCGCCAATTGCTCATAACCGTTGGGAGTGGTTTGATATTCGCCAAGCCTTTCACAGTTGAGATGGGCCTCTACGTACAACGCCCAAGTCTGGCAGAGTATCTGGAACTGACCAAGGTCAACCTCAGAGATAAGGTGTGCAACTACCAGCCGCTCTCCGATGAAATACCAATGCTTTCGAGCCGTGTCGCTCAGGTTGCCCGGTACGGGTGGAATTTTCGCAGACAGCCCTTGGAACAAATCAGCGGCAGGTTTTTCCGTAGCTGGCGACTTGGTGCTCTTGCGGTAATCCTCCAGCGGGAGGATCGCTGCTGTAGGATTAGGATTGCTCATCGTCTCAGGGCTTTAACCCCCCCCCTATAAAAATCAACTCTCGCAAAAATTAGACTCAACGTGCGGTGTCCGCTGTTTAGGCTCCAGACTTTTGATACCCCCCTACCCTCCGCGACTCCCGCGAAGTCTTCGCATCGCTGCATTTTTGGCAGAGAGTTTCAAGGTTTGCCTCATCGTCACTGCCGCCCTCCGATAGCGGAACGATGTGGTCACAAATTCCAGCGCCGGGCCCGGACAACTCAACCGGCACCAACAGGCCCTGCCTCAAATGTTGCTGACATAGATATTCATCACGCTCGAAAACGGCTTGTCGCTTGCGGCGCCAAGGCCTACCGCCTCGACCTGATCCGGCCTTCTTGCCTGCAACCCAAGGCTTGCGCTTAGGGCAGGAGCCTGTGTGAGAGGCAGCACAAGTTGCACACCAGCGCTTTGGTTTTGCAGGCATCAAACTGCACTACGAAAATGCCGCCACCCACCAACCCGCACACCCAACCACATTGCCCAGCGGGTAACTGCCCATCGCGGCTCATCAACAGCGGCCATTGCCTCAAGAAAAGCCCTGTCAGCCTGCATTCTAGTTATATTCACCTTACCGCCTGAATACAGATAATCGTGCAGAACGGCTGGCATATTTGCCCGGCCACCAGTCCACAGGTGGACGATCGGCAGACGCGGCACACTCGCCAGATCAGTACGAAACCCAGCAGGCACCTCAATCATCCCCAGTTTGTCCGACACAAAAACCATCCTGGTCTTTAGCAGCCAAGGCGTGTTACCCCCAACCCATTGCAGGTCCGGGATCTCAACAAATGTACCCACTACACAGCCAACAGAGCAATCTGCCCAACAATCCGCGCCAGCTCAATGATCCGCTCCGCTCTGGCAGACTCAGACCTGGCAGCATCCACCGCCGTCACAAAATTCAGGTAGGCAATCTCCAACCGCTCCACCTGCGCCTGCCAGCGTCTCAACCTCGCCTGCTCCACCGGGCCATACTCATCCCAGCGAGCCAGCACCACCGACTGCACAGCGCGGTACGCCTCAGACAACCGCACATGCTCAGTGACGATCACCTGCTCCACATTCAGCACCATTACCGGCTGCTCAATAAAATCACTGATCACAGAGCGCGAATGCGAATACTCATCAAACGCCGCGATCAACGTATCCAGCTGCTCCGGTGACAACTTCACCGACAACACCGACCGCTCAACCTCACCCGACTGCAACAGCCGGTCAGCCACCACCAGATTGCCCGCCAACGTCGACCCCTGCAACGCAGCAGTCTGCTGCGCAGGAGTGCAACCCCAAATCACCAACGAAGCCAACAACACCACGATGTACAAACTCAAACGATCCTTACGCATATCAAACCTCAGGAATCATTAAAATAAACTCACCCAACCGGCGAAACCAACCATGAGCAAACGCGGCCTGGGATGGGTTACGTGTAATGATTCGCCCCAACTCCTCCGCACGCTCAACCAAAAACCGAGCAGCCAACTTCCTCCCCGGATAATCACCAACAGCACGCCGGGTAACAGGCCCCAGCACACCATCATCTTTAACGCCAACTGCACGCTGCAAAAACCGGGTTGCAGCACCAACCCCATGATGGACAGCCGCATCAAACACCATTTCAGCCACTTGTGGCGCCACCTTCAAATTCACAAACCCAGGGCGTATCCAGTAATTCAGCCGGTAAATCGTCGCTGCCTCTTGCCTGGTTAACGCCTTCACATCCTCAGCCGTCACTTGCTTGGCGCGATAGCTCGCCAGCGTGGCCAGGGTAATACCCATATTCGTAGGGCCGCCACGATCAGCAGGATGATTCACATAACCACCCTCACGAGCTATCACTCGGTCAATCAGATGATCAATCACCGCTTACCTCTCAGCACGATATACGTCATTACCACCTCTCTGAATTTCACCACACCCGCAAAGCCAACCGCAGACCCAATAAACACCGCCACCCCGTGCGAAACATGAAAATAATCCGCTCCACTCGCAATGCCATACGCAATGCAGCCGCACAACAGCGACTCCAAGCAGATCCGCATCCAGTGCGTCTCCGACTTGTCATAGGCAATCCGCAGTGGCGCGATAATCACAGCCGCAACAAACGCCTGTAGTGGACCGGGCCAGCTGCTGATTGCATCAATCAACTGGGTAACAGGGTCGGGCATCTTCATGGTTCCTTAGCCTGGCTGACCGAGAAATAAAAAAACCCGCCGAAGCGGGTCCAACAGAGGGAGAACTCAGCACGGGTTACATATCAACCCCCGAATTTCAGGTATAAAAAAACCCGGCACAGGCCGGGTTTTAAATCCTCAGGGCGCAAAAACCCCAAGTGCAAAAGAGCATAGTTTTTTAGGCAGTGCCCGTCAAGCACCAAAAACAACTAAATTAAAAATCGCCATATTCACGCCGCTCGCTGCTTTCTGGCCAGGTCATCCAGCAATGTCTGCACAGGCTCCAGCGACTCACCATCCAGGCGCAACAGATGCCAACGCGCGCTATCGACCAATCGCCGCCAAGGCAATCCTTTTTTAAAATTGGTCTGATATCGTTTGTCACCAAAAACAATCAACGCAAACTCACTGTCCGTTCGATAACCGGCACTTTTCCGAGCCAGCCCGCGGGACTCATAAATTAAAACCAGCAACAAATGCATCACCCTGCCCACGATGGAAAAATCCAGATCCATAGGCGGGCATGTCGCCAACTGCTGCTGCAACCACTCAATGACTACCGACTCTGCATCCGCATCACACCGCAAGGCATCTGCATAGGCATAGCGCAACCACAAGCTCTGCACCGGCGGCAAACCCTCAACCACTGACCGCACCTTCGCGCCCTCCAGGGCGTTGCATATCCGGTAATCATTATCCGCCACACCCTCATTCGTGCTGCGGATAATCGTCGTGGGCGATCGGGCCTTCACCGGGCGCACAAACACCTCGCACCGCGTACAGTAATTTCTGACCCGCTGCGCCTGGGCATCCAGCCGTCGTGGAATATCCAAACCCTTGCAATGCGGGCACCGTGGCTGCACCGGCCCCAGATTCTCGCCGATAGCAGTAAAATCCTGCTCACGCCTGTACATGCCACTGTATGAATCACAAATTGCCTGCTGTGCCGACGAAAACCGCATCACTCACCTCCCTCATACCAGCCATCGTTTTTACCCTTGCCAGCGGCCCCCGGCTGATCATAGGTCGAATTACTTTCCATCAACTGGTACTGTCCCTGCCACGTCAAAAAATCACTGCCAATCTCCGCCTCCCGGCTTTTTGCCGTAATCACCTCAACCTGCCCTGGCCACTGGCTGTTATCCGGGTTGTAATAATCATCACGGTACAAAAACTGCACCACATCCGCATCCTGCTCAATCGCGCCACTGTCTCGCAGATCCCGCAACACCGGTTTTTTATTCGCACGCTCATCAACAGAGCGGTTCAGCTGGGCCAACACCATCACCGGGCAACCCAGCTCCCGCGCCAGGCGCTTCAGGGTGCGGGTAATCTCACCTATCTGGTCCGCCGTGCTGCGCTCCCTGCCCTCATGCTCAATCAGCCCCAGGTAATCCACCACAACCAACCGCACACCCCGCCGCCTGCGCTCAGCCAGCGCCATACTGCGCACCTCCCGCACACTCAACCCGGGCTGGTCACAGATGCGAACATCCAAATCCTTCAACGCCCCCATAGCCGCCACCAGGCGCGTACAACTCTCAGCGTGGTCAAACACCTTGGCCGATCGCAAAAGATCCTTCTTGATCTTCCCCTGCGCAGCCAAGAGGCGCTGCGCCAGGCTGCCCGCCGTCATCTCCAGCGAGTACACCAACACCGCCCCCGGCTGCTTTTGCAACGCCACCTGGCGCACGACATTAAGCGCATAGGCCGTCTTACCCATCCCCGGCCGGGCACCCACCACAATCAGCTCCCCATCCTGCAAACCACCCAGGCGGTGATCGATATTGTGATAACCCGTTTGCAACCCCTCAATGCCGGGGTTGTTCCACTTGTGGTCGATACGCTCAACCTCCGATTTCATCACCGAAGACAGCACCTGAAACTGCGCCAAGCCAGATCGCGTCTCCAGCCCCGCCAACAGCGTTTCAGCCTTAGCCACAGGGTCAGGGCAGGCTGGGTCCAAAAACACCGCGCAGGCCGCACTCAGCGTCCTGAACCACTCCCGCCGCTGCGCCCGGTCCATCACAATCCGGGCATAGGCCCCCGTATTGGCCGCAGAGGGCGTATTGCTGATCAGGTCAACCACATAGCCCTGCCCACCCGCACGCTCCAGCTCGCCACTGGCGCCCAGCTGCTCCAGCAGCGTAATCGCATCCACTGGCACACCACGGCCCTGCATCGCCGCCATGGCTTGCCACAGCGCCCGGTGGCCGGTTATCGCAAAATGCTCAACCCTCAGCCCCGCCTCCTCCGCCGCACCAAATGCATCCGGGTCGATCATCGCGGCCCCAAGCACCGCCTGCTCAGCCGCCTCACTGGTCAGCAGGTTCCATCCGAGTTCAGAGGGCCCAAGGTATTCCTGCTCAGTCAATCCACTCATGTGTATTCTCCGTTGATTATTTTCAGCACCGTTGCTGGGTCCACCAGCGTTTTAAAATTGGCCCGGAAAGGCCCCTTGCGTTGATTGGGCACCACCCGGCCCATCAAAAACTCCGATCGCGCACAGGCAGCAAAATAGCCCCGCCAAAACCGCTCCGTCTGATGCTTGCCCGGCGGCTCCGTCGCCATCCACCACACACGCGCCACCAACAGCCGATGACCCTCCGTCGGCACCCTCAGCGGAGGCAATCCCGGCAACGCCTGGTGATACGCATCCACCACCATCTGCAGGTCAACAGAGGCCAAGTCCTGCTGACTGAAAACACCCGTCTCTGTTGTTGTTGTAATCTTTACATGATGTTGTGCGGGTCTCAGTGCGGGTTCTTGTGCGGGTTCTTGTGCGGGTTTCTCTGCCGTATCACTGCAAAGCCTTAAATCTGCTGACTTTTTTTCAGCTTCATTTGTGCGGGTTATTGTGTGTATCTTTGTGTGAATCTTTGTGCGGGTCTCCTGAGCGCGGATTGATCCCGCAACAGCCAACGGCAGCAAAAAAAGCATCGGCGATCGCTTGGTTGCCTTCGGCAATCGCACCAGCAACCCATACCGCTCCAGCGCCGAAAGTTGCCGCTGAATAAAATCCCGAGTGCGGCTTTTAGCACTGCCATTAGGCCCAGGGCCAGCGCTGCGCTCCAGCGTCTCCTGCATACCCTTCTCAGAGATCCGCCGCCGCTCACCCACCACACCTGTGGCCATGTCCATATAGCGCCGAATCTCCTGCACATACAGCACATACGCAAACGGGTAACCGGCATGCATCAATCGTTGCAACGCCTCTAACTCAGCATCAACAAGGAACACACCGCCCCCACCAGAACCGGAATTTTTCGGCGCCGAAAAATCCGCCATCAGCATCGATCCACCAACGGCAAATACAGCCGCAAACGCCCCTTGGGCGCCTCCAGGCGACGAACAAGCCGCGCCTGCTGCAACTGCCCCAACAGCACACCCACGCCCTCACCGTCACGATCAGGCCGCAACCGCGCCAGCAAGCCCGATACCGTCAACGGCACCCCATCACCCGCCACCCCTGTTTGCATATCCAAATGCCGCCGCACACCCACCAGGTACAACGCAGCCGCCCGGCGGCGACCCTTGCGAATCAACCCCTGCAACGCCTCCGCCTCATGCACATTAATGCCCGAAAATTTCGGCGCCGAAAATTGCCCGCTCATAGCTGCCTATCCTCAAACCAGGGCCCAGGGCTGGCGATCGCACACCAGATCTCAGCCAACGAAAGCCCCGCCAACCGCAAGCGCTCGATATCGCCCAGCGTCACAAACCCAACTCCGAAAATCGCGGCGCCGACTCCCACCAGTGCGCACCATTGCCCTGGCCCTCATCATCAAAGGGGTTCTTGTACAGCACCCCGCCATCGGCCTGCGGGTATAAAAAACCCCACTGCTTGCGGTGGGGCGAATTCACAAACAACGTCCAGGTGCCTGGCAGTGTGCTGGCAATGCGGTGGAAGGTTTTGGCCGGTATCCAGTTCAACCACCGCACTTGCCGCACTTTGAATGCCGGCGCTGGCATGTCCAGGGTAACCATCCGCTCCTCCGAATACCCGCCAGACAACACCACCGAAAATGCGTGGAAGGGGTGGTCATGCATAAACCGATCACCGTCACACGAAATAAACCGGTGCAAATACACCCGCCAGCCGCCCCAGTGCCACAAGTACACCCGCGCCAGGTACGGCGCCCCCCCCACTTCAATCAACCGGGTTGGCCGGTTGGCCGCCAGGCGGCGAAGCAGGCGATCAATTGTTGAGCTCATTCACTACCTCTTTTCTTGTAGTAAAAATTCCAGCCGAACTAAGCGCGCTTTTTGGCCCAATCGCAGCGGCGATTCAAAACGCCTTTACCACCACAGGATTTATCACCGGCGGCCCGACGCTCCATTTTTCGATGCTTTACCTGGTTCTTTTTGTCGTTCTTGTGAAGGGTGCTAAACATCAATCGACTCCTTTAAAATGTCGTTTGTGATAGGTCTGAGATGATCGCCAGCCCAAACCAATGCAATAGTTTTGGTGGGATGCTTTGGCCCGCAAACAACACCACCAACAGTCAGATCAAGCAACCCAAACTGGGGGTTCTCACGCGCCACCCGCTCGCGGTGGTTTTTTCGCCGCATTTTTGCATCATGGCCGTTGTGGCACTTTTGGCAGAGAGCAGCCAGGTTTAACAAACTCGCCGTTTCTGGCCGGTGATCGAAAACGTGCGCCGTCGTTAAAACCACCTTGCTACCTGTGACGGGGTGAGGTTTGTAATTCTCAGCACCGCACCACTCACAGCGATTTTTAGCCCGGTAAAACCGAACAAACCGGCTGCGTAATGCCCAGTCCTTTGGGTAGCGGGCTTTATATTCTGGCCTGATCGGCATGACCTACCGACCCCATCGATTGGCGGAGAGTGTGGGATTCGAACCCACGGATGCGCTAACACCTTCGGTGTTCAAGACCGATGCATTCAACCGCTCTGCCACCTCTCCAAATTTTTCAAACCCCATTCCCAGCGACACCCCATCAACAGGATCAATACAGCGGCGCCCCCTCCAGGGTGCCGCCGGGAATAAAACCTGGCGTATCATGGCCAGCAAAACGGAGAGCCAACCCATGCCAGACCTAACCGAACTGCCCGAACTGCTAAAAATCCGCCGAATCATCACCACCAGCAGTGATGACGAAACCAACACCCTGCTCACCGCAGGCTGCAAACTGCTCGCCGTGCACGTCGAAAGCGAGGGCGGCACACAAACCAGGCTGCTCACCATCGGCATCCCCGCAGGCGTCACCGGCCTGCCTGGCTGGGCACGGTAGATAGCGGGCCTCACACCCACACCGTTACAATGCCATCGCCACACCAACCAGGAGCAACCCATGGAAATCTCAAAAAATCTTGAAACCCTGCTCACCATTCGCCAAATCATCACCACCAACAGCGCCGACGAAGCCACCACATACCTGCAGGCAGGCCACCTGCTGCTCAACGTCCACACCGAGCGCGACGACGGCAGCGAACTGCGGATATTCACTATTGGACGACCCGAAGGCGTGGCGCCGCTTTAGCAGGCCTGCTCTCGGGCGGAATCCACCCCAGCGTATACACCGGGCGGCCATCGTCGCCCCGGTGCACGTTAAGCAGGTACCACCCCACCTTCTTCAGCTCATTGCTGGCCTCTTCATGCACCGTCGCAACTGAGCGAATGTTGTACCCAATCAAATTATGCTGCGTGTGGCGCAGATCCTGCGGATCGTCAGCGTCAGACATACCCTAAACCTCCTCTATTGCCTGTATAAAAAACCAGCGCCGAACAACGGGCAGACGGCACCGCGCCGGGGCGATACCATCACCCCACCGTTACCAGAGACTGGATCGATGAAAAAACAGGAGCCCGCGGCAGCCAGGGCGTTATGGTTATTGGCCAGGGCGGGGGTCATGCCGCAGCCTCCCCTTCAAGAAAAACCGGAGGGGGTAGCAGCTCCTTTGCCAGCTTCACAATCGCGTCGCCCTTGTCCCACGAATAGCTCACCGAACCGTGCTTGATCCGATTAATCGTTGATTGGCTGCAAACAACACCGTACCGCTTCAATTCGCGACGAATTGCAGTTTCAGAGTAGCCAGCGTTAGAAAGTGCTGTTATGGCTTGTTGTGGAGTCATTGGGTCACCTCCACAACAGGTTAATCCGCTTACGGATTGTTTGTCAATCCACAAGTGGCTTGGACAAGAAAGTTTATTGCAAGGAAAATCCATTTATGGATAGAGCCGTTTCAGATAACCTCAAAATACTCTGTAAGCGAGAGCCTGACTTTCTCAACTCAAAGGGAGAGGTTAACCACAATGCAGTTGCCAGATTTTTTAATATCGGTCAATCGACCGTCACGCGGATATTCAATGCAAACGGGAAAAGCGTGTCTCTGCGGGTACTAAAATTATTTGCCGACCACTTTAATGTGACGGTGGATCAAATCACGTCGCCGGGCGGGGTAGACAAAGATGCTGTATTTGGGCTCAATGAGCTTCAAGAAGCATACTTAGCACCGCCTTACGGGAATGCCACTGAACTAGGGAGAGTTGAGAGCACAATGCCATTGATTGGCTGGGTAAAAGCAGGCGAGTGGTGTGAGAGCCCCGACCACTTCGCCCCAGGTGACGCCGAGGACTGGCTCCCGAGGCCAGCCAATGCAGGGGTGCGTTCCTTTGCTCTCAAGGTACAAAATGACAGCATGACCTCACCCTATCCGGGCCAGCGGTCATACCCTGAAGGCACCATTATTTATGTTGACCCTGACCGCGAGATAATCAATGGCTGCCGGGTGGTGGCCAGGGTTAACGGCGAGTACACCTTTAAAACCTACGTGGAGGATGGTGGGCGAAAGTACCTAAAACCCATCAACCCCACCTACGATAAGTACGATATTACCGAAGACACCCATATCTGCGGTGTCATCATTGGGAGTTATTTGCCAGAGTAACAACCATTACAGGGAGGCAACATGGACCTATTTGCTGTAATTATTAATCTAATCACTGTAGCGATAGTTATAGCGTTGCTCTATTGGCTTACCAAGCGGCTAGCTGGTTTTGCCAAGCGAAAAACCCAGCCCGTTGACCCCGATCACCCCTACGCCATTCACCAGGATGCAATTCACGAACGCTGGGCCGCCATCAAGGCAGAAATAGCCCAACATGGGACCCCTCTGTCTGTGCCTATGTGGTGGGCAGATGAGTCCAGCGAAAGACAGATCGAGCGACTTAAAAAGGAGGGGGTTTACATCGAAACAACCCTCACAAAAGGCCAATGCTCCGACTTGATAGGCCTTTTCGTTAAACCTCAAAAGGACGACCTCAAGGTACTAAAATTTTTTGGCGCACAGCCAAGCGGGCCAACCCAGTTTGAAATCCGTGAGCAGATCCGCCATATATTTACAGATCCCGATAATCGGGATAAGTGGGATGAAGCTCAGTAAAAACAGTTTCGCCGCCCCCACCGACAGCAGTTTTTGTCAGGGAAGACGCACTTGTGCCGGGGCGGCACCTATTACCCAACATATGGGGTCAAAAGCACCCTATCATGGAAAATTTCATTGGCGGAGTTGATTTATTTGATTAATGACACTACATATGATGTCATAGGCAGCCCTAAATGACCGTCAACGATGCACTTACCGAGCTTGGACGGGGAAATCTCCGCTGTAAAGAAGTTACTCAGGTGCTAGAAAGCCTGGGCTTCACCGTGGAGGCAACAAACCAGGGCGGCCACATGGTTTTCGTCCATCACTTACTGACAACCTTCACATCCGGTGGTTACAACTGCGGGCATGGCAAGAATCCTCAGGTGGACAAGAAATACCTAAAAAACATCGCAAGGATTTTAAAACAACACAAGGATGAGCTAGAGCAGCTGAAAAAGGAGAAATGAATGTTCGACCCATATGCTTACACTATCACGGTTCAGAAAAGGAATATCGATGGAGATGTTTGCTATGAAGCACGGGTAAAAGAACTCCCCGACCAGATAGTTTATGGCGACACACATAATGAGGCATATGATCTCATTATCGAAACCATCGAGACTACGGCAGTGTTATTCGCCAAGATAGGCAAGCCGATGCCCACCCCACTGGTACCTGATGACGAAGATCACAGTGGCCGAGTAACACTGAGGCTGCCCAAATCCCTTCACAAAACCCTGGTTGTGCGAGCAGACTCAGAATGCGTGAGCCTGAACCAGTTAATCTCAACCGCACTTGCCCATTTCGAAGGCTTTAATACCGCTACAACCAAAATTATCCAGCCCTCAGCAATGTCAAAATGGGCGGAGGTTGAGGCTAACCTCATTGCCATTCAAGGGGGTGTTTTTCATGTAAAACACCACGAAATAGTTAATGCAGAAGAAAGCCCATGGTTACTTCGCCACCCCAGCCTCACTATTGCCACCACTCCAACCAAGGAAATTAAGCGCAATGTCTCCCATTAATTTAATGGAGTTAAACCTGAGAGCATCTCAGGTAACAACCGACAAAACCGCCAACATAAGCAAGGGTGGCTTTGTCAACATGGAGCAGAACCTGACAGTAGCCCCCTACAAAAACAGTAGCGCAGACGATCCCCAAAAGGTATTTTGCACTCTCACTACAACTATAAATGGATATAGTAAAGCTGTCGAAGAAGGCGGAGAGCAGCGTGAAGTTTTTTCATTGTCGTCTCAATTTGAAGGCGTTTTCATGACCTCTGAAGAAGCTGCCGATAGGATGGATAAGGACAGTGACTTCCACGCCGCCATGGCTTTGCGTTTCGCCAACTATATGCTGCCAGGCACACGCGGGTATCATGCAACGACCCTGGAATTGATCGGCCTCGGCGGCTACAGACTGCCTTGGCATGTTGTACTAACTCCCATCCAGCAAGAAGAAGACAAACAACCAAAAACGCGCAAGCCAAGAGCCAAGAAAGCTTCGGTACAAAAGAAATAATAGTCACCCAAAGATTCAAAAACCCGCCAGCTGGCGGGTTTTTTTATGCCCGGCTATCTGGAACAAGTAAAAGAAATGAATTTTTAATCCATTAACGGGTTGACATCAATCTATTTCGGGATTACTTTTAATCCACAAACGGATTGATGGTAACCAAATGACCACCCCAACCCTCAAATTCAACCGCAGATTCTCCCCCGCCAAAGAGCGCTCAATACGTATGGCGCTGGAGCAGCAACTGGTGTCCGACAAGGCCCAGGCGAGGATTGAGGGCCTTAGCCCCAGGTCAATCGGCAACCGCTGGGACGGCATCGCCAACGACCTGCACCTCAAATACGGCCAGCGCGAGCGGGCCAATGTGGCCATCGAGCTGGTGCGCTCCCGCGCTGTGGAGTTTTTGATGCTGGCCCTGTGCTTCTGGCTGGGCAGCGTGATGGGCGATATCAACATGATTCGCGCCCCCCGCACATTGCGCGGCCCGCGACCACCAGCCACCGCCCGCCGCGATGGTCAAGGCGCCCCCATCCTCATCGACCCCGACACCGGCGTCCTGAATTTTCCGCCCGCCGACACCGCAACCCCCTGGAGGATCGCCGCATGACGCCCGTATACATACACCCCACGGTTTTGCACAACCCAGCGCGTATCCAGCAGCTTGAGCGCCGCACCGGTATGCGCGTGGTGACCGGCACGGCCCACCCACAGCTGGTGCGCGCCATCCACGCGCCAGCCCGCACCACTGGCCAATTTGAGCCAGATGGCCCGAGGGCAGCATGACCACCTACATCATCGCCACGATTGCCTTGGCAGCAGGCCACCTGCTGGCCTACCACCTTGCCATGCAATTACTGGGGGCCTGACATGCAAACCCACTGCACCCGCACCACCGTGCAACTGCTCAACACCCGCCACTGGGTAACCATTACAGAGGCAGACTTGTTGGCGCACCTGGTGGCCACCGGCCTGGCTCGCAAAACGCACCAGGGTTACGAGCTGGTCAACCCGCGCGCCTGCCACACACGGCTGCGCAACCATTACAACCAGCGCAATACCCGTACCGAAACCGGCGCCCAGATCACCCGCCACACCAGCGCCATACGCTTAACCGACGCCGGCATAGCCTGGCTGGCAGAGCAGCTGGTAGAGCACTCAGCAGCCTGACGATGATCTGGAAACCACTCACCTATAAAACAGGAAAACGAGGCCAGGAACGCGATGAGCAATGCAAACACACCCTGCGATCAGAGTGCGGAAAGTACCAAATCAGCCGAGACCGGCTCGACGGTACCGGCCTCTACACCCTCTGGGCACTTGGCGCCGAGCCGTACCTGTATCGATCCGGCACCAGCGACTGGCGATGCATCGCCGAACCATTCCACAACGCAGACGATGCCAAGCGCGCCGCCCGCGATCACGCCGTTCGAATGTAACCAGCTGCGCGCCACGCTGCTCGCGCACCGAATCATGGCCCACCGCATGCACCAGCGCTGCGAACTGAACCGCCGCGAACTGGACGGCTTGATTGACGATATCGATCAGTGCGGCGCGATTATTGACCGCCTGGCATCTGCCGAACAGGCAGTGACCAAAGAGCCAACAGCTGACGATCTCGAATGGCTCGATATCCCGCGCTGCCTGCGTCGATTCCCCGATTAAAACCAACCCCAATACAAACAGGAGCAACGCCATGGATACCACAACCCAACCCGAATACATCCCCACCCTCGACGCCAGCCAAGCTACCGTGCACGAGATGTTTGCCACCATCCTGGCGCAGCGCTTGCAGGCTGGCGCAATGGAGCAGGCCATCACCAAACAGGTTGACCAACTGATCGCCAACTGTGCCAGCGATGCATTTCGCACGTACAGCGATCTGGGTAAAGCCATATCCAAACAACTCACCGCAGCCATCATGCCTAACATCGACAATCTGTCAGATATGCCCACCTACCACCATTTCGTCACCAACCGCCTCAAGTTGGCGGCTCAGGATTTTTACGACACGCGCTTGGCTGAAGTGCTCGACAAAGAGCTTGCTGAAATTATGTCTGAGGTGCCCGAACAGATCACTTTGTCCTGGCTGGTAAAAGAACTGATCGAAGATGCTCAGAGCTACGGCGAACCCGACGGTGAACATATCACTCTTAAAATTGAGCCAAGCTCCAGCCAGAATTTCCTGATGGTATATCTCGACAAAAGCGAAGGCACGAATCAGCGCGACTGTTCTATCAGGCTTCACCTCCACGACAAGGACAAAACCGGAAAGCACGAAATTATCGGCCTGAACGTTGACGACATTAAAGCAGGCGATCGCCTCTGTATGGGCAGGATGTACTCCTTCGAGAAAAAGCTTTTCAACGTGTTTGCTATGAAGGGCCAGATCGAACTTGACCAGGGAACCGACCCCGACAATTACGACACCTATTGCGGTCACGATGATTGACGATTAAGGAGCACACCCATGCAAGTGGCAACCTATAGCCAATTGAAAAAAGCCCAGATAGCTGCCCAGCTGATACCAGGCACTATCACCTGCCCCAGATGCAAAGGGGAGGGCGAATGCACCAGCACCTGTGATGAGTGCGGGCAGGACAAAGAAGCCACCTGCACCATGTGCCATGGCGATGGCACCGTGGATTCTAAAGATGTTGACCCTACCGACATCCCGGGCGGCAGCTACACCGAGCACCTCCACCAAGTATTAACCGACCTAACAGCGGTTGCCCGCTGGCGCGGCACGCCGCCAGAGCGAGAGATCTCAAGTGCCGGTTATATCCCCTACAGCAGCCTGCGCACCAAAGCCCTACACCTTCTCGATCAAGCAGGCAAATCCACAGCCTTTTACTAGGAGCGCCACCCATGTCCGACCATTACGACCACATAGCCATCGCCCTCATCGATGAGGATGTCAGCAATCACCGCCTGGTGCACGACCCCGCCGCCGATGCCGATCTGGAGCAATCCATCCGCACCAACGGCATCCAGCAGCCCGTAAAACTCAACGCCAAAGGCGATGGTCGCTTCACCTTGGTGTGGGGATTCCGCCGCAAGGCTGTCGCCCAACGGATTGGGCTGGAGGCAATACCCGCCCTGGTGGTAGAGGGCCTCACTACAGCGCAGATCCGCGCCCTCCAAGCCATCGAAAACCTGGAGCGCAAAGAGCTGCACCCGCTGGAGGAAGCCCGTTTCTGCGGAGACCTGGCCGACACCCTCACCGAAGAGGCGGACTATACCGGCAGGGCGTCAGACCTCACCGAAGCCATTGCCCAGCGCATCGGCCGATCAACCAAGTGGGTTGAAAACCGCCTGGCCATGACCCGCCTGTCTGAGCGTGTAAAACAGGCCTTCCTCGACGGCGACATCCACCTGCAGCACGTCAACCTTATCGCCCGCCTGGCGGGCCACGACGCGCAAGAGGAGGTACTGGGGGCAGTCAAGGCCCAGGTGCCGCCCTATCACATTGGCAGCGACCGCGCCGAACACAAACGCCCACCATCAACCATCGCCGAAACCCGCAGCCTGGTAGAGCAACGCCTGCGGGATCTCACCACTGTGCCCTGGAAGCTCGACGCCACCTTCGACGGCAAAACAGCCTGCAACACCTGTGGCCACAACAGCGCCAACCGGCTGGAACTGTTCCACGACGACGCCCCCAAAAAGCCGCAGTGCCTGCTGGCAACATGCTACGCCGAAAAAACCAAGTTCACCGGCCGCGCTGTGCAACGCGCCACCAACACCGCACTCAAGGCAGCAGACAAACCCACCAAAAAGCAGGTCGCCGATGCCATCGCCGAGCGTGAGGTGCAGTTCGTCGAACCCGCCGCCGTTATCCAGGCCACCAAACGCAGGCAGGAACCAAAGGCTCCAACCAGTAGTGAAAAACGCGGGCAACAGGATCACGAACGCCGCAGAAAAATCCAGGACACCTATTGGCAAAGGCAAAGAATTTGGCAGATCGACTCCATGAATGCCGCCAAAGCTGCACTTCCCCTAGACCACCCTGATGCTGTGGCCATCCTCACCATCATCATTACCTCCGGCGTTTTGGATACAGCAGGCGAGGGCGAAGGCAAAGCACAAAAAGATGCACGCAAACGCCTGGCTCAAGCGCTTGGCGCCATCGTCACACTGCTAGACACCCAACCAGAGGGCGCCCCGCACCCGGTCCAAGTGGCGGCCACTGCATTGGCGCCACACCTTAAAAGTGCCGCCACGAATGTGCTGCACGACCTGCAATGGCAAGACTACATAGCAGAGGTGCTAAGACCTCTCAACAAACTGGCCGGCATAAAGATCGACGCGCAAGAGCCTACCCTGGAAGCCATCGAGGCAGAGCTGTATCCAGAGGGCGGTACTGATCAGGAGGACGCAGCGTGAAAGAGCGGGGCATCCCCTTCAACGGTCAAATGGTGCGCAGCATTCTGTCAGGCCAAAAAACGCAGACCCGGCGCGCGGTGCATCCACAACCACCCAGCTGTGAAGGGCGGCCATACTCAGGCCGCATATTTGGTCCAGAGATGTATGAGCCAGCCACCTACGACAAGCACGGCGAAATGGTCCCCGGCGCTGAAATTTACGGCATTTATGACGAGGATGGCGAATGGGGAGTGAAATCCCCCTACGGCCAGCCAGGTGACAGACTGTGGGTCCGAGAGGCATGGCGAACAGGCAAGCGACTTGATGGTTACAGACCAAAACAGATCCAGGAGCTATGTACCGAAGCCGGTTATAAAGCCGGATTAAAACCCGCATGCCCAATAAAGTACGAAGCGGATAGTTTTTACCGGCAGTGGGGGGACAACGACATAGAAGATTTCGGAGACTGGGGACGCTACCGCCATGCACGATTTATGCCCCGGTGGGCCGCTCGCATCAGTCTGGAAGTTGTCAGTGTGCGAGTGGAGCGGTTGCAGGATATCAGCGACGACGACTGCGCTTCGGAAGGCGCTAAGCGGACGCACGATGGCGGCGAGTGGGGCGAAGAAGGCCTCCACGAAGAATTTGAATCACTGTGGGAAACCATCAACAGCCCCGGATCATGGGAAGCAAACCCATGGGTGTGGGTAATCGAGTTTAAACATATCCCCGCAGCGCAGAACAATCCGGAGAACTCCTTATGAAAAACAAACTTTCAGACCTCAACAACCACCTCTTCGCACAGCTCGAACGGCTCAGCGAAGAGAGCCTGACCAAAGATGCCGATCTGCTGGAAAAGGAAATCAAACGCACCAACGCTGTCACCAGCGTAGCGCGTGAAATTATCCAGAACTCCCGCACTGTTCTGGATGCCCAGGTAAAACTGGGGCACCCGACAAGCAGGACTCCAGACATGCTGGGGATAGAGCAAAAATGAAGTGCGCCCGATACACCAAACAGCAGCTGGCATTCCTGCGCCGGTGTTACAAACGCATGGATTTGCCAACCCTCACAACCGCCTTTAACGAACGCTTCGGCACCGACCGCACGGATAAACAGATCCGCAGCACGCTGCGCAATCACCGGATGCAGTCGGGCCGAACAGGCCAGTTCGAAAAAGGTGGCAAACCCTGGAACACAGGCACCCACTTTAAAGCGGGCGGTCGCAGCGCACGCACCCGCTTTAAAAAGGGCAACCGTCCACACGGCACCCTGCCCATCGGCAGTGAGCGCGCCATCAAGGGCGGCTATATCCAGGTAAAAGTAGCAGAGCCATCCGCCTGGCGTATGAAGCACCACCTGGCATATGAACAACACCACGGCCCGATCCCACCCGGCCACGTTGTCACCTTCCGGGATCTGGACCCAACCAACTGTGATCCCGCCAATCTGGAGGCCATCAGCTGCGGCGAGAATGCCATCCGCAACAAACTCAACATCCGCGGCCTGCCCGATGCAGCCCGGCCAGCGATTAAAACACTGACCCAGCTGTACCAACATCGCCGCCAGCTCACACTGCTTGACGATGCCCCCACTATGAAAAAAGGCGCCATCCTTTCGGACTGCCGCAACTACCGTTATGAGCTGTCGCGTTACTGGGATCACACACTGCCCATCATGATGGTTGTCGGCCTCAACCCCTCAACCGCCGACGAAACCCACGACGATCCCACCATCCGCAGGGTGATCAACTTCGCCAAAGCCTGGGGCTATGGCGGCATCCGCATGAACAACCTGTTCGCCTGGCGCGCAACAAACCCCAAAGAGATGCTGGCCCAAGCCAACCCCATAGGCGAGCACAACGGCGCCCAGAACGACGCCCACCTAACCCACAACGCCATCATCTGCGGCTTTATCCTGGTGTGCTGGGGCGAATTCGGTGACCGCATGGGCCGAGATAAAACAGTGCTGCGGATCCTGCGAGACTGCAAACCCGTGCACTGCCTGGGCGTCACAAAAAGCGGCCAGCCACGCCACCCGCTGTATATCAAAGGCGACGTACGGCCAATGCTGTACACCCCACCCAAGCGCCCCAGGGGCTGATCATCATGCAATTCTGGCTCACAGAACAGCAAGTGCAGGAGCTCACCAACAGGGTGCGGCCATCGGCACAATTGCGCGTTCTCGCCGCCATGGGCTACTCTGTAAGGCTGCGGCCAGACGGAACTTTCGTCGTGCCCACCGATCAGTTCCGGGCAGACGACAAAAAACCGGCCACCTATCAATTGAACTTCGAGGGCCTGGGCAATGGCTCCAAGGCAGCGTAACAAAGAGAACAAGAAATACCCTACAGGCTGGCGCATGCGCAAGCAGGGCAATAAATACTATATTTTTTACCGCGCCAGTCAGCCAGTCAGACACCTGTGGGACGGCAAGGCAGAACCCTGCCTGGGCATCGGCAACACCCTGCCCGAAGCCGAAAAGCAGGCCTACCAGGTCTGGACCGACAAGATCAACATCAGCGAAACACCCCACACCATGGGCCGCGCCCTCGATCGCTACGAGTCCGAAGTGCTGCCTGGCAAGAAACCAGCAACACAACGATCCAACCGATACAGCCTGGCCAGGCTGCGCAAAGTGATACCCGCATCGATGCCAGTCACCAGCTTCGAAACCCACCACGGATATCAATACCGAGATCAATGTGCCCGCCTCGAAAGCCCAAAAAAATCTAACCTTGATATGGAAGTGCTCTCTCACGTCTTTTCCAAATGCCTGGAGTGGGGCACACCCGGCCTGCGAGAGCATCCCATCAAGGGCAAGGTCAGCAAGATCACCCTCGCCCCACGCGACCGCTACGTCGAAGACTGGGAGCTGGAAGCCTTTCTCAGCACCGCTGGCGCCATGCTTAACGCATACCTGCCACTCAAGTACGCCCTGGGAATCGACAAATCCATGATGCTCAGGATCCGCATGGCCGACATCAAAGAAGATCGCCTGCATATTCCCAAGCGCTCGAAGATTGAGAGCAACGCCAAGGCCAAAAAGAAGGATTATTTGTTCAAAGACAAGGAGGGGGCCAGCACCGGCCTGGAGGAGTTGATCACAGCAGCCAAAGCATGGCGCCGCAAACACCTGAAAGTGCTGTCACCGTGGCTGTTCTGCACCAGCCACGGACAGCCCTACATCAAAGATGACGGCACCACATCAGGATTCGACAGCATCTGGCAACGCGCAATGAAAAAGGCGATCGAAAAAACTTCGCTGACCGAGCGCTTCCACGAGCACGACATCTGCGCAAAAACGTCCAGCGATATCGAAACCACAGAACAAGCCGCCAAGCTCAGAGGACACCTGAACACTGCCACAACGGAGAAAGTCTACCGCCGCAAACCGCAACAGATCATGCCCCTGAACGCGGGCAAAAAGAAGGGGGAGAAGATTTGAATGGGGTAAAACCCAATCAATGGGGTAAAAACAAAAAAAGCCACCTCTCGGCAGCCTTCTAAGCTAATGATTTAAAAAGAATAAATGGTGGGTCGTGATGGATTCGAACCATCGACCAATTGGTTAAAAGCCAACTGCTCTACCAACTGAGCTAACGACCCGGAAGAGGCGCATATCTTACTGTCTGAAAATGAAAGGTCAAGCCGAAATAGTGCTAATTGGCGTATTTTGTCGGGTCTGCAACGCCAGCTTCGTGGAATCCCTGACGCCGCAGACGACAGCTGTCACAGCGACCGCAAGCCAGTCCCTCATCGGTAGCCTGATAGCAGGAAACCGTCAGCCCGTAGTCGACCCCCAACGCTGTGCCTGTGTGAACAATGTCCGCCTTGCTCATTGCCATCAGTGGCGCGTGCACCTTCAACCCATGGCCTTCGACACCCGCTTTGGTGGCGAGGTTGGCCATGGTTTCAAATGCAGCGATAAATTGCGGGCGGCAATCGGGGTAACCGGAGTAGTCCACGGCATTGACGCCGATATAGATATCGGTGGCATTGAGGACTTCTGCCCAGCCCAGGGCAATGGCAAGGAATACTGTATTTCTTGCCGGCACATAGGTTACCGGGATGCCCGCTGTTTCATGTTCAGGCACGGCGATAGTGCAGTCGGTGAGTGCCGAACCGCCAATGCTGCCCAGATCAATGATCACGGTTTTGTGCTCAACGGCGCCAAGGGCGAGGCTGACTCGCTCTGATGCCGCAAGCTCGGCGCGGTGCCGCTGGCCGTAATCAAAGCTCAGGGTGTAGCAGTCGCGCCCCTGACTGCGGGCAATGGCGAGTACGGTGGTGGAGTCGAGGCCGCCGGAGAGCAGGACAACTGCTTTCTTCGCGGCTCCTGATTCGGAATTGTGATTTGGATTGGCTTCGGAGAGGGGCATGGCTACCTCAGTGACCGGGTTCATCGTTCCACAGCAGCTTGTGGAGCTGGAGCTGCAGGCGTACCGCCAGCCTGTCCTCAATGATCCAGTTGGCGAGGTCAGTGGCCGTCAGGGTGCCGTGGCTGGGGGAGAACAGCAGATTGTCGACCCTGTCCTGCAGGCTGTATTCGTCGATGCGCATTTTTGCCCAGTCATAATCGCGGCGATCACAAATCACGAACTTGAGCTCGTCGCTTTTTTTCAGGTGCTGGAGATTGTCATAGAGATTGCGGCCCACCTCGCCGGAACCGGGGGTTTTCAGATCCATGATCACGACAACGCGGGGGTCGATGCCTTCAATCGAGATGGCGCCACTGGTTTCGAGGGATACCCTGTAGCCTTCATCACAGAGCCGTGACAGCAGCGGCCAGCACTCCCGCTGGGCCAATGGCTCGCCGCCGGTCACAGTGACCCAGGGGGCATTGAGCGCCTGCACCTGGGCCACTATGTCGTCGAGGGATTTGCGCTCTCCGCCGTAAAAGGCATATTCGGTATCACAATAGCCACAGCGCAAGGGACAACCAGTGAGGCGCACAAAGACGGTGGGCAAGCCGACGGTGCTGGTTTCACCCTGCAGGGAGTAAAAGATTTCAGTAATGCGCAGAGAGTCTTTCATGGGCGGCAATTATCAGGGGTCGACTATAACAATGACAATCCGGACGAAGACAATCTGCGAGGGATTTGGTGAGATGGTCCCGCTTTCGCCGCTTCACTCACGGCGAAAGCTGGAGATTTCATCTGGATCAGAAGTTTTCCTGGAGATAGGCTTTTGCCAGTGCTGAAGCACTGCTGTTGGTATTCACAGCGCGCTCCAGTATGGCTTTGGCCTTGGCTGTCTGACCTTGAAGATGATAGACACGGCCCAGTTTGAACATGGCGTCTGGAGCCTTGCGGTCAGTGGTGAAATTGTTCACTACGGTGGCAAAAGACGTCTCGGCGGCACCCAGCTTGTTCTGCAACAGGTAAATTTCCCCCAGCCAATAGTGTGCGTTGGCGGCATATTTACCCGTGGGGTATTGCTGAAGATGTGCGGTGAAAGCCATCACAGCCTGATCAATCTTGCGATCCTTGAGCAGGTCATAGGCTGCGGTGTAACTGCGCAACTCATTGCCGGAGGCATCAGGGCCGGGCGCTCCGGGTTGCGGCAGCGCATCATCAACCCCGTATCCACCACCCTCTGCTGCGGCAAGAATCGGGTCAATCTCGTCAGCATTGGCGGCAGGGGGCGCTGTTGCCCTTGGCGGAAGCTCCCCGGGGGCGGAACCCGGCGCTGCACTGAGCCGACTGTCGAGATCCTGATAATCATCCTGCTGGCGCTTTTTGAGCTTTTCCAGTTCATGGGTCAGTTCTTCAACGGCGCCACGCAGGCTGCTGATTTCCTCCTGCATCATCTGCATCCGGCTGAATGTATCCCCGGCGCCCTGAAAACCACCCTGCTGGGCCGATGCCAATTGCACCTGACACAGCGCAATTGCCAGAACCAAACCCGCTACTTTGCCCATTGCATAACCTCACTGAAAACAAAAAAGCCAGACGCAGAATACTGCGGCTGGCTTTCGGGAGCAAACGCCGGTTGCTTATTTCATTTCAACGCGACGGTTGAGAGACCATGATTGCTCGTCACTGCCCAGCTGTGCAGGGCGCTCTTCACCGTAACTGATCACTTCAAGGTTGTTGCCGTTCATACCCTGCATGATCAGGTATTCACGCACGGCATTGGCACGACGCTCGCCAAGGGCCATGTTGTACTCACGGGTGCCACGTTCGTCTGCGTGGCCTTCAAGACGAACCTGGCGGTTGCCGCCGCGCAGACGCTGGGCGTGGGTATCAAGCGCGGCACGGGCTTCAGGGGTCAGAACCGCTCTGTCGAACTCGAAGTAGAACACGGTAGCTACACCGCCGGCGCTCAGATCATCACCATAGGCAGAACCGGAACCGGCAGTGCCGGTACCAACACCGCTGCCGGACAGGCCTTCACCGGTACCATCTTCAGTGGACGTGCTGGAACATGCGGCAAGCAGGGTAGACAGTAAAGCTACCAGGAAGCCGGTTTTCAGGGTTTGAAAGGTCATTGTTGTTCTCCTCAGTGTCAAAAATGGAACCTTGTGGCTCCGTGTTCAATAAAATTGTTACAAAAATGGCGACCAGGCAGGCTCGCGCACATCACCCTCCCGCGCCGGCAGGAGGAATTTTACACCAGCATCAATGGAAACTGCTGCAAGCAGGTTTTTATTGCCCCGCTTGGTGGCATACAACAGCATAGCCCCATTGGGAGCCACCGTCGGCGACTCATCCAGATAGGTGCTGGTGAGTATACGAAAATCTCCGGAAATCAGGTCTTGGGATGCTATGTGAAATGCACCGCCATCGCGATGCACCATGACCAAGGTGCGCCCGTCGGGAGCAAGCCTTGGTCTGGCATTGTAAGAGCCGCGGAATGTTACCCGCTCTACAGCACCGGATGCAAGCGTCAATTTATAGACTTGCGGCGAACCGCCCCGGTCAGAGGTGAAGACAATGGCCTTGCCATCCGGAGTCCAGTTGGGCTCGGTATCAATGGCAAAATGGTTGGTAAGACGGGTGAACTGACGCGACGCCAGATCAAAGGTATAGATCTCCGGATTGCCGTCCTTGGACAGCACCAAGGCCAGCTTGCGGCCATCGGGAGACCAGGCGGGGGCGCCATTGAGGCCGCGGAAATTGGTCAGCTGCTCACGACTGGCATCACCGAGTTTCTGACGAAAAATGGCCGGGCGCCCGGTTTCAAAGGACACATACACCAGTTCCTTGCCATCCGGCGACCAGCTGGGGGACATCAGCGGCTCGCGGGATTCCAGCATCAGCCGCTCGCGGGCACCATCGGCATCCGCCACCATGAGCCGATAGATCAACTTGTTATCCCTGCCGGGGGTGGCGGTGACATAGGCAATACGGGTTGAAAATGCACCGCGGATACCGGTAATCGCTTCGTAAACCTTGTCACTGATATAGTGGGCAATATCGCGCAGATTGCTGTCATTGCCGTGTACCACCTGGGCCAGCACAATTTTTTCGCCGAGCACCTCCGACAGGCCAAAAGTTACCTTGAGACGGCCATCATTGAGCCGTTCGGCATTGCCATAGACCAGATACTGGGCGCCGAGTACGCGCCAGTCGCGGTAAAAAATCTCTTTCACGTCCCGGGGAAAAGACAGCATGTTGGCGCGATTGATGGGGCTGAACAAACCGCTGCGCTGCAAATCGGCAGAGACAATATTACTGATATCTTCAGGCAGGACCGCATTGCCCGCCTCAATGGGGGAGACAGCAATAACGGTGGGATTGTCGACACCCTGGGTTATCTCGATGGTGAGCTGGGCCTGGGTGGAAACAGCAACACCCATAAACAGTATCAGGGTGAGCAGCAGACGGGATTTCATCATGGTGGTTTATAACCTCAAGTCCTGGGCATCAAATTTCAAGCGAAAACGGCGAAAATTCTGTTCATAGGCGGCACGGTCCTGCTGTATCAACTCTTTCAATCTTTCAAACTGTTCGGCGCGGCGCACTGCCTGCTCACAGGACAGATCATAAGCTGAATTGCCGCTGGATTTAATGACAGCGACGCCGACAACCCTAGCCTGGCCATCAAGGGTGATCTCCAGCTCAGTCACCATGCCAAGGCGTGCGCTCGGCGGACGGCTCCAGTTGGATACGATGCGATCCTGCACATAGCCCAGATAGGAACCAACCTGTTGTTCACTGGCCGCTGCATCAGCCAGAGCCTGCTCTGCTGCCAGAGCTCTGGCCAGCTCCTGCTCGCGACGCAGTTGTTCCTGACGCTGCTTTTCGGCCTGCTGACGCTTGAGTTCTTCCTGGCGCCTTTTTTCAGCTTCCGCTTTGGCCTGCTCTTCCTTGCGTTTTTTTTCTGCCTCGGCTTTGGCCTGTTCTTCCTTGAGCTTGCGTTCAGCTTCCGTTTTGAGCTGCTGCTGGCGCACCTGCTCTTTTCTGACCTCCTCCTGGCGTTGTTGTTCCTTGCGTTGCTGCTCCTGACGCTCCTGGGCCGCTGTATCAACCTTGGGGGGAGGCGGTGGCGCTGGCGGTGGTGCTGGCGGAGGCTTGGGTTGGGCTTTTGCCTCTTTTGGCGCCTGCACGGTGGGCGGGGCGTCAAGCTGCAGCAGCTTGGCTTCCACATAGCGCGGCATTACCGCTTTGCGGGGCTTTTCCTGGGGTGTCCAGCCAATAACGATGAACGCAAGCAAGGCGCCATGCAATAGCAGGCTGGCAATGGTGGGCCAGATATAGCCTGTAGCCGGGCTTTTCATGGTGATACCGCAGCCATTATTTTTTGCTTCTCGGAGGCTCTGTCACCAGCCCCACATTGGGGGCGCCAGCGCTCTGCAGCACGGTCATCAGCTCCACAACGGCACCGTAATCCACGTTGGTATCACCCCACACGAGCACGGGTGTCAGGGGCTGTACAGCCAGGACTTTCGCGACTCTTTCCCTGATGACTTCCAGGGATTCTTCCTGATTCTTTTCATTGCCGAGATCAATGTGGTAAGTGCCGTCCGCCTTCACGGACACAATCAGCGGTTCCTTGTCACTTTCGTCCATGGGGCTGGAGGGGGCCTGGGGCAGATCCACTTTTACCCCCTGCATCAGCAGCGGCGCGGTGATCATGAAAACGATCAGCAGCACCAGCATCACATCAATGTAGGGGACCACATTGATCTCAGCCACCAACTTGCGTTTTGACTTGGTCCTTACGACAGCCATGAATCAGTTACCACTGTGGACACGACGGTGGAGGATGCTGGAAAACTCTTCAGCAAACGTCTGGTAATTACTGAGAAGATTATCCGCCTGGGACGAGTAACGGTTGAACGCCAGCACCGCCGGAATGGCAGCAAACAGGCCCATGGCTGTGGCGATCAGGGCCTCGGCAATACCCGGAGCAACGGTTGCCAGGGTGGCCTGCTGGACATTGGCCAGGCTGCGAAATGATTGCATGATGCCCCAAACGGTACCCAGCAGACCGATATAGGGGCTGACCGATGCCACACTGGCGAGAAACGGCAGGTTGATATTGAGCTTTTCCTCTTCCCGCGACAGGGCAACGCGCATGGCGCGCTCGGTTCCTTCCATCACTACATCGGGATCAACATTTTTCTGCTGAATGAGGCGGTTGAATTCGCGGAAGCCACTGCGAAAGACACTTTCCAGGCCATCGATATTGGCGTTATCGTGCAACTTGGCGGTGATGTCGTTGAACAGCTGGTTGAGGTCCACACCGGACCAGAAGGTCTGTTCAAACTCGCGGTAATTTTCCTGGGCCTGGCGCAGGTAGCGTCCGCGCTGGATAATCATCACCCAGGAGATCACCGACGCCATCAAAAGGATCAGCATCACAAGCTGTACGGGGATGGACGCCCCGAGAATCAATGCCCATATCGAAAGATCTTCTGTCACAGACATCTCCTATTGTGTTGTAACGGGTAGAGCCACACGCCTGACGTCGGCGGGAATGGCTGAAGGGCGCATGCGGTCGCGGGTGACACAGGCCACCTTGACTTCAGCCGCGCATAGTAATTCATCTCCGCGCTTGACGGTCTGTTCCATAACAAAAAAAGTTCTGCCGCCGCCGATCACCCGGGCAGTGGCCAGCAGCAGATCATCAAGGCGAGCCGGTTTGCGGTAATCAATACTGAGGGAGTGCACCACAAACATCAGATTCTCACCAAACAGGGCCGGTTTTTCAAAACCCAGATGACGAAACCATTCGGTGCGTGCACGTTCCAGAAATTTGAGGTAATTGACGTAATACACTATGCCGCCGACGTCGGTGTCCTCCACATAGACCCGCACCGGCAGTTGAAATTCATTCATTCCATGCAACCTTTTGAGACACTGCTCACAAATCAGAGTGCGGCATCGTCACCGCCTGGCAGACTGAGCTGCCCGCCCTGCCCCGCCGGGCGCTTCAAGCCAAAATGCTGGTAGGCAAGGCCCGTGGCCATGCGACCCCGGGATGTGCGGATCAGGTAGCCCTGCTGGATCAGGTATGGCTCAAGCACATCTTCGATGGTGCCGCGCTCTTCGCTGATGGCAGCGGCGAGGCTGTCCACCCCCACCGGGCCGCCATCGAATTTTTCAATGATCGCCAGCAGCAAACGGCGGTCCATATGATCAAAACCCTGCTGGTCCACATTGAGCATATTGAGGGCCAGATCAGCGATATCACTGCTGACATGGCCGTTGCCCTTGACCTCGGCATAGTCCCGCACGCGCCGCAGAAGGCGGTTGACGATACGGGGCGTGCCGCGGGCGCGGCGGGCGATTTCCAGCGCACCCCGGTCATCAATGGCAACGCCCAGAATTCTGGCGGAGCGAGTAACGATGGTGGCCAGCTCGTCGATGGTATAGAACTCCAGGCGCTGAACAATGCCAAAGCGGTCCCGCAACGGCGAGGTGAGCAGTCCCGCGCGGGTAGTGGCGCCCACCAGGGTAAAGGGTGGCAGATCAATTTTCAGGGAGCGCGCCGAAGGGCCTTCGCCGATCATGATATCGAGCTGGTAATCTTCCATCGCTGGGTAGAGCACTTCTTCCACCACAGGGCTCAGGCGATGGATTTCATCGATAAACAGCACATCGCCCGGCTCCAGGTTGGTCATCAGGGCAGCGATATCGCCGGCCCGCTCCAACACCGGGCCAGAGGTAGTCTTCAGATCCACGCCCATTTCATTGGCAATAATATTGGCCAGGGTGGTTTTGCCAAGGCCCGGGGGACCGAACACCAAAGTGTGATCCAGCGGCTCGCCGCGGGCCTTGGCGGCACTGATAAAAATCCCCATCTGCTCGCGCACCGCCTGCTGGCCCACATAATCTGCCAGAGTCAGGGGCCGGATGGCGCGGTCGTAGCGCTCCTCGGGATCGCCGGGAGCGGGTGACATCAATCTGTCGCTTTCAATCATCGCAGGGTTCCAGAATTCTTTGCTTCACGCGGTTTCAAACGGGAGATGTGTAGATGCGAGAAGAGAGACGGTCACACCTCTGCAGTCCGTCTCCCGTCTCCCATTTCTACATTTCCCCAGTTTCAGCTTACTTCCTCACCGCATTTTTCAACGCCTGGCGAATCAATGCTTCGCTGGCGGCATCATCCCCCACTTCCGCCGCGGCGGCGCTCACCATGCGGGTGGCTTCCTGAGGCTTGTAACCCAGGGAGATAAGCGCGCTTTCAGCCTCCTGCAGCAGATCGCCGGGAGTTGGCCCAGCAACAGTGCCCGGCACTGTTGCTGTGGCGGGAGCATCCCAGGAAGCAAGGCGATCCTTCATTTCCACCACGAGTCGCTCGGCGGTTTTTTTGCCCACTCCCGGCAAGCGGGTCAGGGTAGCCACATCATTGGCCCGCACACTGCGTACAAACTCTGCCGCCGTCATGCCAGACAAAATGGCCAGGGCGAGTCTGGGGCCGACACCGCTGACCTTGATCAGGGAACGGAACAGGCTGCGCTCCGATTCCGTGGCAAAACCGAACAACTGCTGGGCGTCCTCACGCACAACAAAATGGGTGTGCAAGGTGACGGTCTCGCCCACGGATGGCAATTCAAAATAGGTAGTGAGGGAAACCTGAACGTCATAGCCAAGCCCGTGCACATCAACCAGCAGCTCCGGCGCCTGTTTTTCGAGCAGTATCCCTGTGATGCGGCCAATCATTTGTAGTGGATCTCCTTGAGGCGTCCCCGCGCATAACGAGTTTTGGCAACCGCCTGACCCGAACCGGCAAGGCCGGTGGCCATGGTGATGGCAGAACGCAGGCTGTGGGCATGGCACAGGGCAACCGCCAAGGCGTCTGCGGCGTCCTCACGGGGCGCGGCGTCGAGGCTGAGCAGCCGCACCACCATTTGCGACACCTGGTCCTTGGTGGCAGCGCCGGTGCCCACCACAGACTGCTTGACGGTTTTGGCACTGTATTCAGACACAGGCAGATCGGCCTGCACACCAGCGACTATAGCTGCGCCCCGGGCCTGCCCGAGTTTGAGAGCAGCGCGGGGATCGCGGGCAAAAAATACTTCTTCAACCGCCATTTCAGCGGGACTGTGGATGGCAATGATCTCCGCCACACTGGCGCAGATAATCTTGAGCTTTTCCGGCAGTGACACGGTCGGGAGTTTGATAATGCCGCTGGCAATATAGTAGACCTTCGAGCCACGGGCCTCGATGACGCCAAACCCGGTTTTGATGGAGCCGGGGTCTATTCCCAATATCACGGGCATGGGCAAAGGTGCTCGGGCAGTTGCAGGTGTGGCCATTGTCCCTGATTGGCGGGGATGTTCAAGGTGCTTTTCTGTAGGAGGTCAGACCCAAAGCCTCTAAACAAGCACCAGATTATCCCGATGAATCAACTCATCATCATCGCAATAACCCAGTATCTCACTGATACGGGAAGTGCTCTGACCCATGATTTTGAGGGTTTCGTCCGCATTGTAGTTGACGAGGCCGCGGGCGATCTCGCGCCCCTGCTGATCGCTGCAAATCACCAGATCACCCCGGGTAAAGCGGCCACTCACGGCGACAACCCCCACTGGCAGCAAACTTCTGCCCTGCTGACTCAATACTTTGACAGCCCCTTCGTCGAGGGTCAGATTGCCACGCACCTGCAACTGCCCGGCAAGCCACTGCTTGCGGGCGGCGATTGGCTCCCGCGCAGCCAGCAGCAGGGTGCCCACCTCTTCGCCGCGACGCAGATGGTTAAGCACGGCAACTTCGCGGCCACTGGCAATAATCGTGCTGGCGCCGGAACGCGCTGCCAGCCTGGCCGCCCGCAATTTTGTAATCATGCCGCCGCGACCCAGACTGCCAGTACTGCCGCCAGCCAGTGCGTCCAGAGCGGGATCGCCCGCCTGGCCCAGTTTTACCAGCACGGCATCCGCATTGGCCCTGGGATCTTTATCGAACAGACCCAATTGGTCGGTGAGAATGACGAGAACATCGGCGTCGATCAGATTGGCCACCAGGGCTGCGAGGGTGTCGTTGTCGCCGAAGCGGATCTCGTCGGTGACCACGGTGTCGTTTTCATTGACCACCGGTACAACACCCAGTTTGATTAAGGCCTGCAGAGTGCGTCGGGCGTTGAGATAGCGCTGGCGGTTGGAGAGGTCGTCGTGGTCGAGAAGAATCTGCGCCGTGTGGCGACCGTGGACCTGGAAGTGGGATTCGTAGGCCTGCACCAGACCCATCTGCCCCACTGCTGCTGCCGCTTGCAGATCGTGAATCGCCTTGGGGCGGATCTTCCATCCCAAGCGGGACATACCTTCAGCCACCGCACCAGAAGATACCAGGACAACTTCAATACCTTCGGCCAATAACTGTGCGATCTGTGCCACCCAGGCGGCCATGGCCTCGCGGTCCAGCCCCTTGCCATCGGCTGTAAGCAGTGCGCTGCCGATCTTCACTACCCAGCGCCTGGTGGTTGTGATTTTTTCCCGTGACATAAAACCTTGTCTGCCTGTCAGTAATTTTTATGCTTGCCGAAAAGAGAGTGTGAGCGCTGATCAGGAGTAGTCAGGGCGCGTAGACAACTTCCACATCGTCATCGTCGCCATCATAATCATCGTCGTCATAATCGTCATCACCACCATCGCCCTCAGTATCCTTGCCGCGCTGGCTGCGGGCCAGGCGCAGGGCCTCAATTTTCTCCCGTGCCTCCTGCTGCATACGGCGTTGCAGGGCAAGCTCTTCTTCGGCGAAAACGGGATCGTAACCTTCGCGCTCCTTGCGTTCTTCGATGTGCTCCATGATGGCGCCGGTCAACGCCTGGGTGCCAGTCTGGCTGATGGCGGCGACGGCAAATACCGGGCCTTGCCAGTCAAGCGTGTCCACTACGGCCTGGCAGCGGGCTTCCACTTCTTCTTCAGGCAACAGATCAATCTTGTTGAGTACCAGCCAACGCTCGCGCTCCGCCAGTGTCGGGCTGAATCTGGCCAGCTCGCGCTCGATGGCGGCAGCATTTTCACCGGGATCACTGCCATCCGGCGGCATCATATCCACCAGGTGCAGGAGGATGCGGGTACGGGTCAGGTGCTTGAGGAAGCGGATACCCAGCCCCGCGCCTTCAGAAGCACCTTCAATCAAACCGGGGATATCGGCGATAACAAAACTGCGGTGGCGGTTAACCCGCACTACACCGAGATTCGGCACGAGGGTGGTAAAGGGGTAATCAGCCACTTTCGGCTTTGCCGCTGACACAGCGCGTATAAAGGTGGACTTGCCTGCATTGGGCAAACCCAGCAGGCCGACATCTGCCAGCACCTTCAACTCCAGGCGCAGGTTGCGGGAATCCCCTTCGCTGCCATGGCTGGTCTGGCGTGGAGCGCGGTTGACGCTGGATTTGAAGCGGGTATTGCCCAGGCCATGAAAGCCGCCCTGGGCCACTTTCAGGCGCTGGCCAATTTCGGTCAGGTCACCGAGAATTTCCTGAGTGTCCTCGTCGATCACGGTGGTGCCCACTGGTACTTGCAGGATCAGGTCATCACCACTGCGACCGGTGCAGTTGCCGCCACGACCGCCCTCGCCATTGGCAGCGCGAAACTGGCGCTGGTAGCGGTAATCCACCAGGGTATTGATGCCCTCATTGGCCTCCAGAAAAATACTGCCGCCGTCACCGCCGTCACCGCCGTCGGGGCCACCGTTGGGTATGTATTTTTCGCGGCGGAAGCTCAGGCAGCCATTGCCGCCCTTGCCGGCATGAACGGTAATGGGTGCCTCATCGACAAATTTCACGGGCCTGACCTCTCAAAGATGACCGCCTATTGTACAGGGATACGGAATAGAGCATAAAAAAAGCCCCGCATGCGGGGCTTTTCAGCGATCCATCACAGGCCTCAGGCGCCGATGATGTCCACATACTTGCGATTGTTGGGGCCGCGAACCGCAAACTTTACGCGACCTTCAACAGTGGCAAACAGGGTGTGATCGCGACCAATCCCAACGTTGACACCGGGGTGCACACGGGTGCCGCGCTGGCGGATGATGATATTGCCAGCCTTTACAACTTCGCCGCCAAAGCGCTTGACGCCAAGACGTTTACTTTCTGAATCCCGTCCGTTACGGGTACTACCACCAGCTTTCTTGTGAGCCATGACTCTTTCTCCTGCAAGGATTACCTGAAGCTGGCATCAACCAGCGTTAATGCCCGTGATTTTCACTTCGGTGAACCACTGACGGTGGCCCATCTGCTTGCGGCTGTGCTTGCGACGGCGGAACTTGATGATTTTCACCTTGTCGGCGCGGCCATGGGCCAGCACTTCAGCGGTTACACTGCCGCCTGCCACATAGGGGGCGCCAACATTGATGGCGTCGCCGGAGGCAATCATCAGTACCTTGTCAAAATTGATCGATTCACCAGTGGCGATTTCGAGTTTTTCCAGGCGCAGGGTTTCGCCTTCTACAACGCGGTGCTGCTTGCCACCACTTTCAATAACTGCGTACATACTCTATCTGCTCCAGATTAACAGCTTTTCTACTCGCCCCCACCGAAAAGCAGGGACCGTTTTATGAGGGGGCGCATTTTAGGCCAATCACCTGCGCACCGCAAGCCGCGCAACAGAAGTTTTTTTGCAGTTGCACAATCGGCCTGAATCAGCCGGGTGCCGTTGGGGTAAATGCTTCCCTTGATACCCTTCTTGCCAGACTGTAACCGCCTGCTTTTCTTGACACTTCAAGGCTTGGACCCTAGGATGCCAGCCCATCACAAGTCACCCAAAGCTCACCCCCGATGCTGCCCTTTTACCCTGTAGTGAACGATGAATTTGCGGCAGTCAACGAGCTGATCCTCAGGGAGCTGCACTCCGAAGTGCCCCTGGTGGAGAACATCGGGCACTACCTGATCGAAGCGGGGGGCAAACGCCTGCGCCCCCTGCTGGTGCTGCTCAGCGCCAAAGCCTGCGGCTACCAGGGCAGCGATCATATCAGCCTGGCGGCGGTTATCGAGTTTATCCACAGCGCCACACTGCTCCACGACGATGTGGTTGACACCTCGGATTTGCGCCGCGGCAGGCTTACCGCCAATGCCCGCTGGGGCAATGCTCCCAGCGTTCTGGTAGGCGACTTCCTCTACTCCCGCGCCTTCCAGATGATGGTTGCACTCGGCAACATGGAGATCATGCGTATCCTGGCGGACACCACCAACGCGATCTCCGAAGGTGAAGTCCAGCAACTTATCAATGCAGGCAATGACCAGACCAGTGAGCAGGACTATCTGCAAGTTATCGACAAAAAGACCGCCAAGCTGTTCGAAGCCGCCGCCCGCTGCGGTGCCGTGGTAGCTGACGCCCAGCATCTGACCAGCGCAATGGCCAGCTACGGACACCATATCGGCATGGCTTTCCAGCTGGTGGACGACGCCCTGGATTACAGCAGCAGCAGCGAAGAACTCGGCAAGAACATCGGCGATGATCTTGCCGAAGGCAAATCCACCTTGCCTCTTATCCATGTCCTTGATAAAGGCACCAACGACCAGGCAGAGCTGGTGCGGGACGCCATCAAAAGCGGCGGGATTGAACAGCTGGACGCGGTACTCGCCGCCATCGAGGCCACCGGCGCCATCCAGTACACCATGGATCTCGCTCACCACCACGTGGATCAGGCCATTGGCAGCCTCGACAGCCTGACACAATCTGACACCAAAACGGCCCTCACAGAGCTGGCCCGTTTTGCTGTTGAACGAAAATCCTGACGGTTTTTTATTCCTCCTCCCTTATAAAGAGCTACTCTTACACAGATGCTTTCAGCCACCCGAGCACTACTGCCTAAAGGGGTAGATTGACTGCAAGCGCCTGTTTTTGAATTGCCTTTGTGCCTGATAATGGCACCCACTTTTGTCACCCATCGGCGTATTCTTTGTTTGAACCAAGCGTTCAGGTACAGTAGCCGCCCCTAAAACAACCATCGATTGACGGAGAGACTTCGTGATTATTGGTGTACCACTGGAACTCAAACCAGGCGAAAACCGTGTTGCCTTCGCTCCCGGCAATGTGTCCGTCTGGACAAAAAAGGGCGTCAAGGTACTTATCCAGGCATCAGCGGGACAGGCTGCCGGGTACCTTGACAGCGATTATGAACAGGCCGGCGCACAGATTATTGCAACCAGGGAAGAAATCTTTGCTCAATCGGACATCGTGCTGCAGGTGCAATCCTTCGGTTCGAACAAGGAAAACAGCGACGGCGATCTGGCCCTGCTGCGCGAAGGTCAAGTGATTGCGGGCATGATGGACCCACTGGCATCGCCGGAAGTGGCCAGCACCCTGGCACAACGCAAGGTCACCGCCTTTGCCATGGAACTGGTGCCGCGCATCAGCCGCGCCCAGTCCATGGATGTGCTGTCTTCCATGGCAACCCTGGCGGGCTACAAGGCCGTATTGCTTGGCGCCGCCGCCCTGCCCCGCATCCTGCCCATGCTGATGACTGCCGCAGGCACACTGCAACCGGGCCGCGTCTTTATCATGGGTGTCGGCGTTGCAGGCCTGCAGGCCTGCGCCACAGCCAAGCGTCTGGGCGGCGTGGTTGAAGCCTACGATGTACGCCCTGCGGCCCGTGAGCAGATCCTGTCGGTGGGCGCCAAACCGATCGTGCTTGAACTTGAAGCGGAAGGCACTGAAGACAAGGGCGGCTACGCCAAGGCTCAGGGCGAAGACTTCCTGCGTCGCCAGCGCGAACTGATGACGGCCGTGATCGCCCAGCAGGACATCGTCATTACCACCGCCGCCGTACCCGGCGCCAAATCCCCCATCCTCGTCACCGAGGACATGGTAAAAGCCATGAAACCTGGCTCGGTGATTGTCGATCTGGCCGCCGAGCGCGGTGGCAACTGCGAGTTGACCCAGCTCGGCAAAACCATCGTCGCTCACGGCGTCACCATTATCGGCCCGGACAACATTCCCTCGACCATCCCCAATCATGCCAGCCAGATGTACGGCAAAAATATGGAAGTGTTACTCGGTCACATGATCAACGCCGAGGGCAATCTCAGCCTCGACTTTGATGATGAGGTTATCTTTGAAACCGTTATCGCCCATGGCGGCAATGTGCCCCATGCCCGCATGCGCGCCATGCTCGGCATGGAACCCATCGTCAAGCCCACCGCCCCCGAGGCGAACGGCGAGCAAACCAACTAAGGGGAATTTCCGATGGATATGAATACGCTTGTGATGCTGCTGGCACTGTTTGTGCTGTCGCTCTTTCTCGGGGTCGAAATGATCACCAAGGTGCCACCGACCCTGCACACCCCGCTGATGTCCGGCACCAACGCCATTTCCGGCATCACTCTGGTTGGCGCCCTGCTGGCGGCGGGTTCCGACTCTTCCTCCACAGCCGTGAACAATATTCTGGGCTTTGTGGCAGTCGTGCTGGCGACACTCAATGTTGTCGGCGGCTACCTGGTTACCAACCGCATGCTCGCCATGTTCAAGAGGAAGTAAGCCATGAATTTGACGGTTGTTAATCTGGTCTACCTGGCTGCCGCGATACTCTTTATCCTCGGCATCAAGGGTCTTTCCAAACCCAAAACCGCTGTGCGCGGCAATATGCTGTCCGCCCTCGGCATGTTGGTGGCAGTGGTTGTCACCCTCTTTGACCGCAGTATTGTCAGCTTTGAGTACATCATTGCCGGAATGCTCATCGGCGGCATTATCGGGGGCCTGATGGCCGTCAAGGTGCGCATGACGTCCATGCCCCAGATGGTGGCCATACTCAACGGTTTCGGCGGCGGCGCATCCCTCGCCATTGCCCTGGCGGAATACTACGCCAAGACCCACACCCCCGTGACAGAGTTGATGACCGCCAGCCCCTTCGGTATCGGCGCCCTGGGTGTTATCGCCGTGGTAGCCATCAGCCTGACCGTGCTGATCGGCGCCGTCACCCTCACCGGCAGCTTCGTCGCTTTTGCCAAGCTTCAGGAGCTGATGAAGAAGGACTACGGGCTGCCCGGTGGACCCATTGGCAACGGCCTGTTGCTGCTGGTGGGCTTGGTCGCTGCGGTGGCCCTGTGCATCGACCCCACCAACGCCACTCTGATTATCGTCATCGTTGTGCTAGGCCTGTTGCTTGGCCTGTTCCTGGTGCTGCCCATCGGTGGCGCCGACATGCCGGTGGTGATCGCCCTGCTGAACTCCTACTCCGGTATTGCCGCAGCCTTTGCCGGCTTTATCCTCGGCAACACCGTGCTGATTGTCGCTGGCTCACTGGTGGGCACATCGGGACTGATTCTCACCAAGATTATGTGTGTGGCCATGAACCGCTCACTGGCCAATGTGTTGTTCGGCAAGATGGCTGGCAGCGGTGTGATTATCAGCGCTGATGAAGTCTACGGCGGCAAGGTCAAGAGTGCCGGTGCCGAGGAAGTTGCAATGATGCTGGAGACCGCCAAGCGCGTGGTGATCGTGCCCGGCTTCGGCATGGCCATGGCCCAGGCCCAGCACGCGGTGCGCGAACTGGCAGATGTTTTGGAAGCCCATGGCTGCGAAGTGGAATACGCCATCCACCCGGTGGCCGGTCGTATGCCCGGCCACATGAACGTATTGTTGGCGGAAGCAGAAGTTCCCTACGACAAACTGGTGGAGATGGAGCGCATCAACCCCACCTTCGAGGACACCGATGTGGCCATTGTGATCGGCGCCAATGACGTCACCAACCCCATGGCCCGGGAAGACAAGGGCAGCCCCATCTACGGCATGCCCATTCTCAACGTGGACAAGGCAAAAACCGTGATTGTCATCAAACGCAGCCTCTCCCCCGGCTTCTCCGGTCTGCCCAATCCGCTGTTTGCCATGGACCATACCTACATGGTTTATGGCGATGGCAAGAAGGCGGTTATCGACATAACGGCGCATCTGGATCTATCGTGATATTGAGTTACACGTAACACGTTTCACGTAAAAGGCCCCGCCCTAAATTGCGGGGCCTTTTTTATCTTGCGTGAAGCGTGTTTCGTGCAACGTGAAACTCAACGACGAATCAACCCCAGCAACTCTTCTGTCTTCTCCGCCATCAACACCGGGTTGGCGCGACTCTCCACATTGAGCCGTACCACTGGCTCGGTGTTCGACATACGTACATTGAAGCGCCACTCATCAAAGGCCATGCTGAGTCCATCGGTGCGATCAATATGCGGGTTGTTGTGCCCGTAATGGGCTTCGATAGCCCTGAGCACCGCCACTGGGTCCGCCACTTCATTGTTGATTTCACCGGAACAGGGAAACGCAGCAAGGCGCTCCGCCACCCAGCGCGACAGGGGCTTGCCGGAGGCAGACACCAGTTCTGCCACCAGCAGCCAGGGAATCATGCCGCTGTCGCAGTAGGCAAAGTCGCGAAAATAGTGGTGGGCACTCATCTCGCCGCCATAGAGTGCATCGTGCTGGCGCATGGTGTGCTTGATAAAGGAGTGGCCGGTTTTGCTTTGCACCGCGCGTCCGCCCTGCTGATTCACCATCTCGATGGTGTTCCAGGTCAAGCGCGGGTCGTGGACGATGGCGCCGCCAGGGGTTTTACGTAAAAACGCTTCGCCCAGCAGGCCCACCAGGTAATAGCCCTCGATAAAGTCGCCGTTTTCATCAAAAAAGAAGCAGCGGTCAAAATCGCCGTCCCAGGCAATGCCCATATCAGCGCCATTGTCGATAACAGCACGGGCAGTGGCGGCACGGTTTTCCGGCAGTAATGGATTGGGTATGCCGTTGGGGAAGGTGCCATCGGGCTCGTGGTGCACGCGGACAAAATCAAAGGGCAGATGGGGTTCCAGCAGATCCACCACGAGGCCCGCCCCGCCATTGCCGGCATTGGTCACCAGCTTCAGAGGCTTGAGGTTGGCAGGCTCAACATAGCCCAGCAGATGGCGGATATAGCCGGATTTGTCATCCAGCCTGATCAGACTGCCGCGTCTGTCCGGGGTGGTGAAGAGGCCACTTTCCGCCAGAGCCTGGATTTCCGGGAGACCGTCGTCGCCACTTACCGGGCGGGCGCCCTCGCGCACAAACTTGATGCCGTTGTAGTCGATGGGGTTGTGGCTGGCAGTCACCACAAGCCCGCCATCAAACCCGCCATCAAAAGTGGCAAAGTAGATTTCCTCGGTGCCGCACTGGCCGATCCAGGTGACATCGCAACCGGCATCGCGGATACCATTGGCCACCGCCTCGCAAAACACCGGGCTGGTGAGGCGGATATCGTGGCCCACCACGATGCGACGGGCATTGAGCACCTGAGCGAAGGCGCGGCCTACCCGGTAGGCAACGTCTTCATTGATCTGGTCGGGTATGCGACCACGGATGTCATAGGCTTTGAAGCAGGTCAGGGACTGGGTCATTTGGGATTCTTGCTGTAGATGTTTTGGTAAACATAATTGGTGGCGGCCACATAGCCCTCGATGCTGCCGCAGTCAAAACGCAGGCCGCGAAACTTGTAGGCCAGCACGCGGCCCTTGCGGGCCAGCTTTAACAGCGCATCGGTGATCTGTATCTCACCGTTTTTGCCCGGCTCCGTATGGCGCAGGGCTTCAAAAATATCCGGGGTAAGCACGTAGCGGCCGATAATGGCGAGATTGCTCGGCGCTTCATCCGGACTGGGCTTTTCGACCATATCCGAAACGGTATAGATACCTTCCTCGATTTCTTCTGCGGCTATCACCCCGAACTTGGAGACATCTTCCCCAGGCACCTCGGTGATAGCCACCACAGATTTACCAAAGCGCCGGTAGATTTTAACCAGCTGGGTCATTACCGAATCCTCACCCTCCTCCACCAGGCACAGGTCATCGGCGAGAATCACCCCGAAAGGCTCATAGCCTACAAGCAGTTCGCCCACCAGGATGGCGTGGCCCAACCCTTTCATTTCCGGCTGGCGGGTGGAGGAAAAGGTAGCGTTCTGGATAACCTCCCTGACGCAGGACAGGTATTTTTCCTTGTCACTGCCAGCAATCTGGTGCTCCAGCTCATAGCTGACATCAAAGTGGTCGTTGATGGCCCGCTTGCCGCGACCGGTGACAAAGCCGATCTGGTTGAGGCCCGCCGAAATCGCCTCCTCCACACCGTATTGCACCAGAGGCTTGTTCACCACTGGCAGCATCTCCTTGGGCATCGCCTTGGTGGCAGGCAAAAAGCGTGTGCCATAACCGGCCACGGGAAAGAGGCATTTTCTGATCATCGATTCTCTCGGCTCATTGAGCGCTGGTGTGGTTGTGAGCTGGCGACCACGGGCGGTCGTGTGTCATGGTCCGCGCCGGTGATGACGATTATATGTCAGGCCCTTGTGATTGACTGCCCTTTGCACAGATTTCCTTTTCCCCTCAGGGCCTTGAACCCGTCAGCGGGGGCATTTAACTGGACATAACGACCGATTCCGCTAGAATGTCGCGTCATTTTGTTCACCGCAAACAGGGGCCGCGCCCCGTATCGAGGACCGCCCCTGAATGGATAATTCAAGTCGTCAAAGTGCTTTTTCCAAGGAAGAAATTCTGGCATCAAGCCGTGGCGAACTGTTCGGGCCGGAACGGGCGCGTCTCCCCGCCCCCAATATGCTGATGCTCGACCGCATCAGCCTGATCAGCGACGATGGCGGCAAATACGGCAAGGGGCAGCTGGTTGCCGAACTGGATATTACCCCCGATTTGTGGTTTTTTGACTGCCATTTCCCCGGTGATCCGGTGATGCCGGGCTGCCTGGGACTCGATGCCCTGTGGCAACTCACTGGTTTTTTCCTCGCCTGGCGCGGCAACAAGGGTCGCGGTCGCGCCCTCGGCGCTGGCGAAGTGAAGTTTTTTGGCCAGGTGCTGCCCACCGCAAAAAAAGTTACCTACCGGCTGGATGTTTCCCGCATTATTGAGCGCAAGCTGGTGATGGCCATTTCCGACGGCTCTGTCGAGGTGGATGGCCGCGAAATCTACAGCGCCAAAGACCTGCGGGTAGGCCTGTTCACCTCCACTGACAATTTTTGAGCGGTTTTAGTAAACTACGCCAACATCACAATCAGCATAAAGCCGCCAGTCACCATTTGAAGGAGTCCCCATGAGACGTGCCGTTATCACCGGAATGGGCGTTGTATCCTGCATAGGACATGATAAACAAACCGTTACCGACGCCCTGAGGGCGGGCCGCTCCGGCATCCTCTTCAAAGAGGAATACAAGGAAATGGGGCTGCGCAGCAATATCGCCGGGCAGATTGACCTGAATCCTGCCGACTTCATAGACCGCAAGCATTTGCGCTTTATGGGCAACGCCGCCGCCTACGCCTACATTGCCATGCAGCGCGCCATTGAGGATTCCGCCCTCAAGCCCGAGCAGGTATCCAACCCGCGCACTGGCATCATCATGGGCTCCGGCGGCGTTTCCGGTGAAAAATTCGTCGAAACCATCGATGTGGTGCGGGAAAAAGGCGTAAAGCGCGCCGGCCCTTACCGGGTCACCCAGATCATGGCCAGCACTGTCTCTGCGTGCCTTGCCACCCCATTTCAGATCAAGGGCCTCAACTTTTCCATCGCCTCCGCCTGCGCCACCAGTGCCCACTGCATCGGTGCTGCTGTAGAGCAGATTCAGCTCGGCAAGCAGGACATCCTCTTTGCCGGTGGCTCCGAGGAAGAACACTGGTCCATGGCTTGCATGTTCGATGCCATGGGTGCCCTGTCCTCCAAATACAATGACACACCGGAGCTGGCCTCCCGCACCTACGATGCCGACCGCGACGGTTTTGTCATGTCCTGCGGTGCAGGCTGTGTGGTGGTCGAAGAGCTGGAACACGCCCTCGCCCGGGGCGCCCATATCTACGCCGAGATCGTCGGCTACGGCGCCTCCTCCGACGGCTACGACATGGTTGCCCCTTCCGGCGAAGGTGCCATCCGCTGCATGCAGCAGGCCCTGGCAACGGTCGATGGCCCCATTGACTATATCAACACCCACGGCACCAGCACCCCGGTGGGTGATGTCCAGGAACTCAAAGCCCTGCGCGAACTGTTTGGCGACAAGTGCCCGCCCCTGGCGTCCACCAAGTCCATGACAGGCCACTCCCTAGGCGCTGCTGGTGTCCACGAGGCCATTTTCAGCCTGTTGATGATGGAAAACGATTTTATCGCCCCCTCCATCAATATCGACAATCTTGATACCGAGGTCGCCGACCTGCCCATCGTCACCAGCCTCAGGGAAAACACCAAGCTGGAACGGGTTCTGTCCAACAGCTTTGGCTTTGGTGGCACCAATGCCACGCTGGTGATGCAAAAGTACCGTTAAGCGGATTACCAACAGCAAAAAGCCCGCGTCGTTTGGCGCGGGCTTTTTTATGTCTGAACGAGAGATGGGAGATGGAAGACACCTCTCATCTCCCATTTAACAACTCCAACAAACAGCTATCAGAACGGGATATCGTCGTCAAAATCACCAAAGCCGCTGTTATCGGCAGCTGGCTGGTTCGGGGCAGAGGACTGCTGGGGCGCACGATTTTGCGGCTTGCTTGGGGTGTAATTGTCATCGGGACCCGGCGAGTAATCGCCACCGGCACCGCCGCGGGAGTCCAGCATCTGCATTTCACTGGCGACAATCTCCGTGGTGTACTGGTCCACGCCTTCCTTGTTTTGCCACTTGCGAGTGCGCAGTGAGCCTTCCACATACACCTTGGAACCTTTCTTAAGGTACTGGGCGGCAATCTCCGCCAGGCGGTTGAAAAACACCACCCGGTGCCATTCGGTGCGCTCCTGCTGCTGCCCGGTGTTCTTGTCTTTCCAGCTTTCGCTGGTGGCAATACTGAGGTTGGTGACGGCACCACCGCTGGGCAGGTAGCGGGTTTCCGGGTCCTGACCAAGGTTGCCCACCAGAATGACTTTATTGATTCCCCTTGCCATGCAAGCACTCCATTCAGATAGTTATTGAAACAGGTATTGAAAACAGGTTTAGCGGGGGAGTTTACTCCCTTGACCCGGTCATGTGTACCCGGACTGGCACTGCCAACAAGAGCCACAACCTGTCAGGCCGCCAAGGGCCGCCCCAGCAGTTTTTCCAGGGCGAGCTGGTCAAAGCTGGCCTTGTCCACTTTCAGGTACATCAAACCCTGCTCAGGTATAAAGAGTACATCCTCCACCCCCGCCACCAGATCGCTCAGGCTGGCATCGAACAGCCCCTGCTCACCATCACGCAGTTTGACCACTATACTGCTCCAGTGGCGGGGTTTGGGCATGGTAATGGCAATGGCTGCCCACAGGAGCACCATGATCGCCGAAAACAGAAAGACCGCGTGGACACCATAGGCCTGCGCCAATACGCCCCCGATCACCCCGCCGGCAAAAGCCCCCAGAAACTGGCTGCTGGAATAAATCCCCATGGCCGTGCCACGGCTGCCACTGGGCGCCACCTTGCTCACCAGGGACGGCAGGCTGGCCTCCAGCAGATTGAAGGCCATAAAAAACAGGAACAGCCCCGCCACAAACACCCCAAGGCGCAAGCCGGACAGATACATCAGCAGTTCCGCAAGCCCTAATAGCAGCACGGCGCCGACAAACACCCACTTCACAATGCGCTTGCGCTCGGCAATGATCATAAAGGGCAGCATGGCGGCAAAGCCAAAGCCCATGGTGAGCAGATACAGCCACCAGTGGCGGGAAGGCTCAAAACCCAGCACCGTGCTCAGCACCACCGGCACAGATACCCAGCTCGCCATCTGCACCAGGTGCAGCAGGAAGATACCGGCATCCAGGCGCAGCAACTCGCGATTGCCAAGGGTGCGGCGGAACAGCGCTGGCATGGCCAGGGCTTCCCGTGAGCTGAGGCTGTTGACTGCCACCGGATTGGGAATCCAGTACATCACCACCAGAATCCCGGCACCCGCCAGCACCGCTGTGAGCCAGAAAATCGCCCCCATGCCGAAAGCCGAGGCAATCACCGGGCCGACGATCATGGCCAGGGCAAAGGCAAGTCCGATGCTGCCTCCTACCGCCGCCATGGCCTTGGTGCGGTTCTGCTCGGTGGTGAGATCGGACAGCAGCGCCATAATGGTACTGGCAACCGCGCCTGAACCCTGCAAGGCGCGGCCAATAATGACGCCGTAGATGGTCTCGGCACTGGCCGCCACCACGCTGCCCACCATAAACATCAGCATACCGGCAACGATAATGGTCTTGCGCCCGACCCGGTCGGAGAGCATCCCCAGGGGAATCTGGAACAACCCTTGGGTCAGCCCGTAAATCCCCAGGGCAACACCGATCAGCAGCGTGGTGCTGCCCGCGTAATCACCACCGTAGAGGCTCATGACCGGCAGCACCATAAACAACCCGAGCATGCGGGTTGTATAGAGGGACACCAAACCGATAACGCTGCGGATTTCGAGGGAGTTCATCAGGGGGTAAAGAATATCGAGGAAAAATGAGCGGGCATTATAAGGGCTGGCGCAGGATCAGACTACGGGAACAACCTGTAACGGGTTCTGGATTGCCAGCAGCCTCGAAGCCACTGACTTGAAGCCACTGACTTGAAGCCTCTTCCCGCAGAGGGAGGCTTTCAAGGGAGATGTGGGAATGGGAGATGAGAGAGAGCGTGCAATCCCATCTCCCACCAAAACGGCTCTCCGCCAACAAACCCATGGGGGTATGGCGAATGGACATCAGTCCCCATAACCGTCGGGATTGTTGCGCTGCCAACGCCAGTGGTCCGTCACCATGGCGTCGAGATCAAGCTGTGCCTCCCAGCCCAGCTGCGCCTTGCTGAAGGCGGTATCCGCATAGCATTCGGCGATATCACCAGCGCGGCGCGCGACAATGTCGTAGGGAATTTCGCGCCCGCTGGCCTTGGCGAAAGCAGCTACCACCTCCAGCACGGAATAGCCGCGCCCCGTACCCAGATTACAGGCCACACAACCCGGCGCCAGCTTTTGCAGGGCCGCCAGATGGCCCTGAGCCAGGTCGCACACGTGCAGGTAATCCCGCACCCCGGTGCCATCGCGGGTGGGATAATCGCCGCCATACACCTGCAAGCGCGCCAGTTTGCCCACCGCCACCTGGGCCACATAGGGCAACAGGTTGTTGGGAATCCCCGCCGGGTCCTCGCCAATCAGCCCGCTGGGATGAGCACCCACCGGGTTGAAATAGCGCAGCAAAATTACCTGCCAGTCGGGATCACTGGCATGCAAATCCCGCAGAATGTTCTCGATCATCAGCTTGGAGCCGCCATAGGGATTGGTGGCAGAAAGGGGAAAATCTTCGCGGATGGGCACGCTGGCAGGGTCGCCATAAACCGTGGCAGAAGAGCTGAACACCAGGCGCTTGCAGTGATGACGGGCCATGGCTTCAAACAGGACCAGGGAACCGGCAACATTGTTCTGGTAGTAGCGCAACGGCATGGCCACCGACTCACCCACCGCTTTCAAACCCGCAAAATGGATGACACCGTCAATGTCATGCCCGGTGAAAATCCTGTCAAGCAAGGCTGCATCGCGGATATCCCCCTGCACAAAGCCGGGGTTGATGCCGGTAATCTGTGCGACACGCTCAAGCACTTTCGAATTGCTGTTGCTCAGGTTGTCCAGCACCAGCACCCTGTAACCCGCCTGCTGCAACGCCACCAGGGTGTGGCTGCCGATATAACCGGCGCCCCCTGTTATCAACACGGTTTTTGCCACCCAACAATCCCTCTACCGCAAAATTGCCCAATCCTAACACAGGGGCGGTTACAGGCAGTGGCGGGGCCTATATCAATACCGTAGACTCAGGCCTGAACTCGTACAGAAGAAAACCCCATGCCAGACAGCCCTGAAACCACTCCCCACCCCGCCGCCACCATTATCATCATGCGGGAAATCAGGAATGTGCTTGAGGTCTTTATGCTGGTGCGCCACGAGCAGATCGAGTTTGCTTCCGGCGCGCTGGTATTTCCCGGCGGCAAGGTTGACCCCCAGGACAATGATGAGTTACTGATTCCTTGTCTGGATAATGCGGCAAAAGAACCGAACAAGCGTGCACTTCAGGTGGCAGGTATCCGCGAAACATTTGAGGAATGCGGCCTATTGCTGGCAAGGGAAAAGGGTTCAAACAGCCTGATCAGCGCCGAGCGACTGCAGTCACTGGCCCATTACCGACAGGCCCTCCACAGTGGCGACATAAGCCTCGTGGATTTCCTCCACAGGGAAAACCTGCAACTGGCCTGTGATGAGTTGGTGCACTTTGGCAACTGGGTCACTCCGCCGTTCAAGCGCAGGCGTTTTGACACCCATTTTTTTGTGGCGCCGATTCCCGCCGATCACTTTGCCGAGCACGACGGCACCGAGTCCGTGGATTCAGTGTGGATCACCCCGGCAGACGCCCTTGCCCAGGCTGAAAGTGACGAGCGCCTGGTGCTGTTTCCGACACTCGCCAACCTTGAAAGACTGGGCAGGCACGCAACAGCCGGGGAAGCGGTGGTGGCGGCGCGAAATGCCAAAGTGGTGCCGGTTATACCCTGGATTGAAGAGCGACCGGACGGGCGCTACCTGCGCATCAGCGACACTGCGGGTTACACCATGACCGAAGAAAAGATTCGCCGGCCACTCTGACCCAGGCGCGCGCCCTCAGCACTTCGGCCCGCCGGCAACATACAGCACCTGCCCGGACACAAAACCCGAGCGCTCGTCGACAAAAAATGCCGCAGCGTGGGCAATATCGTCGGGAGTTCCCGCTCGCCCCACAGGGATCTGGCGAATTGTTTCTTTCTCCATGTCCTCAATGGACATGCGGGAATCCTCTGCAACTCCGCGTGTCATGTCGGTCACCACAAACCCCGGGGCAATGGCGTTAACCGTGACATTGAACTTGCCCAGCTCCATGGCCAGGGTTTTTGTCAGCCCCTGAACCCCGGCCTTTGCCGATGAATAATTGGCGCCCCCCACCAGACCCAGGGCACCAGTGCTGGAAATATTGACAATACGCCCCCACCCGGCATCCCTCATATGGAGACAGGCTTCACGGCTCATCAAGAAAGAGCCGCGCAGGTTGACGTTGATGACCAGATCCCAATCCTGCAGGGTCATCCTGTAGCTGATGCGACTGCTCATCACCCCGGCATTATTGATCAGCACCGTTGGTGGCCCGAGTGTTTGGGCTACCTTTGCCACCGCCTGCCTGACGGATTCCTCATCGGTAACATCCACCGCAACCGCCAGCGCCTGCCGACCCTCCCGAATAATCGAGACCACCGTATCAGAACAGCGATCGGCATCCAGATCGAGGACAGCGACATCCATGCCCTCCCGGGCCAGGCGCAACGCTATGGCGGCGCCAAGTCCCCGTGCCGCACCGGTTACCATTGCTACTTTTGTCATTGCTGGTTCCTTTAACCTATACCCAGCTGTTGTTTCGCCCGATCCACAAGCAAAAACTTGCGGGGACGACCCGTTGCCGTAACCGGCACCTCATCACGCTGAATAAATAAAATATATTTGGGAATCTTGAACCTGGCGAGCCGCTGCGCACAAAATTCCACCAGGGCCTGCTCTGTCACCGGGATACCGGCCCTGGCAATGACGAATGCGACGCCCACCTCCCCCATGCGCTCATCCGGCACGGGAACTACATGGGCCTGGTCGACGGCGGGATGATGGGCCAGCACATCCTCGATTTCGCTGGGCAGCACCTGTTCACCGCCACAGCGATAGCTCTCCTTGGTTCTGCCCAGTAGGGTGATATAGCCATCCGCATCCATGCGCCCCAGATCGCCACTGCACAGCCAGCCCTGAGCGTCAAAGGCCGCGGCGGTTGCCTCGGGTTTTTTGTAATAGCCGGAAGTCACTCCCGGCCCTTTCATCCGCAATTCACCCAGGGTGTCAAAAGGCAACTCCTTACCCGTTGCCTGATCCACTACCCGACAGTCCACCAGCCTGCCCTGCAGGGACGGTTCACCCGCCACGCCCACATACCTTAGCCTGCCATTGGTGCTGTGCAGCCTCTCGGCAGGGTCGTCGGGACGGGTTACCGTGGCGGAAGCAGTGACTTCAGTCATGCCATAGCCGGTTGTGACCTCAATGGGGCCAAGCATGGCAACTATGCGCTCCCAGATCCCCGGTGGCGACTTGCCCCCCGAGGTCAGCATGGCCCTGAGTGAGGACAGGTCATAGTGTTTACCGTCCAGGGCATCCAGCACAGCGCGGGTCATAATGGGAATCAGCAGCACATCGCTGGCGCGGTGCTGCTCGATGGCCCGCAAGGTGGTGACGGGATCAAACTGCAACTGGGGAATAATAGCCCCGGCCACAAACAGTACCGACAGCAAGCCCTCCACATAGCCATAGACATGGTACATGGGCATGGCGAAGAGAATCCTGCGCCCATCCTCGAATGCCCGGGCATAGGCGCTGCCACAGGCTGTCCTGAGCAACATATCGTGGCTCAGCATCACGCCCTTGGGGCCGCCAGTGGTGCCGGAAGTATAGATAATATCCGCCACTGCCTGCGGATCGCCGCCAGGCAGGGAAACATCCCCGTCCTGGTGCGCGGCCAGGTCACTCAGCAATGAGCAGTCACCACGGCTTATGCCTTCCCCTGTGGGAAACACAAACACACGCCGCAGCGCAGGCAGGTGGCCGCCACCGCCGCGCTCCTCCCATCCCGGCGCCAACTCATCGAGCATTGCCAGGTAATCCATGCCCCGGAAGCTGTCCATGGTCACCAGCATGTGGGTATCTGACTGTCCCAGCACATAGCCCAACTCAGCGGCGCGATTGAGGAAGTTGATGGGCACCGCGACAGCGCCCGCCCTGGCAATGGCGAACTTGAGGGCGACAAACTCCGGGTAATTGGCCATCACCAGCCCGACATGCTCCCCCGGCTGCAACCCTGCCCTAACAAGCCCCCGGGCCAGGCGTGTTGCCCAGTCGTTCACTTCCCGGTAACTGTAGCTGCGTTCGTCGGTGACGATATAGCTGCGCTCGGGGAACTGCCCAGCGACACTATCGAGCATCTGGTCGATGGTGCGCGCCCGCCATAGCGGCAAGCGCGCCTCCAGCGCCTGCTGCCTTTCAACCACCGTCTTCAGTGTTCCAGCCATTGCGGAAACTCCTGCTGAATGTTTTCCCGGCACTATACAGAATCGCCCGCCACCCTCGCAGCACCGGGCATCCCGGTTACTCTTTGGACTCTTTCGAGGCCTGGTAGGCATCCCAGTAGGTGCGATGATCGCTGAAGGGCTTGTCACGGGCACGCACTGCAGGGCGGACACCGCCCTCGCGCCACACCCTGGTAAATTCATCCATGCTGGGACTGGATATACCCAGGGCATCGAGATCGTTGGCCGCCGCCATTGCCGCCTGCATACCGGAGGTTTCAAACCAGCGATTGGTGACTTCCTTGTGGGAATAGATGGCATCGAGGGGCACGTTGGCGACCCGCTCGGCATAGGCCCGCGCCACAGCATCCACTTCATCCCGCGGCACTGCCCGGTTGACCAGCCCCATCTCCGCAGCTTCCGCGCCGGTCATGTTGTCGCCGGTAAACAGCCACTCTTTGGTTTTGCGCATCCCCAGATGAATCGGCCACATGGCAAACACGTGGAGCTCGCCCATGGCACGGGCTTCGGGCTGACCCAGGCGCGCGTCATCAGCGCAGAAAACGACATCCAGCACACCCATCAGATCCAGGCCACCGGCCACGCAGTGTCCGTGTACCACGCCAATGGTGGCCTGGCGCAAGCGGAACAAGCGCATCCAGCGCTCCCGTGACAAATGGAATTCCCGCCGCGACCAGATCGGATGGCGGCGGTGCGGGCGCCGCTGTACATCGTTGATGGCGCTGTCGGCATCCCACAGGTAAGAAAACTCCTTCAGGTCGTAACCGGTACTGAAGTGGTTGCCATTGGCCCTGACGATAAGCACGCGGGTGTCATCATCCAGGTCGAGATCGTCCATCACCAGGTCGAGCTCATCCCTCAGCTTGACGGACAGGGCGTTGCCCACCTCGGGACGATTGAGGGTGACAGTGGCGATGCGGTCTTTCTTTTCGTAAATAAGCGTTTCCAGTTCCATAGCGGGCCTCGATTATTAAAGTTGCATAACAATTAAGAGAAAAACTCCTGCCTCAACATGCATGTTGATTTACATCAAGCGCAAGTATCAACGATACCGTTGACAGAAGTCAACAGCTATGTTGTCATTAGCTCCAGCAAGCATTACCTGATCCAGGGTGACAACCGGACAGATCATGTAGCGCTGGCAAATATGGGCTATTGATGAGGATATGGTTATGGCAAGCGATTCATTAAAGACATTTGATGCGGTGGTGATTGGCGCAGGTTTTGCCGGCCTCAGGGCACTCTATTCCCTGCGTGCGGCAGGACTGGCGGTGACGGTCATCGAAGCTTCTGATGAAGTGGGTGGCGTGTGGAATTACAACCGCTACCCCGGCGCCCGCTGCGATGTGGAAAGCTACGATTATTCCTACGGCTTCTCCCGCGAACTCGAACAGGAGTGGCGCTGGACCGAACGCTATGCCACCCAGGGGGAAGTGCTCAACTATATCCGCTACGCTGCCCTGAAGTTCGATCTCCACAAGGATATCCGCTTCAGCACCAGAATGACGGAGGCCGTCTATAACGAAGCCAGCGCCACCTGGACAATCAGGACAGACAAGGGGGATGAATTTATCGCCCGCTTTCTGATCATGGCGGTGGGCCAATTATCCAAGCCGAAAAAACCGGACATCCCCGGCGAGGCGACCTTTGCCGGTGAAATCTACCACAGCGCCCTGTGGCCCCGGGAGCATGTGCACTTTGAAGGCAAGCGGGTAGGCATCATCGGCACCGGCTCCTCCGGGGTACAGATGACCCCGGTGATTGCCCAGAAGGCGGCACACCTTGCGGTTTTCCAGCGCACCGCCAACTTCAGCATCCCCGCCTGCCACGCCTATATCAGCGATGAAGAGGATGCGGATATCAAGGAACATTACCAGGAGCGCCGCGAGCAGTGCCGCAACTCGCCCACGGGGCTGGGGTTCCTGCCCAACAAAAAATCTGCCCTGGATGACACCCCGCAAGAGCGTGAAAAGGTATTCGAGGCAGCCTATAACCGCCTTGGCTTCGGCTTTGCCCTGGCCTATTACGACATTCTTCTCAACCAGGCAGCCAACGATACCGCAGCGGACTTTTTGCGGCGCAAGATTGCCGAAAAGGTGAAAGATCCCGCAGTGCGCGAAAAACTCACCCCCAGGGGTTTCCCCTTCGGCGCCATGCGTCCATCAGTGGATGACGGCTATTTTGAGGCCTTCAACCGCGACAACGTCGAGCTGGTGGATGTCAGCGAAAATCCCATTCTGGAAATCAACGCCACCGGGATCACCACCCGCGAAGGTCACCACCCCCTGGACATGATCATCTATGCCACTGGGTTTGATGTGTTTACCGGCTCCCTGCTGGCCCCAACCATTGTCGGCCGCAACGGCAAAACACTGAAGGAAAAATGGCAGGATGGCCCGGCAAACTATCTCGGACTGAGCACAGCGGAATTCCCGAATTTCATCATTATGGTGGGCCCAGGCAGCCCTTCACTGCTCAGTAATGTGCTGGTATCCACGGAGGAACACGCCGATTTTATCCGCGACATGATCCTTCACATGAACCATCGGGGCGTCAATGAAATCGAGGCCAGCGCCGAGGCGGAACGTCAATGGGTAGAGCACGTCAATGAACGCTCGCGGGAAACCCTCTACCCCAGGGCGCGCTCCTACTACAACGGTGACGAGATACCGGGCAAACCCCATGTCTTTATGCCCTACTCTGGCGGAGTGAGGGGTTATCGCCGCAGGCTGAAACAGGTTGTGGAAGCCGGTTATGAGGGTTTCAAGATGAAGAAAATCGCTACCGCCACAGAGGGAAGTTAACGGTTTTAATTGCCTGTGAGCAAGTAAAAAGAGCGGCAAAGGACAGGTGTTCTGGCCGCTCGAAACATTCTCGAAGCTGCAAGGTGCGGGTCGACTATATTTATTGATCATTGTCTCCGGGCCGTCGATTTGACTATAACTTCAAGGGGTGCAGAGATGACAACACGATTAATTATCCTGATTCCAATGCTGGCGATACTGTCGGCCTGCAGCAAACAGGAACCCGCAACCGAGACCGCTGTGCAAGCGCCACCGGAAATAAGCGCCGACTCGACAAATGAGCTGACAAGCGGATTTATCCAGGGACAGGTCAATAACAGCGAAGGCAATCCCGAGGCCGGCGTATGGGTCATCGCCGAAACGGCAGAACTCCCCACGCCCTATCGCAAAATAGTTGTCACCGATGACGACGGCCGCTTTGTCATTCCTCAATTGCCCGCCGTGAATTACCAGCTGTGGGTGCGCGGCTACGGTCTGGCAGACTCCGCCAAAACTGCGGCCAAACCCGGCGAGGAGGTGGCCCTTGAAGTGCGCACTGCCAGCAATGCTGCGGAAGCAGCCGCCATTTATCCCGCCAACTACTGGCTGTCACTGATGGCCCCTCCCGCCGAGGAAGCGGTCAAGTCCGGCAGTCACCCCTACCCGTCGGCGGAGGAGTGGCTGAGCCAGATGAAGCTCAATTGCACCATCTGTCATCAGCCCGCCAGTATCACCGTGAGATCCGTGGCGCCATCCCCTGCCGCAGTGGACTACGGCCTGAAAAAAGCCGGCGAGATGAGCACGCTGGCGGATCAGCTCAACCGTGATGTGCTTCTCGATGTGATGGAAAAGTGGGGCAAGAAAATTGCTGACGGGGAAACACCACCAGCACCACCCCGGCCCCAGGGCATAGAGCGCAATCTGGTTATCACCCAATGGGAATACGGCGAAAAATACACCTATGCCCATGACGTGATTTCCACTGACAAACGCAAACCTGAGCTGTACCCCTACGGCAAAATTTACGGGCTTGATATCGGCAACGACAATCTGCTGGTACTGGACCCCGTCAGCCATAGCGTGGAGCAGATCAAACTGCCCGCTTATGAGCATGCCGTGCCCTGGTGCGATCAGACCTACAAACCCCTGGGTGGCGATAGTGAAATTGGCGTAGGGGCAAAATTGCTGGGCTGTCCTGAGGCCGGTGTAGCCACCCCCCACATGAACGCCTACAACAACCCCGTCAACGCCCACAATCCGATGATGGACGACACCGGCAAGGTGTGGATGACCATGCAGGTGCGCCGGGAATGGGGCGAGGATATGCCCGCCTTCTGTAACAGGGACCCGCTTATCGCCCGTGAATATCATCACCGCCAGCTCGGCTACTACGACACCAAAACCGGCGAGATCGTCCCGATCGATACCTGTTTTGGCACCCATCACCTGCAATTCGACGACAAGGGCATCCTCTGGGTGAACGGAGACAGCAATGTGGTGGGCTGGTTCGACACCACCAGGTTCGACCCGGCAAAGCCGGAAACACTGGAAGCGGCACAGGGCTGGTCCGAGGGCAAGGTGGACAGCGATGGCGATGGCGTGGCCGACAAGGCGATTATCGGCTTTCGCTACAGCATTATCCCCAACCCGCCCAGAAACGATGTGTGGATAGCCATCCCCCCGGGCTCCTACGGCAAACACCCAACCTATGGTGACCGTGGCTACATTGAGCGTTATGACCCTGCAACAGGCACCCACGAGGCCTACAAGCCACCCTATCCCGCCTCCGGCGCCAGGGGTATCGATGTGGACACCAAGGGCAATATCTGGGCGGGCATGGCGGGCAGCGGACACCTGGCGCGTTTTGACCGCAGCAAGTGCGCACAAACCTGGGGTGACGGCGATCAATGTCCTGAGGGCTGGACTCTGTGGGAAACCCCAGGACCCCGCTTCACTGGTGCCGAGGGCAAGGGCACCGATTTTCACTATTACACCTGGGTAGACCAGTTCGACACCCTGGGACTGGGCAAAGACACAGTGGTCATCAACGGCACCAACTCGGACTCCCTGATTGCCTTCAACCCTGAAACCGAAAAGTTCACGGTGATCCGCATTCCCTACCCCATGGTGACCTTTACCCGTGGTGTTGACGGCAGAATTGACGACAGGGAAGCGGGCTGGAAAGGGCGCGGCCTGTGGTTTACCAACGGCCTTGACCCTGTATTCAAGTCTGAAGTGCCGCGCACCTATGTCGGTCAAGTTCAGTTGAGACCGGATCCTTTGGCCCATTGAGAGCTGGCAAGCCGAATAGCGACATGGATTCAGCACCTGCCCATCGGGCAGGTGCCTTTTTTACAAAGCCGCAGATGCCGGTCAGAGGTCAGGATGCAGGATCAGGTTTCAACTGGCGGCAACAAACAGCTCCAGAGCTAGTTATTGCGACGCTGTTTACAGGGCAATTTCCCATGGCGCCACTACACTGATATCAGTAGCAGAGATTTATTGTTCCACGTTCTGGAAACCCTGCGGAGAGTGTGATGGCAGATTCCCATGTACAGCAAGACTCCGGATCAGGCAATGCGACCAGCACCAGGGAGATAGAGGCATTACTTTATCTGGTGGAAGAAAGCGTGCCGGCACCGGGGCTGGAGTATAACCAGCTCGCGGGGGCTGGTTTCTCCCTCTTCAAGGGTTTGTTGAAACTGGCGCTTTGCGTGAAACCCGTCGAAAGCCTCAAGGCCAGCGCAGAGCTTCTGGTCGAGCTGGTGGAGATCGCTGCCGGGCAGTCGCAGCGGGAGCCACCCCCCTACGATCAGCGTTTCGCACATCCCGCCTGGCAGCAGCACGGATTCAAAAAGCTCTACCAGAGTTATCTGGCCTGGAGTGATGCGGTAACGCGGGTTGTCGATGTCGACAGCTACCAAAACTGGCGGGAACGCGAGCGGGTAAAAATGCTGCTGGAGATCCTCACCTCCTCGGCGGCGCCCACTAACTTTTTCGCCAGCAATCCTGCCGCAATCGATCAGGCCATAAACAGTGGCGGTAAAACCCTGCTCAAGGGCACTGAAAACATGCTCAGGGATCTTCGCGAAGGGCGCAAAATCCCCCGGCATCTCAACCCCGAACAGTTTGATGTCGGAAGAAACCTGGCCGCCACACCGGGCACCGTGGTATTCAGGAATCAGGTGCTGGAACTGATCCAGTACCGCCCCGCCACTGCCACGGTGCTGGTTGAGCCAACACTTCTTATCACACCCCAGATCAACAAATACTATTTTATGGATCTGGCGCCGGGGCGCAGTTTTGCCGAATATGCGGTTTCCCGCGGTATCCCCACCTTTATGGTGAGCTGGAAAAATCCCGGCATTGCCGAGGGTGACTGGAACCTCGATACCTATGTGGCCGCCTGTCTCGAGGCCCTGGATGCCGTGTGCGATATTACCGGCTCCCCCACGGCGAATATTGTCGGTATTTGTGCCGGGGGCATGACTGCAACCGCCGTGCTCAACACTCTCGCTGCGCGGGGAGACAAGCGTGTCAGTGCAATAGCCTATGCGGTGACCGTGCTGGATTTTGATGTCCCTTCCCCACTGGGGGCATTCAACAGCAGCTCCATTCTCAACATGTCGAGCAAATCCAGCCATAAAAAAGGCATGCTGGCGGGACGCGACCTGGGCACCGTATTCAGCTGGATGAGGCCCAATGATCTGGTGTGGCGCTACTGGGTCAACAACTACCTGCTGGGCAATGACCCGCCGCCCTTCGACATCCTGTACTGGAATGACGACTCCACCAATCTGCCCAATGCCCTGCACCAGCAGTTTTTGCAGATCTTTGAACACAACGCCCTTTGCCAAGCGGGTGGACTGGTAGTGCTCGGTCACCCGGTGGACCTCTCCACCATTGAAATTGACACCTTTGTTATCGGCGCCGAAAAGGACCACCTGACGCCCTGGACCGGCTGCTATCGCACCACCCAGTTGCTGCGCGGCAACAGCACCTATGTGCTCAGCAATGCCGGACATATTGCCGGGCTGGTGAATCCGCCCACCAATCCCAAGGCGCGCTATCTGATCGGCCCTGCTGACCAACCGGATCCACAGCAATGGAAGCTCAATGCACGGGAAGAGCAGGGCACCTGGTGGCAGGCCTGGGCGGACTGGCTGCACGGCAGGTTGCCAACAGAGCGCCGCGCACCCAAAAAGCTTGGCAGCAAACGCTACCCGGTGCTTGACCAGGCCCCGGGCACTTACGTCAAACTTGTTCCCTCTGGCTAATTGCACTGAAAATCACGCCGTGTCTTGCTGGCATTTCCCGTAGCTCGAGCCAACTACAGTTTAATTACAGGATTCAGGATGATACGCAGACAAACCCTGGGCGATCTTCTCACGCGCACGGCGCGGCGCACGCCAGACAAGACAGCCATTATTTGTGGCTCCACCCGCTGGACCTATGCCGGGTTCGACGCGGTGTGCAGTCGGCTGGCGGCGGGGCTCGTCAGTCAGGGCATCGCACAGGGGGACAAGGTCGCTGTGCTTGCCCGCAATTCCCACAGCTTTGCGGCCCTGCGTTTTGCGGTGGCGCGGCTGGGGGCGGTACTGGTGCCCGTCAACTTTATGCTCAACGCCGATGAAGTGGCCTATATCCTTGATCATTGCGCTGCCCGCATGCTCTGCGTCGACTCGGAACATGCCCAGACAGGGCGCAAAGCGGCAGGCAAATGCCCGTCTGTGGCACAGTTCCTGTGGCTGCCCGGCGAGCAGGCTGGCGATCCCTTGCCGGACATGCTCGATTTCCACGCTCTGTGCGCCTGTAAAGACCCCCTCACAGAGCCGGATATAAGCGCCAGGTCGCTGGCGCAGATTATCTACACCAGTGGCACCGAATCCCATCCCAAGGGCGCCATGCTCAGCCATGAATCCGTGATCTGGCAGTACGTGAGCTGCCTGGTGGATATTGAAGTGGCGAGCAACGATGTCATCCTCCATGCCCTGCCCCTCTACCACTGCGCCCAACTGGATGTTTTTCTCGGTCCGAGCATTTATGTGGGAGGCACCAACGTGATTACCGCCAGACCCGATGCGGACAATGTGCTGGCGCTGATGAGCAAGCACGCCATCACCTCTTTTTTTGCACCGCCCACTGTATGGATTGGTCTGCTGCGCTGTTCACTGTTTGAAGAAACGGATCTCTGCGCTTTGCAGAAAGGTTATTACGGCGCCGCCATCATGCCCGTTGAAGTGCTGCGGGAAATCCAGCAGCGGCTACCCCAGCTGCGCCTCTGGAACTGCTACGGGCAGACAGAAATTGCGCCGCTGGCTGTAGTTCTCAAACCGGAGGATCAGCTGCGCAAGGCCGGTTCGGCGGGCCTCCCGGTTGTCAATGTGGAGACCCGTGTGATAACCGAGGAGGGCGAGCCAGTGGCCCCCGGTGAAGTGGGCGAGATTGCGCACCGCTCACCCCAGTTGCTGCAGGGCTATTACCGGGACGAGGAAAAGACCCGCGAAGCCTTTCGCGGTGGCTGGTTCCACAGCGGCGATCTGGCGACGGTTGACCACGAAGGCTATATCACCGTGGTGGACCGTAAGAAGGATATGATCAAGTCCGGCGGCGAAAATATCGCCAGTCGCGAAGTTGAAGAAGTCATCTACAAACTTCCCGGCGTTGCCGAGGTGGCGGTTATCGGCTTGCCCGATCCCAAATGGATCGAAGCTGTGACAGCGGTGGTGGTGGTCAAAGCGGGCAGTGACCTGAGTGCTGACCAGGTGACAGACCACTGTGCCGCCAGCATGGCCCATTTCAAGGTGCCGAAAAAAGTATTTTTTGCTGAAAAGCTGCCGAAAAACCCCAGCGGCAAGATTCTCAAGCGGGAGCTGCGCAACCAGTATTAACTGCAACTGCCGGTCCGAAGTCCACGCAATCGAGCCAGGCTTCCAGGCGCACCCTATGGGGATCCTATGGGGATCCTATGGGGATATCGCCAGGCTCCTTTGACTGACAGACTTGTGATGGCGCTTGATCCAGTCTTTTATCATGGGCGCGACCTGCTCGCGGTATTTGCTGCCATTGAAAATACCGTAATGGCCCACCCCTTCCTGCAAATGGTATTTCTTCAACTTTTTTGGCACCTGGTCGCACAGGGTCAGGGCCGCCTTGGTCTGGCCGGTACTGACCATATCGTCATCGGCGCCTTCCAGTGCAAACAGGGCAATATCCTTGATGGCAGAGCAGTCAATTCTTTCGCCACGGTAATACAGGGTACCCTTGGCAAGTCTCTGCTCGAGAAAAACCCATTCGACGGTTTCCAGATAGTAGTCGGCGTCCATATCCAGCACAGCCATGTATTCGTCGTAAAAGTCCCGGTGTTTTTCTGCATCTTCCACATTGTTCGCCAGCACATCCTTGAAGAAATCGACATGCTTTTCCAGGTGAGCCGTTAAATTGAGGCTCACAAAACCGCCCAGTTGCAGCGCCCCCGGGTAGACCTTGCGACCTGCGCCGGGATAGCGCCTCGGCACATTGTGAATGGCGATGCCATTGAGGAGTTTTTTGTTGAGAATATCGGTAAATCGTTGCAACTTGTTGGCTGAAATATTGACGCGGGTATCAATGGGGGCCGCCATGACTGTGAACGTCAGGGGACGGGCAGGGTTTTCATGCTTTGCCATATAGGCCACAGCTGTCATGGCGGCGGGACCAGCTTGGCAGATGGCCAGCAAATGGTTGCCTGGCCCCAGCAACTCCATGAATTCCTCTATGTAGTTGACATAGCCTTCATAGCCGAACGTGCCTTCAGAGACCGGCACATTGCGCGCATCTTCCCAATCGGTGACATAGACTTCGTGGTCGGGGAGAAATTCTTCGAAGGTGGCCCGCGACAGGGTTGCGTGGTGACCGGAAAGCGCCGCCACACAAAGCAGTTTCGGGGCAGACTGCGGCAGACCCTCGCGGCGAAAGCGCAACAGGCTGCAGAATGGCTTGGCGACGACAACCTCCTCCGCCACCGGGTATTCAATGCCCTCAATGACCACCGGCTGGTAGTCAAACCCCTGCTTGGGATAGTGTTTGAGCAGACGAATTGCTGATTCCACTGTGGCTTTTTGCAGCCTGCCCACAAAGGTATCAGCAAGCGGGTTGTACCTGGAAAGCTTGTGCAGGATGTCCAGTGACTTGTTATAGGGCGTCATCATCCTGCGGTAATTGTCGTAAAGACCGTAGCGTACACTCATGACTATTACTCCTGCTCCATGTGATCAACGGCATAGTAGATTGTTTTGCCAGCATTGGGAAATCAGAATCCTGTCTAAACGATTGGCGCAACCGGGGTCTGCAATAACGCTGAGCGCCTCTGCTTACCAGCGTATAGCGCCACCATCAACGACAATATCGATTCCTGTACAGTATGAACTGGCGTCAGACAGCAGAAAAACCGCAGGACCAACCAGCTCATCCACCTCGCCCATTCTCGCCATGGGCACATCGTCGAGCAGATGCTTGACCAGCTCGTACACTTCCGGCGTTTTCGCCATGGGTGTGGCGGTATAGCCGGGAGAGATCACATTGACACGAACATTATGCTCCGCCCATTCAATCGCCAGGGATCTGGAATAGTGGGCAACGCCCGCCTTGGCTGCATTATAGTGGGCCTGATCCAGTCCGCGATTGGCGATATGCGCCGAAATGGAGCCAATATTGACAATACTACCCCCGCCATTGCTGATCAGTGCGCGCCCCTCCGCCTGACAGGAGATAAATATGCCGGTCAGGTTGACATCGATCAGTCGCTGCCATTGCGCGCGCGGCATATCTTCTGCAGGGGCTGTATTGTGGATACCGGCACAATTGAGAGCGCCAGTGAGAGCGCCAAATCTGGCTTGCAGATCAGCAACGGCATTTTCCATCGACTTTTCATCGCAAACATCGGCGCTGATTGCCACTGCCCTCCCCCCAGCGTCCTCTATGGCAGAGACTGTTGTTGCCAGGCCTTCCTGTGAAATATCCACACAACCGACAGCTGCCCCATAGTGAGACATTGCTTGCGCAATCCCTGCCCCGATACCGCTGGCGGCACCTGTCACCAGGATCACCTGATTGTCGAGCCTGAATGTTGGCAATGCCATGAAACTACCCCCCTGCTGTGACGAATTTTTTCAAAACTGCAACGTGCATCGATTGCTTAACGGACAACTGATCGCCCAGCAGTCTGTCGGACTTAGGCGATCGTAGCGAGGCGAGCGGAAAATCGAGGCCAGATTTTTGCGATTTTGAGGGGCATAGTGGTGTCTATGTGCCGAAAAAAGCGCAGAAATATGGGCCGATGTAACGCCGCCGCAGTAGATCAGTCTTAAGTCCGACAGGCTGCTAGCTGATCACAGACTGAAAATCGATTTCCACCATCTGCGGAGGCGCTGCCCTGAATGAGGGCCGCTGCTCCAGATTATCGATATAGTGCGCCAGGTTTGGGTGCTCACTGCGCCAGCGCACATCCCGCTCAAACATCGCACTGAGAGCCGGGATACTTCTGGTGAGAAAATCCAGGTGGCCAACCACAGAGCCGATTTCCAGATCAGCAAAACTCAGCTGCCCCGCCACGGCAAACTCCCTGTCTGCGATCATGCGGCTGATTTCCCTGAGGCCGCCGACAATCTTGCGTGTCTGGCGTCCGATCCACTCGCCGCTTTGGCAGGCCTGTGGCCGCGCCAGCTCGAAATTGATCCTCACAATGGCATCCATGACACCCACACTGAGCACCTGGAACAACTTCATTTCAAGCATATCGTGCCTGTCTGTCGGCACCAGCGGCGGCGCGGGATAATTTACCTCTAGCCATTCCAGTATGTAGGAGGACTCATAGACGATGGTGTCGTCATCGGTTAACAGAATCGGCAACTGCTCCAGTGGATTGTAGTGACTCACGCTGGTGTCCTTGTGCCAGGGAATATCCCAGACAATCTCGAAGGGTATGGATTTTTCCCGTAGCGCTATCATGACCTTGCGGCCAAAGGGGCTGGGCTGGTTATTGATGAGTTTCATTGGTCTTTCACCACAGGCTGGCTGGACAGAAGAAAACCCGGGCACATCAGGATCCCGGGTCCAAGGTTATGCTATTGACACAGCACTCTTGCAATAAGCATGTTGTCGATATCGCATTCTTTTATTGTCAGAATTTATAGCGCGCTTCCACCATATAGGTGCGCGGTGCCCCTGGTATCACAGTGTTGACCGCAAACAGACTGGCAAAACCGATACCACCCACATAGTAGACCTCATCAAAGGCGTTTTTCACCATGGCCGCCACGGACCAACCAGAGATACCATCTTCAAGACCGAGCCTGAAGTTGGCAATCGTATAGCCGGGAATCTTGGTGCCCGGATTGAGGGTATCGTTAGTGGAGCTGAAATAGCTGGATGTCTGATCGTAGACATCAGCGCGCAGCGACACATTGAAGCGGTCGTTCAAGGGCACATTGATATCGGCGAATGCCGAGGTTGACCATTCAGGGGTATCCGGATAGGGCCCGAATTCCACCGAGGGATTGCCCAGCACCGACACTTCATTCTTGGTGAATTTTGCATCCGTATAATTCAGCGCCGCACCCAGGGTAAGCCAGGTGGTGGGCATAATCACAGCATCCATTTCGAATCCGGTGATTTCCGCTTCAGGCACATTGACTGTGATCCCCGCCAGGGCGCCAAAAATAGCCACATAGTTGGAACGCTGAATCTCCTCGATCCACATGCGGTAGGCAGCAAAGTTCAGCCGCACGGGCATATCCCCTATCCCACCCATGTATTTTGCCCCGATCTCAAAGTCGGTAGCAGTCTCTTCATCGTATTCAGCACCACCATCGTTGCCAAAACCCGGCAGTGGTGGTGCAAAATAGTTGAAACCGCCGCTGCGGAAGCTGCGCCTGGTGTTGGCATAGATCAGCAGATCATCATTCACCTGCTGTTGCAGGCCGGCGGTCCAGCTTGTCTGCTTGAAGGTATCGGACAAGGGATTCTGGAAAACGGCGCCAGGGGGCGGCGGATTTGCGATATAGGTATCGTCTGGCAAGTGGAGGAATTCCACCTTCTCTGACGAATAGCGCGCACCCAGCGTGGCGGCGAGTCCTTCAATGCCGACGATATTGCTGAGGTCAAGTGTACCCTGGCCATATCCGGCGTAGGTTTTGTTGGTGGTTTTGCCATCGTTGATCTGGCGCACCGGCGGTGCAATGGGAGAGAAATCAAACAGCACGCTCAGGGATCGCGTCTTGTCTTCTTCGTCAGAAAAATACAGACCTGTCACATAAGTGAGCTGACCATCGAAGGCCTCACCCTGCAACTGGATCTCTTCCGAGAACTGCTTGAGGGTGCCGCCACGGCCTTCATCACCGTTGTCATCGGAGGGGAACGGCGTGCCGTCAAACTCCGAGGCATTGCTGGATTTGATATTGGTATAGCCAAGAATATTGCGGATCTGCATGCCATTGCCGAGATCAAAGGTGGTGATATTCGAAATCAGCACATTTTCGGCACTGTGGAAATTGGGTGCATCCACATTGGGGCGGAACGGCCCGCGCTGATTTTGCTTCTCGATGGACGCATTCCAGCCTTCAGGATCAGCCCCTGGGTGAGCTGCCAGAAATGCATCCCAGGAACCGGGACCAAAGGCCAGGTCCATGGCGGGCGAATAGAGAAAATTGGCCGGCACAAAGGGATTGCCCTCTCCTATTTCGAAACCAGTATAGGCAACGCTGGTCAGGTTGTTGCCCTTGGATCGGGCGTAATCCACCACCAGGTCATTGCTGATCATGTCGGTGGGCCTGACCGTCAGACTGGCCCTGACATTTTTGCGATCAACATCACCGAGAGTTTCATTGTTAAAAATATTTTTCTGGTAGCCATCGCGCTCCTGCATAAAACCGGAAAGCCGCAACAGCACCTTGTCTTCAATAATGGGCATATTGACCGCGCCTTCAAACTTGCGCTCGTCGTAATTGCCTGCCCAGCCACTGACATAACCACCAAAGTCATTGCCGGGTTTTGCCGTGGTGAAGAGTACCGCACCACCGGTAGAGTTCCGGCCGAACAGGGTTCCCTGCGGGCCTTTGAGCACCTGCACCGAATCCAGGTCATAAAATGCCGTGGAAGCAGAACCGCCCACCTGGATTTCATTGAAATAGGGCAGAACACTTGGGCGCGAGCTGCTGAATGAGTCCACGGTTTGACCACGCAGGGAATAGTTCAGCTGATTGGCACTCTGACCGGCCTTGACGGTCAGGCCCGGCAGTGCTGTTTGCAAATCCAGTTCAGAGACGATGGCCTGCTGTTCGAGGGCATCAGAACCCAGCACGGCAATTGAAATGGGCGTTCTTTCCATGGATTCAGAGCGGCGCTGGGCCGTTACGATGATTTCCTCCAGACCACGGGTTGATCGCGCTTCAGGGGCAGCACCCCCGGCCTGGGTGCTTTGCCCCAGAGCCGTTGAACATTGAAGCGCAGTCAGCACCGTAACAGCAGACGCAACAGCTGAAATATATTTGGCCATCAGTTTATCCCCGGTTATTTGAATGTTATTGGTTGCTTAACAGCCAGCGTCTGACATTGCCAACCGACCCGAAAATCAACACTACAGTTGATATTATACCGATTCCTTATTTTGTCAACACTAAAGTTGATATTTGTGCAAAAGGTATACTGAGTCATAACAGCTGCAGAGTGGCAAGCGACAGGCGCCTGGCCACAGCGCCCTGGCCTGTTACAACGCCGTGTAACCCCCATCAATAAGGATTTCAGTGCCGGTAATAAATGAGGATTCATCGCTGGCCAGAAACAGTGCCAGATCGGCAATTTCTTCCGGTCGCCCGATGCGCTTGACTGGATTGGCGTTGATCACAGCCTCCATGTATTCGGCCGGCATGCCACGGGTCATGCCAGTATCGATGGAACCGGGGCAAAAGCAGTTAACCCGGATACCCTGATCGGCATATTCCACAGCAGCATTTTTTGACATCATCATCACCGCACCCTTGGATGCGGCATAGGCCACCAGCTGTGGGAATGCCACCTTGCTGGCCATGGACGCTGTATTGACAATGGAGCCACCGCCACTTTTGAGCATCAACGGTATGCCATAGCGCATGCCGAGAAAAACACTGCGGGTGTTGACAGCCATAACCCTGTCAAACTCCTCCACATCGTATTCGGCGGTCAGGCGCATGGTGCCCTGGATGGCGGCGTTGTTGCACAACACGTTGAGCTGACCAAAATGTTCCATTGCCGCAGCCAGCATGGCCTGCACATCATCAGTGCTGGACACATCCGCCTGGAAAGGCAGGCAGCTGCTGCCCAACTGTTGCGCCAACGCATTCTGCTTTCCCGAGATATCCACTGCCACCACCCTGGCGCCCTCCCTGCAGAAGCGCTCCACTATGGCCCAGCCCATACCGGAGCCTGCGCCTGTCACTACTGCCACCTTGCCTTCCAGTCGTCCCGCCATATCCGTTGTCCTCAGTCGTTTCGGTTTGTCAGCTTGTCGTAACTTTTCAGGGTAGTCTCCAGGCCTGAGTCTGACGATCATATTGTTGGCGCTCTCAGTGCCGTAAATCTCCACATCGCGCTTGCCCACTGGCAAGCTCGAATAGGTGGTCCAGACATCGCCGGTTTCAGGATCTATTTCGATCATGCGAATAAAGGATTCCTTGCGGGGCAAGGGGTAGTGTGTCCACTTTTCCGTCTCGATATCAAAGCGATAGATACGATCGGTATTCGACGTGGCGGCCCAGATCGCATTGCGCTTTTTGTCGAGAGTGACCCCATAGGGTGCAGCGCCGGGATCCGGGATCGTGTAGCGGGCGATTTCAAGCCCCTTGATACTGTCGAACTTCACCAGTTCACTTCTGCCGTTAAGGGGAATCCACACAGTGCCATCTTCCTCGATGGCAAGACGCCGTGGACCTGCCCCGCGCTCAAAAGGAATGATCCGTTCCACAACATTATTCACCACATCAAAACTGCCCGCATAACCGTACAGCTGCGACCACCAGACGCGATCCCGCTCAGCGTCAAACACAGCGCCATACAACAATGAATGAAAGTCGGTTTCACCCACGGCGAGGGGCATCTTGTAGGTGTCGATTTTTCCTGAGTCGACATTGATCCCCCACAGCTCGTTCATGCCCAGATCGGTAATCCAGATTCTGCCAGTTGAATCAGGCTGTACATGGCGGTTGGAGTTGAAAGCGAAATCGTGGGTAACCCCGAACACCTTGCCTTCGGGTGGTGGGTAAAGGCGCCACTCCTTGGTTCTGGTATTGAAACGCGCAATGTTGAAACTGTCTTCCAGCGCTATCCACAGATTGCCCTGTGCATCGGCATTCATGGTATGGGGGCCTTGCTGGCCTTCCCCCGGAACCGGATACCAGGTTACCGAACCATCAGCAGGGTCAAGGCTCCCCAGCCTGTCCTTGTCTGTTTCCAGAAACCAGATATGGCTTGAGCCGGGGGCGATGGCAATTTCACGGGTCCAGCCAAAGGTGGGCAGTACAAATTCGTCGATCACCGTATTGGCCGCAACACCGTATTCGCCAAGCCGTTCGATATCGTCATAGCCAGTATAAGTATCGAAATCGACAGGAAAATTGAGTGCGAGATTGGGCACAACGATTTCCATGTCGCGGGGTACAAACAGGCTGGTTTCCGGTTGCAGCAGGGCATTGTAAAACTCACTGCCCTCCTTGATACCCCAGCGCAATTTTTTCTCTTCACCCAGTTGCATGGTGACCAGGCGCATGTACTGCACCATGCTCTCCCAAGCGACTACACGCTCGTGGGGGGGAATATCTTCGCGTTCTTTCCACACACCACGCTTGCCATTCCAGGACAGATCCTCCACCGACCGCTTGAGCCAAGCTTCCGAGCGCTCATCAACGGGAATACCGGCCAGGTTGCTCGAAAATCGCCGTATGCGCTCTCCGCCCAGCTGGTGACAATTCGAGCAGTGCAGTGTGGCCATCTGATAACTCAGTGAGTCTGTATCACCTTGCAACCAGGCTGAAGAAGGCACCTGATGGGCGACATTGGCGATGGCCTCCATGGTGACGTTGACCGTCATACCCGCTGCCGCTGTGTCGATATTGCGGGCGGTTTCCTTCCAGCCAATCCTGAAAACATCGATGGCAATTTTTTCCGCTGTTTCGTAGCTCACCTGGGCCGAGAACTTTCCTTCCGGGGTAGTGAACACGGCGGTGGAAAATGGCACCGCATCGGGATCGGAGAGCCGGATACGCACCCAGGGCAGTGGTTTGCCTGCGCTGTCGACGACCTTGCCGGTAATCGACATGGCATTGACGGTGCAGGTCATCAACAGTGTGACTAACAGCATTACAGTGGCACTTGCTTGGACTTTCATGGCTCGCCTCCAGGGGAGAGATTTTTATCAATAATCGTACTGATCTTCATGACGCATTGTGCAGCAGGTGCGGGGGCTATCAGCTGCGCTACGATTCGGTCAGCTGCGCCCTGCGGCGATTTACCCGTTTGGGAAAAGGGCATGGAGTTTTTCCCCAAGCAGGGCATCAAGTTCTTCAGCCTGGGCAAGAGCGCCATCCATCCACCAAAAGCCGTGGGGAGCACCCGCAAAAAAAATGGCATCGGTACTGACACCAGCACGACGCAGCTGCTGGGCATAGGTCAGCCCCTCGTCGCACAGCACATCGAATTCGGCAACCACAACGGTTGTGGGTGGCATTCCGTCAAAATGTTTGGCCAGCAGGGGGGCGGCAGATGGATTATTACCATCACTGTCGCTGGCGAGATAATTATCCCAGAACCACGTCATTTCCCCGGCGGTCATCAGGGGGCCGTTGGCATGTTCCCGGTAGGATGCAAAGGGGCTGGCGCGAGCAGGGAACAGGCAGGGATAGAGCAGCAGCAACGCCGCAACCCTGTTCTCCCCCTGCGCCACAAGGCTCTGCACCACAGCCGCTGCCAGGTTGCCACCTGCACTGTCACCCAGCACTGCCAGGCGTGTGGAGTCGCCACCCAGTTCATGGCCATGGTCCAGCAGCCAGCAAAGGGCAGACACGCATTCCTGCAGTGCTGTGGGGAATTTATGTTCCGGCGCCAGGGAATAATCCAGCGACACCACCACGCAGTTGCCCGCCTGACTCAAACGGCGGCAGGGACGATCCGCCGCTGCGATACTGCCCAGGGTCCAGCCGCCGCCGTGGATATAAACCACCATGGGCAACTGCTGTGACGGATCTGGATGATAAGCACGAAACCCAATCCGCCCTTGTGGTGTGGTAATCGCCCCGTCTTCAACCCTGTCAATCGCAACTGGCGGCTTTTGCAGGCGGGTTACTCCTTCGAGAAGTTCCCGCGCCTCAGCCACGCCAAGTACATCGTAAGTCTGCACCCCATTCTGCCTGAAACGTTCTGCAAGCCTGGCGGCATCGGGATGCAGCTGTCCGCGCCGCAGCTGGCGGTAGTGGTCGAGAATATCACCGCCCTTATAGCCATGGAGGGCGGTGGAAGTATCGTCTGCAGCTACGGTCTGATTCATTGCAGTATCAATAAATGTCAGAGAACTTCGAACAGACCGGCAGCGCCCATGCCGCCACCCACACACATGGTGACTACGACATATTTGACGCCCCGACGCTTGCCTTCGATCAGGGCGTGACCCACCAGCCGTGAACCGGTCATGCCGTAGGGGTGGCCGATGGATATACCGCCGCCATTGACGTTATAGATCTGCGGGTCGATACCCAGCTTGTCGCGGCAGTAAATTGCCTGAACCGCAAAGGCCTCGTTGAGTTCCCACAAGCCGATATCACCAATTCTCAGGCCATGCTGCTTGAGCAATTTGGGCACCGCATACACCGGCCCTATACCCATTTCCTCCGGCTCGTTGCCCACCACCGCCATACCGCGATAAACCCCCATGGCAACAAGCCCGCGCTGCTCGGCAAGCTTGCGCTCCATCAGTACACAGGCGGAAGCGCCGTCAGACAACTGGCTGGCGTTGCCTGCGGTGATACAGCCACCTTCAATCACCGGATTGAGACTTTGCAGACTTTCCAGGGTTGTATCGGCACGATTGCCCTCATCCTGTGACAGGGTTACGTCGCGGAAGGACACCGCCTTGGTTTCCCTGTCTACCAGTTTCTGGCTGGCGGTGATGGCGACAATCTCGTCATCCATGCGCCCGGCAGCCTGGGCAGCGGCAGTGCGCTGCTGGGATTGCAGGGCGTATTCATCCTGGGCGTCACGGCTGATATGGTATTTTTTGGCGACAAATTCCGCCGTGTGGAGCATGCCCATGTAGGCGTGTTGCTGGCGGGCAATGACGTTCTCATCCATGTTTTCCTGCAGCCATTGCAGATACTGGTTCTGCACTGCGGAGATATTGTCCTGGCCACCGGCAACCACCACATCCATACCGTCCACCATGATTTGCCGGGCGGCAATGGCGACTGCCATCAATCCGGAAGAACACTGGCGATCCACCGTCTGCGCCGCCGTGGTGACCGGCAATCCCGCCGCCAGCGCTGCATTGCGGGCAATATTGAGACCGGCAGTGCCGGCACCCAGCACGGTACCGAGAATCACGTCTTCCACTTCTGCAGGGGCAACCCCCGCCCTGGCCACGGCATGGGCAATGGCGTGGCCCGCCATGGTCGGTGATTTGATATTGTTCAGGGCGCCGCGGAACGCCCTGCCTATGGGCGTGCGGGCGGTTGATACGATGACCGCTTCTCTCATTGCAATACTCCTGACTGGCAAGATTTGCTGCTGTGCTTGCACAGGCGGCAAACCGGATTGTAAAAAAACCCGGGTCGACAACTGTCAACCCGGCAGGTTTGCCCGTTACTTTGATGAAACCGGCAATTCAACCAAAACCGGATAGCTCCTGTTTCTAGAACTTGTAACTCACTTCCAGCCCCCAGGTTCTGGGGGGCGCAAGCCAGATTGTCCTTGAGCCAATGGCCGTGTTATCAAAGCCAAAGTGAGTGTAAACCTCGTCGGTGAGATTGCGTCCGAACAGGGAAACCTTCACGTCCTCCGCCATATTGGTAAAGGAAACACTGGCGTTATACAGCTCGTAGGACGGCAGGATAAGAAAGTTGAAATCATCACTGGCCACTTTGTCCACGTAGGAATAGGCCAGACGCCAGTTCAGGTAGCCCTGGTCGGCAACGGGGTGCTCGTAGTTGATGGCAGCACTGACCGTATTTTCCGGGACCATCTGGAATTTGAAATCACTGGCAGACTTTCCGGTTGAACGGGTCAGAAATTCTGCTTCGTCATATCCGGCATCGGTATAGCCATAGCTTGCCTCGATGATCAGCCGTTCAGTCACCGCTGCAACAACATCTATCTCGAAACCTTTGGATGTGCCGGTTGCCGCGTTGAAGATTGTCTGTACACCCTGCTGGTTATTGGCGGAACGTTGCAGATCGTCATACTCGTTATAGAAGACGGACGCATTGAGCCTGACATTACCATCCATAAATTCGGATTTAAGGCCTATTTCAAAGGCATCCACAACCTCCTCGTCATAGGGTCCTGGCGTGGAGAGAGGATTGTTTGGCATGGTGACCAGGGAGGGGTCTGCAAACCTGACGTTATAGCCGCCACTGCGGAAACCACGGGTGTAGGTGGCAAAGGTCATCAGGTCTTCGTTGATATACCACTTGACACCCACCTTGGGGGACACATTGGTCCAGCTTTCAGCATCCTGGAAGGGCTGGCGGCAATCACTCCAGTTTATCTTGCGATCAAAGGGTGGTGGCGACCCGGGGAATGTGGGCGGCCTTGCCGTCGGTGCTCCGTTGGCCAGCTCGGCAAGATTGATAAGTTGCGAGCAGGTACCGGTGCCACCCGGATCGCCGATAACACCAATGGCTGCGTCCTTTTTCTCGTAGGAATAGCGTCCACCGAGGGTAACAACCACAGTGTCAGTGACATCGTAATCCGCCTGGGCGAAGATGCCACCGGTAAGGTGTTCGATGGTGGACGACGCGGGGCGCTCGAAGAGATCAATCAGCAGCCGGCGTTCGTTGTAGGTATATTCCTGGTCAAACAGGTTTACCCCGGCAGTCAGGTTTAGCTTGTCGGTGATCTTGCCATCCCAGCGAACCTCAAGGCTCCACTGCTCCTGGTCAAGACCGCCACCGGGACCAAATTCAAATCTGACGGTGCCGGGCGCGCCGTCGATATCCCCCCATGACATCTGTTCCAGGTCGCGGTAACCACCAACAGCAGTCATCTGACCGCCCCAAAGATCCCAGTTCGCCTCCAGTATCAGATTCAACCATTCAAGGTTCGACTCACCCTTGGTATCCGTGAAGGTCGTGTTGTCCTTGTAGGGGTCGATGGCGTTGCCAAACAGAAAGAAATTGCGTGCGGAAGGACCATCGCCGTTTATCTCGGCATACTGACCCAGCAGGGTCACATCAAAATTGTCGGCATCGTAGCGAATGGCGGGATGAATCATGCGGGACTTGGATGCCCCCTGCTGTCCGCCCAGGGTTTCGTTATCCCAGAGTCCACCCCTGTTTTTTACCATCACCGCAAGCTTGCCACTCCAGCGGTCTGCCAGAGGTCCGGTCACCATGGCGCTGATTTCGGCCTGATCATGGGAACCCACCGTACCCTTTATCTTGCCACTGAATTCATCACTGGGTCTGGTGGTTCGCATTACCACTGCACCACCAGTCACGTTGCGGCCAAACAGTGTGCCCTGGGGGCCACGGAGAATTTCCACGGATTCCAGATCGAACAGGTCGGTGACCACGCCGTAGATAACACCGTAGGGCATGCCATCCATCACCACGCCCACGGCGGGGTCAGAGGATGGAATACTCTGCCCGGCGGTGCCCATGCCGCGGATAATAAAGTTTCCGGTGTGGGGAACTGTGCCCTGCTGGGCCAGGCTCACATTGGGTGCTGTGGCACCCACATCCTGCAGATCCACGGCGAACATCGCTTCCACCTTTTCACCTGAATAGGCAGAAATGGCAATAGGCACATCCTGGGCGCCTTCAGCCACTGATCTTTTTTGTGCCGTCACCATCACTTCCTGGATCAGTGCGCTGGAGCGGGACTGAGCCACTGCACCCGTTGAGGCAAAAACAGCCGTCGCCACTGACAGCGCAATAAGTGATTTGCCGAAGCAGCTTGATACCTGAATTCCTGCATCCCCTGACTTGCTATTGAACCTTTTCATAGCCGTACCCCTTTATAGGTTTAATTGACGTTGAAGCATTGCCGGTTTTTATTCTCCCTGAGCCGGAAGATATAATCAACACACAAGTTGATCATAGACGCCGCAGGAAATTTGTCAACACTTGCATTGATTAAATTGCCTCCTGATTTCCTCAAGGCGGGCAGCCCGATACAACAAACCTGGACTGCGGAGCAAGCAGCGCTCAGGTCTGAGTTAAGCCTGACCGGGGCGCCATATCAGAGGATGGCGACAGCCCGCACCCAGCCAGCGCTCGCATCCTTTATTTTTACCGGGAAACAACTGACGGTGAAGCCGGTTGACGGCAGCGCTTCGAGGTTGTGGAGTTTTTCCATCTGGAAGTAGCCCCGCTCGCGCCCCGCCTTGTGACCTTCCCAGATAATGGAAGGATCCCTGTCCCGGGCCCAGCGCTTTGCGGTATGGACAAAAGGCGCATCCCAGGACCAGGCATCCGTACCCACCACATGGACGCCTGCCTCGACCATGTAAAGGGTTGCTTCACGGCCCACGCCACAACCCGCCGACACATAACCGTCCTTGCCATAGCGCGCGCCCGCGCTGGTATTGACCAGCACGATATCCAGCGGCTGTAGCACATGCCCGATCCTGTCGAGCTCGGCGCGCACATCATCGACAGTGGCAATGGCGCCATCCTCAAGGTGGCGAAAATCCAGCTTGACCCCAGGCTGCAGGCACCATTCCAGGGGTATTTCATCGATGGTCATCGCCGCCCGACTGCCACCGGCCAGGGCTGCATCCTGGGTTGAGTGAAAATGCCAGGGGGCGTCCATATGGGTGCCGTTGTGGGTGTTTACATGCAACCACTCGTAGGCCCAGGCTTCGCCATCGGGCAGGTCGGACGCCTGCAGATCAGGAAAAAACGCTGCCAGCTCAGCGACGGTTTCTGTGTGCCGACGGTATTCAATTTTGGGCCTGAATGCCGGTGGATCCGATTCCACACCGGTTTCGATGGGAATGGAAATATCAATAAATGTCCTGGCCATAAACTACCTCAAAAATAAATGCCGTTGCTTTTTCAACAGTGCAGTCATTTATGCCCTGGGTGACTGCTCGAATGATTCCCTTGTTTCCTGTGGCCGCACCCTGGAAATGGAAACCAGCAGCAACAGGGTGGCGATCAGCAGCACAACAAAAGTCAGCTGATAACTGCCACTGAAATCGTAAAGCAGGCCGATAATGGGCGCTGCAAATGCCGCCATGGAATAGACAATGGCGGTGGATGCGCCAAATACCCTGCCATAGATCCTCGGGTCGTAGAGCCTGCTGATCACAGATGACCAGACCGGGACAACAGCACCGCCAAAAAAGCCGAAACAGACCACTGCGGCAACCAGAAGCGGAAAGCTGCTGGCCTGGGTAAACAGTGCCAATGCCAATACACCGGTAAGGCTGAGCAGGGTGAGGGTAACCCGCACACTGAACAGGTCACTGAGGCGCCCCATGAGAGGGCTGGATACCATACCCACCACGGATAAAAGGGATACCAGCAGCGCGCCCCTTTCCAGAGTCTGACCGTTGTCGAGGGCAATCAGTGAAATATTGGACAACAGGCCCGAATACACCATGGAAGACACCCCCATGATCAGCACCACAATAATAAAATTGCGCCCTGTGAATATCTTTTTCAGGGAGGACGTGCGTGCCTCCGACCTGGCTGCGGCCTGAACATCGTCAGGCTCCCGTTCCCAACCCTCCGGCGGGTGGTCGCCATCGGCATGCAAACCCTTGTTCTCCGGATGGTCGTAGATAAAAAACCATGCCAGCAGCGGTATAAACACCATGATAAAAATACCGAGCCCGGCAACCGCAATACGCCAGTCGTACAGTCCGATAAAATGCGCCATCACTGGCGAAAATACCGCGCCTCCCAGCTGTGTCCCCAGGGCCGATATCCCCAGGGCAAAACCGCGATAACGGGTAAACCAGCGCGTCAGCAGCAGGGAACAGGACAGTGGACTGAGGATCGCCATACCCAGTGAAACAAACACCGCATAGCAGACAATTACCATGGAAATATGCGGAGAAAATGACATCAGGATAAAGCCTGAACCCATAATCAAGGCCCCCGCAATCAGTATGCGTTTGAGGGGATAGCGATCGAGCAGGGAGCCGATTTTTGGCGACATCAACCCGGTCAGCAGCAGCATGCCCGACACGCCAATCATCAGCACAAAGCGCCCACTCTGGAAGTCCTTGCCAATGGCGCCGATCAGCACACTGTACAGATACAGCGATGTTCCGTAGCCAACCGCCTGTATCAGCATGCAGACCAGCACCAGCCACCAGCCGTAAAATATTTTTGACTGCCTGTAATCTTTATTTTTCATCGACAGATCCGCAATTAATGGAATGTCAGGGGTGAAAGGATTGATTCACCCCGCTCTGTGTATCACTGCATATGACGCAACGAACGGTAAAGACCCAAACGGTCACTGGTAATTCGCGCCGCAACCACCTGGCCATCGCGAATGGTCAGCAGCCCCGCCGAGCGCAGCACGATGGGAGTGCCCACTGCATTGTTATCGATATCCTCAAATCCGCCGGCGTAGGTGCCATGGCGTTGCAGATGAAATGCCACACGGTCACCCGCTGAAAAAAGCGTGTCGATGGTTGTGTCAGCGATATTGATGACAGTATCCGGATGGGGATTTGCCGCTGAAATCCAGTGGGCATCTGGCAAGTCTGGCATTTTTTCGGGGGTTAATAGCCAGTGGCGGGCTGTTTCTTCCACGGCCGGATCGGGCTCCTGTGGCTCGCCATCCCAGGGGGTGGGACAGGGGACATCCACGGTGTCGCAAACACCGCTGACCAATTGCACTTTGCGAGAAAAATAATCCTCTTCAGCCCAGCCGACCCTGAGGCGCTCGCCCTCTGTCCTGAACAGGGTAACGCCACGCCAGGTTGCACTGCGACCGCCATCCCGGTACGAGGCGCCGTGCTCGGTAAACTGCATGGCAATGCCGTCGGTGCCCAACACCACATCGTGAACGGTGACGCACAGGCCGGGAAATTGCCTGAGCTGGGCAGCGGTGGCGGGCAGGTATTCACTGTCGCGACCACTAAGAACATGACCACCGATATGCAGGCAGTAATCCGGCGCCATAATGCGCGGCACAACAGACAGATCATGGCAGGTGAGAAAATCCACAGCAAAGCCCCGCAGCAACTTGGCGAGGGGATGTATATCCGTTCGCCCCTGGTTTTTTTCTACAGCAGCGCCAGTCATTTTGTTATCTCACTGTTGGATGGCCAGGTCATCAAGCGCAATTCGCGCTTGAGAATTTTCCCCGACGCGCTGCGCGGCAAGGCCTCCACAAACGCTACGGAGGTAGGGCATTTATAGCGGGCAAGTCGCGCCCGTACAAAGTCGATCAGTTCCGCCTCCGACACAGTGGCACCGGGCTTTGTCACCACAACGGCCTTGGGGGTTTCACCCCAGCGCTCATGGGGCACGCCAATGACAGCGGTTTCCGCCACGCCGGGATGTTCGTAAAGTACGTTTTCAATTTCCGTGGGATAAATGTTTTCACCGCCGGAGACAATCATGTCTTTGAAACGGTCGTGAATATAAAAATACCCGTCGTCGTCCTGATACGCTGCATCGCCGGTGCGCAACCAGCCATCCGCCCGAATGGTGGCCGATGTCTCGACGGGTTTTTTCCAGTAGCCGCCCATGTTCATGCCGGAGCGAATCCAGATTTCGCCCACATCCCCGGTTGCGACTTTCTCCCCCCTTTCCGGATCAAACAGCGCCGCTTCGACCCAGGGCACAGGGCGACCACAAGAGCGCAATTTTTGCGCTCTGGGTCCGCCTGGATCGTGATCAACGGGTGGCAGGGTGATAACCGTTCCAGACGTTTCCGTAAGCCCGTAGGCATGGGTAAAACCGCAGCCGAAAACCTCCATGGCGCGCAACAACAGTGTCTCGCTGATGGGGGAAGCGCCGTAGACAATGAGTTCGAGACTGCTCAGATCCACGCCGTCAACGCCCTCGGTATTGACCAGAGTCTGGATCACCGCCGGCACAAAAAACGCATGGGTAACCCGGTACTGAAGGATAGCGTCAATCACAGGACCCGCTGCAGGCTGCTGCAGCAATACGGTATGACCGCCCTGGGTAAGGGCCATCAGGCCGTAACCCATACCGCCGATATGGAAAAGCGGCATCGCCACCAGATTTACGCTGTGCTCAGTAAAACCCCAGATCTCCCGCGCCATGCGTCCACTGAAGAACAGGTTGCGATGACTGATCATGGCACCCTTGGGCTGCCCTGTGGTGCCAGAGGTATACAGCAGCAGCACAACATCTTCGGGATTGGTATCCATACCGCTATCAGTAGCGACAGCAGCATCGCGCCAGGCGGCATATTCCCCTTCAATCTGAATGACAGGCTGACTGCCCGCTGGCAACTGCGGGGTAAACTCTTGCCCGGTCAAAATCAGGCTGGCCCCGGCATCGTTGAGAATGCCTTCAATTTCCCTCGCCGAGAGACGCCAGTTGAGGGGCAACATAATGGCCCCGGCCTTGGCGCAGCCGAAGACCAGCTCATAAAAAACAGGGGAATTGCGCGCCAGGATTGCCACGCGGTCGCCGCGCCCCACACCACTGGCGGCCAGGGCATTGGCTACACGACTGGTGCGATTATCGAGCTCACCATAACTCAGGGTTTCAGTGCCAAAGGTCAGGCAGGCAGCGTCGGGGCGATGTTGCGCATGATCGCGCAGAACAGCTGCGAGGCTGCTATTGATCGCGGATGGTTTATTCATATTCTCCACCATGGCACTCAATAGCTTTTCGGAAGACCCAGGCTGTGCTGCGACACATAATTGAGAATCATCTCGCGGCTGACGGGGGCCGTTCTGTGCAGGCGGGCAATAAACCACATATCCGCCAGGCCGTATTCATTGGAAAGCCCATTGCCGCCATGCACCTGGATCGCCTGATCCAAAGCTTTCAAGGACGCCTCGGCGGAGGAAAACTTGGCCATATTGGCCGCCTCCGCCGCATCCGCACCCATATCATAGAGCTGGGCGGCCCGCGCCGTAAGCAATCGTGCGGCCTGCACATTGATATAGGATTCTGCAAGGGGGTGGGCCACGCCCTGGTGGGCACCAATGGGTGATTTCCACACTGACCTGTCCCGTGCATAGGCTGCCCCCTGGCGCAGGGCGAAGCGCGAAATACCGTTGTTGAGTGCCGCCGCAGCAACCCGCTCGGGGTTGAGGCCCACAAAGACCTGCTTGAGACCTTCGCCCTCCTTGCCGATCAGCGCATCCTCGCCAAGCTCCACCTCGTCAAAAAACAGCGTGAACGATTTGGTGGGTGATTTAAGCGCCGAATCAATGGGGTGATAGCTGATACCCGGCGAGTTGACAGGCACCACAAACAGGGACAGGGACGCCCGTTCGGGACTTGAAAGTTGAGCATCCCTGGCCACCACCAGCATGGCTTCGGCCTCATCCACACCGGATGACCAGTATTTGCTGCCCTGCAAGCGCCAGCCATTGGCGGTGCGGGTTGCAGTGGTACCGATACCATAGGTGTTGGAACCTGCATCCGGTTCGGTAATGGCGAATGCCATTTTTTTTGTGCCGGCAGCCAGTGCGGGCAGCCAGCGGTTTTTAACCTCGTCGGAACCGTGCCGGGCGATGATCGGCGCGCAAATGGATTGAATGACCAGATACAGCAGCGGGCAGCCCTGGGCCGCCACCTCTTCGACAATGACGTTGAGGTCCCCCAGGCCACCGCCGCTGCCGCCATACTGTTCGGAAATATGGGCGCCGAGAAATCCCGCTGCACCCAGTTCTTGCCACAGGGCATCAGGTTTTTCGCCGCTGGCAACGATATCCTGAAAATACTTTCGCCCGTACTTGCCCGCCAGCTTTCCCACACTCTCCCTCAGTGCTGCGTGGTGATCCTCGGTATCGACAAGGGGTGAGTGGAACAGTGTTTCTGAAGTCATTTCGAATCCTCTTGGTGGCAGATTCTGCAAGTATCACCGGCAATCTACGGCAGACATTTATTGATGTCAACGAATGTGTTGACCGATAGTGAAAAAATTTAGCCGGCCCAGTCGAAGAAACCGCGCCCGGATTTTTTGCCCAGCTGGCCGCGTTCAACCATCTCGATCAATATGGCGGGCGGGGCAAAGCGCGAGCCGTGGGCCTGTTCCAACACCCGCGCAATATCCAGTCGCACATCGAGGCCGACAATGTCGCTCAGGCGCAACGGACCCACCGGATGCTGGTAGGCCAGCACAGCGGCGCGATCGATATCCTCGGCGCTGGCGACGCCGCTCTCCAGCATGCGCATTGCTTCGAGGCTGGCAATCAGGTCGAGCCGGGTAGTGGCAAAACCCGGCACATCGATCACCGTCAGGGACTCCTTGCCAATCTGGCTGACAAAGTCCCGTGCGCTCGCCAGGGTGGCCTCGCTGGTGGCCTTGCCGCGAATCAGCTCCACCAGGCGGAAAGACCACACCGGATTGAAAAAATGCATCCCCAGAAAACAATCGGGATTGGGCAGTACCGTGGCCAGCGCATCAATGGAGAGCGCGCTGGTGTTGGTGCCAATCATCTTCGGCTGCCGCTGCGCCAGCTGGCGCAGCACCTGATGCTTGATGTCGAGACGCTCGGGAACCGTCTCAATAGCAAGGTCCATGCCCACGGGCAATGCTGCAACACTGTTGATGCGGCTGATCCGCGCCACCAGGGCGCGGGCCTGTTCTTCAGTGAGCTTGCCGCGTTTGACACCGCCAGCCGCTGCGCCCTCAATGGTGGCTTGGAGCACCCTGGCCCGACTGTCGTCTGTTTCCACCACAATAACGTCGGCACCCGCCATGGCAGATACATAGGCAATGCCCGTGCCCATGGTGCCGCCGCCAATCACTGCTATTTTTTGCACGTTCGTTCTCCGCCTTGCACTGATCCTGAATTACCGGAGCGAAACAATTCCGGGCCACAACCCTTCAACGCCCTTTCCACACCGGGGCACGCTTTTCTGCAAATGCCAGGGCGCCTTCTTTGGCATCCTCTGAGGCGAGCACCGATTCCACCAGCGGTTCCTGTTTGCGCCACACCTCCTGCGCAGACCACTCTACGGATTCATACACCAAGCGCTTGGTCATGGCTGTCGCCAGGGGGCCGTTGGCACTGATCCTGTCCGCCAGAGCCAGCGCCCCTTCAAGTGCGCCGCCGGGGGGAGTAACACGATTGACAAGACCCCAGTGGTGGGCGGTGATGGCTTCCAGGCGTTCGCCGGTGAGGGCATATTCCAGGGCGATGGCGGGGGGAATACGGCGCGGCAACCGGACCAGCCCGCCGGAACCGGCAACCAGGCCGCGGGTGACTTCTGGCAACCCGAAGATTGCATCTTCGGCGGCGACGATCAGATCGCAAGCCAGGGCCAGCTCGCAGCCCCCCGCCAGGGCAAATCCCTCCACAGCGGCAATCAGGGGTTTTTGCGGGGGCCTTTCGGTAATGCCTCCGAATCCCCGGCCTTCGATTTCCGGCCTCTCACCGTCAAGAAAGGCCTTCAGATCCATACCAGCGCAGAAGCTGACTCCGCGCCCGGTGATAATTCCAACCCGCAGCGCGGGATCACTGTCGAGGCGATCCATGGCGGCAGCAATGCCTTCGGAAACAGCGCGATTGACCGCATTGCGCCGCTCGGGGCGGTCGATGGACACCACCAGGGTGCTACCGCGCTGCTCGACAATAACCTCTCGTTTCATGGTTCAGCTCCTTGCTGCTGACTGTTGGGCGAAATTTTGTCGCCTGCTGGCATCAGGCAGGGACGGGATATAGCGCCCTTCAATCCAGCGGCGATCGCCGCTGAGTTGCACCAGCAGGCAGATCAACGTGGGGATATTCGCTAGCCCAACGGCTTCTTCAAGCCAGGCGGGGAAGCCCTGTGACCCTGATTTGCCATTGCCCATGCTTTCTCCTCTATATCTGCCTGACTATTGCCAGCAGCTCTATCATCAGCACTGTTGACCGGTATGCGACTAGGATTGCACGGCCCCCCAAATAATGTCAACACATTCGTTGACATTATTTGGGGGCAAAACAGCAGGTCTGAGGAGTAGCCATTACGACCAATCTGCAGTCAAGCAGCGAGGAGAAAGGAAAACAGACCACAGGAACTGAAGGGACTGGCCCGGCAACTACGCTGACAAACACCGATTGTCAAAAACCGCAACAAGACCCCGATTCCAGGTACTTGTTGCCGTCAATTCAGGCGTGCCTGACCGGCAAAGGATGGGTTGGCTGGAACAACTTATTTTGTGGCGGGCGCTGACTTTTTCTTCTTTGGAGAAGCGACTGGCTTTGCCGCTCCTTCCAGGGCAAGGGCTCCGGAACTCAATCCGCTGATAATCATATCGGCGAATATCTTGCCTATCTCCTCACCACTGCCCCTCGAACCATCCGGCTTGAACCAGCGGTTGGTCCAGCCCACCATGCCAATAACACCGTAGGCGACCGTCTTGGCAGGGCCGATATTCTGGAAGGAGCCATCGGCGTAGCCTTGCTCAATAATGCCAATAACCGCATTATCGTAATCGCGGTTGACCTGCTTCATATGATTGGCCCACTTGGAACGCTTGCCAGCCACGTGGCTGAGGTTCTCGCGGATGTATATGTACAGCAGTGGGTAAGTGCGCGCGTAAGACTTCATCAGCTCAACGATCAGTTCGCGCAGCTTTTGCGCAGGTGTTGCATCGCTGGCCTGGATCTGTTGTGCCATCGCCAGATTTTCTTCAGAAACCTCCCTGATCAGCTCGTCAAAGAGTTCTTCCTTGCTGGATATGTAGTAGTAAAGGGAGGCACGGTCAATACTGAGTTCTTCCGCCACAGCACTGATGGTGGTATCGCGAAAACCACGGCGGTTGAAAACACGGGCAGCTGCCTCGGAAATCTCCTTGCGCCGCTTTTCGTAGTTTGGGCCCTGATCCAGCTTCGCTGCTGCCCGACGTTTTCCTATTCCACTAACCGATTTGGTCGTCACCGAATTACCCTGCTCCCAAATAAGCGGAACTCTAAACGCGAGCGTTGAAAATCGCAACCGTTTAAGTGAGGCAATGTAAGCCACACAATACCCCTTGCGCCGCATTGCCGGTTGCTTTCCTCCCTGCCCTTGCCCATTATTCCCCGTTTGCCTTACGCCTGTGGAGTTCAATGGACACTATCAGCATCAGAGGGGCCAAAACCCACAATCTCAAGAATGTGGACCTGGATCTGCCCCGCGACAAACTTATTGTTATTACTGGCCTTTCCGGCTCCGGCAAGTCGTCCCTGGCGTTTGACACCCTCTACGCCGAGGGCCAGCGGCGCTATGTGGAATCCCTCTCCGCCTATGCCCGTCAGTTTTTGTCGATCATGGAAAAGCCCGATGTAGAGCATATCGAGGGTCTGTCCCCGGCCATTTCCATCGAGCAAAAATCCACCTCCCACAACCCCCGCTCCACCGTGGGCACCATCACCGAGATCTACGACTATCTGCGCCTGCTCTACGCCCGCGTCGGCGAGCCGCGCTGCCCGGATCACAACGAGCCGCTCGCCGCCCAGACCGTCAGCCAGATGGTGGATCATGTGCTGACCCTGCCGGAGGACAGCAAGCTGTTGCTGCTGGCGCCGATTATCCGCGAGCGCAAGGGCGAACACCTGCACGTGTTCGACCAGCTGCGCGCCCAGGGTTTTGTGCGGGTGCGGGTCAATGGCCGGGTTTACGAGCTGGACGAAGTGCCCACCCTTGAGAAAAACAAAAAGCACAGCATCGAGGCTGTAGTGGACCGCTTCAAGGTGCGGGAGGACATTGGCCTGCGCCTCGCGGAATCCTTCGAGACCGCCCTCAACCTGTCGGCGGGCATCGCTGTAATTGCCCCCATGGATGCCAAAACGAAGCTCAAGGAGCACCTGTTCTCGTCCCGCTTTGCCTGCCCGGTGTGCGACTACAGCATCAGCGAGCTGGAACCGCGGCTGTTCTCCTTCAACAATCCCGCTGGAGCCTGCCCGTCCTGTGACGGCCTGGGTGTGAAGCAGTTTTTTGATGTGGACCGGGTTGTGCAGCACCCCGAGGCCACCCTGTCCGAGGGCGCCATTCGCGGCTGGGACCGGCGCAACTTCTTCTACTTCAATATGCTCACATCCCTCGCAGACCACTACAACTTTGATATCGACACCCCCTTCAAAAAACTCAAACCGGCGCAACAGCAGGCCATCCTGTTTGGCACCGGGGATGAGGAAATCACCTTTAACTATGTCAACGACAAGGGCACCACCTTCAAGCGCCGTCACCGTTTTGAAGGCATCATTCCCAATATGGAACGGCGTTTTCGCGAGACCGAATCCCAGTCGGTGCGGGAAGAACTGACCAAATACGTCAGCACCCAGAACTGTCCCGAGTGCAAGGGCGCACGCCTGAAAAAAGCCGCCCGTCATGTGTTTGTTGACGAAACCAACCTGCCGGATATCACCGCGCGCCCGGTGGGCGCCCTGGCCGAGTACTACGCCAACCTCAAATTGCAGGGGAGAAGGGGCGAGATCGCCGACAAGATTCTCAAGGAAATCCGCGACCGCCTGCACTTTCTGGTGGATGTGGGCCTCAACTACCTGACCCTCGACCGCAGCGCAGACACCCTGTCCGGCGGCGAGGCGCAGCGCATTCGCCTCGCCAGCCAGATCGGCGCCGGGCTGGTGGGGGTGATGTATATTCTCGATGAACCCTCCATCGGCCTGCACCAGCGCGACAACGCCAGGCTGCTGGGCACCCTCACCCGCCTGCGCGACCTGGGCAATACGGTGATTGTGGTGGAGCACGACGAAGACGCCATCCGCGCCGCCGACCATGTGGTGGATATCGGCCCTGGTGCCGGCGTGCACGGTGGCCGCATCATCGCCCAGGGCACGGTGAAGGACATTATCGCCGCCAGGGACTCCCTCACCGGGCAATACCTGTCCGGCAAAAAATCCATCGCCATTCCCAAAAAACGTCGCCAACCAGTAAAAGGCAAAACCCTCTCCATCACCGGCGCCAGTGGTAACAACCTGCAGAGCGTGGACCTTGATATACCCCTCGGCGTGTTTACCTGCATCACCGGCGTCTCCGGATCGGGTAAGTCCACCCTGATCAACGAAACCCTCTACCCCCTGGCCGCCACGACACTTAACAAGGCCACCACCCTCAAGGCCGCGCCCCACAAGGCCATCAAGGGCCTGGAGTTGCTCGACAAGTGCGTGGATATCGACCAAAGCCCCATTGGCCGCACCCCGCGCTCAAACCCTGCCACCTACACCGGCATTTTTACCCCCATCCGCGAAATGTTTGCCGCCACCCAGGAATCCCGCTCGCGGGGTTACCAACCGGGACGCTTCTCCTTCAACGTCAAGGGTGGCCGCTGCGAAGCCTGCCAGGGCGATGGCGTCACCAAGGTGGAAATGCACTTTTTGCCGGATATCTACGTGGCCTGCGATGTGTGCAAGAGCAAGCGCTACAACCGCGAAACCCTCGAAATCCGCTACAAGGGCAAAAATATCCACGAAGTGCTGGAAATGACCGTGGAGGATGCCCACCAGTTTTTCGAGGCCATTCCCACCATCGCCAACAAGCTGAAAACCCTGATGGATGTAGGCCTGTCTTATATCCGCCTCGGCCAATCCGCCACCACCCTCTCCGGCGGCGAAGCACAGCGGGTAAAACTCAGCCGCGAACTCTCCAAACGCGACACCGGCAACACCCTGTATATCCTCGACGAACCCACCACCGGCCTGCATTTCCAGGATATCCAGCAACTGTTGACTGTACTGCACCGCCTCGCCGACCACGGCAACACCGTGGTGGTCATCGAGCACAACCTGGACGTGATCAAAACCTCGGACTGGATTGTCGACCTCGGTCCCGAAGGCGGCTCCGGCGGCGGGCAGATTATTGCGTTTGGTACGCCGGAGGAGATTGCTGCAAGCGCCGTGTCGCATACCGGGTATTTTTTGAAGCCCATACTGCAAAAAGCCGTGGCACCCGCTGTAAAACGGCTGAGAAAAAGCGCCAAAGGATAAGCGGGGAGCGAGAGCGGCTCCCAGCCCAGGGATGTTCTGACAGGACCCGGTACCCGCCGTGGACCATGAGTTGATAGACGTCGGCGACATCACCAAGCTGAAGTCCGATATCCTTAGATCCGGCGTCACTGTTCCCCAAGTGGTGAAAACCGCCTGGGTATTCGCCTCCTCCTTCAGGGACAGTGTCATGCGCGGCGGAGCCAACGGCGCCCGCATCGTCGGCACCCGAAATGGCTGTGCTTGTGGCTGGCATTCGCACCCTGATTGAATCTTTACAATCCAGTAAATCAGAAGGAACTTTCTGCTTGGAGTTGGCCTGACGCTGCCTAAATCTTGAGCGCTACTGATCTCCTCCAGTGGTGCCCCTTTGGGGGTATCTGTTTTCTCACAGGGCAACATACCCCCGTATCTACCCCCGAGTACCCTCAGATACAGGTAAACGGTAGCGGACATAACCAGACAGTCAGGCATAAAAAAGCCCCAACTTCAGGGGCTTTGTGGTCGTTCTGTGTTGTTGCTGGTTGTCTATTTGGTGGACCCGGCAGGGTGATGCAAGCGCTTTGAAAGCGCAGCTTTGAGTGCAGTTGAACGCCGCCAATCTGTGATTGGTGGTGGGGATAGTCCTACGGGTTCAGCGTAAGCCTTAAGGAGAAATGGTGGGCCCAGTAGGACTTGAACCTACGACCAAGCGATTATGAGTCGCCTGCTCTGACCAACTGAGCTATGGGCCCGGATTTGAACGGTATAAAAAAGAGGTGGGCATTATAGGTGCCCACCTCTTTTCAGGCCAGAATTTTCAGTCCAACTCAATCTTCAATAAAGCTGCGCAGGTGATCGGAGCGGCTGGGGTGACGCAGTTTGCGCAGTGCCTTGGCTTCGATCTGGCGGATGCGCTCGCGGGTAACGTCGAACTGCTTGCCCACTTCTTCCAGTGTGTGGTCGGTGTTCATGTCGATACCAAAGCGCATGCGCAGCACTTTTGCTTCCCGGGCGGTGAGGCCGTTGAGAACTTCGCGAGTGGCTTCCGTCAGACTCTCGGTGGTGGCGGAATCGATCGGGGACATAATGTTGACGTCCTCGATAAAATCACCCAGGTGGGAATCCTCATCGTCGCCGATGGGTGTTTCCATGGAGATGGGTTCCTTGGCGATCTTGAGCACCTTGCGGATCTTGTCTTCCGGCATTTCCATGCGCTCGCCCAATTCTTCCGGGGTGGGTTCGCGGCCCATTTCCTGGAGCATCTGGCGGCTGATGCGGTTGAGTTTGTTGATGGTCTCGATCATGTGCACGGGGATACGGATGGTGCGCGCCTGGTCCGCGATGGAACGGGTAATGGCCTGGCGAATCCACCAGGTGGCATAGGTGGAGAATTTGTAGCCACGGCGGTATTCGAACTTGTCCACGGCTTTCATCAGGCCGATATTGCCTTCCTGGATCAGGTCGAGAAATTGCAGGCCGCGGTTGGTGTACTTTTTGGCGATGGAGATCACCAGGCGCAGGTTGGCCTCAACCATTTCCTTCTTGGCGCGGCGCGCTTTGGCTTCACCAATGGACATGCGGCGGTTGATGTCCTTGATCTGCGCTATGGAAATGCCGGCGGTTTCCTCAATGTTTTGCAGGCGGCGTTGGCTGCGCAGGATGTCCTCTTCGGCTTCCTTGAGGCGGTCGCTGTAGGAGAGCTTTTTCTTGAGCAGGGTGGCAAGCCAGTTTTCGTTGGTCTCGTTGCCCGGGAAGCTTTTGATAAAATCGGTGCGGGGCATTTTGCCGCGACGCACGCAGAAGCTCATGATGTTGCGTTCTTCGCGACGGATCTGCTCAAGCACATCGCGCACTTCAACAATCAGCGGATCAAACTGACGCGGGGGCAGCTTCAGGTACTTGAAAAGCTCGCCCAGTTCTTCGAGGTTTTTCCTGGCGGCATCGCTGGTCCGACCATGGCGCGCGAGGGCGCGTTTGGTTTTGTCATTCTGCTTGCGCAGGGCTTCAAAACGCTCGCGGGCTTCGTCGATGTCGAGGCCATCTTCGTCCTGGTTGGTTTCAATTTCCGGCTCTTCCGCAGCGGCTGCGCTTTGCTCCAATGCGGAGGGCACATGCTCCATGGGGTTAAGGTAGCCGCTGATGATTTCGCTCAGCTTGCGCTCACCCGTTGCCACCAGATCGTACTCGGAAATAATGTAGTCAACGGTTTTTGGCCATTCCGCCAGGCTCGACATCAACTCGCGGATGCCTTCCTCGATGCGCTTGGCGATTTCAATTTCGCCGTCACGGGTCAGCAGTTCCACTGAACCCATCTCGCGCATATACATGCGCACCGGGTCAGTGGTGCGATGCTGTTCAGTTTCGACGGCGGCCAGTGCGGCAGCAGCTTCGGCAGCGGCGATTTCATCAGCGGCGGTGTCGCCACTGGTCATCAGCAGGGTGTCAGCGTCAGGGGCAGTTTCAAAAACACTGATGCCCATGTCGTTGATCATCTGGATGATGTCTTCTACCTGATCGGGATCGGAAATATCCTCGGGCAGATGATCGTTCACCTCTGCATAGGTCAGGTAACCTTGCTCACGACCTTTGGCGATGAGTTCCTTGAGACGGGATTGCTGCTGGGGTGATTCGCTCATATTAATCCGGCTGTTGGTGTGGGGCTAAAAATAAACGCGCGATTATAGACTATATGTGGGGGCTTGTCCTGCTATTGCAAGGGTAGCTGACTATTTGCCGGGGGGTTTGGAGGTTTTTGTAACAGCTTGTTTTATCTGCATAATTATTTCCTCTGTGAGGTCTTCAGCGGTCAGTTCCTTGTGCCAGAGTTCAATCAGGCGCTTGCGGTCATCGGTGCTCAGCACTTCCTGGGCCAGCAGTGCGTCAAGCTGGGCGCGAGCAGGTCGTTCCTTGCGGATACGTTTTTGCAGGTGACGGCATATATCGGCAAGCTCGGCCAGGTTGTCACGCTCGGTGTTTTCCGGTGGGCGGACCAGGTCGGATGCGGCGATCCTCGCCAGTTTTTCGCCCTGTTCAGCGCCGTGTATGCCACGCCAGTAACCCAGCACATGGTTGAGAGTATAGTCAGGATTTTCCCGCAGCAAGGCTGTCAGCTTGATAAGCAGCTCAGTATCCGGATCATCGAGATTGGCCAGATCGCTAAGTATGGTCAGTTCATGGCACAAGGTGGGGCTGTGCAGCAGCAGCAACACAAGCCTCTCTACAGGCGACAGCTTAAGGGTTTTGGTTTTGACGACTGCCTGCTGGCGATGGGGTGGTGATGCAGTACCGCTGTAGTCCGGATAGCTGTCGCTGTCTGTTTCATAGCGCCCGGCATAGTCTTCGTAGTCATCCGGTGGTGGAGCGAATGTGTCATCGCCGTCGTCGCCACTTTCCTGCGGGACATCCCTTGTCGCTTGCGGGAGGCTGATAATGGCGCTGAGGGTGTCCACATCCATATCCGTACGCTGTGCCAGCTGCTTGAGCATCAGTTGGCGGTAGACGCCAGCAGGGATACGGTTGATCAGGGGGGCGCTGAGTTTGCTCAGACGCGCCTTGCCATCGACGCTGTCCAGATTCAACCCTTCTTGCAGTGCCGTGAACAAAAATTCAGACAGAGGCTGGGCGCAGGTCAGCAGTTTGCTGAAGCCTTCGCTGCCCAGTTTGCGCACCAGGGTGTCCGGGTCTTCTCCTTCCGGCAAAAACAGGAAGCGGGCGCTGCGGCCATCGGTCATGGCGGGCAGGCAGGTTTCCAGGGCGCGGCGCGCCGCCTTGCGCCCGGCATTGTCGCCATCGAAGCAGAAAACAACCTCAGAGGTATAGCGGAACAGCTTGGCCAGGTGTTCGTCGGTGGCGGCGGTGCCGAGAGTGGCGACGGCATTGTGGATACCGTGCTGGGCCAGGGCTACCACGTCCATGTAGCCTTCCACCACCACCAGGTTGGGGATTTCCCGCAATTGGGTGTGGGCTTCGTAGAGGCCGTAAAGTTCACTGCCCTTGTGAAATACCGGTGTTTCCGGGGAGTTCAGGTATTTGGGTTTGTCATCACCCAATACGCGGCCACCAAAGCCGATGGTGCGGCCCCGGGTGTCGCGGATGGGGAACATGATGCGCTGGCGAAAGCGGTCGTACACCCGGTTGCCGCCGTCGTCCTTGCGAATCACCAGGCCTGCTTCGAGCAGCAGTGCTACGCGGCTGTCGTCGTGGCCCAGATGGGTGATCAGGTTGTCCCAGCCGGGGGGCGCAAAACCGATACCGAAGGTGCCGGCGATGGTGCCGTTCAGGCCGCGGGTCTTGAGATAATCCACGGCCAGCATGGAATCCGGGTGGACGCGCAGTTGGGTGCGGTAATACTTTTCCGCCTCTTCGAGCACAGAGTAGAGTTGTTTGCGGCGACTGTCCGCCGGGTCACTGCGGCTGGTTTCGCGGGGAACTTCCAGCCCGCAGTGTTTGGCAAGCTGCTCCACCGCCTGGGGGAATTCCGTGCGGTCGTAATCCATGACAAAGCCGATGGCATTGCCGCCCGCGCCGCAGCCGAAGCAGTAGTAGAACTGCTTGTCGGGGCTGACCGTGAAAGAGGGGGTTTTTTCGTCGTGGAACGGGCAGCGGGCCGAGTAGTTCTTGCCGGACTTGCGCAGGCTGATGCGCGATCCCACCACATCGACAATGTCCACCTTGTCGAGCAGGTCATCGATAAAGCGCTGCGGGATCAGGGACATGGGGGTTTCTCTGATGGGGGTTGCACGTTGCGAGTTGCACGCAACACGTTTCACGTAAAAGCACTTGGTTCCCTGCCCGGCAAGCCGCTAGGCTATCAGGTTCCTGCTCAAGGCCAGGATGACAACGGAGTAGCGATCCGCACCCACGTGAAACGTGTAACTCAAGCTTCGTACTACCCCAGACGGGCTTTGATCGCCTGGCTGACGGCACCGACATCGGCGCGGCCCTGCACCTGGGGTTTGACGATGGCCATGACCTTGCCCATATCCTTCACTGACTCAGCGCCAGTGGCGCTGATGGCAGCGGCCACCAGCGCATCGATTTCTGCGGCAGTCAGCGGGGTGGGCAGGAATCCCTGAATAACCTCGATTTCGACCTGCTCCTTGTCCGCCAGGTCCTGACGGCCACCATCGGTGAACTGCTTGATGGAGTCGCGGCGCTGCTTGAGCATTTTGTCGAGGATGATCAGGGCGCGCTCATCGTCGATCTCTATGCGCTCATCCACTTCGATACGCTTGAAGTCGGCGAGAATCAGGCGAATGGCACCGAGACGCTCCTTGTCCTTGGCGCGCATGGCGTCTTTCATGGCTTCGGTGATCTGCGCCTTGATGGTGAGGTCAGTCATATTACTGGTCCTGGTCCGTTGTTATGGCTGCATTATTCGAGGCTGAAAACCAAAAACGCCGAACGGGTCGGCGTTTTTTACAAAGCGGTCGGAGGGACCACTCAGTACATGCGAACAAACTTGCGTGATTCACGCTGTACTTTCTTGGCATGGCGCTTTACGGCGGCAGCGGCTTTGCGCTTGCGGGCCCAGGTGGGCTTCTCGTAAAACTCACGGCGACGCACTTCAGCAAGTACGCCAGCTTTTTCGCAGGAGCGCTTGAAGCGGCGCAGGGCTACGTCGAAAGGTTCGTTCTCTTTAATGCGTACTGAAGGCATCTATCCTTTTTCCCGTCTTTAGTGAATTCGTTGGTGGTAGCCATGGGGGTGGCCGGTCTTAAGGGGGCGTATTCTATACCCATGACCGGCCTGATGCAAAACTTTTATCCCTGCCGATTGTGGGGGCTAACTGCATGAATTTCTGGTGGTTTTGCGGAGTTTGTGTCTTTATCATTGCGCCCCTGTAGATTGCTTGTGCTGGAAAATCTGAAATTATGCGAGTTTTGGGAGTAGAGACATCCTGCGACGAAACCGGTGTTGCTGTCTATGACAGCGACAGGGGTTTGCTGGCTCACCTGCTCTATAGCCAGGTCAAGGTGCACGCCGAGTACGGCGGTGTGGTGCCGGAACTGGCGTCGCGGGATCATGTGCGCAAAATCCTTCCATTGATCAAACAGGTGCTGCAGGCGTCGGGTTCCGACTTCGCGGATATTGGCGGCGTGGCCTATACCGCCGGCCCTGGCCTGGTGGGGGCATTGATGGTGGGCGCCTCTGTGGCCCGCGCCATGGCCTATGCCTGGAATGTGCCCGCCATCGGTGTACACCATATGGAGGGGCATTTGCTGGCGCCCATGCTGGAGGAAAATCCACCTGCTTTTCCATTCCTCGCTTTGTTGGTTTCGGGCGGTCATACCCAGTTGGTGGCAGTGCAGGGCATTGGCCAGTACCGGATATTGGGTGAGTCAGTGGATGATGCGGCTGGTGAAGCCTTTGATAAAACAGCCAAAATGCTCGATCTTGACTATCCGGGTGGCCCCGAAGTGGCAAAACTGGCTGAGCGGGGCAATTCGGCACGCTTTCGCTTCCCTCGCCCCATGACGGATCGCCCAGGTCTCGATTTCAGTTTTTCCGGCCTCAAAACCTTCACCCTCAACACTATTGCCGAACACCGCCAAGCTGATGGCATGCCCGATGACCAGACCATGGCGGATATCGCCTGTGCCTTCCAGGATGCAGTGGTGGATACGCTGGTGATCAAGTGTCGCCGCGCCCTGGAGCAGACAGGTTTGCAAACCCTGGTGATCGCCGGAGGTGTGTCGGCCAACAAACTGCTGCGCCAGCGACTGGAGGCGGACCTTGCCAAGCGCGGAGCGCGGGTTTTTTATGCGCGCCATGAATTTTGCACAGACAATGGCGCCATGATTGCCTATGCCGGTTGTCAGCGTATGCTGGCGGGGCAGCGGGACGACCTGTCCATTCGCGCCGTGCCCCGTTGGCCCATGGATACTCTGGAAGCAGTGCACCTTTCATGAATAGTGAGCCACAGATGGATATTGTTTATATCCGCGATCTTCGCGTTGACACCATTATCGGCATCTTCGACTGGGAGCGGGAGGTGCGCCAAACCGTAAGCCTCGATCTGGAAATGGCGTCGGACATTCGCCGCGCCGCCGCGACCGATGATATCCAGTACGCCCTCAACTACAAGGCGGTGGCCAAGCGCCTGATTGCCTTTATCGAGCAGAGCGAATTCCTGCTGGTGGAACGCCTGGCCGAGGAGGTGGCCAATATTGTGCTCAATGAATTCAACGTGCCCTGGCTTAAACTGCGCCTCAGCAAACCCGGTGCGCTGCGCGGTGCCTATGATGTGGGCCTGATAATCGAGCGGGGAGTGAAACCCTGATGTGCGGGACGAGTCGTCACAGGGTTTACGTCAGCATTGGCAGTAATATCGACCAGCAGCGCAATATCCTTGCCTGCCTGGATGCCCTTGCCGAACATTTCGGCGAGCTGCAACTGTCTTCCGTGTACGAAAGCGAAGCGGTGGGTTTTGGCGGCGACAATTTTTTCAACCTGGTGGCGGGGTTTGACTGTGCCCTGAGCGTTGCCAAACTGTCGACACTGCTGCACCAGATCGAAAACGACAATGGCCGCCGCCGCGATGGCCCGCGCTTCAGCTCCCGCACATTGGATATCGATATTCTCACCTATGGCGATATTGCTGGTGAGGTGGACGGGATTTCACTGCCACGGGATGAGATCCTCGAAAACGCCTTTGTGCTCTGGCCCCTGGCGGAGATAGCCGGGGCTGAGCTTCATCCTGCCGTTGGCAAAACCTATGGCCAGCTGTGGGGCGAGTACGACAGGACCGAGCAGAAACTGTGGCCGGTGGATTTTGTCTGGCGCGGCAAGGTGATCTCAACCCAGGGCAGCTGATCCAGTGTCGGTCAACCAGGACGTTTGAAGGGGGACATACCGTCTGCGCCGGTTTTTGCCTCGCTCCTGTTCGCGGCGCGAGGTGTTGCAGGTTTGCGCTGCTCAGGCGGCTTTACCCCCACTTTCACTCCAGCTTTTTTCCCTTCTGCCTTCTTCCTTTTACCGTCCTTGATTTTTTTACTTTCCTTGGGTTTTTTACTGCCCACAGGCTTGCCTGAAGCCTTGACCTTTTTCGGCCCCCTGAAGCTGCCGGGCACCTCCTTGAGGATGCGCCGTTCAAACTGACGGCGCAGGTAGCGCTCGATACTCGACATCAGGTTCCATTCATGGGGCGCCACCAGGGAGATGGCGATACCCTCGGCACCGGCGCGACCGGTGCGGCCCACCCGGTGAAGATAGTCGTCACCACTGCGGGGCATATCGAAATTGATTACCAGATCCAGCGCGTCGATATCCAGGCCGCGGGCTGCCACATCGGTGGCCACCAGTACAGCTCTCTGGCTTTGCTTGAAGCGCTCGATGGCGAGCTTGCGGATTTTCTGATCCTTTTCGCCGTGCAGTACAAACACCCGCAAATCAGCTGCGCGCAACACGCCGTTGAGGCGGTCGGCCATATCGCGGGTATTGGTAAACACCAGAGCCTTGCCGGGGCTTTCATTGGCCAGCAGCCACTTGAGGGTAGCCTCCTTGTGGTTGCTGTCGTCAGTGGGAATGACCTGCTGGTGGATGGCGGGGGTGCCGTCGCGGATGCTGTCCAATTCCAGCCACTGGGGTTCCCGCAACACCGATTCCGCAATGCGCTGCAAACCGGCGCTGCCCTTGGTGGCAGAAAACAGCAGGGTCTGGCGCTCAGCGGGGCAGGCGTTGGCAATGGTGATAACGTCTTCGCTGAAACCCATATCCAGCATGCGGTCGGCTTCGTCGATCACCAGCACCTGAACCTTGCTCAAATCCAGATTGCTGGAGGTGAGCTGTTCGAGGGTCCGGCCTGGCGTGGCAATAATCACATCCGGGTTTCTGCGCAGCTTGGCGGCCTGTACCTTGAAGTCTTCACCGCCCATCACCAGCTCAGCCTTGATATAGGTGAACTGGGCGAGTTTTTGCACATCGCCGAAAATCTGCCGCGCCAGTTCCCGGGTGGGGGCAAGGACCAGTGCGCGGGGCGAAATCCCCTGGTTGTCATCGATCAACAGGCGCTGTAGCAGCGGCAACACATAGGCGGCGGTTTTGCCGCTGCCGGTTTTGGCGATGACATACAGGTCTTTGCCGTCAATGGCGGGGGGGATGGCTGCCTGCTGCACGTTTGTGGGGGTGTCAAAAGACAGGGCTTCGAGGCCCTTCAACAGGCGTTCGTTCAGGTTCAATTGGTTGAACAAGGGGGTCTCTCCGGGAGGTGCAGCGGATGCGGCAAAGGTGCAAGTGTAGCAAACAACACCGACCCCGGTGGTCGCTATCCCGTTTCAGCTGGCTATCCCGTTTCAGCTGACTATCCCGTTTCAGCTGACTATCCCGTTTCAGCTAGTTGTTGCCTGGGGTTTGTTGTTGTGTCTGAAGGAAGAACTCTTTCTGGATGTGTGGACTCCTGCCCCCTGGGGTGGAGTCCACACATCCAGAGTAAAAATCAGGCGAACTGCTGTTTACCCCAGCCCAGGTCATAGGGGCTGTTGGCGGCGGCTTCAAAACGCAGGATTTTGAATTTCCAGCCAGCGGAGGTGCGCACGTAGGTTTCCTTGTAGAGGCCCAGAATCCAGCGGGCCGAACCGTCGGGCATATTGGCGGTGACAATGGCGTGCCAGTGGCCGCTGGCGTGGTCGCCATTGATCTCGATCAGCGGATTGGTCACGTAGTGGACGATAAACGGCATGATCTGGAAATCCCGGAACAGCTGACGGATGGCTTCGCGGCCTTCGGCAAAGCCGCTTTCCGGGCGGCCATCCCACACCCCATCCTCGGTGAACAGCTCCGCCACTTCATCGGGAAAGCAGTGGGTGGGACCTTGCCAGCCACCGTCGTTGTAGTTCACGTAGGTGGCCTTGAGTTTGATGATGGCTTCGCGGTCTTCCACCACCTGCATGCGATTTTCGAGGGCGGCGAGTCGATTTTCGAGGGAATTGGTCATGGGGTACCTTGTCAGTTATTGCTTTGGCTGCTCAGGGAGGCTAAACGCCATTGGTCCAGTACGATAACTGCCATTCAATCCTGAATGGGCAGGCATCGATATCAGGGAGCATTTACTCCTGTCCTCACCGCTATATAGGATCTTAACAGCCGGTGTTGCACTACTTCAACCAGGCTCAACTGTTTGAGAAATTCCGCCTTTTGCGCAATTGCATCCTGTGTCGGATAACCCCTGGATTTGGGATGCCTGACGGAAACAGCCCTGTCACCCACAGCCAGCAGGTTATGACTGAAGGCGTAGGCAGCAGCCATATCGTCAATGCCCCAGCCGTAGATATTGCCGGAGTAGTCCGCCAGTTTCATTCTGGCAATCACCGGGCGCGAGAGTGCGAATACAATGGCATCGGTTTGAGCCACGATACTCAGGGATGTGGGTTGGATGGAAACAATTTGCATCCGCGGAATAGTGAGAAATGTTCCGTCAATCAGCGGCGTCCAAACCCCCACTTGCGGATTCTTGCTCAGGGTGTAGTGACACTTGCGCACCAGATCGGCCCAGTCATCGCTGGTACAATCTGCATGAATGACCAACATACAATCGGCGTAACAGGCCTCCAGACATGCACTGAACTTGTCACCCCAAAATAATTCGTTGGGTCGTTTTATCAGGCTGCTTTCCGTCGTCAACGTCAATGTCGGATCAGGGTCTGAGTAGATGATACTGACACTGTTCGCAACACCCTTGATACTGGCGGCAATGGCAACGGCGTTACCGTGCTGACCCGCCCAGGAAACAACAAACACATGAAGGCTTTGCATCAAACGATTCTCGCAATTGGAGGTGTGGCCAGGATCAAATCTGTTCCGGTTGAAATTCCAGCACGTATACCAAAAAGCGCTTCAACATAACGTTCTTTTGTTGTTGATTGATACCATGTGTTATCTGTATCTCCATTCTGGCTTGCTTCGATCTGCCGGAACAGGCGAATTCAAGCACCTTTTCGTCGATCATATTCATCAGGGCCTTGCGTTCTTCCAGCCCCGGCGTGCGACCAAGCAGACTGGTGATATCCCGTTTGGCCAGCATATAGATACGGGTAGCCTCCACTAAAACTGCCCTGTTGGGTGCCTTGCCGAGCTGACGCTCATCATCACCATGTTTGATGCTGGCAATGGCGTTGTCCGGAAAGGGCGCCACCTTGAGATCGACCTGATCAAAGCGCTGGTAAAGATCAACGTCCTCACCGCCCCAACGGCAAAATGCTTCATCAAAGCCCACGGCATTGACAAAATCAGAGCGGGCGCACAGGAAGGTTCCCCAGGTGGTCACGCCCGCAGTGGGGGGCGCCCTGTAGTAGTGACCACACCTGATTTCCTGCTGCGCCCAAAGACCCAGATCCCTGTGCAAAAAAATATCGGCGTCAACAAAAAAAAGCCATTTCCCCCGCGCCTCAGCTGCACCGAGATTACGCCCTCTGGATACGTTAAACCCTGGATCATCATTGACCTTCACAACATGTACTTGCGGGTAGTTGTGATTTACCCAGGCGGCTGTTCCCTGGGAACAACCGTAATCCACCACAATCACCTCGGTGTTGGATTGGCTGGTCATATAGGGCAGGGTTTGACGCAAATGATGCAGGCGATTTTTGCAAACAGTAATAATTGAAATGTGTTGATCGTCGAAATTTTCCGCAGAGGTGCTGTCAGTAGCATTCATATTCAAGCCCTGATTGTCCATTTCCCCTGTCGGGCGATATTTTCGGCAATGCTATAACAATTGCTCTGCAAGGGTCCAGCCGTCCCCAACCCACGCTCCTAACCCACAATGGATTCCGCAGAACTACATCACTGAGTTCAGCATGTATAAAAGACTGAGATCACAGCAGCCCTCTATTGAAGGTATCACAGGAACCGATCTGGCCCGATTCAAGACCACGTTTGAACCACTTCACCCGCTGCGCTGAAGTGCCATGGGTAAAGCTGTCCGGGGTCACCGTGCCCCGGGGCTGCTGTTGCAGCCGGTCATCGCAGATGGCACTGGCGGCAGTCAAGGCCTCCTCCAGATCCCCTGATTCCAGCAGCTGCCGCTGGGTACTGGCATGGTAACCCCATAGTCCGGCAAAGCAGTCCGCCTGCAACTCCTGCCGAACGGACAACTTGTTGCCCTCTGCCACTGAAACCTTGCCACGCGCCGCTTGCACCTGAGCGGAGATGCCCGACAGTGTCTGCACATGGTGACCTATCCTTGCCTTGCTGCGACCCGGACACACTCTGTCACAAGCTTGCACCTCCACAGCGGACGGGCCATGAAACCCTCCGGAAAAGTTTTTCACAAATGTTCTGAACTTTCCCCCCCTGTGGCCGTCCTATATTGTGCGAATTGTTCTCCCTCTTCGTTGTGAGCAATACCGGCAAGTCATTCCCCTGACGACCCCGGACTTGATAAACACCCTGGCCCCTATGGATCAGGGTTTTTTTTGTGTTGCACATCACCAGCTGGCTGCGGGATATCCTTCTCCATCTTCCCTGTGGCATCGTGTACTGACGTATTGATCCCTGATGCTGATCTGTTCACAATGCCCACCTTTGCAGCATCCAGTGGCAAGCTGCCCTCAACAAAATCCGTTTCCCATCCACAGGCTCCCATTTTCTCACCAAGAGGTTCCCGTGCGTCAGGCACTATTCCTTTTCTTGCTTTTGGCGGTCAGCTCCAGCGTGTTTGCCCAAACCGCCCCCGGCAGTGGCGAAATGCTGCTTTTGCCCGCTCCGCCAGAGACTGGATGGACCACCCGCAGCGCCAGCCTTGCCAATGAAGAAATTGCCGAATGGATGAAACCGGAGACCGGCGATGTCGCGGCCGCGCGTATCCTCCGCGACAAGGGCCAGTACCCGGCCTCCCGCTACAAGGAAGTAACCGACACCCAGGCAATGGCTACCTGCAGATCCTATGGCAGCAGGGATATTGGTTCACACATGGTCAATGGCTACCAGCACGGCATGTGGATCGCAGAATGCGTTCTCGATGTGGATAAATCCATCACCGTATTGCACCTGTTTATCACTGGTCGGGATTACGGCTATTACCTCACCCGCAAATGGCGCGGCACGCCGGGCAGGGAAATACTGGAGCAATGGGTCAACTACTTCAGCTCGGTGAATGTGTGCGATACGCGCCAGGAGCGTGGCTCGCCCTGCCCGGCCCTGTAGAGGCGTGGCACGCCGGGACTAAAAGCGCTACCATTGCACCCCTGCCAACCTTGCCTCAAAGCAATCTCCCTCTCGCCCCCATCTGTGGAACACCCCCATGACTGACGATTACGACGTAAAAATGTCCCCCCTGAGCCAGCGCTTCGAAGAGGATGGCAAGGTGGTGAATATCGAGATTTACGAAGACGGCGAAGGCGGCTGGCTGCTGGAAGTTGTCGATAAGGACAACAACTCCACCATGTGGGAAGACTCCTTCGACAGCGATGAGGAAGCCCTGGCCGAAGCCCTGGCTGCCATTGCAGAACACGGTATTGATACGCTGATTGGCCCGGCCTGATGGGTGCGGTTTCTGACCGCTGTATGCATGGCTGTATGAATCGCCGCCTGAAAGTACTGCTTACTGTTTTCACAATCAGCCTGCTGACAGGCTGCGTACCTTTTGTTCCTGTTATTTAAGCGATGTAGGCATTTAAGCGATGCAAGCATCCACGCAACTTAAGAAGCCGTCATAAAAATATTTTTCCGCAACAACTTGAATAGGCTCAGGAAATTGTCCGGCAACTTCCTGATGCAGGCCTCCCCGTTTGACCTCAATCTACTTTATGTTAGCCTGCCTGAAAACAATAATGCATGAGGTAAGGCGCCATGACGCTCGACGTAAAACGCAGTTTTTGCCGTATCTGCTCCGGTAACTGTGGGGTAAAAATCACCATTGAAAATGATCGCCTGGTGGATGTGCGGGGCGATCATGACGACCCCATGACCCTGGGCTACACCTGCATCAAGGGTATCCAGGCCGTCGCCGCCCACTACGCCCCTGACCGGGTGTTGCAGCCCCTCAAACGCCAGCTGGACGGCAGCTTTGCCCCTATCGACATTGAGGTGGCACTGGATGAAATCGCTGAAAAATTAAAGGCTTTGATGGATTCCGACGGCCCCGAGTCAATAGGCGCCTATCGCGGCGGCGGTGCCTTTCTCAACAATACCTCCACCAATATCGCCCAGCGTTTTCTTGAGGCCATTGGCTCCCACAAGTTTTTCTCCACCATCACCATCGACCAGTCCGCCAAGGTGGTGGCAGCCGGTCGGCTCGGGGTATGGCAGGGCACCCGCCAGCCCTTCGACACCTGCGATGTACTGATGCTGGTGGGCGCCAACCCGCTGGTGTCCATTTCCGGCAATGTGTTTGATGTGCGCAACCCCAACAAGCGCATGAAAGAGGCCCGCGCTCGCGGCCTGAAAATCATCGTTATCGACCCGCGCCATACCGAGACGGCAAAGAATGCCGATGTCTTTTTGCAGCCCTACCCCGGCGCAGACCCCACCCTGATGGCGAGCCTGCTCCATGTGATCCTGCGCGAAGGTTGGGAAGACAAGGAGTTTTGCCGGCAGTGGGTTGCCGACCTGGAAGACCTGCGCCAGGCGGTAGCGCCCTTCACCCCCGAATACGCCGCCCACCGGGCAGGGGTGGATGCAGACCTGATCGTCAAGGCCGCCTCGCTGTTTGCGCGGGAGTCAAAACGCGGTTTTGCGGTGAGCGGCACCGGCCCGGATATGGCACCGCGTTCTAACCTGGCGGAGCATCTGCTGGAATGCCTGAATGTGGTCTGTGGCCGCTACCTGCGGGCCGGAGAACAGGTCGGCAACCCCGGCGTGTTGCAGGCCCGCGAAGTGCGCAAGGCTCAGGTGCTTCCCGCCCAGCGCTGGTGGGAGAGCAGCTACAAAAGCCGCATCGGTGGCTACGGTATGATATTTGCCGACATGCCCACCGGTATTATGGCCGATGAAATCCTCGAACCCGGCCCCGGCCAAGTGAAGGCCTTTATCTCCCATGGCTCGAATCTGGTCAACAGCGTGCCCGACCAGCTCAAGATTACCAAAGCCCTGCGCGCCCTCGATCTGCTGGTCACCATCGATCCCTACATGACCGAGACGGCAAAACTCTCCCACTATATTATTCCGCCGCCCATGCTCTACGAGCGCCCCGACCTCACCGGCTTTTATGCCGAGACCATGCTGTGCCCGGTGCCTTTTGCCCGTTATACACCCGCCATCGTCCCGCCTCCGGTGGGATCAGCCCTGGTGGAAGACTGGTATCCCTTCTGGGCGCTGGCCAAGCGGCTGGGGGTTACCCTCAACTACGAGGGCGTGCCCCTCGATATGGACAAGGCGCCCACCACTGACGAACTGCTGGCCATTATCGCCAGCCACTGCCCCGAACCCTGGGAAACCCTCAAATCCTACGAACTGGGCAAAGTGTTTGACGAATACCCTCAATTTGTTGAACCGGCAGACCCGGACGCCTCAGGGCGCTTCACCACCATGCCCGCCGATGTGGCGGCAGAAATGGCAGAGGTAGCCGCCGAGGCGATAAGCCCTGACAGCATCCTCAGCAACGGCGAGCAGTTCGCCTTCCGCCTGTCCGTGCGGCGCATCCGTGAAACCTTTAACTCCGCTTGCCGCAATATCAAGGCCATCCGCAAGAGCATGCCCTACAACTATGCCTATATGAATCCAGATGATCTGGCGGCAATGGGCCTGGCGGAAGGGGAAAAGGTATCCATCACCTCTGATCTCGCCCGCATTGAAGGGATTATCGAAAGCGACCCGACCATCCGACGCGGTGTGATTTCCATGACCCACGGCTTTGGCACCCTGCCGGAAGAAACCGTCTACGAGCGCGACGGCTCCAACACTGGCATGCTGATCAGCACCGACAGGGATCTGGACCCGATCAATGCCATGCCGAGGATGACGGCGATTCCGGTGAATATTGCCCGTTGGGTTTGAGCGCTGGATTTGATGTGGTTGGGGACGAAAAGATTGTGTCTCTTGCCGAGGCGCCAGGCACGCCAGGAAAAAATTGGCTTGTCCACGCTGCTATTTGAAAATCCAATTAATGCCTGGCACATAACGACAAAAGGAAACCACCATGAACGACGCTGAACGCAACAAGGCCATGGACGACATCATTGCCAAAGCACAGATCCGCGACCTGGTGCTGGCCTACTGCCGCGCCATTGACCGCAAGGATTTCACCCTGCTCGCCTCCCTGTACCACGAGGGCGCAGGGGATGAGCACGGCTGCAATCCCAGCGGCACTGCCGAGGAATTTTTTGCCGTGCTACCGGGCATGATGGAATCCGCAAAGGTACTGCAACACAACATCACCAACCACTTTATCAAGGTGGAAGGCGATTACGGCGAGGGTGAGGCGTATCTGGCGGGGTACCATATTGTCGATAGCGGCGATGGCGAACCCTATGCCTTTTTGCAGGGCGCCCGCTATCTGGACAGATACACCAGGGTAAACGGCCTGTGGAAATTCGCCCACCGCCGGGTTGTGACGGATTATTTTCAGCGCTTCAGCCTCGCTCCCGACGATCTGGCATCCACCCCGGAAATTCAGGGCATGCTGTTGGGTCACAGCAGTGGCGAGGATAATTCCTACAGGTATTTCCGCCTTTTTCAGCGCGGCTGCGCCTGATTCTGTCCAACACACAGAGGGAAAGGCTTGATGAAGTATCAACAGCAATACGCACGCTCAATCAGCGCGCCTGAAGCATTCTGGCTGGAGCAGGCTGCCGCCCTCGACTGGTTCGAGCGGCCCGCTCAGGGGCTTGCCTCGGACGAGCGCGGCATCCAGCGCTGGTTTCCCGACGGGGTGCTCAATACCGCCTATATGGCCCTTGATGCCCATGTGGACGGGGGCCGTGGCGAGCAGACTGCGCTGATCTACGATTCGCCGGTAACCCATACCCTGCGCCACTACAGTTACCTGGAATTGCGCGATGAGGTTGCTTTGTGCGCCGGTATGCTCAAAGCGCTGGGGGTGGAGAAGAGCGACCGGGTGCTGATCTATATGCCCATGGTGCCGGAGGCGGTGATCGCCATGCTTGCCTGCGCCCGCCTGGGTGCCGTTCACTGCGTGGTGTTCGGCGGTTTTGCTGCCCACGAGCTGGCGGTGCGTATCGACGATGCCACGCCCCGGGTGATTCTGTCGGCCTCCTGCGGTATTGAGGTGGAGCGGGTGATCGCCTACAAGCCACTGCTCGACCACGCCCTGCAAATTGCCAGCCATGCACCGGATCACTGCGTGATCCTGCAACGCCCGCAGTGCCAGGCGCCGTTGCAGCCGCAGCGCGATTGCGACTGGCAACAACTGCTGGCCACAGCGCAACCCGCAGACTGCGTGGATGTGGCCTCCACCGATCCCCTCTATATCCTCTACACCTCGGGCACCACTGGCAAACCCAAGGGCATCGTGCGGGACAACGGTGGCCACGCGGTGGCGCTGCACTACAGCATGAAAACCATCTACAACATGCAGCCCGGCGAGGTGTTCTGGGCGGCCTCCGATGTGGGCTGGGTGGTGGGACACTCCTATATTGTCTACGCGCCACTGCTGGCGGGTTGTACCACGGTGCTGTATGAAGGCAAGCCGGTGCGAACCCCCGATGCCGGGGCTTTCTGGCGGGTGGTGGCGCAACACAAGGTCAAAGCGCTGTTTGCTGCGCCCACGGCGTTTCGCGCCATTCGCAAGGAAGACCCGAGCGCAACCCTTGCCAATCAGTATGACCTGTCGAGCCTCAAAGCCCTGTTTCTCGCCGGGGAACGCCTCGACCCGCCCACCTATGACTGGCTGCAAAACCGTTTCAACCTGCCGGTGCTCGATCACTGGTGGCAGACGGAAACCGGCTGGGCCATCGCCGCCAATCCCGTCGGTATCGAGGCGTTCGCCACCAAACCCGGTTCTGCCACCGTGCCGGTGCCGGGTTTTGATATTCATATCCTCGACGACAATGGCCGCCAAGTCGGCCCCGGCGAGCAGGGCAATATCTGCGCAAAATTGCCACTGCCCCCCAGCTGCCTGGCCACGGTGTGGAATAACCACCCCCGTTTTGAGGCGGGGTATCTGCAGCGCTTTCCCGGCTATTACCTCAGTGGCGACGGAGGCTATTTCGATGAGGACGGCTACCTGTTTGTGATGGGTCGCACCGATGATGTGATGAATGTGGCGGGTCACCGCCTCTCCACGGGAGAGATCGAAGAAGTAGTCGCCGCCCACCCCGCGGTGGCGGAATGCGCGGTGATCGGCATTCGCGACGAGCTGCGCGGTCAGGTGCCCCTGGCGCTGGCGGTACTCAAGGATGGCGCAGGTATTGATGAAGTGTCGCTGGAGCGGGAAGTGGTACAGCAGGTGCGGGATGAAGTGGGCGCGCTTGCCTGCCTGCGTCAGGTGCTGGTGGTGAAGCGTTTACCCAAAACCCGATCAGGCAAAATCCTGCGGGTCATATTGCGCAAGCTGGCGGATGGGGAAGCCTTTGACATGCCCTCCACCATTGATGACCCCGAATCCATTGAGGAATTGCGATCTGACTTTGAAAGGCGGACAAATCCCGGTAGCCATTAAACCAAACTGCAAACTGCAAACTGTTAACCAAAAAAAGCCTGTCCAGCGCTACATCCACTGAACAGGCTTCCGTTTTATCGCTACACCCTAGAAGTTATAGCGCGCCTTGATGCCATAATAGGTTTGCGCACCACGGCCAGGCCTGCCCACTGCCCGCCCCTGGCTGCCATTGGCTTCACTGATGCCATTGTCGAAGTAGTCATCAGTGAGGTTCTTGCCAAACATGGACAGCTGGTAACGTCCCTGTTTGTCCTCAATGCCCACAAACAGATCCAGCAACTGGTAATCATCCTGCTTGAGCAGTGGATCGTAGGTCAGGCCGTACTGGATGTCATCGGTCCAGGTGTACACCAGCATGGCATAGGCGCTGAACGGCATGGCGTCGAGGGGGAAATCAAGCCGTGCCGATACGTTGTAACTCAGGTCCGGCGCCAGTACCATGGAATTGCCACTGATATCCTGCTGGGTTCCCCGTGGACCGCCGGTGGGAGCACCGCTGGCGTTGAGGTTACAGCCCTGAGCGTAGGTCTGGCCAAAGTAACAGGCCTGCAGCAAGTTATCGATTTCCGTGTCAAGCCAGGTCATGGACCCGGCCAGGGTCAGCATCTGGTTGACAGCCCAGGTGGCGTTCAACTCCAGACCCCGGGTTTGCAGGTCACCGGCGTTGAACGTGGTGGTCTGAATGGTTCCCGGTATCAGGGCGGAGCTTTGCAAATCGCTCACTTCCTGCCAGAACAGCGCTGCGTTAAGGTCGAGACTGTTGTCAAACATCCGTGATTTCAGGCCAATTTCAATGGCCTCGGCGATGGACGGATCAAGCACGCTGGTGGCAGCGGTGGAGGTGCGGCTGTAGTTGGCACCGGAACCAACAAAACCCCGGGAGATACTGGCATAGGCATTGACGTTTTCATTGATGTCCCAGCCGATCCCCAGGCGTCCACTCCAGTCTTCAGAGCGGTCCTTGCGCTTGAAGGCCACGGCACCTGATTGGGTTGGCAAGTTGAAACCGGGCGCCGGTTGAATGAGGTGGAAGGGAAATATCTCCGTATAGGTGGGGGTAATCACATCGTAGCCATTGAGTGAATTGAGGGCGACAAAATTCTTGCGCCGCTGCTCCACGGTCATGTCTTCCACTGTCCAGCGCAAACCGGCAAAGACTTTAACGCTATCGGTCAGCTCGAAGGTGACGTCGCCAAACGCGGCATAGCCGTCCCATTCCGCCTTGCCCACCCGGGGATCGGATATCACCACATTGCCCCCTGCCGCCGGGTTAAATGCCAGCAGGGTAATATCCGCCCGGGAGCTTTCCTCGTAGTAGTTGTAATACAGGCCCGCGAGCCATTCCATCTTGTCAGCTGTCCCCTCTATGCGGAATTCCTGACTGATGTAATCCGCCTGGTGGTAAATGGGAAAATCTTCCGCACCTGTGACATTGTTGTTGGAGGAGTTGATATACACCACAGGCAGAGAGAAGGGATTGTAAATACCATTTGCCGGCGTGACATCGACATCAGTGTTGCTGTCTATATGGACACGCCTGACACCGGTGAGGGATTTGAAGCGCAGCTCATCACTGATATTGAGGGTGAAATCGGCCATCACCCCGTGATTCTTGATTTCATGTTCGGTGGGAATATCCTGAGCACCCTTGAAGGGGTCTTTCAATATTCTTTGCCCCAGGGCCAGATCGCCACCCCCCAGTGTCAACAGTCTGGCCATGCCAAGGCCGCCAGCCTCGGGCACCAGCAGCACCTGGGCACCTGAACCGGTGGTGGTATCCCGGAATTCGCCGGTGAGCAACAGGTTGGCAGCGTCACTGATATCAATATCCAGTTTGCCCATCAGGGCGTAGCTTTCTTCGCCGCCCAGTTCCGGGCCACCGGGGTGATAGTTTTTGATATGGCCATCGCGATCCTTGTAGTAGCCGGACAGGCGGCCACGGACGCTGTCAGTCAAGGGACCACTCACCATCAAGCGGGTAATGGCCTCATCGTCATCGGTGAAGGACTGCTCCACATAGCCCTGAAAATCCGCAGTGGGTCTGGCGCGCACAATATTGACCGCCCCCGCTGTGGCATTGCGGCCATAGAGAGTGCCCTGTGGGCCGTTCAGCACTTCCACCCGCTCGATATCCCCCAGATCGGCAATAAATTCACTTACCCTGCCCAGCGGTACGCCATCCACTACAAAGGAAACGCTGGGCTGTATGCCACCTTCAAAGGCCAGGGAACCCACACCGCGAATGGCGAAGTTGGAGGCGGTGGGACCAAAGCCATCCTGAAACGACAGGGATGGAGAAGCCAGGGCCAGGCTCATGGTGTCATCGATCACCCTGGTCCTGAGCTCGTCGCTTTGAAACACATCCAGGGAGATGGGAACTTCCCGCAGGGATTGTTCGCGCTTTTGCGCGGTGACGATGATTTCTTCCAGCACTGCCGCAGCCATTGACGCAGATGAAACCATCGCGACAGTGGCGGCGAGCATTGTTTTTTTGATATAGCGCTTTTTTACTGAAATGTTGCTCTGCATAGCTCTCTCCTGAGTATTTGGTTTTATTTTCACCGGCCTCTGTCCATCCATGTGGCCTGTCAATCCCTGACAATATGCAAACATTCACCCTGAAACTGGCTGTAGGTGCAGTAAAAACGGGGCAGAAAGCAGATATGACGGTAGCAAACAGGCAACATATAACAGATGAACCGTCAGTTATTTCACCCCAGAACTAACGGACTGTCAACTATTTATCCTGGAGCTATTTATCCTGGAGCGTATCTCGGAGCGTTTATCTCGGGAGTGCTGCCCCTCTGGAATATCTATCGCTCAGGGGTGAGTGAGCTGGAAGCCCGGAGCGGAGCTGGCCCTAAGAGTCTGCTGCCTTCAGACTTTCCATAAAACCGATGACATTGTCGTACTGGGCGCGGCACAGGGCCTCGGCCCGATCCCCATCCCTGGCGAGAACGGCGTCGATAAACTGGCGGTAATGGTCGCTGAGACCCGCCTCATACTCCGCCAGGCGCTGGAAGGTATGGCGGTAGCGCATCTGCTGTGTATAGAGCTGTTTCCAGGCCTTGAGCAGCCACTGGTTGCGGCAGGGAGCCAGCAAAACATTGTAGAAAGCTTCCCGCTGCCCGGTGTAGTGCACCAGGTCAACATTGCCCTCGTGGACTTCCGGCAGGCTTTTGCTGGACACATGGTATACAGCCAGCAGCTGCCCCTCCCACTCCAGGTCACCCCATTCGATGGCTGAACGCAGGCAGGGGATTTCGATAAACATGCTCGCCTCCGCCAGTTCACGAAACCCTGACGTGGCAATGGGTGTAGCCCGGAACCCCGCATTGCGTTCGATCTCCACAAGCCCCTCAGCGGTCAGTCGTGACAGGGCCTCCCGCACAGCCGCCTGGCTCAAACCCTTCTCCTTCTGGATACGGGAAATGGTAATGCGCTGCCCCGGTGGCAGGCGGCAGGTCAGCAGATCGCTGCGCAACGCCAGATAGGCCCTATGGGTAATGCTGGAATCTGTAGTCATGACTGTATGGTCGTCCTGGAAAAAGAATTCTGGTCAGCAGCGGTTATAACTTGCCAACTACCAGAGAGTGCAGATTATGCATAATCAGTCTATGGGTACAGCACTTAATCACTGCCCGGAGGTTGCTGAATACTTTCTGGTCATATAATGTATAAAATAATTGATTATGCATAATTTAAAATCACCAATCAGGGAGTCCCCGTGAAAGTATCCTACCTTGCAATGACCGCCTATCAGGGACCAGCCCCCGGCATCGAAGTCTGGCCCATGTCCCCCAGCCACTGCGATCCCGAGATTGGCCGTCGCTCCATGCAGGACACCCTGGCCCTGGCCCGCCATGCCGAGGATCTCGGCTTTGACTGGATCAGCGTGGCGGAACACCACTACGCGGCCTACATCATGTCCCCCAACCCCGTGGTGATGGCCGCAGCCCTGTCCCAGGTGGTGAAGCGCGCGAAGATAGCCCTGCTCGGTCCATTGGTGCCGCTGTCCAATCCGGTGCGGCTCGCAGAGGAAGTGGCGATGCTTGACAATCTCTCCGATGGCCGGGTGGTGGTGCTGTTTCTGCGCGGCACACCCCACGAGCACAACACCTACGACACCCCAAAGGAAGATACCCGCGGCATGACCCAGGAAGGCATCGATTTGATCCTCAAATGCTGGCAGGAAAAGGACCCGTTCTCCTGGCAGGGTGTGCACTACCAGTTCAGCACCGTGGCCGTGTGGCCGCGCATCTACCAGCAGCCTCATCCACCCATGTTCGGCTCCGGCAACAGCGAGGAATCCGTGCTCTTTGCCGCCCAGCGCAGGATGGGCATCGCCTTTTCCTTCGCGCCCCTGGAACAGGTGCGCAAGTGGGTCGATCTCTACCATGAAGAAGCCGCCAGGGCGGGCTGGACTCCTGGCCCCGATCAGGTACTGTATCGCGGCCTCGCCTGTGTCGCCGACAGCGACCAGCAGGCGGACGACATCTTCACCAGCCACATGGGTGTGCAGTCAGAGCAGCAGGCCCTGCTGCAATCCAAAACCATGGGCGGCCCTCCTGTAGTCCCCCTGATCTCCCGCCCCTATTTCCTCGGTGGCCCGCAAACCATCATCGAACGCTTCGAAGCGCTGCGGGAATGCGGCGTTGGGGTGGTGGATATGAATTTCCCCATCGGCGATGTGAATCAACAGAAAAAATCCCTGAGCATTTTTGGTGATAAGGTGCTGCCTGTGATCCACCGGGATTTGCGCCTGGCATCCGCTTGACCAGTCACAGCCTTTACGGTTACAACAACCGGTAAATCTGCCCCTTTGACCCGCACATTCCTCCATCAAGAGGCAATAACAGTGAAATATGGTGTGCAATTGCACCCCCTGGGACAGTTTCCCACCGTGGCATCCATTGTTGAAACCACAAAGCTCATCGAGGATCTTGGTTTTGACTATGTGTCACTGCCGGAGCACACCCTTTTTCCGGTGGCCCTCGAAACCATGCTCACCCGCAACTGGTATGAACCACTCACCATGGTGAGTCACCTTGTCGCCCACACAAAGACCCTGAATTTTTACACCGCCGCCACAGTGGTTACACAGCACAATCCCATTCACCTGGCAAAACAGGCCACCACCATTGATGTGATATCCGGTGGTCGTCTGGGCCTGTGCGTGGCGGGCGGCTGGCTGGAGCAGGAAATAACCTGGCTCGGCGGCAATCCTCGCACCAGGGGCAAGACTGTCGAGGAATATATCCGCTTGATGCGCGCGCTATGGACCCAGGACCCAGTGAGTTTTTCCGGCACAAACTACAGGTTCGAAAATGCAAGTTTTCACCCCAAACCCGTCAATGGCACAGTGCCACTCTTTGTCGGTGGCGTCGCCAGTGTGAGTGGGCCCAGGGCTGCGCGGCTCGGTGATGGCTGGATGCCCACCAATTCGTTTGAAGATCTCAAAAGCGGGCTGGTCATACTGGATCGCGAGTTGCAGGCGGCAGGACGTTCACGGGAAAAATTCCCTATTTTTTCCGAGCTGCCATTGTTTGAACAGCCGGCAGGTGTGAGGGAACATCTGCTGAAAATGGATGCGCAATTACCAGAAACCTTTGCGGGGGATTATGACAAGGCACACCAGCGGGTTGGTGAGCTGAAAGCCCTGGGGGTAACCCACGGGACGATTTTTCCGTCTTTCCCGGATGTCGGACAATTACACCGGGAACTCGAGACTTTTGCAGGTCAATTTCTCAGGGCATAGCAGGGACTGTCCGGGCACCCCCAAAATGACTCCATCGCGATTACCTTGCCATTGGTGCCCTGTCATTGGTCAGCCGCAGGCAAATCAAACCCTAGACCAGATCATGCCCATCGCTCAGGCCTTCCACCAGCTCCCCGATACTGATGGCAGGAAGAGTGGTGATTTGCACTGTTCCCCTTGCTGACAGGTCAACGGACAAATGGGCAATGGCCTTGTTGTCCGGTGCCTGGACGATGGAGACAAAGTCGTACTCCCCCAGGGTGGCGAACTGCTCCAGCACCTTGCAGCCGGATTTGCTGATCTCGGCATTGACCTGACCTGTGCGGGTTGGCTCTTCGTGGAGGGTTCTGGCGCCTTCAGGTGTGAGTCTGGATAACATGACATAAAGTGGCATGGGTGAAATCTCCTGGGTGGACATGATCGATTGCTTGTATGTTCAACCTGAGCAACTTCAGTACATCTGGCACAGGGACTGCTATGGGCTGTAGAGGATTATCAATCGGCGTTCACTATTGACCAGCGGGCTTTGCCCCTACTGACACAGAACCCGCCGTTGTAACGTCAACAATCTCCAGATGCTCTCTGACTGACTACACACTGATCCGGCTGGACTATTTCGTACCTTCCTCAACCTTCCAGCTGGCTTCCACATTACCCTTTTTCTTTTGACCCGCATCCTGGCCGGAGGGGCTGAGGGTGATGATTTCATTGCCACTCCTGTCCCTGTCAATGGAAACCACCCTGGCACTTTTCAGCACTGTGACATTGCCATCCACGCTGATTGTCACATTGCTCAGATCTGTACCATCAGCGAGGGCTTTCGCCAGTAGCGGCGATGACTTGTCCACTTGTTTGGTGATGGTTACCGGTTTGTGCTGGCGCTTGCCGGTGGGCAGGCCTGAGGCCGCATCCCGCGGCGCCACTGCCTGGGAAACAGAGGATATTTCGATCCAGCCTTTGTGGTCTTTAGCCGTTGACTCCCCCTCTACGCCATCGAATTTGATGTAAGCGGCTGAGAAAGCGGGCATGGCTACTGCAACCGCCAGAAGAAAAATAAAAGCAGGAAGTCGGGCTCCCATTATGTTCACCTGTAAATGGTTATTTGCTGAGAATTAAGCTTAGTCACGACCTCCAGGGAATGCCAGTGCACACAAAACAAAAGAGTATTGTGGGCACTGGAGGACACTTGCTTGCTGCGGAATTCAGTCAGTGTCAAAGGAAACACAAGGCGCAGATTTTATTGCCGTCGAGGTCGCGGGCATAGGCCATGTAGGTTTGTGCCTCAGGGCCGCGCGGCCCCGGCGCTCCCTCATCGCTGCCGCCCAGGGCAAGTGCTGTTGCATGGAACCTGTCGACCTTTTCGCTGGAGTCCACAGCAAATCCGATCATGGTGCCATTGCCGGGGGTTGCCTGCTGCCCGTTGAAGGGGCCGACGATGCCGAACATCGTCTTGCCATCACCATATACGCGGCCACCTGATCCGTGCTCGAAAATGGGCTGCCAGCCGATCTGAACCATCAGTGCATCATAAAAGTTGCGTGCTGTTTCCAATTGGTTTGTTCCCAGAGTTACATAGGCGGGCATGGTTTATCTCTCCGATTGTAAATTTGATGGATTGCCATGGCAGTCCGCAGACCGTCATGGGAGCGGATCAAAATCCGTAAATCCCACCCAGATTGTGATCCCTGGCGGCGACACAAAAGCGCTCCAGGGCGATCAGGGTATTTTCGTTGGGATTGATATTGGTGTGCCAGGCGATGATGCCCCAGATCAGCCAGCGGTGATAGTCGTGCCAGGCCTTGTCAAAATCGAGTTTAACGCCGTACTTGGCGATCTGGTCGCAGTACAGGCGAATCATATCCCGCTCGGCTTCCCGTCGTTGCTCGATGGTCAGTGAACCCACCAGAAAATAATGCACGTCGCGCCAGGGGCGGCCCTTGCGGACGATTTGCCAGTCGAGCCAGATGCGGTGACCATCCGGGCAGAGATAGCTGTTACCCAGGTGGGCATCGCCATGCACCAGACACAGGGGAGAGGTATCAGCCATCTCCGCTTCCCGCAGCTTGAGAAATGCCTGGTGGATGCGGTTGGGGTCTTGTGCTGCCCACTTGGGCAGCAGTTTCAGGTGTGCCTCCCGGGCATTGTGGATGGGTACATAGTCCTTCATCAGGGTCCAGTAATCGTCGGTGGGGGTTTGCGGCGACACTGCTGTTTGCAGCCAGGGCTGATCAAGCACCTCGGGGTTGCCCCAGGTGGAGCCGTGCAGATGGGCGAGCTGGCCGATGGACGCTGCCATATCATCCAGGGTGATGGGCTGCCCTGAGGTGCCAAACAAGCCGCCCAGTTCCACCAGGTCTTCGAGCATGACAAAACCCTGCTTTCCGTCCGAGTCGTCATCCCAATCGGCAAAATAACTTTTGGGGGCGGGCAGATCGAGTCTGGAACTGAGCAAGCCGTAGAAACGGGCTTCGTTTACACAGACTTCGCTGCTCAGCGGGTCGCCGGTCCAGTTTGCCTTCAGGCAGACATGGGCCGGGATGCCAGCCTTGATTCCGACATCGTTAAGATTCAGCGCATAGCGAGCCTTGGAGGTGTGGCCAAACACCTGCCCGGTCATTTCCATGCTGTGTATCACCGCGCCGGGGTATTGAGCTTGCAAGACGCTGGTAAGCCATGGTGCTGTGACCCCTTCATAGGTCAGTGGCAGGCGCTCGGAGCGGGAGGTGTGGCCTCGGGCCAGGGAGTGGGGGGGCATAAAAAATCCTCTGTTTTAGTTATTGATGGTGTGCATTATGGATTTGTCAGCAAGGCAAGGGTATCCAGATCCTCAATGGCGCGGGACATTCGCTCAATCACAGGAAAGCTGCCCATTCCCCACTGATCATCGACTTGCAACCAGGCCTGGAGTCCGTAAATTGGCCAGCGGCGGTAATGCTCGAAAATGGTATCTACCTCCGGCACGCCTTGAGCGCCGGTGGCCACCAGAGCGTCGCGATAATGGCAAATCAAGGAGCGCTCGGCGCTGCGGCGCTCATCCACTGTCAGTGCACCGAGCATCAGGTAGGTCATGTCCCGGTAGCCGTGACCAAAGCGGCACAGCTGCCAGTCTACCCAGATGCGGCGACCGTCAGGGTACACATAGGTATTGCCCACATGGGAATCCCCGTGCACCAGGCAAAAGGGTCCCGGCTGCTGCGCCACCCACTGGTTGAGACCGGCATAGGCGCGGTCCAATAGCAAATGGTCGGCGACGATCGCTTCGGGCAGCATTGGCAGGATAGCGTCGCGGGCCAGATTGGCATTGATATAGGGGCGCATAAAGGCAATCTGATCGGTGTCGATCATGGTGCCCATGGAGCGCGGCAGCATTGACTGCTCGGTGAGTCGTTTGTCATTCCACAGGCAGCCGTGCAATCCGGCCAGGGCTTCCAGGGCTTTGGCCACACCATCTATGCCCAGCAGGTTTGAACTGTGGCCAAAGGTGCCGCCGCTATCCACCAGATCCTCCAGCACCGCAATGCCCTGCCCGCTGCTGTCGCCATCCCAGTCGGCGTAATAGCACTTTGCGGCAGGCAGTGACGGGGTGTTGCCGAAAGCATGGTAAAAACGCGCCTCCAGTTCGCAGATATCGCCGCTGTTAAAACCGTCAGACCAGTTGGCCTTGAGGCACAGATGGCGGGGCAACCCGGCCTTGTCACCGGCTTCATTGTAGTCCACCGCCACACGCAGCTTGGTGGTGTGGCTGTTGCGTACTTCCACCCGCTCCATGGATTGTACGCGCACGTCCGGGTAGGCATTGCGCAGCAGGTTGTCAAACCATTGGGGGGTGACATCATCGAGATTGCGGGGCAGGGGTCGGGTTCGGCCATAGGGGCCGTAGGTTTTATTCATGTTGGCAATTATCTCCGATGGAGTGTTGTTATTGGTTAGCGGCGTTACGATAGCGCAGAATGGTCCGGGGAGATATTGCAGGGCTGTGAGGAAGACAGTGTGTAGTTCACATGCCCAGGGTTTACTTGCCGGTTGGCTTGCGCAGTCGCAGGGTCAGGCCCTTGAGGAAGTTGCGCAGAAACTGGTCGCCGCAGAGGCGATAGTTTCTGTGCCCTGCCTTGCGGAACAGGGCGCTCATCTCCGGTTTGGCAACCGGGCAGTCAACGCTGTTCATGATGGCGTGCATATCATCTTCTTTGAGTTCAAAGGCTGCCCGCAATTTTTTCAGCACCGTATTGTTGGTCATCGGCAGTTCGATGGGTTGGGCCGGGCGACTGTCGTCCTTGCCGCGCTTGAAATAGACCAGGCCGTCCAGGGCGTGGGCCAGCAGTTCATCGTCGCAAATGATAAAGCCGTCTTCGTCTTCTTTTTTGAGCATGGCAGCGAGATGCTCCGGGCCGACCTGCTTGCCGCTGAGCTGGATGACTTTGGCCAGTTGCGCCTCACTGAGGTCGAGCATGTAGCGAATGCTGCGCAGTACATCGTTATTGAGCATGAGGCTCTCCTGAAAAAATAGGGCTGAATTACTACAGATAAAAGCTTAGAAGCGTTCCTTGTCAGTCAGATAGCGCCACTGTCCCGGCGGCAGCTTCGACATTGAAACCCCGCCGATGCGGATGCGCTTCATGCCCACCACAGTGAGATCGAAGCTGTTGCACATAAACAGAATCTGTCCTGGCTGCGGGTTTTTCAAGGCGAAGCGCAGGCGCGTTTCGTTCTGCCAGCTGACCTTGCACTGGGCCAGGGGCACGCCATTCATACTGATACCCCGGTTCATACGTTGCAGCTGGCCGGGACCCAAGGTGCCGCTGACTTCCACCACATATTCCTGCTCCAACCTGGCAAGATCATCCTTGAGCTTGCGCTCGATGCGCCAGTCCTGGGTCAGAACATGCAAGCCCTGCGCCCCGGTTTGCAGGGGAACGCAGGGCTTGAGGCGGTTGAAATGACTTTTTAGTGGGCGAATCCAGGGATTGTCCTCCGCCCAGCGGGTAGCCAGACCGATATTTTCGGCAGCATCAGGTAAGGCCCCAGAGGGGGCGTTCCACAGCAGTGTGACGGGTTCGACCGGGGTCAGCACTGCCCCCGGGCGCAGTTCAACGCGCTGGGTATCCACCTTGAACCGGGGTTCTTCCACCACAGTGCCATCCACCATCACCCAGCCGCCCTCGATATACAAATCAGCCTCGCGGCGCGAGCAGCCGGTCAGCTCGATCAGGCGTTTGGACAGGCGCACAGGGTCGGTCATGAAAACACTCAGCGTTAAACAAGGCCGACATTGTAACGCCCGGGGCTGGCAATGGGTAAAACGAGAAGTAAGACTGGCCGATGACTCAGGGTGTTTGCGTTAGAGTCTGGTCCTCAAAAAATCGGTAACTGCCAGATCAGGTCTGAACTAATACACCTTCTGGTAGTGCCTGCTATTTGTACACGCCGCAACCTATGATCACATCATCCACACGCTGAAGATAAGTAGTCTTTTCTTCGATATGGTCGGTCACATAGTTGGTCCACTTGTAATCCACCCAGCCGCCCTCGGGACCAATTTTAATGAACTCTCTGGCAAAGTGCTTGCCATCCACATCCTGGACGTCGGTATAGTCCTCGCCAACCAGAGCCGGATCCCCCCCATGGGCGATAATGGTGCCTTGGGGGTCGTAGACAAAGATATACAGATCTTCATTCACAAAGCCTCCATCCCTCTTGCTGAATGTCTCCAGCGCCACCTCCTTGCCGTGTTCCTTGTAAAAGGCAATGGCGGCTTCCACATGTGCCTTGGCCTGTGCTGGCGCGGAGCCACTCCAGGCGGGAAAGGAGGCAAACAGCAGTAGCAATGCCCATATGGGCGTCAAGTATTTATTTATCATGAGGTGCCTCGACTGCTTTCCTCGCAATCAGCGACAGGATTGAGAGACACTGAGTGTAGTAGAGAAACAGAAATTTTACTGGCGAACAGCAATCGTTGGCAGGTCGGCCTGTGTCGACGTCCTGGAAACAGTCACCTGTGAGCACTGCACCTACAGAGGTCTCACCCCCGGCAAAATCAACCTGCGCTCAAGCCAGCGCGAGGCAATCACAATCACCGACACCAGCGCCAGATACACCAGCCCCGCCATCAGGTAGGCCTTGAAGAACTGGAAGTTGCGCACGGCAAAATCCTGTACCTGGGCGAAGAACTCGGTGTACTGGATGAGGAACGCCACCGAGCTGTCCTTGAGATTGAGGATCACCTGGTTTGAGAGGGCGGGGATGGACAAACGCAGCACCTGCGGCAAGGTGATCAGGCGAAACACTTGCAGGTTGCTGAAGCCCTGGGCGCGGGCGGCTTCGAGTTCATCCTGGTCGAGGCCGCGATAGGCGGTCATCAGGTAGCGGGCGTTGTAGGCGGCGACATTCATGGTAAAGCCGATCACCGCCACCATCAGGGGCGACAGGCGCACCCCCCATTGCGGCAGGCCGTAGTACATCAAAAACAGCAACGCGATCAGCGGCGTACCGATAAAAAACGAGATGTAACCCTCGGTGAGCTTGCGGCACAGGCGGTTGTGGCTGAGGGACAGGTAGAACACCACAATCCCCCCCAGCAGCCCCGTCACGGTGATGATGGCCGCCAGCAGCAGGGTGTGGCCAAGACCCGAAACAATCTGCGGGCCAAAATTCATCACCTGCTGGAAAAACGCCAGCCAGTCACTCACGGATTGCCTGCCTCCTGGCTGAAGAAAGCGCGGATGCGCGGGTCGGCGTGGTTGCCAAACAGCTGCTCCGCGTCACCTTCGGCGTGGATCACCCCCTGGTCGAGAAACAGCACCCTGCCCCCCACGGAGCGGGCCAGGAAGAGGTCGTGGGTCACGCACAGCATACTGACGTTATCGCGGCGCAGCTGATTGATGACGTTGATGATCTCCCGGGACATGAGCGGGTCGAGAGCCGAGGTGGGTTCGTCGAAAAACAGCACCGCCGGGTCCATAGCCAGGGCGCGGGCGATGGCTACCCGCTGCTTCTGGCCGCCGGAGAGCTGGGCGGGGTATTTGTGGTGATGCTCCACCATGTCCATACGCCGCAGTTCGTGCTTGGCCCGCTCCACTGCCTCCCCCGTCGGCATACCGCGCAGTTTGCGCAGGCCGAGGGTGACATTGTCGAGCACGGTCAGGTGGCGGTAGAGGGCGAAGTTCTGGAACACAAAACCAATGCGCTGGCGCAGGGCGCGCACGTCGGTATCGGGGCGGGTGACGTCCTCGTCGCGGAAGATGATCTGCCCTGAGGTGGGGGTTTCCAGCCGGTTGAGGCAGCGCAGCAGGGTGGATTTGCCACACCCGGAGGGCCCCATCACCACCTTGAGCTCACCTTCTGCCAGATCGAGGTCGATACCCCGCAGCACCGGCTTGCCGTCGTAGTCCATCACCAGATTGCGGGCTTGCAGCAGTATCATGGATTTCTCTTTTTGCTTTGTAGATCAGTGTTCCGTCAGGCCGGGCACGCGGTAGCGTTTTTCCAGCGCCCAGACGAAGGTCACCAGTATTTTGTAGATGGCGAAATAAACCAGCCCCACCGCAAAGTAGATCTCCACACCCCGCAAGGTAGCCGCCGACAGCGCCATGGCCTGCTTCATCACCTCGGGGATGCCCACCGTGTAGGCAAAGGGGGAATACTTCAGCACCGTGGTGAACTCGTTGACCATGCCGGGTACCGAAAACCTCAGCATCTGCGGGAACTCGATATACAGCAGCACCTGCATGCGGCTCATGCCCATGGCCTGGGCCGCCAGCACCTCGTTGCCATCGACGGAATCGAGGGCGCCGCGAAACACCTCCCCCAGATAGGCCCCCGCAATCAACCCGAGGCTCAGCATCATCGACACCAGGGGCGGCACCCCAAAGCCCATGCCGGGCAGGCCGAAAAAGACGATAAACAGCAGCACCAGCACCGGGATGCCCCGAAACACATAGGTGAACACCGCCAGGCAGGCGCTGATCCGGCGCGAACCAAGGCGATGGAACATGGCGATGGCAAGGCCCACCGCCATGCCTGTCGCGCTGCACATCAGGGTAACCAGAATGGTGTAGCCAGCCCCCGTCCCCAGCAGGGCGAGGATATCAATAAAGCTCATCCTGCTTGCGCTCTCAGTTGAGCCACTTGTCGATAATGGCCTGGAGTTTACCCTGGCCCAGATCGTCCTTCATGTAAAGGTCGAAATCTTCCCGCAGTTTGGAATCCTTGGGAAAGGCAAACCCAAAGCGGTCAAAGCCGGTGAACACATAGCTGTCCTGAATGGGCATGGTTTTGCGATAGACGGAGGCCACCGTGCCGTCGAGAAAGGCCAGGTCGAGATTGCCGTTTTGCAGGTCCGACAGCACTTCGTTGTAGGAGGGGTACAACTTGACCTTGTCGAGACTGTAGATACCCTTGGGTTCCAGATCCCGGCTGATAAAGTCACTGTAGGCCATGCCACGGGGGTAACCGATGGTGTACTGGCCCAGCTGCGACAGGTCGTCGATGACAATATTGTGGCTCTTGAGGCTCACCAGATTCCAGGTGTTTTCCATGTACGGCTCGGAAAAGTCCATGACCTTTTTGCGCTCATCGGTGATGGAGATACCGGAAAACGCCACATCCGCCTGGCGGCTGACGATGGCCCCCAACATGCCCTGCCAGTCGTAGGTGGTGGTTTTGAGGGTGCAGCCCCGGGATACGCAATAGCCCTCGAAAATCTCCAGATCGAGGCCAGTGACCTTGCCGCTGTCCTCGTAGAGGTTGGGGGGCGAGGCTGGCGATACCGCCACCCGAATGACGTCGCTTGATTCCTGCCGGGAGCATCCCGCAAGAATGATCAGGGCAGCGCCCAGTAAAACCGCAAGCCTGCGCATGGTGTTCTCCTTGATATTGGATTATTAGTGCGGTGTATAGTGACGGAAAAAGCACCAGAGCAACAGCCTGATGACGCCGTGGGTATGGAACATCGCTATGGTCTGTCCAGCAATAGTCAACCATTAACCCCGAATACTGATTTTGCCCACTGGATGACGAATTTTAGTGGGTTTCTACACCCCCCTTCCACAGCATTCACAACCAGCGATACTTTTTAAACAGCGCCAGGAGGACAAGGATCACGGTACCCATTATCCCAAGCACGACAAAATAGGCACCTTTCCATTGCAGCTCTGGCATGTAATCGAAGTTCATGCCGTACACCCCGGCCAGAAAACTCAGGGGCACAAAAATCGCCGTGATGGCGGTGAGCACCCGCATGGTGTTGTTGAGGGCATGGTTGGTGAGGGAGATATAGCCATCCACCAGATCCCCCGCCAGCTCGTAATACAGCGTACTCAATGACAGCAGGCGCTCGTATTTTTCATACACATCGATGACCAGATGGCGGTTTTCCTTGCTGGTGGCATTGAAAAAATCCGCCTTGACGCTGCGCAGGCTTTCAAAAGCGCGGGCGTGGTAGTTGAACATACGGCGCAGCTTGCGCAGGCGGGTGCGGTACAGGGTCAGATCGCGCATGGCCTGATCGTCGGGCTTGTCCTGTAGCTGATCCTCCAGATCCGTCAGGTGTGGTTCAAATTCCAGCAGCATATCCACATAGCGCCGCGCCGCTGTGATAGAAATCTCCAGGGCCAATCTGATTCCACCGGATTTCAGCAGCGCAGGCATTTCCTCCGCCTGCTGCCAGTGGGCAACGCTGGTGGATTGACCATTGTGCCGCGTCAGCAAAAAGCGCGGCCCGGCAAACAGCGCCAGCTGGCTTACTGCAAAATCCAGTCCGGGGGCATCCTTGCCCAGCTCGCTCAGCAGGATAAACAGATGGTCGTCAAAAATTTCAATCTTGGGGGGATGGCGCAGCCGCCGGGCATCCCGAATCACCAGGGGGTGCAGACCAAAACAGCCCATCAACGGATCTTCCTGCTGGGCAGTAACACCGTGCAGATCCACCCATATATGGCTGCCTTCATCCATTTTCCATTGTTCCACCAGCTCGGCGCCGCCGCGCTGCAAGGTGCCATTGCTGTCAACCAGAATCACTTGAATTGTCGCCATTGTCTTTATTCCCCTGTTCAGCAGCTGTGGCGGAATGTAACGGATAACGGCATAAGAGCACCAGCGCTTCACTCCAGGCGCAAAACCCGGCTACAGGTTTAAGGGGGCCACTGTTATCATGGCGCCATGAAAATATATCTTGTTGGTGGTGCCGTCAGGGACGAAATACTGGGCTTTCCGTGGCAGGAGAGGGACTGGGTGGTGGTGGGTGCCACCCCGGAGCAAATGGGCCAGCTGGGTTATCGCCCGGTGGGGCGGGACTTTCCCGTGTTTATCCATCCCGACACTGGCGACGAATACGCCCTCGCCCGCACCGAGCGCAAAACCGGCAAGGGCTACAAGGGATTCCATTTTATTACCGGCCCGGATATCAGCCTTGAAGAGGATCTGGTGCGCCGCGATCTCACCATCAACGCCATGGCGAAGGACAAGCAGGGCAACCTGATCGACCCCTACAACGGCTTGCAGGATCTGCAAAACAAGGTGTTGCGCCATGTCTCCGACGCCTTTGCGGAAGACCCGTTGCGGGTGCTGAGGGTGGCGCGCTTTGCCGCCCGCTATCATCACCTGGGTTTCACCATCGCCCCTGAAACCCTCGACCTGATGAAAACCCTCGCCGCCAGCGACGAGTTGCAGCACCTCACCCCCGAGCGGGTGTGGGCCGAAACCCAAAAAGCCTTGGCTGAACAATCCCCGGCGCTGTATATCGAGGTGCTGCGGGAATGCAATGCCCTGGCGGTACTGTTCCCCGAAGTGGACCGCCTGTTCGGCGTGCCGCAACGGGCGGATTACCACCCGGAAATCGACACCGGCGTCCACACCCTGATGGCCCTGCGCATGGCGGCGCACATCAGCCCCGATCCAAAGGTGCGCTTTGCCGCCCTTGTGCACGACCTGGGCAAGGGCACCACTTCGGCGGATATCCTGCCGCGCCATATCGGCCACGAGGAGCGCGGCATTCCTCTGGTGGAGGATCTCTGCGACCGCTACCGCATCCCCAACGAATACCGCGAGCTGGCCATTCCGGTAACCCGCTTGCACCTGCTCTGTCACAAGGCCTTTGAGTTGCGCCCTGCCACCCTGTTGCGGATTTTCAAAGCCGCCGACGGCTTGCGCAAACCCGAGCGTTTCGAGCTGTTTTTGCAGGCGGTAGAGGCGGATGCCCGTGGCCGCCTGGGCTACGAAAACGAACCCTATGTGCAGGGCCAGTGGCTGCGGGAAGTGCTCGCGGAGTTGCTGGTTATCTCGCCAAAGGAATTTGTTGAACAGGGCCTTAAAGGCGCTGCCATTGGCGAAGCCCTCGACCGCCGCCGGGAGCAGCTTATCCGCACCCTGCGGGATCAGCGGGATGCCGACAGGGTTGTTGCTGACAATCATGGCAACTGAGGCTGCCAATACGCAGTTGCCACCTCCCGTCGCGCTGGTAACCGGCGCTGGCCGCCGCATCGGCGCCGCCATCTGTCGGGCACTGCACCAGCAGGGTTACAACATTGCCATTCACTACGGTCAATCCGCTGAAGATGCCAGACAGCTGGGTGCAGAGCTCAATCATCTGCGCGCCGATTCCGCCGCCGTTTTTCAGGCGGATCTCAACAGCATCGCAGCCATCGACTCCCTCGCGGCGGCAGTGACTGCCCGTTGGGGCCGACTGGATGCACTGATCAACAACGCCTCCAGTTACTACCCTACGCCACTCGCAGATGTCCGCGATGAGGACTGGAACAATCTGTTGGGCAGCAACCTCAAGGCACCTTTCTTCCTGTCCCGCGCCCTGGCGCCGGAGTTAAAAAAGAGCAGCGGCGTGATCCTCAATATGGCCGATATCAACGGTCGCTCACCGCCCAAAGGCTACCCGGTGTACGCCATCGCCAAGGCGGGCAATATCATGCTTACCAAAACCCTGGCGAGGGAGCTGGCGCCGCAGGTGCGGGTCAACGGCATAGCCCCTGGCACCATTCTCTGGGCGGAAGGCGCCGCCGCAATGGATGAGGACAGTCGCCAGCAGTTGCTGGCGAAAATACCCCTGCAACGCTCAGGCACCCTGGAGGATATTTCAGCCCTTGCCGTATTGCTGGTCACCAACCCCGGCTATATGACAGGGCAGGTCATTGCGGTGGATGGCGGCCTCAGCCTGGTTGGCGGCTACGATTAAATTGGCTCTGCTTGACCTGTATCAACAACCTCTGCCAACACTATGACCCACCCCCTTGAAAACCCGGAGGTTGATCATATCTTCAGCCTTGAACCGGTGATCATTCCCGCAAGCTTGAAGTCCAGGAGTTCGCCAGGTTGTTTCTCAAACGCTTTAATCTGTATCAAGTCACTCTTTACAGGAGGTGTAACATGACACTTATTCCAAGGGGCAGTTTCTTTGATGTGGACAGGTTCTTTGATGACACATGGGGCGCTGCACGCAAGACCAGCAGCAATGTCGGGGCATTTTTTACCCCCCGCGTCGACATCAAGGAACACGACGGGCACTACGAAATTACCGCTGAGCTGCCCGGCGTGAAAAAGGAGGACCTCAACATCACCCTTGAGGAGGGCATCCTGACCATCGATGCGGAAACCCGACAGGAAAGCAAGGAAGAATCGGAAGGCAAGGTTATCCGCCAGGAACGTCGCTACGGCAAATATACCCGCAGCTTCAACCTGGGGGGCAATGTCCATGAATCGGATATCAGCGCAGCCTTCGACAATGGTATCCTCACCATCAAGGCGCCCAAGGTGCCCGAGTTGGTTCCTCAACAACGGCGTATTGAAATCCAGTAAGCTGACTCTGGTGGCCGGCAAAACCGGCCACATTTCTTTTAACAGCTGGAAACATCATGAACAACAGTGCATTGGACAGTATCAAAACCCGCCTGCTGGAGCGCCAGCAACAATTGATGGCGCGTATCGAACAGGTCAAAAAGGACGTGACCGGGGAGCACTCCACCGACTGGTCGGAGCAGGCCCAGGAGCGCCAGAACGACGAGGTAGTGGAAGCCATTGGCAATGAATCCCGGGAAGAGCTGAAAATGGTTATCCGTGCGCTGGAACGTATCGACACTGGCGAATACACCCAATGCCGCGGTTGCGGCGTGGATATCGATATGAAGCGCCTCGAAGTGGTGCCCTATACCGACCTTTGCATCAACTGCGCCAGTAAAGCAGCGTAAACGCCGACTGCCTGCGTGCCAACGGGTTGTGAGCACAGCCAACCACAGGATGACCATGAAATATCCACCCTGCCACCTGCTGCTGGTCACTGCCCTGTGGTGCTCATGGGGCGTCGCAGAGACAACTGCGCCCCGGCTGATTCACCCGGATCAGGCACAATGGGCAAGCCCGCCCGCCCTGCCCGGCGTTCATGGCGCCTGGCTGCTGGGAACGGAAAATGGCAGTGGCATCTACCAGTTTCGCGTCAGGCTTGAACCGGGAGCCAAAATCCCGCCCCACACCCACCCTGACGAGCGCAACTCCACTGTGTTGACAGGTACCCTCTATGTGGGTTTTGGCGAGCAGGAGGATACGGCCACCATGATCGCTGTCCCGCCCGGGGCCATTTACGTGGCCCCCGCCAATGTGCCCCATTACCTGTGGGCAAAGGATGGCGAGGTGGTCTATCAGGAATCCGGCGTTGGACCCAGCGCGACAAATATCCTCTCCAAGGCTGCATACCAACCATAATCAACGGCAGTTATTGACCAAATGCGAGCCGTATCAAGCAGACGGGGAATGCAAAAAACAAGATCAACCCTTCTTCCTGAGGACACACCATCAGTAGCAGTGAAGAATGAAGCGATCCCCACAGGTACCATAAAAACCATCTCGGTGCGACGGGAGTCGCCGCTGCCCGCAGGAAGTAATGGCCGGCAAAACAGCTGGCAGGATCACTCCCGCAAAGTCGCCTTGCCGGTCAGGGCTTAAACTTCCGCCAGCTCCCCAGCGCCGTAATATCCCTGGCACCTTCAATGCCACAGGGCTCGCAGATAAACCCCGGCACCCAGCGGCCATCCGCAAGCTCTACTTTGCCGATCCCCAGTGGTGCGGGAATGCCCGCCACAAAGGAGCCAAATTTATCCGCAGGCACGGCCCACACTTCCACTTCGATGGCGGCTCCGCCCTCCTCTACCCGTACCATGCCCGGTCTGAAAGGTGGTCCATCGACCAACGCATAAAATTTGTAGCGGGGCGATGAGGTGGTGGAGGCCATCAACCTGGCACCCCTTGAGGTGAGCTGGTGATTGAGTGGATAGCCGCTCAGGTGTGCGCCGCACACCACCACAGCAATCCAGTCTGGGCTGGCTGACTGGTTAAAAGTCTCCGGCGTGCGCTCAAGCCCGGTGGCGCCGAGGGGCAAGGCATTGTCACCAAGGTATTGACCCGCCAGCCGCAGAAGGGCGCGGTCGCCGCCAGCCGGGGTAAAGGCCGTGACGCCCCAGGGCAGGCCACTGCCCAAAAACCCAACGGGCAGGGCCACCGCCGCGCAATCCAGCAGGTTCATAAAGTTGGTGTAGTGGCCGAGATTGGTATTGAGCTGGATCGGGTCGTTGAGCAGTTCCTCCACCCTATAGATCGTGCCCGCCGTGGGGGTGAGGGCAAAATCTGCATCGGCAAAGAATTCATTCGCAAAACGGCGGTGCTGCGCCATCTGGTACTCGGCCTTGAAGGCATCCACCGCGCTGATATTGCCCGCCGGTTCGACAATGGCGCGAATCGCCGGGTGCAGGGCTTGCGGGTTATTCGTCACAAGCTCCTCAATGGCGACAAAACGCTCCGCCACCCAGGGGCCGTGATAGAGCAGTCTGGCGGCGTCGAAAAAAGGTGAGAAATCCTTCTCAATTACGGTGGCGCCAATGGATTTCATGCGCTGCACCGCCTCGGCAAACAGCGCGGCGGCATCGCTATTGCCGAAAAATTCCAACTGCTCTTGCGGTGGAATCGCCACCGTAAAAGTGCCTGTGACGGCCAACGGCGGCCACACCAAATCCCTCAGCGGCCTGGCGTAGGCATCATTGCGATCATAGACAGCGGCCACATCGAGCACCGCTTGAGCATCGCTGGCGGTGAGAGCAAAGATGCTGATGGTATCGAGCGTGCGGCAGGCGGGCAGCATACCCGTGCCACTCAAGGCGCCGAGGCTGGGTTTGAGCCCCACCAGATTATTGAAGGATGCGGGCACCCGGCCTGAACCGGCAGTATCGGTGCCCAGTGAAAAACTCACCAGCCCCAGCGCCAGGGACACCGCCGAGCCGGAGCTGGAGCCACCGGAGATATAATCCTTGTTAAACGAATTGCGACAGGGCCCCCAGGGCTGCGGCGAGCGGGTGCCATTAAGGCCGGTGGCGAACTGATCCAGGTTGGCTTTACCCACTGGAATGGCACCCGCCCTGAGCAGCAGGTCGACCACAAAGGCGCTGTTTTGCGGAATGTGGGAAAAACCGGGGCAGGCAGCGGTGGTGGGAATACCCGCCAGATCAATATTGTCCTTGATGGCGAAGGGGATGCCGTAAAGGGGCAAATCCTCCACCGACTTGCCATCCAGCGCCGCAAGCCAGGGCGCCTGCTCCTCGGCACTGAGCAGATGAATCCAGATATTGTGATCTGTATATTCCCCCGCCTTGTGGCGCAGGACCGCAGCCAGCTGAGTGGGGGTAAAATCCCCGTTTTTGTAGTGCTGGCGCAAGTTGGCGATAGTGAGGGAAAGGGTGGATAAATCGGGAATCATTGACGCACTCCGGGGCTGGGTCGATATAGCGTAATACCCTATCAGGGCGCTTGAAACAAGCAAACCATATGCCAGAAATTCGCTGCCCTATTGCAGCCTGCATTACCCTGGAGATTGGTTGCCGGGCTACAGGTAGCTGGCATTGTGGTGAATTCCTGTGGAATAAAACTCCGACTGGTTCGTCAACAGGGTGTCTTTCACACAAACAGGAGTAAAGACCATGTTAAAGCGAACCGGAATGTTTACCGCAATGGCTATCGTTTCATCCCTGGCGATGGGTAGTGAACTGCAGGTGGAGAGTGCCAGCAGTGCATCCCTCAACACCCAATCATCCGCACAGGTTTCTGCTTCTCAGGAGGGGGTTTCCACTTCAGCAAACAGTGGGGCATCCGCCGCCCTGATTACTGACAGTGCCACCCGTATCAACTCTGCGCCAGTCAGCGGCCAAATCGGCCTGGGGGGCAAGACTGAAGGCAATGCGCAGGCCGCTGGTTCCGCCGACGTCAATGGAGAGCAAACAGGCGGGAAGGCCCTGGGGCTGGCAAAAAAGACCGGCAAGCAGGCTGAGGGCAAGGCCGAGGCAGGTGTCGACAGCGCCGCCAATGCCAGCGCAAGGGTTATCGGCAGAGCCTCCGGCATGGCGGATAATGCCGCCGCCAGGGCCAGTGGCGGCATTGATACCGCCCTTGGCACTGCAGCGGGCGTCGGGGCCGCTGCCGGCGTACTGACGGATATACAGACAGATGTAACCTCTGGCGTCAGCGGCGGTCTGACTGTTGGTAGCGATCTGGCAAGTGACATCACCAGCCAGGCCGCTGGGGGCGTTGCCGCCGAGGTTACCGGCGCCCTGTCATCTGCGGTTGCCGGGGATCTGGCCTCCGAAGTGACAGGCGCGCTGGCCGCCGGAGAAGTGGCCTCCTCTGTTGCCGCTGAAACGCTATCGCAAGTCAGCACTGCCGTGGGCAATGAACTGTCAACGGAACTCGCAGGCCAGGCAGCAGCAGAAGCCTCACGGGCTGCCCAGGATGCAGTGACCTCCGAGGTCAACGCATCGGTTGCCGAGGAAGTCTCCTCCGCCATTGAGGCTTCCAGCCAAAGCGCCGTGAGCGGTGCGGTGACCGAAAGCCTTGGACTCGGACTTTAACTGCAATTACACCGCAAAAAACGTATTGGCGGCCGACCTCTGTCGGTCGCCAGCTCGCCAGGAGAGAACCCATGAAAAATCCCGTATTAATGCCACTGGTTGCCGCCACTGTCTGCGCCAATGCACTCCTCGCCTATGGCGAACCGGCCAAAACGAAGCTGGATGCCGAGCTGGATGTGGGCATGGAATACAACAGTTCCCTCGCCGTGGAAGAGCTGGACCGCACCACCAGTGAGAGCGATAACGCCCTGTTGGTGCGCGGCAAACTCAACGGTCAATGGGGTGTAACCGATCGCTCTACCCTGAAAGGGGGCTACAGCTACCTGTCAAAAAATTACCGCAACAACAGCGCCTTTGACATGGCGATTCACCAGCTGTTTGTTGACGGCAGCCATGATTTTGATTTGCTGACAGTGGGAGCCAGCCACCATTTTGCCAAGGCAGAACTGGATGGCGATGACTTTCTGGATCTCAACCAGTCGAGCATTTATGGCTCCAGGCTGTTTGACAAACGCATCTTTGTGCGCGTAGCGGCGGATTTCCGCGACAAGGAATTTGATGGCCGTCCGGAACGCAATGCTTACAGCCAGGGCTTGGGTTCGGATGTCTATGTCTTCTTTAACAACGCCAAAACCTATGTTTCTGTGGGGATCAATGGCGAAAGGGAAAACGCCAAAGCCGCCGAGCTGGATTATGACGGGCTCACCTTCAAATCGAAGGTGTCAAACAAGTTCAGGGTGATGGACAGGGACAGCAAGGTGGGACTGTCGTACCGCTATGTGGACCGGGATTACGACAATACCGATCCGCTGATCGGCACCGAGCGCCGCGACCGGCGCCACACCACAAGGCTGGAATGGGAGCTGGAGCTGGTGCCGCACCTGGATCTGGTGAGCGCAGTGGAGTACGGCGACTACCGCTCGAACCTGGACAGCGCCGATTATTCCGACACCAAGGCCCTGCTCGCTCTGCGCCTGAAATTATAGGTACAGGCTGTCTGCCAGCCCCCTGGGGGCTGGCAAGATCGCACCTTTTGTGAAAATCAAACGTAGAATCCACACAGCCATTATTCCAGCCACCCTACTCCAGCAAGCCCAGGCCAAACACCGGGTCCCGGCCCGGCTCCCCGAGGTCTGTGGCAGCTCCTGCAAGCGCTTCAAAAACCGCCACCCGACCTTCACCTTCTTGCCAACAGGCGGCAAAGGCCGAAACCACCGGCGCCGCCATGGAGGTGCCGCTTTCCGACAACAGCCCCCCGGCAACGGAGGCTGTGTTAACCGCCACCCCGTGGGCGGCAAAGTCCACTTGGTCACCCCGGTTGGCCCAACGGTAGATGCGCTGCTCGCGGTCAACGGCGGTAACGCCGATGACCGGGCTGTAAGCCGCGGGATAGAGGGCCGGTGCAGCGGGGCCTTCATTGCCTACCGCCGCCACCAGCAGGATATTGCGTTGATCGAGAGCGGCAACGGCCCTTTCCAGCAACTGGTTTGGCGGCCCCGCCAGGCTCAGATTGATCACTGCCACCCCGCGCCCCGCGAGCCAGTCGAGGGCTTCCAGCAGGCCCATGACAGTGGCCCCCTGGGAGCCGTCCTCACGCTGGTACATCACCGAGGCAACAGACAGCAATGCATTGGGCACTACAGGTTGCAGTCCCTCGCCCCTGCCCACCAGAATCCCCGCCACGGCGGTGCCATGGTTGCGGGGCGGATCGATAGCGGCGTCGAGGAAATTGCGCTGGGTGATTACAGTCTTGGCAAAAGCCGGGTGACCGTCGTCCACAGCGGTATCCACAATACCAATGGATAGTGGATCATCACACACCGCTGCACTTCTGGCCGGTGCGCCAGGGGTGGTGGACGGGCGGTCGCTTTGGGGCCTGTAGTTGTAGATATGATTGCGCTCCAGGCGCCAGGCCTTCGCGGCTGGCAAGAGCGTTTCCAGAGCCTTGCGGGAATCCATCGCCTCATCGACCCGAAAGCGTACCAGGCTCATGCCCAGCTGTTCAAAGCGCTTATGCTCCACTATCCTGATGGCGATTTTTTCCAGCTGGGGCAAATCGCCATCGTCAATCATCACCAGCCATTCCCGCTGCACGGCGCGCCACCGGTTCTCCACTTCCACATCGTGAAACAGTGTGGCGCCGGACCGATCCAGCACCGCCACCACAGGGGGCAACAGCGACACAACGGCCTCAGTGCCGTTATCGGCGACAGTGCCCAGTGTCTGCTGCAGTGCCTCGCCAAGGCTGCTGTCACCGATCGGGCCAACAGCCTGTTCGGGGAGATTGCCCAAGGAGTCCCCGAGGGTGCCGCTAACTCCGCCCTCTATACCCGCCAAGGCAGACTGGCTGGCAAGATCGGCTACCGTCTGGCCGATGGCAGTATCCACCGTATTCCCCAGGGCGCTGTCGACGCTGTCACCAATGCCGGCTTCAGCGCTTTGGGTAACCGTCTCCGCCACGCCCTCGGCGACGGACTCCCCTACCCTGTCGGTCACCGCCTGCTGGATACTGTCCTCGACCGCCTGGCTTACCTTGCCCTCAACAGCATCCGTCACCGAAGCATCCACGGCCTGCTCGATCTGATCCTCCACTGAACCTTCGACAGACTGACTGACCGACTCCTCTACGCTGCGCTCCACTGCCATATGGACGCTATCCTCAAGCAGCCCGCCTGTCAGGCTCGTTGCAACAAAAGTCCTGCCCTGCAAGGGCTTGCCGGAGAGGGGCTGACCAGGCAGCGAAAGTGCGGCCACCGGCAAGCTGACCACAGACAGGCCCAGGAGGCTGATCACAAGGGGCAACAGGGGACGTTTTTTTGCAGGCGGTTTTGCACAGTGTTTCATCGGGGCTGGCCAGTATCGGTTCAGGAGGTATATTACTGACGTTTGAGGCGGATAAAAATTTCATCGCCCGTGGAATAAACCCGCAGCTGCTCCGTCATAGAGGAAAACCACCGACATTGTGCCCATGAAAGAACAACTTGCCACCCTGTTACCGGCCATCAGGCGCTTTGCCTATTCACTCACCGGATGCCCTGAAGACGCCGACGACCTGCTGCAAAACACCTTGCTGCGGGTCCTGGACCGCCCCGTGCCTGAGGATGTGGAACTGATCAAATGGTGCTTCAGGATATGCCGCAACCTGTGGATCGATGAGTACCGCTTCCGCAAGGTGCGCCAAACCGCCGCCAACGACCCGGAACTGATCGACAGCCAGGTCACCGATGGCACCACCGCCATTATCGACAGTATCCGCCTCGAAGAGGTCAACCGGGCCATGGAGCGCCTGCCGGAACAGCAGCGCGCCATCATCTGCCTGGTGGCCCTCGAGGGCATGTCCTACCGGGACGTGGCGCAAACCCTGGAAATCCCCCTGGGTACGGTGATGAGCAGGCTCGCCAGGGCACGGGTTTCACTGAGCCAGCAGCTTGAACTTGCAACGGTGGGAAAAACACCGAGGAATACCGCATGACCTTTACAGACGAACAACTCTCCGCCTTCCTCGACGCCGAACTGCCGCAAGGCGAAATGGCAGCACTACGCGAAGCACTGGCCGGGGATGAGCAGCTGGCGGACCGCCTGGCGGAACTGGCCATGGTGGATACCGTGATTGCCCAGACCTACAGCTCCATTGACCAGAGGCCAGTGCCGGAGGCGGTGACAACACTGCTGTCATCCGCCACTACCGCTGACAATGTAGTCGCGCTGCCGGTGTGGAAACGGCTGCGCCGCAGCCTGCAACCCCAATATGCCATTGCCGCCTCAGTAGCGTTGCTGGCGGTATTCGGCATTGTCAGGCTGATACCGGATGGAGGGCAAACGCAGTGGCAGAATGTGGCGGCTGTGCTGGAAACCAGCCCCAGCGGTATCAGTCAGACTCTGGGCGCCGACATGGCCATCAAACCGCGCCTTACTTACAAAAATGCAGAGGGCGACTATTGTCGCCAGTTTCAGCTGCTGCGCAGCAGCGGCACGGAGGAAAGCATCGCCTGCCGGAGAGACAATCAGTGGCAGCGTGTCACCACGATCTACCTGCCAGCTGTCACTGATGACGGCGGATACAGCACCGCCAGCGGTGGTTCAGAACTGGATGCCATACTGGATCAATCCATCGCCGACGGCCCCTTTGATGCGCAAACCGAGGCCAGCCTGATCAACCAGGCCTGGAATGATGGCACGGATTCCACAGCTCCCTGAACAGGGCATTTGGCGGGCAGCCATTTGATAACACTTCTTTTCATACCCTGGAAAGGAGAGCAGGCTCGCCCCTCAAAAATCCCAAACCAAACGCCAGCGCGCAAATTCCGCAGGGCGAATCCGGTATCGGGCCATGCTGCCTTCGTGCAGCGCCATTAATTCCGTCTCCACCACTTCCACAAAACGGGATCTGTCCTCCGCCTCAACCTCTGCCGCTGCGCCCTGCCTGATCAGGCTGATCGCATCCTGGCGGTTCATGGGCGCCAGAATGATCTGCCGCACCAGCGCCGAGATGCTGTCTCGATAGTGCAACCGGAACAGATCGGGCTGCCCCAAAGACTGGCGAATGGCGGAATAGCGCGCGCAGGAGCGTTCATAGGCCCATACGAACAGGTCCGCCAGCAGTTCCACGCGGTTGAGTTCGTACACTCCCAGCATCGCGTCCATATAGAGCGCGCCCGGCACATCCACAAACGACAGCGGGCTGAAGTTTTCGCGAATTAGGGGAATATTCGCGGCAAGCCGGGAAACCCGCTTGTTCACGTCGTCAAAGGGTTGCAGATAGGGCAAATGCACCATGGCAAAAAATGCCTGCTCGATGGGATCGCGGATCGCTACGGCCTTGATCAACAACTCGCTGAAGCACTCCTCAATCAGCTGCACGTTCTCCAGGGGATGGAACACACTGCCGCCGATGCCCACCGGCTGTACCCGCAGTCGCCCGCAGGCGAAGCGGTCAGGCAGCAGGTTTTCAGACAACAGCGCATGCAGGTTGCTGATCGTATAGCGGTTAAAGCCAACCTCCGGCGCCGACTCCACCAACAACTCAATCGCCGCCTTGTGATTGAGGATCATCTGGGTTTCAAACGCCTGCTTGCCCTCCGCGCCCTCGCCCAGCGCCAGCAGACGCTCCGTTTCCAGCAGCGAATAGGTATTACCCTCCAGGCGGCTGGAGTTCCACGACAGGTCTATAAGCAAGCGATGGTATATGCGCAGGGCGTGAGTTCCCGCAGGCTGCGGCTCCCCCTGCGCCATGCCCAGCTTTTTCAGATACTGCCTTGTAGATTCAGGAAGGTAAAAGCTTTGGTTCGGCACATAGCGATCAAGCAAATCACGGTTGTAACCCACTGGCTGCCGCAGCTGGATGAGCTGACGAACCTGCCGCCGTATCTCCATTCCCGCCGCAGACTCAACGATACTGGCCTCTTCGCGGATACGCAGTGTCGCCCGCGTTGATTCAGGCCCGGCCACTTCGTAAACAAGGCTTGGCGCAAGCCGGTAGCGACTCCCAGCCCCCTTGCCTTCCATCACCAATCGCCCCTCAGCCACCAGCTGCGCCAAACGGCGCTGCAAGGTGCGGCGGGGCAGCGGGCTTGTCAGCGCATGACCGATCTCTTCCACGGAGATACCCGCCGCTGAACGGCTTACAATCTGGGCTATGGTGTCTAATTCCTGGGGTGCGATTAGCTTTGGCATAGTTTTAGGTGACGCATTCGATATATATTGCGTCATTTAAACCGACCTATTTGGCGCAATCAATCTTTTTTTGGCGCAATAAGCGTCGCGATAACGTGGCTACTCGCACCCAATACCACCCCACGCTGGAGCCAGTCGAAATCACAGTGAGTAAGCAATTTATGCATTTTTCTATCCTATCCCCCTTTTTGACATCAGGGTTATACTCCAGACGTTTCTGGTTACAGTTAACCGCCCCGCGCCCGAACGTAAAAGCAACCGATGAGGTCATTTGATGAATCTGGCAAAGCTGATAGAAGAAGCCGAGTCCCTCCCCGTGGAAGAGAGAGTCAGGGTAGTCGATTCCCTGCTAAGGACGCTGAATCTGCCGCAGTCGGATATTGACGAACAATGGGCGAATGTAGCCACGAAGAGACTGGCGGAAGTTCGCTCCGGCGCGGTGACTACCGTTCCCGGCGATGAGGTCTTCAAAAGGATTTGGAAATCCTTCGAATGACAGAGTTTCGCTTTCACCCGGATGCGGAAGCAGAATTGCTCCAACATATTACTTACTATGAAGAAGTGGAGCCTTCCCTGGGGCAAGACTTCGCCCTGGAAACCTACAAAGCTGTACAGCGGGCGACGAGTTACCCACAAGCCTGGGCCAAATTCGATGGCGAAGTCCGCCGCTGTCTGGTGCACCGCTTTCCCTTCGGTGTGCTGTACTCAGAAGAGGAAGAGGGCATTCTGGTGCTTGCCGTGATGCATTTGCACCGGTAGCCTGACTACTGGAAAGATCGGCTGTAGGTGAAGTATCCACCAAGGGAAGGAGCTTGAGCCTGGGCAGAAGCCCCACGGAATCTTTGGAGTTTCACTCTGCCACTTGGTATAGGCAGACACCGAATTATGAAGACTTTAACACCAGCAACCGCTGCCCCGCCTGCACTGGCTGGCCAGGCTGACAGAGAATCTGCTCCACTACCCCATCCTCCGGGCTGTGTACTTCGATTTCCATCTTCATGGATTCGAGTACCGCCACCAGATCGCCGCGTTTTACCGCATCGCCTGGTTTTACCGCCAGTTGCCAGATGCTGCCTGCCGCTTCGCTTTCCACCGCTATGCAGTTATCAGCCAGTTGCTCTTCGTGGCCGGTCTCGTGCACCGGGGTTTCCGATGAAAAATTCAGCAGGCCCTGTTCGTTCCAGCGTTGCAGTTCTTCGCCAAAGGCTTGCTGGCGTTGGGTGGTAAAGCGGTCGATTTCACTTTTGTGCTGTTGCAGGTAGTGCTGGTATTGGCACAGTGAAAAAGTGGTTTGCTCGATGTTGATGGGATAGCGACCACAGGGAAAATCGCGGCGGATGGTTTGCAGCTCATCGCCACTGACTTCATAAAAGCGGATCTGATCAAAAAAGCGCAGCAGCCAGGGCTGGGTAAATTGCGCTGTTTGCCGGAAGCGGTTCCACATTTGCAGGGTGCGCCCCACAAACTGGTAACCGCCGGGGCCTTCCATGCCGTAGATGCACAGATAACTGCCGCCTATACCAACGGAATTTTCCGCCGTCCAGGTGCGCGCCGGGTTGTATTTGGTGGTCACCAGGCGGTGGCGCGGGTCCAGCGGTGTGGCCACCGGCGCGCCCAAGTAAACATCGCCAAGGCCCATCACCACATAGCTGGCGTCAAAAACAATACGCTTTACATCGTCGATGGAATCCAGCCCGTTGATACGGCGGATAAATTCGAGATTGTCCGGGCACCAGGGGGCGTCCTTGCGCACTGACTGCATGTATTTTTCCACCGCCAGCTGGCAGGCCTCGTCGTTCCAGGACAGGGGCAGATGGACTATGCGGGATGGCACTTCGAGGTTTTCGATATCCCCGAGAGAACTGGCGGCCTGCATCACCTGCTCAATCAACGCCTGCAATGGCAGGTCGGCGTTGCGGTAGTGAATTTGCAATGAGCGAATGCCGGGGGTCAGTTCGATAATGCCCGTCACTGCCATTTCGTCAAGGCGCAGCATCAGGCCGTGGATGCGGAAACGCAGCACAATATCGAGTACCGCATCGCCAAGTTCGACCAGCAGGAATTCGTCACCCGCCACGCGTATCACCACATCGGTGCCGTCCGGCAGTTGGCCGCGATGAACGATGGGACTCGGGTCCGCTCGCCCTGAGCCTGTCGAAGGGGGGAAAGGCTTCGACAAGCTCAGCCCGAACGGGCCAGGGTCGAGGGAAGTATCCACGGAATTGAGGATATGCTCTTGTTGGTTGCGGATTGAAACTGCCTCCTCCACCGTCACCGGCACAAAACGGATTTTATCCCCCGCCTTGAGCTGCCCCAGCTTCCAGCGCTCGGCGCTGATCACCGTGGCGGGGCAAACAAATCCGCCGAGGCTGGGGCCATCCGGCCCCAGGATCACTGGCATATCGCCGGTAAAATCAATGGCGCCAAAGGCGTAGGCGTTATCGTGGATGTTGGAGGGGTGCATCCCCGCCTCGCCGCCATCGGTGCGCGCCCACTGCGGCTTGGGGCCAACCAGGCGCACGCCAGTGCGGCTGGAGTTGTAGTGCACCTCCCAGTCGGCGCTGAAAAAGGCATTCATATCACTTTCGGTAAAAAAATCCGGCGCGCCGTGGGGGCCGTAAATTACACTGATTTGCCAGTGGTTTGTGAGGGTAGGCACCAGTGCATCGGGCAGCGTTGCTGCGTTGCTGATGTCAGTTGCTGCGTCGCTGATGTCCGATGCTTCACCTGGATGAAGCACATCCCCCCGCCGCAGCGCGCGCCCGCCGTGACCGCCAAACTGGCCGAGGGTAAAGGTGGATTTTGATCCGAGATAATCGGGGCAGTCGATGCCGCCACTCACCAGCAGATAGGTGCGGGCGCCTGCACCTTTCACTTTCCCAAGCCGCAGGATGCCACCGGCGGGCACAGCCACAACCTGCCACAGATTAACTGGCAACGGCGCGCCATCCGCTGTTTCCAGTTGCGGCTGCATATCGGCGCCGGCAATCACGATTTGCGTAGCGCGATTGAAACGCAGGGTGGGGCCATTCAGGGTCATTTCCAGACCGGCAGCAGTTTGCGGATTGCCCAGCAGCCGGTTGCCCAGCTGGAATGAATGGCTGTCAAAAGGCCCGGAGGGCGGCACACCGATATTCCAGTAACCAACACGACCCGGATAATCCTGCAAGGTGGTCATTGTGCCCGCGTTCAGCACATCGATGGTGCTGGCGCTGTAGGCAAAACTGTTGAGAAAGCGCGTGTAGATCTCGCCCATGGCAAAAATATCGGTGCGCAAAATGGCGGCAAGATAGGCGAGATTGGTTTCAATACCGTACAAACGGGTTTTTGCCAGCGTTGCCAGCATGGCAGCCAGCGCCGCTTCACGGCTCGGGTGCCAGGTAATGATCTTGGCGAGCATGGGATCGAAAAACGGCGACACTTCGAGGCCCGCTTCGAGCCAATGATCAATGCGCAGGTTCTTGCCATCTGTCGACGGAAACCTTACTTCCGTGAGCAACCCCGCCGAGGGCTGAAAATCCTTGCCCGGATCTTCCGCATACACCCGCACCTGGATGGCGTGGCCTGATGGTGCCGCAATATTCAAGTCGTCGAGCGCAGGCATTTCACCGCAGCCAAGGCGCACCATCCACTCCACCAGATCGACACCGTAGACCTGCTCGGTGACGCCATGCTCCACCTGCAGGCGGGTATTAACCTCCAGAAAAAATGCCTGGCCAGAAGCGGGATCGTAAATAAATTCCACTGTGCCCGCACTGCGATAACCGATGGTTTCCACCAGCGCCACTGCGCATTCGTGCAGATCCTTGCGCACCTGCTCCGGCAGGTTGGGCGCCGGTGTCTCTTCTATCACTTTCTGATTGCGACGCTGGGTGGAACAATCCCGCTCACCCAGAGCAATGGCCACACCCTTGCCGTCGCCAAATATCTGCACCTCGATATGGCGCGCACGCTCGACAAATTTTTCGAGAAAAATACCGCTGTTGGAAAAATTGTTTTCCCCCAGCCGTTTGACACTCTCGTAATGTTTCGCGAGCTCGGCATCGCTGTAACACAGCTGCATGCCAATGCCGCCGCCGCCAGCGGTGGATTTAAGCATCACCGGGTAGCCGATGCGGCTGGCAGAATCCAGCGCTTCTTCAGCCGTGGATAACAGATCAGTGCCCGGCAATAACGGCACACCGGCTTTTTTTGCCAGATCCCGCGCAGTGTGTTTGAGCCCAAACGCCTCCATCTGCTGCGGCGTTGGACCGAGAAATACAACCCCCTCCTGCTCACAGCGGGCAGCAAAAGCCGCGTTCTCGCTCAAAAAGCCGTAGCCAGGATGCACAGCCTCAGCGCCAGTCTGCTTGATAATGGCAAAGAGTTTGTCCTGATCCAGATAAGTCAGCGCAGGCCCACCCGCCCCCAGCGAATACGCCTCATCAGCAAGAACAACGTGACGGGAATCTGCATCCGCCTCGGCATACACAGCGACGGCCTTTACACCCAGTGCTTGCAGCGTGCGGATGATGCGGACGGCGATGGCGCCTCTGTTTGCTATCAGTATTTTTGTGAACATTTTGAGACCCAAGTCATTGGTTGCTGATTTAGTTCAGGGGGAGATGTTGAATGGGAGATGGGAGACGAAGGAGCGGTACATCTCTCATCTCCCGTACAACATCTCCCGTCTTGCTCATTCCCACACCCTCACCTCAATCGGCGTAGGGTTATATCCATTACAGGGATTATTCAATTGCGGGCAATTGGAAATCAGCACAATTACATCCATTAACGCTGTCAGTTCCACGTATTTTCCCGGCGCGCTGACGCCATCCTCGAAGGTGAGGCCGCCTTCGGCGGTGACGGGCACATTCATGAAAAAATTGATGTTGTGGGTGATATCCCGTTTGGTCATGCCGAACTGTTCGTTTTCTGCCACCGCCAGCAGCCACGAATCGCGACAGGCGTGCATGCATTTTTTGTCGAGGGCGTAGCGCACGGTGTTGGATTCGGTGGCGCAGGCGCCGCCCAAAGTATCGTGCCTGCCGCAGGTGTCGGCGACGATTTCCAGCATCGGATTGCACAGGTTGCTCATCAGCACAGTGCCTGTACTCAAGTAAACATTGCCCTGCTCGCGGATGGTGTCCATGGCGCTGTAGCGCTCGCCGGGGTCGTCGGCGCTGTAGAACAGCGTGTCTGCTGCCTGGTTGCCTTCCAGATCGGTGATGCGGATGGTGTGACCGGCCTTCACGGTGCGCATCCAGTAATCACCGGCGGGAATAATCTGCGAGAACGCGGCCTGGGCGGTATTTTTTGTACTTTCAATCATCATGGCTGCTCTCACACATGCAGTTCGTTGTAGAGTGTGGTGTTTTTGAATCCGCGCTGGTTTTCACCGCAGGCATCGATACAGATATCGCCGGGTGCCATCGGAGCGCTTTCATAAAACTCGTAGGTGACGGGTTTTTTCGGGTATTGCGCTGCCTTGTTGAGGGGATGGGGGCAGGTGTGGAATACCGCCAGGGTATCCATCTCAAAGCGCAGATCCACATGGGCTCCGGCTTGCGGGTTGCTCGCGTCGAGTGACAGATTGCCGTCGCTGTCCGTAACCACCTTGCTGAAAAAATTCACATTGGCCGCCAAGTCGCGGCGGCCCATGCCGTATTTGGCCAGCTCCACCAGAAAACTGTCGTGACCGCTCAAAGTCCAGTCATTGCGGAAATCCTGATAACTGCGCACGCCCCAGCGCTTGTCGATGGTTTTTTTGCTGAGGTTGCCGCACGCCGTATCGTGCCAGCCATAGGTATCATCAACAATGGAACAGAAAATCCGCCCCATATCAGAATACAGACAGTGGCCTTTGGTGAGTTTGAAGGTGTGCTGGCACTTGAGAGTATCCGGCGCGTTGTAGCGCTCCAGCAAATCGGCGGGATTATAAAAAAGCATACCCACGTTGGCGCCGCCCTCCATATCAATCAGGCGCAAGGTTTTGCCTTTTTTGATGCGAAATGACCAGTGGGCGCCGCCGGGGATGGTGTCAGTATAGAGGGCTTGGCCAGGAATAAGGTTTGTATCAGTCATGGGGATATCCTCAAAGTATGGGAGAGATGTTTGAACGGGAGATGGGAGATGGAACTGATACATCACCCGCCCCTCGTTTCCCATCTCCCGTTTCCCGTTTTACGTCTCCCGCCAATTCATGCGCGGTGGATAAAAATTGCTCGAAATTGTGGCGCACCGCAGTGGCCATCCATAAATTAATGGCGCTGAGATCACCCACCGGCTCACCGCTGGCGGGATTCACCATCTGGTAGCCATCGGGGCCGAATTCCGGCGTAAAGGTTGAAACCACCCTGCCCTTTTCTCTCTGGGCCTGCCAGATCCAGCGCCACCAGCGCAGGTGTTTATGCAGATCATCCCGATACAAAAAGGATTGCGGATCGGATACCTGCGGCCCCTGGTCGTAGCCGACGCGGCCATGGATATGGCAGGCGTGGCGCGCCACTTCCCGCAGCAGATCGTCCTCACTCGCACCCAGGCCTTCACACACTACGCACCAGTGACTGAAATCGCAGGTTAATGGCAAATCCATTTTTGACAGTAGTTGCTCCGCAACCCAGGGACTGTAGAGGCTGCGGCCCCGGTGGGTTTCAAAGCTGATCGCCACAGAATATTGATCGGCAAGTTCCATTGCCTGTTGAAAGAATTGCACGCTTTCATCAAGGCTCCAGCGGTCACAACCGCCAATGCAATTAACCAGCTGTGGATGCAGTGGCGCCACGCGATATAACTGCAACGACAAGTCATCAAGATGTTCCTGCACGTTTGCGCGGCGATCCGGCACATAGCTGCCAGCAGTGCAAATTTCGGCGATAAAGCTCAGTTGATCCTTGTCCAGCAGCATTGCCAATTGCTCGCAGGTTTTTTCATCGCCGGGAATTTGCCCTTCAATACCGGCAAAACCATTATCCACCGCCATGGCGCAGGCAAGTGCCAGGGATTCAATGGCGTGGAAATCGGGATGTCCCCACAGGGTTTTGTAGGTCAACAGTTGCATGGGTGACGACTCACAACGGTGTCAGGAAGGAAACCCCGGCTGCGCCGGTGTTTTCCCCCGCACCCAAACGATCATCCGCTGGCGCCATAACCCTGGCGACACGGTGACGGAAAAACAACCTGATTTGCTGTGAAAACGGTACTACCTGGCTATTCACAACGGATTCCATTTCACTGGCGACTGAATAACTATCACGATGCAGGGCTGGCAAGCGGTACCAGGGTTCAACAGGGCGCTGGTGGTGGGCATTGTGGTAGCAGAAATTCAGTACCAGAAGATTGAGCCACGGCCAGCGGCGGCTGAGCAGATTGGAGTAAGTGTGAGACTCTTCATAGTCGCGATTAAAGTAATCCACGGGAAATCGCGCTTTATTGCGGGTGGGTGAATCGCGCCGGGATTGTTGCAGCCCTTCAAGCAGCAGGTACTGGTGCTGGAAGGCATCCATAAAGCCCATCACCGTTAAAAACAACAGGTAGGCGATGGCGTAACCGGCCAGCAGTTGCCAGTCAAACACCATTCCCAACATCGCAAACAGTGCCAGTCTGATAACAAGCACGGCGATAACCCGCCACTGTGCCGCAATGCTTTTGGCTTTTTTATCTCCAATAAAAGGCCACATCATCACCAATCCGTGCATCAACAATTCCACGGCAGGCAGACAAAACCACTGGCCGGTTTCTACACATTTTTTCAGCCCGCGATGGCGGCAAAGAATATTGCGGTAATGCACGGCGACAATATCCGCACGCTCAAAATGGTGGCGCAGGTGCTTGTCGCGCATGGCGTCAAATGTTCCGTAACAGGCGCCGGTCAGCCAGGACAAAACCGCACCCAGATATTTGTGGGGATCATTGTCTGCATGTTTGACGTTAAACAAAGATTGGTGGGTACATTCATGGATCAGGAATGCGGCAATAACCAGGCTGTGGGCAAGCAATAGAACACCGGCGAAAAACCACAGGCCGGATTGTGTCAGCAACCACAGGCCGAGGCTGTATCCCAGAATGGCATAGGCGATGGCACAGCTGTTAACTAGTACACCATCGGCATGGCGAAACAGACGCAAACCCGCAGACTGTTCGCGCGGGGAAATGGGTGGGTATGGGGCAGAGGATTCGCTGTTGCTCTCAGTCATTTCAGTCATGGCGATTAAGGGCGGGCCGTCCCGCTTCTTAAATCTGCCGGTCGGGTCGTCCCGAACGGGGTCTGTAACAATGGCGTGAGAGTTGAACAATCCGGGGAGGATTGGGGGCAACTCTAGCACCACAAATAGCGTGCTGCCAGTTCAAAATGAATAAACCTTTAAAACATATGGGAATATTTGTCGATTTCCCACTGACTCACCGACAGGTGGTACTCATTCCACTCGCGGGTTTTGTAGTCGATAAATTCCTGGCGCAACTCCGCACCCAGGGCTTCTGTTACCAGCGGGTCTGCCGCAAAGGCCTCCACCGCGTCCAGCAGGTTTTGCGGCAAAAAATCGATACCCCGCGCGGCGCGCTCTGCGTCAGTCAGTTCATAGAGGTTATCTTCCTGGGCCTGACCGGGATCGATTTTATTGCGCACGCCATCGAGGCCAGCCGCCAGTGCCAGTGTTGCTGCCAGGTAGGGATTGACTGCGCCATCGGCATTGCGGGATTCACAGCGGCCGCCACCCATGGGCACCCGCACGCTGTTGGTGCGGTTGTTGGAACCGAATGAATTGAATACCGGCGCCCAGCTGAAATAACTCATGGCACCCTGGCGCACCAGGCGCTTGTAGCTGTTGACGGTAGGCGCAAACACTGCACACAGGGCGCGGCCATGTTTGAGAATGCCTCCAATAAAATGGTAGCCGGTTTCCGTCAGGCCGAGGCCACGGGGATCATCCTTGGGATCGCAGGCAAACATATTGCTGCCGGACACCAGATCGTAGAGGGACATATTGAAGTGTGCGCCATTGCCGGTTTTGCTGGCGAAGGGTTTGGGCATCAGGGTAGCGATCAGGCCTTCCTCCCGCGCGTAATGTTTGGCCATCTCCCGGAAAAAAATAAAGCGGTCGCAACTGGTGAGGGCATCGGCGTACATAAAGTCGAATTCGAACTGGCCGTTGGCATCCTCGTGATCCATGGAATACAGATCCCAGCCCAGGTCGTTGATGGTGCTGGCCACCTTGTCGAGCCAGGTGAAATTGTCCATAAAGGCGCGCAGGTCGTAGCAGGATTTCACCAGCTTGTCATCGGCGTGCGGCACTGACAGCGTGCCGTCGTCGTTTTTGCGCAGCAGGAATACCTCGCACTCGATGCCGAGATTCATGCCCAGGCCAAGCTCCGCCGCTTTCGCCAGCTGCTGCTTGAGGGCGACGCGGGTGCTGAGGGGATAGGGTTTGCCCTTGAAGGTATTATCCGCCGGCATCCACGCTACCTCCGGTTGCCAGGGCAGCTGGATAACGTGATTGAGATCCGGCACTGAGGCGATTTCATCGTCGTTGGGTTTTTGCCCGAGGCCATCCACCGCATAGCCGGTATACAGCTCGGAGCCAGCCGCCATTTGCGGCAAGTGCTCGATGGGCACCACTTTGCCCTTGGGAATGCCGTGGATATCCACCCAGGCGCCCATGCAATATTTAACGCCTTTTGCCTTCAACTCCGCCTGGAGGGCGGCGATGTCGGCCATGCCTTTGTTGACAGCTGTCATGGTAAAACTCCCCTTAGGGTTGTGAGGAATCAAAATAGGAAAAGGCCAGCGGCGGCTCCTCCACAAGTCCCTGTTCGATGAGCGCGCACAAATCCTCCACCATCCAGGCAAACAGTCGTGCGCCCTTGTCGGCACTGGCCTGCGATGGCGCGCCAGTAACACCGTTGCTGCTGGTGCGATTGACCGGGTGGGCGAACACCAGCCCCGCAGTGCGGTCCGGGTCGTCTGCTTCTGCCATGCGTGAAGGAATAACCATATCCGGGGCCACCGCCAGCATCAGCGAGGTTTCGGCATCATTGGCGTGCCAGTCGTCGCCATCGGCAAAGTGCGCATCGCGCACCCGCTGGCTGATGGTGGCGGAATTGAATACCGCCACCATCAAATCGTCGAATTCGCTGCGCAGCATTTCCAGTCCACAGCGCAAGGGCGCGGCGTTGGTGACGTGTGTATTGACGATAAAAAAGCGCCGCACACCGCTGTAGTAAGCCCAGCGCCCCATATCGACAACCACGTCTATCAGGGTTTTTGGCGCCAGGGCAATGGTGCCGGGCCAACGGCGGCTGTGGCCGATGGAGCAGCCGTAGGGCATGGTGGGCAACATCGGCACTTGCGTTTTTTGCGCAACAGCCCTGCACAATTTGTCGGCCAGCACATAATCCATACCGCAGCCCATATGGGGGCCGTGCTGTTCAGTGGCGCCGATGGGCAAAATGGCGGCGTGCACCTTGCCCAGCACTGCGCCCACATCGGGCCAGGGCAGCTGTTGCCACTGCATGGTGTCCGTTGTCGTTGGCATTACTCCACATCCTCAACATCATCACCCACGCGGGTCATGCGGATCATATGGAGCTTGTCTTCACTGACACCTACCTCCTCTGTTTCAGGCGGGTGAATCAGTTCTTCAAGGCGTTTTTTGGTGGCAAGAAATTCAGGGCTGAGCAGTTGATCGGTGTGGCGCGGACGCGGCACCGACACCTCGATCAGCTCATCCACCTCGCCGGGATTGGCCTTCAGCACCAGAATGCGGTCGGCAAGAAATATCGCCTCTTCCAGATCGTGGGTGATAAACAGCACGGTGATATCGATGTTTTTCCAGATTTCTAGCAGGTACGACTGCATCTTGCAGCGCGTCTGGGCATCGAGCGCGCCGAAGGGCTCGTCCATCAGCAGTATGCGCGGCTGGGTGGCCAGGGCGCGGGCAATGGCTACGCGCTGCTTCATGCCGCCGGATAATTGGTGGGGATAGGCGTCGGCAAATTTTTCGAGGCCCACCAGGTCGATCCACTGCAACGCTTCGCTCTCAGCCTGGGCCTTGCCGGTGCCGATGGATTCGAGGCCAAACATCACATTCTTTTTCACCGTCAGCCACGGGAACAGGGTATAGCCCTGGAACACCATGCCGCGCTCGGGGCCGGGTCCATTGACGGGTTTGTTATCCAGCAATACCTCGCCGCCGCTGGAGGATTCCAGCCCGGCGAGGATGCGGATCAGGGTGGATTTGCCGCAACCGGACGGACCAATTACACAGACAAATTCCCGCCGGTGGGTTTTGAAGTTGATATCCCGCAGCGCTGTGACCTGGCCCTGGGCGGATTCAAAGGTTTTGTTGAGGCCTTTTACCTCCAGCACCACTTCGCGACTTTTCAGGCGCTCGAAGCGTGCGCGCACTTCTGTGCTTTGGTCGAGGTAGCTGGGTAGTGCCAATCCGGTCATTGTTTCATTCTCATCTGAGTTTCACGTTACACGTAACACGTCTCACGTAAGAGCCGTTGAGGCTGAGAGTTGGATTTACCAACCTGATATCGATTGCACGTCAGAGCACTGCTGCCCCAGACCACACCCACGCGCAACGTGTTACGTGTAACGTGCAACGCCATATTCACCGCCCCTTACTCCGTTCCCACGGAAACAGCCTTTTGCCGAAGTAAGCGAGAATCAGATCAGTGACGATACCGATAATGCCGATCATCATGATGGCGGCAAATACGTTGTCGAAATTCTTGTAGCGCGCCTGCTGGGTGATAAACCAGGTGATGCCCGAGCTGGTGCCGATCAGTTCCGCCACGATCAGGTAGGTCCAAGCCCAGCCCAGCAAAATGCGCTGATCGCGGTACAGATCAGGCAGAATGCCGGGAATCACCACCTTGAACAGCAACCGCAGGCGTTTGGAACCCAGAGTCATGGCCGCTTCCAACAGTGAGATATCCAGACGCCGTGTGGTATTTGCCACCACCAGCACCTGCTGGAAAAATGTACCGATAAAAATAATGGCAATTTTTGGCCCGTCATAAATACCGAGTATGGCGACAGCCAGGGCGCCGAATGCGGGCGCCGGCAAATAGCGGAAAAATTCGATAAAAGGTTCGGCGGTTTTCGATACCGCAGTGTAGGTTCCGCACAAAATACCCAGTGGTACGCCGACAATGGACGACAGTACAAACCCGATAAAAATAATCTGGATACTGTGCCACAGGCTTTCATGGAGCCACTGCTGGCTGCGCATCTGCGGTGGCTCCGCAAAGGCAGTGTAAAACGCCGTTGCCACTTCGTGGGGCGCAGGCAGGTAAATGGGATTAATGGGTTTACCTGTGGGCAATGGCAAGCCAGCGGCTTCTGCCTTGTCCAGCTCTTCGTAAAAGCGCCCCTTGTCGATGCGCATGCCTTCCTTGAAATAGCTGACACCGCCAGGTTCACTGACCTGCACCTCAGGGTGCCACACAAAAGGCACATAACTGACGATGGCCCACACCAGCAGCGGCAGCAAAAAAGACGCTACCGTCAGTGTCCGCGCCAGGCGCGGCGACAGCGGTTTGCGGGGTGTGAACAGGAGGCGGAAGACAACGGACATGTAGAATCCTTTTTTTCATCGGCCGTAGGATGGGGGGAGCAACGCGATACCCATCACAGCGCGATGCCAGATCGAAGATGGGTATCGCTTCGCTCCACCCATCCTACGGAAACAACGATTTATTCGAGCCCCAGGGTAATGCTGCCATCGATATAGCTGTCAATATCCTGCGGCTCCTTGTACACCTCGTATTTCACATTGAAATCATCGGCGATTTTTGAAGAACCATAGAGGGACGCAAAGCCGTCAGCCTTGGTAAAAAACGGCTTGGCTTCTGCAAGGGTGAGGATTTTTGTACCTTCGAGAAATGGCTTGTACTCTTCCGCAGACAAGCCAACCCGCGCCGCCATGATTGTAACGGCATCGTCCTGGGTGGCAGGGTCCATGATGTAGTCAACAATGCGATACCACACCTTGGCCACCTTCTCCCACTCGGCTTTGTTGGCATCGAGGCTTTGCGGGGACACCGCCAGCACATCGTAGATCAGGCCCGGTTCATCCTTCGAGGTGTAGATGGCTGTAGACCCCGGCACCAGATTCAGCGCCTGACCGGAGCTGGGCTGCCAGGCGACAATGGCAGACACCGCGCCAGAGGCAAGCACCTGCGGGGTTTCGTTGGTGGGCACATTGACCAGCTCTACATCGGCTTCCGACAGACCTGCCTTTTCCAGCGCATTGAGCAGCAGCAGGTGGCTGACAAAACCGATCTCAACGCCGACTTTTTTGCCCTTCAGATCCGCTACCGATGCAATCCCCGGCGCAGCGATAATCATGTCGTTGCCGTTGCTGTAGTCGTTGGCGAGGATCATCACATTCTTGCCGCCGGTGGCGCCGGTGACCAGGGCATCGCCGTTGGTCATGGTGACCGCATCGAGCTGCCCGGATGAAAACGCCACCATGGAGGCCACATAGTCAAACCATTCAAACTGGACCTCGACTCCGGCTTCATCAAACCAGCCTTTCTCGATACCCACTTCCCAGGCGACCCAGCCGGGCCAGTCGCTATAGCCAATCTTGAGAGGTTCCGCCAAAGCGGTGGTGGACAGACTTAAGGTGAGGACGGCAACTGTGGCAGTTACCGCATTGCGGACAGAGCGGATGGAGCGGGCGAAAAGGTTGAGACCTTTCATGGTTTCCTCCAGGGGTTACAGGGTTTGCACGCGAGAGATCACTACAACAATCTCCCGGGCTTTTATCCCTCCGTGTAACCTCCGCGAGGAAGGTCGACAGCTCTCGGACCAGTCACTCCCCTGTGTATGGAGGGAGCCGGAACCCTAGCCGTCTATTTCAACAAATTGTGCTTGCTGTTGAATGCCATCATTGTGCAATGATCTCTTCACGGTATTAGTTCAGCAAGGTGCGTGCCAGTTTTTTGATTATCTGGATATTGATATTTATTGGTTTTATAACAGGGGCTTAGTGAGAAGCCGTCAATCCTCGCCTACCAGCAGATGCCTGAGCGAGCAGCAGATATAACGCACCAAATAAGGGCAAACAGGGGAACAGCAGTTACCATCGGGCCCATGTCTGGTTCCCACGCTCCCGCGTGGGAATCCACGGGCGGTGTTGCGGTCCCAATCGAGTCTGACCCCATTACCCCTTACCCGTGAGAAAAGCTGCACAACTGGGGTGTTCAGAAAATCTTGACCAGGTCATACTGCTATCCATCAATAGATATCCGTTTGCCATGGCGGGTGCTTGCCATAATCAACAGCGGGACACTAACATCCAATTGTTGGCGGCATTGGATTAGAAGGATAAGCGCGACGTTTTGTTAACCGAGTGGTGCAGGGAGCCAGGTATGGCGTTGATTCAGTGCTCTAGGTGCGGCGAAATAGCCAATGATAAAACAGGCAAATGCGCCCAGTGTGGGGCGCCATTATCCCGCGAGTCGCGGGCGCCCGCACCCCCACCCCCGAAAAATGAAAAAGCCCCCCGTGATATGTTTGCCGAGACTGCCCCCGCCAACCCCGCACCAACACCTAAACCAAAAACATCACTGGTCGCCTGCCAGCACTGCGGCCATGGGGTTGCCAGGGATGCCAAGGCGTGCCCAGGGTGCGGGTCAACCACCTTTGACAGTGAAGCACAAAAGGTCGTTAGGCTGGTGTGGGTAGCGATACTGGTGGCCGTTTTTGTGTGGTGGGTTTGGCCTGAACCTGCTGTAAAAAGCAAGGTAGAACCCGCCAGCAACGATATCGAGCGATACAAGCGCACTACAGTGTGGAATGTTGAGCTGCTTATCAAAGCCAGGCTTAGGGACCCCGGCAGCTATCAAAGGGATACAGCCGTTACCCTTGTCAGCCCTGAAAACGGGGTTATTGGTGCTGTTATCACCTATAGGTCAAAAAATGGGTTTGGTGGGTATACCACTGGCTATGCGTCAGGAAATTGCAATATGCAGGCAGAAGACTGCAAGCTGATTACTCTTGAGTAGTGGAGCACCAATAATGAAAGGATTTGCTTACAGGCCACTGGCAATGATTGCGCTGGTGCTGGCAGCGGGTAATGCCGATGCACGGGAGGTCTACAAATGCGTAACGGAAAGCGCTACGGGTGAGCAGGTAACGGTGCTGTCTGACCGGCCCTGCGCGCCAGATGCGCAAACGGTTACGGCAAGGGCCAGCCCGCCAGCGCCAGCAGACAAGGCTGCCGCACACAGCAGGCTGAAGGTTATGGAGACTAATCGGCGCCTGCAACAGGCGGCTGATGCTGGCAAGGTGCTCCCCGGGATGAATGAAACCCTGGTGATCAAAGCTTGGGGGCGGCCTGACAGGAAAAACCTGAGCACTACCGAACGCCGCGAGCGCGACCAGTGGGTGTATCGCAGGGCCAACCGTACTGACTATGTGTATTTTGAGGATGGCGAGGTTACCAGTACCAGCGCTAACATCGATGTGCAACCAGTAACCAGAGCCAGATTGCTGGATAGCCAGTAAGCAGTCCTCCTGTCAAAGCTCCAACCGGGGGGCAATGGAGGGGCAATGGGGTCAGACTCGATTGAAAAACTGAATTGGCCTGATGTACGGTCACCGCTCCTTGTGTCACTACAGCCTATGACGTACTGTTTCGGCTGGATTATTATCTGTGGAGGGTGACACTGCGAGCTTCATGCCTGTATCACCTTTAACAACCTCCATCACATAAACCGGAGAACCTAATGCCAACAGTAGCCGCCTGGGGCACCACCAGCCCTGCCGCCGATCTCGCCCCCATGCCTATCGAACGACGCGAACCCGACGCCACCGATGTGGACCTGGAAATACTTTACTGCGGTGTGTGCCACAGCGACCTCCACTTCGCCCGCAATGACTGGGGCTATTCCCGCTACCCACTGGTACCGGGTCACGAGATTGTCGGCAGGGTTGTCAGGGTTGGCGGCGAAGTCACCCGCTACAAGCCCGGCGATCTGGTGGCCGTGGGTTGCCTGGTGGATTCCTGCCGCACCTGCCCTTCGTGCCATGAAAGCCTTGAGCAGTATTGCGACAGCGGCATGGTGGGCACCTATGGCTCCAACGACCCCCGCCATGGCAATGCAATGACCTATGGCGGTTATTCCCAGCGTATGGTGGTGAACGAAAACTATGTATTGCGGGTTCCCACCAATCTGGATCTCAAAGCTGTGGCGCCATTGCTGTGTGCCGGCATCACCACCTGGTCACCCCTCCAACACTGGAACGTGGGCAAGGGCCAGACAGTGGGTGTGATCGGCCTTGGCGGGCTAGGCCATATGGGGGTGAAATTCGCCCATGCCCTCGGTGCCAAAGTGGTGATGATCACCACTTCACCGGGCAAGGCGGCGGATGCCCGCAAACTCGGTGCCGATGATGTGCTGATCTCCTCTGACCCGCAGGCCATGGCCGCACACTCAAAGCAGTTTGATTTTCTCCTCAACACCATCCCGGTATCCCACGATATAAATCCTTACCTGTCCCTGCTCAAGCGCGATGGCACCATGGTGATCGTCGGCGCCCTGGTGCCCCTGAGCGGGCAACTACAGTCGGGGGCTCTGGTCATGGGGCGACGCTCAGTGGCGGGTTCCATTATCGGCGGCATCAGGGAAACCCAGGAGATGCTGGATTTTTGCGGCGAGCACAATATTCTCCCTGACATCGAAATGATCCGGATGGACACCATTAACGAAGCCTACGAACGCATGCTGAAAAATGATGTGAAGTATCGCTTTGTGATTGATATTGCTTCACTTGCCTGAGGCGGGAGATGGGAGATGGGAGATGGGTAATCTCCTGACTTCGATTCAACAACTCCCACAGGCCGGGGATCACTGCTGCCGTTTGCTGTAAATTTCCTTGTTTTCAAGGCGTTTCTCGTCGCTTTTGCGCATCAGCACATAGGTGGCGCCAACGCCGCCGTGGTGGCGCTGGGCACTGTGGAAGGCGAGCACGGCGTCGATCTGGCGCAGCCAGTGGTTGACGCAGCTTTTCAGCAGTGCCGGGTTGTCGCGCAATTCGCCCCTGCCATGGGCGATGATGGCGCAGCGGATGTTGTGCTCGATACAGTCGTTGACAAACAGCAGCACTTCCTGGCGCGCCTGCTCCACGGTCATGCGGTGCAGGTCGAGGCGGGCGTCGAGGGAGTATTTGCCCTGACGCAGGCTTTTGAACACGCCGTGCTGGACGCCGTCGCGCTTGAAGGTGAGTTCATCCCAGGGTTTGACGGGCTGGATATATTCCAGCCCCGCCAGATAGTTGCCGGAGCGGGCGATTTCTTCCGCTGCTGCACGACGCCGCGCCTGCATACCGGGGGTGATGATTTTTTTGCCGGACTGGTGGACGGTATCCGCTTTGCGCAGGGGTTCTACCTCCCCGACAAAGTCCTTGAAAATATTACTTTCTTCGCTCATTTCTGGCTCTCTCGACCCACTGCCTGCCGCAGCACAGGGCGGTGAGGGATAGGGTTCAGGCTTGCCCGTTGCCGGCCTCGTCGATGGGTTCCACTCTGAGGCCCGACAGATCAATATGCACTTCCACAGCCTTTTTGCGCTCGTGGGGTTTCAGCACATCGGCGCCGGGGCTGTCTACGCTGAGGTGGTCTGTGGGAATCTCCCTGTGCGGGCTGGTGCTGCGCTCCTCGGGTTTGAGCACATCCGCCCCCGGCGGTGCGATGGTGATTGTGGCTTCAGGGCTGCCAACATCAGGGGGCGCCGCGGATACCGGTGCAGCGGTACCCGCAGCATCGTCAGCCACAGCGACTGTTTTAGCCACCACGACTATCTCAGCCACCGCCCCCATACCCGCCAGCAGGGTTTGAAACTGTTCGGCCTTGTCCCTCGTGACATTCTTCTTGATGGTGACCGGTCGCCCTGAAAACAGCTGGGCGACGCGGGCATCGTCCAAACTGAAAAAATCCTTGAGACCCTGACGTGTTTCGGCAAGGGTAAAACCGGGGGCTATATCACCGCGAAAAATCACATTGACGTTATCGCTCATGGGGAACTCCGGTGAAACCTGTTAGGGCCTGTTAACACTATTTGGATTATCGTCGCTGGAGGCCATTTTTTCGACCAG